>ERZ780100.423-NODE-423-length-20260-cov-2.737837_pt1 | contig 20260 bp, 20 predicted proteins | sample MGYA00511573_ERZ780100 | MGnify/ENA primary metagenome ERZ780100 (study PRJEB29588, sample SAMEA2161876) | human gut metagenome | biome: human gut; feature: human-associated habitat; material: faeces | place: Denmark | collected 2008/2010 ...
GAACGGCGTTTTTTAACGGTGTATCGCAGGGCTTACAGCCGCTTGCGAGTACGTCGTACGGACATGGAGACAAAGAGGATGTCAAGAAGATCTTACGTCAGTCGCTGGTGATCGCAGTTATCCTGTCAATCGTGCTTGTGTCTGCGGTATGGGTGTTTGCACAGGGACTGGTTGGAATCTTCAATAGTGCGCAGTCGGCGGAGCTAGCGAAGGTTGCCGTGCCGGGACTCCGGATTTATTTCTTAGGGTTCTTAGTGGCGGCGGTCAATATTGTGCTGGCGGGATTTTTCAGTGCGACCGGACAGGCACTTGCATCTTCCCTGATCGCGGTATCGCGTGGAATCATTGTGATCAGCCTGATGGCATTCATGCTGTCGAAGCTTTTTGGTGTAACTGGTGTCTGGATGGCATTTCCGGTTACAGAGGTCGTGACATTTGGTATTGCGATGGGAATTCAGGGTGTGAGTAAAAGAAAAGAATAGGAGTGGCATATGACATTACAACAGCTACGGTATGCAGTGACAATTGCAGATATGAAGTCGATGAACAAGGCGGCGAGCGAGCTTTTTGTATCGCAGCCGGCATTATCGAATACAATTCATGATTTAGAGGAAGAATTACAGATAGAGATCTTTCTGCGGACGAACCGCGGTATCGTTGTGACAACCGAGGGCGAAGAGTTCTTAAGCTATGCCAGACAGATGGTGGAGCTGCAGCAGATGATGGAAGAAAAATATATGGGTGTTGCAGAACACAAGCGGAAGTTCAGCGTATCCATGCAGCATTATTCCTTCGCAGTGGAGGCGTTCATCAAGCTGGCGCGGAATTTCTCACTGGACGAGTATGAGCTTGCTGTCCATGAGACGAAGACCGGTGAGGTTATCGAGAATGTCAAGAATTTCCGGAGTGAGCTTGGCATCCTGTATCTGAACAGCTTCAACCAGAAAGCCATGCAGAAGGTATTTGATGCAAATGAACTGGAGTTTAAACCGTTGTTTGACTGTGCGGTTTATGTGTATCTCGCAAGTGGACATCCGCTTGCGGGGAAGGAGTCCATTTCCTTTTCGGATTTAGAACCGTATCCGTGCCTGTCATTTGAGCAGGGCAATAAGAATTCCTTTTATTTTGCGGAGGAGGTATTAAGTAACCTCGAATATAAGCAGACGATCAAGGCGGACGACCGTGCGACGATGTTAAATCTGATGACAGGGTTAAACGGCTACACCTTATGTTCCGGTATTATCTGTGAGGAATTAAACGGCGACGATTATCTTGCCGTTCCTTTTGAAGCCGAGGACAAGGCGGTGGACGACACCATGGAAATCGGGTACATCATCCGCAAAAACACCCTGCTCTCCAAAATGGGACGCTTATATATAGAGGAAATCAAAAAGTATCTTAAATTATAGGTTCATCCTATAGCTGCTTATTCGTTTCACATATTATACAAAATGTAAAATCTTTGTATAATACAGTTTATAAACTAAATGTTTCGGTACAACACCGAAGAGAAAGAGGGAGAAAAATTATGAGAAAGAAATTATCAGCCATTGTTACAACAGCCCTGGCCGCTGTCCTGACACTGTCCTTAGCCGGATGCGGTAAAAGTGCATCAGGCGTCACCATTGCAGTTCCTAACGATACCACAAACGAAGCCCGCGCACTTCTGCTTTTAGCAGACCAGGGTTATATCACCTTAAAAGAAGGCGCCGGTATCACCGCAACTATTAAGGATATCGAAGAAAATCCTTACAACATTACTTTCAACGAAGTAGAAGCCGCACAGCTTCCCAATGTATTGCAGGATGTTGACTATGCAGTCATTAACAGCAACTACGCACTGCCCGCCGGCATCAATCCTACCACCGATGCTTTAGTAATGGAAGGTTCCTCTTCCGCATACAGCAACATCTTAGCCGTTAAGGAAGGCAACGAAGAAACCGACAAGACCAAGGCTTTGGTTGCAGCTCTTTCCAGCAAGCAGGTTGCAGATTACATTGCAGCAAACTATGACGGCGCTGTTATCAGTGTTGTAGAAAATCCCGGCGACGGCTACGATGAAACCGTTGATTACGATGCATTAAGCGGAACCACCATCTCCGTAGCAGCTACCCCTTCTCCTCATGCAGAAGTGCTTTCCGTAGTAAAGGATATCTTAGCTGAAAAGAATGTCACCCTTAACATCATCGAATACACCGACTATGTACAGCCCAACAAGGTAGTTGACAGCGGTGAAGTGGATTCCAACTATTTCCAGCATCTTCCTTATCTGGAAGACTTCAATGCAGAAAACAACACCCACGTTGTTTCCGTACTGGCTGTTCATGTAGAGCCCATGGGTCTTTACGGTGGCAAGCAGACAACTCTTGACGCAATCAAAAAATAATAGTACCCTATAGGAATAGGTTACAGACGGCACATCGGCCCATTGACCGATGTGCCTTTTGAATATTGTAGGAGATTAATCATGATTGAAATCAAAAACCTTTCCAAGGTCTTTCAGACCTCCGACGGAAAAGTAGATGCTCTGAAAAACATTTCCCTGACCATAGAAGACGGCGATATCTACGGTATCATCGGTATGAGCGGTGCGGGAAAGAGTACACTGGTGCGTTGTATCAATATGCTGGAGCGTCCCACGGAAGGTTCCGTTCTCATTGATAAAAAGAATATCGGCGAACTTTCTCCGAAGGAGCTGCGAAGCATCCGTCGGGAAATCACCATGATTTTCCAGGGCTTTAACCTGCTGATGCAGAAAACCTGCTTAAAGAACATCATGTTTCCCTTAAAGCTTGCAGGTGTCAAGACGGAAGAAGCAAAGAAAAAAGCCCTTGAGCTTCTGGAAATTGTCGGTCTTCCCGACAAAGCCAATGCATATCCCGCACAGCTTTCCGGCGGTCAGCAGCAGCGTATTGCCATTGCCCGTGCTCTGGCAACGCAGCCCAAGGTGCTGCTCTGCGACGAGGCCACCAGCGCACTTGACCCCAAGACCACTCACTCCATCTTAGAGCTTATCCGCGATATCAACACGCGTCTCGGCATTACGGTTATCGTCATCACCCACCAGATGAGCGTAGTAGAGGAAATCTGCAACAAGGTAGCTATTCTGGACAATGGCGAAGTAGCGGAGGAAGGCGAGGTTTCCACTGTATTTGCCCATCCGAAGTCCGAAGCTGCAAGACGCCTGGTTATGCCGGACAACACAAAGGATTTCCTTCCGGGGCTTACCGGGGATCATGTCCTGCGTGTGGTATTTAACGGTGCCCTTGCCGCCGGTTCTCCCCTGATTACCCAGATGGCGATTGACAAAGGCATTGCCGCCAATATCCTGTATGCCTCCACCCGCTGTATCGGCGACAAAGTGTACGGCAACATGCTTTTGGGACTCCCTTCCGATGAAGGCGTGGTAAAAGAAGCCACCGCTTATCTGTCCCGGAAAGAAAATGTCTTAGTTCAGGAGGTGACAAAGGATGTTCAATAATTTATTTGCACCGGAAGTAATTGACGAAGCTCTCACTATTTTAAGAGAAGATATGCCCCTTGCCCTGTGGGAAACCTTTTATGTAACGGTTCTCTCCACCCTGTTTGCTTTTATCATCGGCATGCCCCTTGGTGTGCTTTTGGTGGTCGGTGAAAAGGACGGTGTACTGCCCCTTCCCAAATGGCTGCTTGGCGTGCTGAATGTCATCATCAACCTGCTTCGTTCCGTTCCGTTTCTGATTCTGATGATTATGGTATTCCCGCTCACCAGACTGATTGTGGGCACCACCGTAGGTACTACGGCTTCCATCGTGCCTCTGGTTATTGCTGCATTTCCTTTTGTGGCAAGACTTGTAGAAAGCAGTCTCAGGGAATTAAATCCCAATATTATTGAAACAGCGCAGAGTATGGGTGCTTCCCCTTTTCAGATCATTACGAAGGTCATGATTCCCGAAAGCGTACCCTCCCTGATTTCCAATGCTACCATTGCCATTACCACCATTTTGGGCTACACCGCCATGAGCGGTATCATCGGCGGCGGCGGACTCGGTAAAATCGCCATCAACTACGGCTACTACCGTTACAAATATCTGGTCATGCTGTTTGCGGTTATCATCCTCATCCTGCTGGTTCAGGTGTTCCAGAGCATCGGTACACACCTGGCAGCCCGTCTGGACAAACGTATCAAGCGCTGAGTTTCCGGCGAATGCGGTATACACGCTGCATCTGCCCTGAGTATAACAAAAAAGCTGCCTGCAACCTGAATTGCAGACAGCTTTTTTATACGTCCTGATGATGTTCGTTGCGCAGATGCTTTTTAATCGCCGCAAAGGATTTGTCGCTGATATCATGCTCCATTTTGCAGGCATCTTCTGCTGCTGTTTCTTCGTCCACTCCCAAATTTACCAGCATGGCGGTCAGTGTGGTATGGCGGTCATAAATCTTTACCGCTACCTCTTTTCCGGCATCGGTCAATGTCAGGAACCCGTTCTCATCCATCAGAAGGTAACCGCCCTCTTTCAGAATACGAACCGCACGGCTGACACTGGGTTTGGAAAAGCCCATATACTCTGCCACATCAAGTGAACGAACTTCGTTGTTTTTCTGAGAAAGAATATGTATTGTTTCCAAATACATCTCTCCGGATTCCTGTAAACGCATATGCCATACTCCCTTTCATACATAACCCATTGTCGTTAATAATCCTATGCTATCATTAAACAAAAAAAATTTCAAGTTGTATAATTTATGGTTGACAAATTCCGATATCGCGCATATTATAATTAAGAAGTTAGCAAGAGCTAACCTTTTTTAAGCGCAAACAGTTAGTTTGTGCTAATCAAAAAGTGAGGAATGCTTATGATGCCACTGAATCTTGCGGATGTCGGGGAAGAGAATACCATTAAGAAAATCGGAGGCAGCCCCGAAGTTAAAAAACACCTCGAAAACTTAGGTTTTGTCGTAGGTGGAACTGTTACCATCGTGAACACACTGGGAGGAAATGTCATTGTTAATGTAAAAGAATCCCGTGTTGCAATAGACCAGGAAATGGCAAGGAAAATTATGGTCTGATGACCTGGTTTTTATGAGAGAAGAGGAGGATAAAACATGAAAACGTTGAAAGAGACGAAAATCGGCGAAACCGTAAAAATCGTCAAACTCCATGGAGAGGGTGCTGTTAAGCGCCGTATCATGGATATGGGTCTTACCAAAGGTACAGAAGTTTACATCAGAAAAGTAGCTCCTTTAGGCGATCCCGTAGAGATTACCGTTCGCGGCTATGAGCTTTCTTTAAGAAAAGCCGATGCTGAAATGATTGAAGTGGAATAAGGAATTGTATTTTAGAAAGAGAGGATGATAAAATGGATTTGCGAATAGCCCTTGCGGGTAATCCTAACTGTGGTAAAACCACATTGTTCAATGCTCTCACCGGTTCCAACCAGTTCGTTGGTAACTGGCCGGGTGTTACGGTAGAGAAAAAGGAAGGTAAATTAAAGAAGCACGATGGCGTCATCGTAACTGACCTTCCCGGTATTTATTCCCTTTCTCCTTACACACTGGAGGAAGTTGTTGCACGTAATTATCTGATTGGCGAACGTCCCGATGTTATCTTAAACATCATCGACGGTACCAACCTGGAGCGTAACTTATATCTGACCACACAGCTTACCGAGCTTGGCATTCCTGTTGTTGTTGCTATCAACATGATTGACCTGGTTAAGAAAAACGGAGACATCATTCATCTGGATGAGCTTTCCCGTCAGTTAGGCTGTAAGGTAGTGGAAATCTCCGCTCTGAAGGGAACCGGTATTATGGAAGCTGCCGATGCAGCCATCGACGCAGCAAAGAATACCAAGACCGTTCCCATGCATACTTTCTCAGGCGTGGTTGAACATGCCATTGCCCATATTGAGGAAGCTGCCCTTCATGATTTACCGGAAGAACAGCAACGCTGGTATGCAATAAAGATTTTCGAACGTGACGATAAGGTTCTTGCAAAACTGAGCATCGAAAAAGCAACCTTAGACCACATTGAAAGCGATATCAAGGCAGCCGAGAAGGAACTGGATGATGATGCCGAAAGTATCATTACCAATGAAAGATATGTATATATCTCTTCCATCATCAAGGCATGCTACAAGAAAAAGAGTGTCGGAAAGCTTTCCACCTCTGATAAAATCGATAAGATTGTTACTAACCGCTGGCTGGGACTTCCTATCTTTGCCGTTATTATGTTCTTAGTATACTACATAGCTATGCAGACCATCGGCGCTGCCGCTACCGACTGGGCAAATGACGGTCTCTTCGGCGATGGCTGGCATCTGTTCGGCATCGGTACTTCCGCTTATGAAGAAGCTGCTGAGCAGTATGGTGACTCCGACTCCATTATCGATGCTTTTGTTTCCGAATACGGAACCGATGAAATTGCCGATGCTCTGGATGCAGAGTCTGAGGAATACACAGAGGAAGGCGCTAAGGCAGCTCTGGAAGAATTGGTTTCCTTAACTCCCGATGATGCAGCTGCAACCTATGAAGTAGTTGATGAAGAAACATTGGAGATTACCGATACTCCCGAAGTTGGTAAAGCAGATTTACAGACTGCTGTAGATGAATATCTGAATACTGAATATAAGGAAGCATACGGTGCTCCCGATACTTCCGCCTATGGCACCTGGGTTCCCGGTATCCCTGTTTTATTTGAAAAGCTGCTGGATGCTGCCGGTGCAGCCGACTGGTTAAAGGGTCTTATCCTTGACGGTATTATCGCCGGTGTCGGTGCAGTACTTGGTTTCGTTCCCCAGATGCTGGTACTGTTCTTCTTACTGGCCTTCCTGGAAGCCTGCGGTTATATGTCCCGTATCGCATTCGTGCTTGACCGTATCTTCCGTAAGTTTGGTCTTTCCGGTAAGTCCTTCATTCCTATGTTGGTAGGTACCGGTTGTGGTGTGCCGGGTATCATGGCATCCAGAACCATTGAAAATGAACGTGACCGTCGTATGACCATTATGACAACAACCTTTATCCCCTGCGGTGCGAAAGTTCCTTTCATTGGCATGATTGCCGGTGCAATTTTCGGTGGTTCCGCATGGGTTGCAACATCTTCATACTTTGTAGGTATGGCAGCAATCATTATTTCCGGTATTATGTTAAAGAAGACCAAGATGTTTGCAGGCGACCCCGCCCCCTTCGTTATGGAGCTTCCTGCATACCATATGCCTACCCTTGGCAACGTACTTCGTTCCATGTGGGAGCGCGGCTGGTCCTTCATTAAGAAAGCCGGTACCATTATTACCCTTTCCACCATCCTTGTATGGTTCACCACTTACTTCGGATTTGTTGACGGAACCTTCCGTATGCTTGCCGAAGACGAAATCGACAGCTCCATCCTGGCAGCTATCGGTAATGTAATTGCATGGATTTTCATTCCTCTTGGCTGGGGCAACTGGCAGGCAGCTGTTGCATCTATCACCGGTCTTGTTGCAAAGGAAAACATTGTTGGTACCCTCGGTATCCTCTACGGTGGCGGAGACGGCAATGTATATGCTAACTTAGCTGCTGCATTTACTCAGGTAAGCGGCTACTCCTTCTTAGTATTCAACCTGCTGTGTGCTCCCTGTTTCGCAGCTATCGGTGCTATCAAGAGAGAGATGAACAACGCAAAGTGGACCTGGTTCGCTATCGGATATCAGTGTGGATTTGCTTATGTAATTGCTCTGTTAGTAGAACAGTTTGGTAATGCCTTCACAGGCAACTTAAATGTACTTGGTTTAATCGTAGCTATCGTTCTTCTGGCTGCCATGATTTATCAGCTTGTAAGACCTTACAAGGAAGCTACCAAGCTTACAACCAAGCTTAAATAAGAAAAACGCTATTAGAAAGGAGTCTTTCATATGCTGACATGGATTACGGAAAACATCGCAACCATCATCATTACCCTGATTCTTGTTCTCGTTGTAATAGCTATTATTAAAAGCATGATTAAGGATAAGAAAGCAGGCAAGTCCTCCTGCGGCGGAAGCTGTAGCCATTGTGCCATGGGCGGCACCTGTCACAAGCATTGATTGAAACAGGAAGGCGCACCGAAATGCGTCTTCCTCTTCTTTTTACCATTGGTTAGTTTATGCTAACCGTTGATTTTGAGGAGGGTATTATGTCTCTTATTACATTTGAGGATGTGAGCCGTATCTATGAAAACGGCGATCACAAGCAAAAAGCTCTTGACCATGTAAATATGTCTTTGGAAGAAGGTAAATTCGTTGTTATCTTAGGCCCCAGCGGTGCCGGAAAAAGTACTCTGTTAAACCTTCTTGGCGGACTGGACAGCCCCACCGAAGGCAAAATAACCGTAAACGGAAAAGATATTTCCGGCCTGTCCGGAAATGAACTTGCCGATTACCGTGCTTCCACGGTCGGCTTTGTATTTCAGTTTTATAACCTGATACCGACATTAACGGTACATGAAAATGTTACCCTGGTAAAAGAAATCGCTCCCAATGCCCTTTCCGCTACGGAAATGTTAAAGGAAGTGGGACTGGAAGACCATCTGAAGAATTTCCCGTCCGAGCTTTCCGGCGGCGAACAGCAGCGTGTCTCCATTGCCAGGGCACTTGCCAAAAACCCGAAAATCTTACTTTGTGATGAACCTACCGGCGCTCTTGATTCCGAAACCGGTGTACTGGTTCTGAAATTACTCTTGAAAATGGCACGGGAATATGGAAAAACCATAGTCATCGTTACACATAACCAGAATATAGCCAAAATGGCGGATGTAGTTATCCGTGTAAAAAACGGTAAGATAGTTTCCAGCGAGGAACAGTCAAATCCTACACCTGCCGATGAAATCGACTGGTAAGGAGGTACCCCATGTTAATAAGAAAGCTCTTTCGCACCATGGGTCTTTACCGGGCGCAGTTTCTTTCCATGATTATTATGATAGCCCTCGGCATCGGAGTCTTTGTGGGCATGAACATGGAATGGTACAGTATTGATAAAAACACCGCTTACCTGTTTGATGCCACCGGCTTTGCCGACTACCGGATTGTCTCCGAAAAAGGTTTTTCTTCGGAGGACGCCGATAAAATTGCAGCCCTTGACGGTGTGGATGCGGTATCCCGTTATCTTTCCATTCAAGTGGATGTAAAGGAAAAACAGGATGAAAGCGTTGCCCTGACGGTAACGGAAAACGCGGAGGTTTCCGGTTTTCTGTTAATGGAAGGCAATGCTTATGAGAAAGACAGTAAGGACGGCATCTGGCTTTCCGACAAATATGCCGCCGCCAACAATATTTCCGTTGGTGATACCCTTACCTTTCTGTATGCAAATAAGGAAATACAGGGGCATGTAGAGGGTCTTATAAAATCCGGGGAATACCTGATAAATGTCCGGGATGAAAGCCAGCTTATGCCGGATTACACAAACTTCGGCTTTGCCTACATCTCTCCCGCAATGTACGAGAACGCCATGGGATTTGCCTTTTATCCGCAGCTCAATGTGATTTCTACTTTATCCAAAGAGATTTTCACAGAAAACGTGGATGATGCCTTGCAGTCCACTTCTCTTATTCTGACAAAGGATGAAACCGTCTCCTATGCCCAGGCAAACGGAGAAAAAGAAGAAGGCAGGACCATGGGCTCCGTGCTTCCGGTTCTTTTCCTTGTAATTGCCATTTTAACCATGGTTACCACTATGCACCGCATTACCTCCAAGGAAAAAACGCAGATTGGCACCTTAAAGGCGCTTGGCTTCAAAGACAGACGTATCCTGCGGCATTATACATCCTATGCCTTTACCATCGGTCTGATTGGTTCCGCCCTCGGTATCGGCTTCGGGTATTTTCTTGCCTGGTATATTATGAACCCTTCCGGTTCCATGGGTACTTACTTAGATATGCCCACCTGGGATCTGTATCTACCCGGATTCTGCATTTATATTTTAATCGGCATTCTTATCCTGCTTACCCTTATCGGCTTTTTATCCGTGAAAGAAATGCTGAAGGGAACAGCTGCCGATGCCCTGCGGCCTTATACGCCGAAGAAAATGAAAAACCTGTTCATCGAGCGCACGCGGCTTTTCCATATGCTGCCTTTCGGCACCCGCTGGAACCTGCGCGATACCATACGGCATAAATCCCGCACCGCCATGAGCCTGATTGGCATTATCGGCTGTATGACCATTATGGTAGGGTGTCTGGGTATGCGCGATACCATGGATGAGTTTTTAGACATCTCCTTTGGGACCGCCACCAATTATGCTTCCCGCATCTTTTTAACGGAAGATGCCACGGAGGCGGACGCAGACCGCCTGCTTAACGAATACAACGCAGACCGCAGCGCTTCCGTAAGCATTCAATCAGGAGACAAAGCGGTTTCCCTGGATATTTATGACATTACCCACGACACAGTCCGTTTTATCGACCGGCAGTCAAACACCGTTGCCTTACAAAATGACGGTGCTTACATCTGTTCCCGTATTGCCGAGGACAGAAACCTAAAGGTGGGGGACACCTTCACCGTCAACCCTTACGGCTCGGACGATACCTATACACTCCGGGTAGCCGGCATCCTGCATTCCATGTCGGAAAACGTCGTTGTGACCGCTTCCTATGCAGATACACTGAAAATTCCCTACACATTTTCTTCTCTGTATACTGCGGTGGAAAAGCAGGATATTGCGGCGGACGACGCGATTAAAAGCATCCAGTCCAAGCAGATGATTATGGACTCCTTTGATGTATTTACGGAAATAATGAATTTAATGATTTCCCTGATGGTGATTGTTGCCATGATTTTAGGTATTGTGGTTCTTTACAACCTGGGCGTCATGAGCTATACAGAACGCTACCGGGAAATGGCTACCTTAAAGGTACTGGGCTTTAGGGATAAAAAAATCGGGGCACTTCTCATTGACCAGAATCTCTGGGTTACCCTTTTGGGTATTCTCATCGGTATCCCTGCCGGCAGGGCAGCCCTGCAGTATCTCTTAAAAAAGCTTGCCGGAGAATATGAAATGAACATGGCAATTTACCCCGCCAGCTACCTTATCAGTATTGTACTGACCTTTGGTGTCTCCTTGCTTGTGAGCATCATGGTGTCACGTAAGAATAAAAAGATAGATATGGTAGAAGCCTTAAAAGGCACTGAATAACGCGTACTGACTTTAGTTTTCATAATACATTCTCTCATAAAAAGAAGAGATTGGGTTTTCCAACCGCTTCTTTTTCCGTTATACATTTGTCTTACGAAATTATATCTTCGGACAGGGGACCTCTCCTTCTGTACCTTTCTGCTTAAACAATGCCGGTCTTATTTTACCGTTTCGTTGGGAAACATAGACAAAAGCTTCAACGGTCCGTACCAGTCACAACCAAGATCGGTGATAGTACCCGGCTCCACAGTCAGGCTATATTTTACATTCTGGTATGTAATATGCAGTACAAAGGTAACATCCTTCTTCTCTGCCAGCATCTTCATGCGTACGTTTGAAATATTGTAAAATTCTCCCAGTTCCAGCACCATCGTATCACCGGTCTTTGCATCTTCTATCTGCTTTGCCATATCCTGCTCCACCTGTTTCCATGCTGTCAGCCAGGCAGGTTCCACATAGGTATCAGTTGCCGTTCCCGCCTTGTAGGGCTCCAGAATGTAAATATAGCTTCCCGCCGGATAAGTTGCATCCATGAATATGCGGACAATGTGGCCTGTATATCCCTCTTCCGGTGCGATAACTGCATAATCCTGCTTCGAATTCATCATTATAAAATCACTGCTTATGTTTCCATGCAATAAGCATTCCGCCATTTCTTCCATGGAACCATCGTCACCCTGAGCAGCTATTTCCAACACCCTTTGTGCTTTTCCCGGCTTTGCATAGATAATACAACTTGCATCCTTCAAAACATCACCCTCGTACACCACAAGATTCGGTTTTTGTATCATTACTTCATCTGCTCTTGCGGTAAGTCCCGGGATTCCGGCGAGTGCAACCGTCCCGAGCAGCAATGCTCCTGTCATTGCCGCAATTTTTTTCATGATTTTTTTCATTGTATGGGTTCCTCCTGTTCACACAATATGATTCTGTCCCCTTGCATATTGCTTTTACCAGTATACCATAATTCTTACGATCGCTCAAGGCAGCCCGTCTTACAGAACATTTTTTTCCTTAGAAAATTATATAAAAAGAAGCGATTGGATTTTTCTAATCGCTTCTTTTCCGTTTCATTTTATTTAAGGAGTTCCCTGAGTTAGTTACCTTCTTTTTCTTATGTGTGCGCCGCTTTATTCTGCAAACAGAGCTGTGGACAGGTATCTGTCACCGGTATCGGGGAGCAGAACCACGATGGTCTTGCCCTCATTTTCGGGACGCTTTGCCAGTTCTACTGCTGCATGTACGGCTGCACCGGAAGAAATACCGACTAATACGCCTTCCTTATGTCCGATTTTTCTGCCCATAGCGAATGCATCCTCATCTGCCACCGGAATGATTTCGTCATATACTTTGGTATCCAGTACTTCGGGAACGAAGCCTGCACCGATACCCTGAATTTTGTGTGCACCGGGTGTTCCTTTGGATAATACAGGGGAAGAAGCAGGTTCAACAGCCACTACCTTCACATCTGCTTTCCTGGACTTTAAGTATTTGCCGACACCGGTTACGGTACCGCCGGTACCTACACCTGCTACAAATACATCTACTTCGCCGTCGGTATCTTCAAAAATTTCCGGGCCGGTGGTTTCAAAATGTGCCTTCGGGTTAGCAGGATTTACAAACTGCCCTGCGATGAATGCACCGGGAATTTCTTTTGCCAATTCTTCCGCCTTGGCAATCGCACCCTTCATACCCTTAGCTCCTTCGGAAAGTACTAATTCTGCGCCGTAGGCTTTCATGAGCTGTCTTCTTTCTACAGACATGGTTTCGGGCATTACGATGATAATGCGGTAACCTCTGGCTGCTGCAACGGCTGCCAGACCGATACCGGTGTTGCCGGAAGTAGGTTCAATAATAACGGAGTCTTTGGTAAGTTTTCCGGTTGCTTCTGCGTCATCCAGAATGGCCTTTGCAACACGGTCCTTTACGGAGCCTGCAGGGTTAAAATACTCTAACTTTGCTAAGACTTTTGCTTTCAGTCCGTATTCCTGCTCAATATGGGTGAGCTCCAATAAGGGTGTCTTTCCGATTAACTGATCTGCTGATGTATAAACCTTTGCCATAATAGTATCCTCCTCGTTAGGTCGTTTTTATGTTAAAACTGTTATACACCTACAAAACCTACGTTGTCAATAGGTTTTGTAAATTTTTATTATTTTTCTACTAAATTGCTTATCCACATACCTTTTTTTACCATAATAAAGCCGATGACGCACTTAATCAGGTCAAGCAGCTGGCAGCACAGATACAGCGGCACAATGGGCATATCCGTGTAACGGCTTAAGAAATATGCGCAGGGGATGCTGACCACCCATATAAATACGCTGTCAAACAAAAACGTGATGACCGTCCTGCCTCCCGCTCTGATGGTAAAATAACAGGTGTTCAGGAAAGCATTGACAGGAATATAAATCGCCACAATACGGATAAAGCCGGCAGCAAGCCCCCGTACCTTGTCCGTGGTATTGTAAATCATGGGGAAAAAGGGCGCCAGGACAAAGAGCGCAAGCCCCACCGCCATACAGGTCAAAACAGAAAAGACAATAAGCCTGGTGTCTGTTTCCTTCGCTTCTTCCATTTTTCCGGCTCCTAAAAGCTGGCCGATGATAATTGCCACCGCATTGCCCATGGAAATGTAAACTACGCTGAACAGATTGGAAATTGTGGAAGAAATATTCAATCCTGCTACCACATCCAGTCCCCTCATGGAGTAACACTGGGTCATAACCGCCATGCCCATTGCCCACAGCAGTTCGTTTGCCATCAGAGGCGTGCCCTTTATCAGTATCTTGGATACCAGACTGCCCGGAATATGCAGGCTTTCATAAGCGCCCTTGATAAACGGATAGAGGTCGGCATGCTTATGGGTATAGAGAACAACAATGACCATTTCCACGTAGCGTGCCAGCACCGTTGCAATGGCGGCGCCAACTACACCCAGTCTGGGAAAACCTAAAAGGCCGAAAATCAGCACTGCATTGAAGCACATATTGACGCCCACCGCCGCCATACTGGCTTTCATGGGCAGAATGGTTTCCCCGCATTCTCGCAGGGTACTGGTATAACACTGACTGACTGCAAAGGGCGGTATGCCGATTAACATCACCAAAAGATACTGTCTGCCGTAATGAAGAGCTGCCCGCAACGCCGCCGGGTCCGTGGTTTCCTCTTCATGCAGATACAGACTGATGAGGTTTTCTCCGGCAAAATAAAATAACAGGCAGGCGCACAGTGTCACAATAAAAACCGCTATCAGCTTAAAACGAAATGTATGACGCACCCCGTCGTGCTTGCCGCAGCCGTAAAACTGTGCACCGAAAATGCCGGCGCCGGATATGACACCGAAAGCGCCCAGATTAAACACAAACATAAGCTGGTTGACTATCGCCACACCCGACATCTGCTCGGTGCCCACTCTTCCCACCATGATGTTGTCCAACAGACTTACGAAGTTCGTAATGCCGTTCTGAATCATAATGGGCAGCACAACTCCAAGGACCATAAGATAAAATGCCTTATCGCCCAGATACTTTTTCTTAAAATTTTCCATGTTTCTCTCCCTTTTTATTCTGCGGCAGATTTACTCTTTCTGCCTGTGTCTTTCATGCAGCATCTCCGCTGCTTATTCTACGCCGCGCAGCTCCGCTTTTTTCACATAGGGCTTCACAAGCTGCAGAAAGCTCTCTAATTCTTCCTTTTCAAAGGCGGAATAGCCTTTTTTGATTACATTCTCATTGTCCCGGTACGATTGCAGATAATATGCCTCTGCCCCCTCAATCCACTGCCCCATTTTGGCAAAGTCCTCTTCTTCATGAAGTCCTTTTACCACAGTGGTCCGAAATTCATAGACGATCCCGGAATGCAAGAGCAAGTCCACGCTCTCCTCTAACTTTTCTATCTCCAAATCCGGCTTTCCAACTGTCAGCGCATATTTTTCCCGACTGTTTTTCAAATCCATTGCCACATAGTCCAGGAGCTTTTCTTTTAAAAGACCCTGCAGCACTCCCGGTCTGTAGCCGTTGGTGTCCAGCTTCACCAGAAGACCCAGTTCTTTTATTTTACGGATAAAATCCACCAGATCCGGCTGCAGGGTGGGTTCTCCGCCCGTAATACATACGCCGGAAAGTATATTTTTTCTCTTTTTTAAGAACGCAATCACCTCTTCTTCCGAAATCACCGGAAACTCACCCGGATGCAGCACCAGATCGCCGTTGTGGCAGAATGGGCAGCAAAAATTACAGCCCCCTGTAAAAACAGTGGCTGCTACGTGTTCGGGATAATCCAATAAGGTTGTTTTATTTAATCCATGTATCTGCATTTCGGTTGCCTCTTTTCCTTCCTGCAGTTATAATAAAAATACAAGAATCCGTCCACCGGATAATTTCTATCATACCAATAAAAAGAGACAAACGCAAGTGCGGCTCCGTGCGGAAGCTATGATATTAAATAAGGAAATGAAAATGGAAAACAACAATCAGGATAAGCGGAAAGACAATGCTCTTATGCAGCATGAAAAATATATGAAGGAAGCCATAAAACAGGCGAAAAAAGCATATAAATTAGGAGAGGTTCCCATCGGCTGCGTGATTGTGTATGAGGAAAAAACAACGGGACGAGCCAAAACCCGACGCAAAACGGACAAGAACACACTCTCCCATGCGGAAATCATTGCCATCAGAAAGGCAAGCAGGGTCATGGGCGACTGGCGTCTGGAGGGCTGTCAGCTCTATGTAACTTTAGAGCCCTGTCAGATGTGCGCCGGAGCGATCGTACAGGCACGCATTCCCGAGGTTTACATGGGCTGTATGAATCCCAAGGCAGGTTGTGCCGGTTCTATCTTAAATATCCTGCAGATGCCCGAATTTAACCATCAGGTTGCTGTTACGCGGGGCATACTGGAAGAGGAATGCAGCAATATGCTGAAAACATTTTTTAAGGAGCTGCGCCTGCGGCTTAGGCAGGAGAAAGAGAACTCTTGACACTTTCCTTAAAAACCGATATACTTAATAAGCCGTGCATATGCCTTTAGGCGGGCATTTCTATGGCTGGCTTTCTGAAGCGATGTTGAAGTTTGGGTCTTACGCAATGGACATCCACGAACCGTGTCAGGGTGGGAACACAGCAGCACTAAGAGGAACCGTTCATGTGCCGTAAGGGTGCCTGGCGGAGTCGTTTTCAGGGGTACCGCATAGAAGTGTCTACCCAAATGTGTATGCGCGGTTTTTCTATGCCCGGCGGGACAATCTGATGCATGTTTTTCATTTAATGCCCGGGCGGCATAAGGCTTGCTGTTTTAAGGAATGGTGATTTCGATGGGTTGTAAATTATGCAAAAGAGAATGTAATGCGGACAGAGCACATGGGGAAGGCGGCTATTGCGGAGAAAGCGACGGTATATGGGTAGCGCGCGCTGCCCTGCATTTGTGGGAGGAACCCTGCATCTGCGGCAAAGCCGGCTCCGGCGCCGTGTTCTTCTGCGGCTGCCCGCTGCATTGTGTTTACTGCCAGAATGCCTCTATTTCCTGCGGACATGCCGGAGAGGCTGCCTCACCGAAATGCATCACCGCAGAAAGGCTAACGGAAATTTTTTTGTCCCTGCAGTCCCAGGATGCCTGCAACATTAACCTCATTACCCCGACACAGTACATCCCGCAGATTATTACCGCCTTAAAGAGTGCAAAAAAACAGGGCCTTTCCATCCCCATTGTCTACAATACCGGCACCTATGAAAAGCCCGAAGTCCTGCGTTCCTTAAGCGGTCTTGTTGACATTTATCTGCCGGATTTCAAATACTATTCCCACAGACTTTCCGAAAAGTATTCCGCTGCACCGGACTATCGGGAAACGGCTGCCGCCGCGCTTGCCGAAATGGTACGCCAGACCGGCGCACCCGTATACGACGAAAACACCGGACTAATGAAATCCGGTGTTATTGTCCGTCATATGATGCTTCCCGGCCACCTGCAGGACTCTAAAAAGGTGCTGTTCTATCTCTGCGATACCTATGGCGATACCATTGTTTACAGTGTTATGAGCCAGTACACTCCTGTCAGGATGTTTCCCGACATGCCCGAACTGAACCGCCGTGTTTCCCACCGGGAATACAATGCCCTTCTGGACTATTGTCTGTCCATCGGCATCGAGGACGGCTACATGCAGGAAGGCGAAGCGGCGGAAAGCAGCTTTATTCCCTCCTTTAATGGGGAAGGCGTATAAGCTTCGTCTATATCTCTACCCGTTTCATGTAATAGCCAAAACTGCCGTCCTGGACGGCATCCCCGTCTCCTTCAAACCCTTCAAATCCAAAGAGCAGGGCTGCCTGTTTTTCTCTCTCGTAGTAAACTCCGGGCACGCCCAGATAATAATTATCGTCTATTCCTTCCTTTATTTTTGTCAAAATCAGGTGTCCGTAGTTATAGTAGCCGTGCAACAGGAAACTGTTTTGCACCATTTCCTGATAGTGCTCCGACAGAATTACAAAATCGCAGGGGGCGATGGATAAATATTCCCTGACGTCCCCGAATGGCTGAATTTTAGGATAGATGCGGTTAAGCTGCTCCCATTTGTTGGGGGAAATCTGCCCTGCCTGCATTTTCCGCTGTGAGCGCAGGAACGGGGCTTCGGAGGCTGGCTCCTCCTCATGGGACTGCGCTTCTTCCTCCGCAGGCGGGATGGCTTGCTGCGGCTCCGGCTGTTCTTCTGCTTCCGGTTCGACCTGCTGCGGCTCCTCAGTTTCAGGCATGGGCTGCGGGACTTCTGTAGCTGGCTCATGCGGCGGCAAATCCGGTTGAATTTCTCCCGCAGGTGCGGCATCCTGCCGCAGTTCTTCATTCCCCGGCATGGGCTGCGGCTCCAGCACCGTATCGTCGTATGCATCCAGTACGGTCTGTGCGGCTGCAAGCATGGCGGGCTCCGACTCGTTCTGCGGCACCGTTTCCGAAGCCTCCGCTTTTTGTTTTTCCCGATTTCGCCAAATTCCCCTCAAAAATCTGGTTTCGGAAAGTTTTATGATAATTCCGTCACACCCCTCGTAAGGAATTCCTGTTCCGGCTAAGTTTTCATTATGCCAGATGCCGGCATACTCTGCGGTTCCGTACTGCAGATAAATGGTGTCTGCGGGATAGCCTTCTCCTTCCGAAAGCAGCATGAGCTCTCCCCGGCAGGAGTCCGTAGGATACAGTCCCCTGATATGTATCTGTACACGGCTTTCTTCCCCTCTCGCTTCCCACTTAATCACACCGCCGTTTTTTATTTTATTCTCCCGCTCAACATAGTCTAAATAAATAATTTTTTTCTGAAAAAAAATCTTGTCCCCTTTTTCCATATCCGCAAAATCCCCTTAGCCAATTCCTTTAGTGATATATATGCGGAATATCCGAAAAATATGACAAGATTTTTCAAAAGTATCAAAATAAATAAAAAGGCTCACCAGAAAATACTGCATACCCTCTGGTGAACCTTTTTGATAAGCTCAAATCTGGTTTGATGCACGCATCGCCCCAGTAAAAATCTCTAGCGATTTTTGTTCTATAAAATTGTATCATACTCTTTTCCGACATACTTGTCAACTGGTTGCTATAAAAAGTTAGTATGTCTGGGATTACTGTTCTTTTTCGTAATATACTTTATAATACTGCTAATAAAAAGATAAGCATCCTTTATATAGGGATTTTTATCAAAGTATTCTTTAATGTTATTAAACTTCACACAGTTATATTTGCTTGCTGGATGATTGCTTACATAAAAGCCAAATAGTTCAATTTCTTTTTGCATTAGTTCATTTGGTGGTAGTTCTTCTGTTTTGATTAGCCGATAGTCTATATCGAACTTCGAACGCTGTACTATATTATACATCCTTTGATTTATTCTGCTATTAGAAGAAACTGTAAAGCTTCATGCCGCCTCTTTAATACTAGACCCCAAAATTCATTTTCTACATTTTGTTTTAACACATTTAAGAACGCTTTTTATTTGAAATACAATACTTTTATACGTTCCAGTGCTTCTTTAATGTATTCCGAACTTGCCTTATACTGTTCAAACACAATATTGAAACCCTCTGGATCGTCACATACAAAGTTCCAATAATCTTTTCCAATCAGTAATTCATCATCAGCAAAAAACTGCTTCACTCTTTCCTGCTTCCACTCAGAGTCTTCACCATACTTATTATAAGCCGTTCCAAAAAACAACTTTATTTTATCGTCTGGTTTATCCCTCAACGAATTTTTAAGAATAAAATACTCTTGTAACATAGCAAGTTTTTCAGTCTTTGCTTTTTTATTATCTAAGTCACCACCAGCTTTAAGCTCTATTAAATAGTGCTCTTTTTTCTTATTATTATAGAAATAGTGGTCTGTCACATGTGATTTTTCAAAACTTCGTGTGTCCGCTGGTATCATGCAAGTAAAATCACAATAATCCGAAGTCAATGGCTTTCTATGTTTTTCATATTCCAATATAATCCATATGCTGTGATTGCTGTGGCAACAAGAAAGAATCAATATTACCACGCACATCATAAGACAATTTCGCCACTTCATTTCCTATTTTTTCTAAAACCTTTCCAAATGAACTGTCAAAACTTCTAACAAACGCACTATAAAACATAAACTCCTTACCAAGTTCCGCAACGAAACAATTATTCTTCTTGCTGTTTATAACCCCCTCTGGATCATTTACTTCATTAGCAAATCTAGTTTCATAACTATCCGTAAATTTCTTTATCTCCCTATCGACAATATTTTGTATTGCAGCCTTTTTTGCTTCGTCCATTAATTAGTCCCCTATCTTATAATTTGTAATTAACAAATGCTGTGCATTCTTATCATTCCTATCTTGAAAACTCACAAAATATTTCTTATCAAATGACGACACATATAATCGATTGCCGTTTGCCGTTTTAGTGTTCTCGCAATATAGTGATGAAATATAATCTGTATTTTTAATAACGATCATAAAATTAGCTTTGCACTCTTTTATTAAATATTCTGCTAATCTATATTGATCCTCTTTGTCGAATTCATTTTTAGCATATGTACTAAATTCCGAATCATATGGCGGATCTAAAAATACAAAATCATTCTTTTTAGGTTTATATGTATTCATAAATTCATAAAAATCCATATTGCCAATTA
>ERZ780100.428-NODE-428-length-20175-cov-4.578280_pt1 | contig 20175 bp, 19 predicted proteins | sample MGYA00511573_ERZ780100 | MGnify/ENA primary metagenome ERZ780100 (study PRJEB29588, sample SAMEA2161876) | human gut metagenome | biome: human gut; feature: human-associated habitat; material: faeces | place: Denmark | collected 2008/2010 ...
CTTGTCCCGCCGCCGGTCCCGCCATCGGCTCTCAGAATACCGGAACGCCGTCTCGCCACTGTCCAGCGCATCTGACATGAAGTCGATTTTGCCGATGATCTTCCGCCTTGTCGCCACTCTCGTCACGATGTAGGTCAATGCAGCAATCACGACACCGCCAAGCGCAATCCATAACGTGCCGATATTTGTTTCCGCGCCCATCATATTCCGTATTTCTTGAGCTTTGCGTAAAGCGTAGGGCGACTGATATCCAAGGACTTGGCCACCATTGATATGTTTCCGTCATATCGGGCCATTGCTGCACGGATAGTCTTCTCCTCCATATTTTCCATTGTGTCCCCGGCATTGATCTCAGTCATTCCTGACGCTTTGGAGATGTCCAGCCCGAATCCGTCTATGGCCTTTCCGTCTGAGAGAATGACAGCCTTTTCGATGCAGTTGCGCAGCTCGCGGATGTTGCCCGGCCAGGCGTAAGTCTCCAGTTCGGCTTTCGCCATCGGGGTCAATGTCTCTGCATCCCTGCCGTATTTTTCGGAAAACTCTGTCAGGAACTGCATCGCAAGCGGGATGATTACGTCTTTTCTGTTTCTCAAAGGAGGAAGTTCCACGCTTATGGTATTCAGTCTGTAATACAAGTCCTCACGGAAAAGTCCGTCACGTATCATGGACGGAATGTCTGCATTGGTTGCACATATCAGCCTGATATCTACTGGGATAGCTTTCGTGTCACCGACTCTCGTGATGCATCGGTTCTGGATGGCACGCAGAAGTTTGGCCTGGGACTGCATCGGGATGTTGGCGATTTCATCCAGGAAGAGTGTTCCTCCGTCAGCCTGCTCGAACTTGCCGGCATGGTCGGATTTCGCATCCGTGAACGCTCCCTTCACGTGGCCGAAAAGTTCACTTTCGAAAAGCGTTTCCGTGATGGCGCCGGCGTCCACGCAGACCATTGGCTTGTCAGCCCGTCCTGAAAGTCTGTGGATTTCGTGCGCGAGAACATCCTTGCCGGTGCCGTTTTCGCCGGTAATGAGCACAGTGGCATCTGTCGGGGCGATACGTTCCACGTCATGCCTGAGCTGCTGCATCCCTGAACTCCAGAGCATCTGCGGCCCCTCATTGACAGTGACGCCTTTTTTAGGCTTGGATTTCCTGTCCCTTATTCCTGTCAATGTCTCGAGCAGCCGGGCGTTGTCCCACGGCTTGACGACAAAATCTGCCGCACCCCGTTTCATGCCTTCCACTGCCAATGATATGTCTGCGTAGGCGGTAAACAGCACCACGGGCATCTCAGGCCATCTTTTCTTGATTTCAGACAGCCAGAACAGCCCCTCGTTTCCGGAATTGATATCCGCCTTGAAATTCATGTCCAGCAGAATCAGGTCAGGCAGCATCTGTTCTACGGTGCTTGTCAGCGAGGTCGGGGACGAAAGTGTCAGAACCTGCGTAAAACAGCCTCCAAGCAGGATTTTCAAGGCATCCCGTATGCCCTTGTTGTCATCTACGACAAGTATCTTTCCACTTTTCATTGTCAATGTCTTTTATCGTCAAGGCTTCTCTCCGGAAGCCGATTACAAAAATACATTTTTTTGCGAAAAATCAGCGCAATCATAAAAAGCTGCGCCATCCTTTCGCAAGTGTGACGCAGCTGACAGCCCTGTAGGTCTTTACATCTATTATGTATTATATATACTTTATGTTAATGTTAAACTAATCATTCTTAATCGAATCTACAGGGTTGGAAGTGGCGGCATCCAGGCTGCGGAGCGTAACGATCAGCATTGTGACAGCCATCACGATAAGCAGGGACAATGCGAATACCCACCAGTGGATCGGCGTGTGATATGCGAAGCCCGCGAAATATCTGCTGATGACCCACCAGCTGAGCGGCGCAGCGATTACGAAGCTTGCCAGTACAATGCGTATATACTTGGCATTGAACATCTTGAGAATATCGCCTACGCTTCCTCCCATCACTCTCCTGACAGCAATTTCACGACTTCTGTGCTGGGTATCGAAAAGCACCAGGCCGAAGACTCCCATCAGGGAAATTATGATTGCCACCAGCGTAAATATGCTGATAAGTGTGGACAATCGGCTCTCCTGCCTGTACTGGGCCCCGAGTTCCTTGTCGAAGAAATCCAGACTATACAGCTCGTCATCAGCATAAGGCACCATCTCTTTCACGGTCGCAAGCACGAACTTGATGACTGACTGGACATCTGCGCCCGGAGCAGTCCTGATATAGACCTGATGAAGTCCGTTACGCCATCTGTTTTTACCGAACACGTAGAAGGCGAAATCACCACGACCATACTGCAAAGGCCTGAAATTAAAGTCCTTGCAGATGCCGGCAGTCACAGTACCGTCCATATGTCCAGGCGCAGGAGTGACGAAATCCACGTCAAAATCTTTCTTCGCCTGCTCGTTGAAGATTATCACTCCGCCTTCAGACACCTCATCCGATTTCATGAAATCCCTGCCGTCCACGATATCTATCCCCATGAATTTCAGGAAATTGTACGCCACAGGGTAACATTGGAAATTAATAGTCTTTCCCTTATAGTCACGTCCCCAGCCCATTCTTGAAGTACTGACAATATTTCCGTCCGCCCACGTAATGTCCTGAATCTGAGGATTGCTGCGCAGTTTGTCCTCGAAAGCTTCATTCTGGGAACCGTACCAGCAGACATCATAAGGGATGTGACCGCTGAGGAGGCAGGACTTGTCGAAGCCCATGTCGTAGTTCATCAGGTAGGTATGCTGCATCTTGATGAACATGGCGCAGATAATCAACGACATTGATATGACGAACTGGAAACCGATGAGCGCCGTGCGGAGCCTGCGTCCCGAAGCGGAGCCGCTGAAGGAGCCTTTCAGAACCAATGCCGGCTGGAACGACGTGATGTAGAATGCAGGATAGATGCTTCCGAGGACCGCCGTCAGGACAGCAGCGCCGACCGTCATCGCCAGCACGGGAACATTGTCCCCGAAAACAGCCGAAGAGGAAAGAATACCGGCGACGCTGGTGCGAAGAAGCAGGATGACGATGATTGCGGCCAATGCCAATGCTATGGCGACAAGACCTACCGATTCGAATATAAAGTTGAATATCAATGAAGTACGCGATACTCCGAAAATCTTGTAGGTATTCACGGACCTCAATCTCGCAGGGACAAGCGCAAAGAAGAAATTGATGAAATTTATCAATGCGATGAGGATGATGAGCACAGCCACTGCGAGCAATGTCATGTCCGTGGTGAGATTTCCGGTGCGTCCCGGCTTGCCGTCAAGTTCCTTCGTATAAAAGAGTTCAGACAGTGGTATCAGCTTGATGTTGAATTTATTATTGATTTCATCAATGTCTTCGTCAGAGAGTGTCTCACCCGCGCCATCATACAGTTTCTTGAAGAAATCGAGAAGTATAGACTTCGATTCCTTCTCAAATTCTTCCTTTTGGGAAGCATTTTGGAGTTTCACGCAATAATCGAAAGACCACTCACTGCTATTGTCTATACAAGAATCATTAAGGTCATAAACGGCATAGACCGTACCCAGGTCGCTGTTCTGAGGGAAGTCCTTGTATATGGAAACTATCTCTCTCGCACCTTTTTCGCCCTGAGGGTCACTCCATGAGATGCTGCCTCCGATTCCAAGATCATATTTCTTGGCAGAAGACTCTGATATGGCGATGGTTGCAGGCTTGGAAAGTTCATCAAGTGACCCTCCACTGCCTCGAAATTCAAGGCTCTCAGTCCGCCTGCGGAATACTGCATACGTTCTAGATGCATCTTGACCGGGACATCGTTCCGTCTCGTGTAGCAGACTTCACCGCTTTCATAAGCATACATGCCGAAAACCCCTCCGCCTTCAGACATGGAAGAGCCTGAGACAAGTGCTTCTCCCAACGGCCTGCTTATGAAGATATTGAACTTTCCCTCATTATATTGTGAAGGGACGGACATTACGAATGTCCTGTCCGCATCCTTCAGCGACTTGTTGTAGCCAAGGTTGAAGCAGACCTGCGTCATTATCACGTAGAAGGCAGCGAATGCCACTGCCATCCCTATGATGTTCAGCAGGCTGGACACCTTGTACCGCTTGAGGGTATTCAGGAAATTATTGAAAATATATCTCATTACAATTCATTCTTGACATCACTTACTATATGGCCGTCGAACAGGTCGATGGTGCGTTGTGCCATAGCCGCATCCTTCTGTGAGTGGGTAACCATCACTATGGTCGTTCCCTCCCTGTTCAGTTCGCAGAGCAGGTCCATGACTTCCTTGCCGTTCTTGGAGTCGAGGTTTCCTGTAGGCTCATCGGCAAGAATCAGTTTAGGGTTTGCGACTACCGCACGTGCAATCGCAACACGCTGCTGCTGACCGCCTGAGAGCTGCTGAGGGAAATGCTTTGCCCTGTGGCTGATGTTCATGCGCGCCATCACCGCCTCCACCTTCTCCTTGCGTTCAGCCGCACTGAAATCCATATATCTGAGTGGAAGTTCAATGTTTTCGAACACATTGAGTTCATCGATAAGGTTAAAGCTCTGGAAGACGAAGCCGATGTTTCCCTTGCGGAACTTGGTACGGTCCTTTTCCTTCAGCTGCGCAACTTCCTGTCCCAGAAGCTGGTAACTACCGGAAGTCGGGTTGTCCAGAAGGCCGAGGATATTCAGGAGCGTGGATTTTCCGCATCCTGAAGGGCCCATGATGGAGACGAATTCTCCGTCCTTGATTTCGAATGATACATTGTCGAGCGCAACTGTCTCGATTTCCTCAGTCCTGAAGACTTTGCAAATGTTTGTAATCTTGATCATGATATATGTATTTTTTTATTTGTTCTGATATGCTCCGTTTTATTCTGTCTTAATGCTGTCAGCAGGATTTGTTCCCGCTGTGCGTATTACGTAAATGTCTGATATGATGGCAACTATAGCCAGCACTGCGGCTATGGCGCCTAAGAAAATCCACCAAGGGAGTCCCGCCTGAAGGCTGAAATTCTGTTCCCAACGCCCTGCGACAATGTAGGCGAGCACTGCTCCGACTGCCACGGACGGCAGGGCCACTGCCATGACATCGCGCAAAAACATTGACCTGATCTGGGAGAACTGGGCGCCGTTTACGCGACGGACCGCGATTTCCTTGCTGCGGCGACGGACTTCGTCAATCGTGTAGCCGATGAGGCCGATCAGCGCGATAAAGAGCGTCACAATGCCTCCTGCGAGGATGGAGTTTCTCGTATTGAGGGTGTCCACGAAATTCGAGGCGGCGAGTTCATTGCACGGATATATTCTATACCACTGCCCGTCCAGAATTTTTCCCGTAAGTTCATCGGTTTTCTTAAGTTCTTCCGGTGACATCTTATTGTATTTCACGAATATGTAATGGAACATTCCAGCATATTTCTCTGAGTCACAATAGAATATACCCATCGGGCGCCCGCTGAAATCGGCTTCTGCCACGGAAAAGCCGCCGGTATGCATATCGTCAATGATGCCGCATATCCTGACTGGAGCACTTTCATGTGCAGTAACCATCACTTCTCGTCCGAGGACATCGTCCCATCCGGCAGTGTTCTTCATCATTTTCACGAAATTCCTGTCCACAATCATTTCCGCATCGCTGTTGAGAGTCGGATCGAAATTGCTTCCTTCCTGAATCTTGATGCCGAAGACATTGAAATAATGTTCATCCACATAATATGCGTCACGGATGTTGAACAGCTGGCGGTCTTCGCCGGGAACGCTCACATTGTCACCACTATAGCCTGTGAAAGGATTCTGATATGCGAAACTTGCATCTTCCACTCCGGAGAGGGAACGGACCTCATTCATCAGCGTATTCTTCTGTGACTGAGTTGCTTCCGGCATGGCTATCATCGCCACGTCATCATATTTGAACCCACGGTCAGCGTTCATCATCTTGTCATATTGCAATGTGATCACGCTCATGACCACGGCTAAGAAAACGACAGCCGCAAATTCCACCGCGAGGAGTCCGAGCTTCCACATGCGCTTGCCGGCGCGATAATTCCTGAATGCCGCAGCTACCGGAATCCTGTTGAAGAAGATTGCGGGAAGGAGGCTGTTCAATGCCAGGAGCACGACTATTATTGTCAATGCCAATGCGAGCGGCCGTCCGGTGAAGAGTGCTATGACATTGACACCGAGGATGGTCTCTATCATTGACCGGAACGCAAAGATGAGGATTGCGGCGACGGCGGCTGCGAATGCGGTGTGGACGATCGCTTCTGCGAACATCATCCCGAAGATGTCTTTCGCGCTGCTGCCCAGACATTTGCGGAGTGCCATCTCGCGTGCACGGATTGCGGCGGACGAAAGCACTATCAGGAGGTAATTCAGCATGGACGTGAGCAGAAGCGCGAAGGCTACGAAGGCCAGCACGAGTGTCATATTCCGCTGAGTTTCATCCTCTTCATGGAATTTCACGAATGGCTTTATCGGAAATTTCATTTCATATCCGGCTGCCCGCAACTCGTCCATCGGCATATGCTTGTCCATGAAGCCAGGGAGTCCGTTTTCGATTTCGCCCGGGTCAATGCCTTTCTTCAATTTTATGAATCCTTTGTAGCGGTCGTTGCCTACCATGTTTTCCGAACCGTCGTAAATGAAATGCCCGATGCTCGGAATGGAGACTATCATGTCCAGCCTGTAAGATGAGTTCAGCGGAAATTCTTCATAGACGCCGCTGACAGTGAGTTCGTATTTCCGGGTATCTCCGGCAATCGTGAATTTCTGTCCGAGAACGGCTGCCGCTGCCGCCTTCTCGTCCATTTTCTTGCCCGAGGTCAATGCTGCGGCCATCTTGGTCGCCAACTTGGATGAAATGACCACATTCGCTTCAATGCCAAGGGGTTCGATGAGGTTGCCTGCAAGACACTTCCTGTCAAAGACTTTGAAAAATGACGTATCGCCAAGACATGTCAGCCCGACATCCACGCGTTTGTCCGATTCTGACATTACCATGGAGGCGGTCTCGAATATATACGTGAATCTGGTGGCCTCCTCTATCTGCGGGAAGTATTCCTTCATTTTCGGGACGACTCCTCCGGCGACTTGAGGATATACCTTGTAACTGCCGTTGAGTTCTATGGCTTCGTTCAGATAATATATCCTGTCGGCATCCTTGTAGAAGTCGTCGAATGTCTTTTCGAAGCAGACCTTGGATGCCAGCACGAGACCGACTGCAAGGCCGACTCCCAATGTCATGACTTTCAGGACGTTCCTGCGTCCTTTCATCGGCAACGTCCTGACTGCCGCATGTATGTAACTGAAAATGTTCATCTGTTCTGTCCCGGAGATTCCATCAATGCCAATCGGCCGATCCCATCGGCATTGACATATCTTTCATCCGGTCAGATCCTCAAGTTGCCACTCCCGTGCCAGTGTCTGTAACTTCTTGTTTTTCTGAACGTTATCCGCAGCACCTCTTGCTCGCGCTGTAAAAAAACTTTACATTTCTGTAAATTTACTTTACATACATACACTATCTTCCTGTCTTTGACACTTAGTTTTTGTTGAAACTAGGATAATTCTGATCCCAGACTTCTGAATTGGCGATTTGGGGCCTTTGTTTTTTTCTGACTTTGCCCAGCGCTTTGCTGTGAGTCACCACCTTGCGGACAAAAATGAGCATTTTGAGTCAACCTTACTCAGTAATTTGTGTACTGTATTGGGATAAACCCAAAACAGCCCCAGACACCACCATCTTCAGAGACTTTAGAATTTATGACGGGAGGAAATTTGTCGCGGGAGAGCTTCGCCACGGGTAAATTCCGGTAATTTCTGAACTAATGAGCAACCAGACGAGCCTGCGAATACCTACATAATGAACTGACATCCAATTGATTATGCCGTTTTAAAGTAGAGTGTAAATATGCTCATCCCCCTGTTTTTTTATGGGAGTGAGCATATTGAGAAACAGGTTTAAATCTATATAATAACTTATACCTCAATAAGTTACAAGAGCTTTTACCGTATTGGCGATATGCTCATTGGTTCGAAAATACCACCGCAAGCAGATATAATAAAATTCGTAATAGCCGGCGGAGACCCGCGAGTTGCAGGACACGATAGCTTCCGAGAGGCATGGCTATAGCGAAAAACCGAACAACCTGAAATTGACATAATCAACGAAAGTGCTGATTCTCAACGGGTTAGTAGATAAAGCAAAGGTCAGGTTACCCATTTTTTCACATAACCTGCATTTTGCTGCTCGCTGTATGTTGTTGACACTCAGTAATATACGCCAAACTGCGGCATGCAGGTTGTTCTAAAAGACTTCTGTTATCTTGCCCAGATCACTCGCAACCGTCGTTGATTTAACAAATCGTCGTCAGAGATGACCGGCCGAGTCCGTAGGCGGCCCGCGCACCTTCTTCTCTCCGGGATTTCGTTCGCTGGCGCTCCGACATCTCCCGTAGGCGGTCCCGCGCGCCTCCTTCTCTCCGAGATTTCGTCCGCTGGCGCTCCGACATCTCCCGCCGCCTGCGGCGGGGCGGTGCAAACCGGAAAAGAAAATCAGCGTTCAAGTGAACTTGACGCTGATTTTCTTTTTCGGTTTGCGGAGAGAAGGAGATTCGAACTCCTGATACCCTTTTGGAGTATACACGCTTTCCAGGCGTGCCTCTTAAGCCACTCGAGCATCTCTCCAGAACTGCCCTGTAACACGGACAGGGCTGCAAATATACGAATTATCTCTTAATTTACAATGATTCGCGCTTCAATTTCTCGATGTAGTGGTCGATACGCTTGAGCTCCCTCGGAATGTCAATACTCTGAGGACAATGCGGCTTGCATTGACCGCAGCCTATGCAGTGGTCAGCCTGACGCACCGTCTCAACAGCACGGTCGTAACCTACCAGGAAACGCCTCTTGAGCCTCTGGAAATGCTCCTGCTCGCAACTCTGCGCGATATCACCCGAATTGACACTGTCATTGTAATGCCTGAAGATAGTCGGGATGTCGATACCGTATGGACATGGCATGCAGTATGTGCAGCCCGTACATGGAACAGTAGGGTAGTCTTCCATGAGATTCGCCATCTCCTTCAGGAATGCTATCTCCTCATCCGTCAGCGCCTTGAAATGCGAGAAAGTCTCCACATTCTCTATCAGCGGCTCCATGGACGACATGCCGCTCAGCACAGTCAGCACATTCGGATACGAACCGCAGAATCTGAACGCCCACGAAGCCACGGACATCTGGGGCTCCCTCTCCTTCATCTTCTCGGCTATAGCCTGAGGCAGCTTGGCAAGACGCCCGCCTAAAAGCGGCTCCATAATCGTGGCCGGGATATTCCGCTTGGCGAGTTCCTCATAGAGATAATCCGCATTGACATTCTGAGGTGCCTTCGCGTGCTCCCAGTCCACATAATTCATCTCTATCTGTACGAAATCCCAATGATACTTGTCGTGCAGCTCCAGGAACTTGTCGAATACATCACGCCTTCCGTGGAACGAAAAACCCAGATTCCTGATTCTGCCCTCCTCACGCTCCTTCAGCAGAAAATTAAGCAGCCCATTATTCACATACCTTTCCTCGAAACCCTCAAAACCGGATGTGCCGATAGCGTGAAGCAGATAATAGTCGAAATAATCAGTCCTCAACTGCTTCATCGAATCGTAATACATCTTCAGTCCGGCCTCACGAGAGGAATTGTTGAAATTCGACAGCTTGGTCGCAATATAATACGAATCACGAGGATAGCGGCTGAGCGCAATTCCGGCAGCCTCCTCCGACTGCCCCTGGAGATAGGCCGGTGACGTGTCGTAGTAGTTTACCCCATTCCGGTATGCATAATCCACCATTTCATTGACAGCATCCTGGTCGATGTAGTCCTTGCCGTCATCACCCTTCTTCATCGGCCACCTCATGCAGCCGTAGCCGAGCAATGAAATCTTATCACCGGTTTTCGGGTCGGTACGCATCTCCATCGCCGCATTTCCATCGACCTGAACACGCCTGCCTGAAGGAGAGCATCCTGTCAATGAAGCAACTCCGACAGCCAGCGCTCCTGCTCCGGCCGTTTTTATAAAATCACGTCTATCAATGTTCATTATTCTATTATTTTCAAGCAGTCCAACTTGCTGACATTCAGCGCTCTCAATCCCTCCTGTGGACACTGAGTCCGTTTACATGAATTGCACTATATGGCCTTGACGGGCAGAGGAACTCACAGGCCCCGCATCCGATACATCTGCTTTCGTCCACCGTCGGAATCCTCAATGAATTTTTGTCCTTCGGATCCTTCTTGACCATTATGATGGCCCCGGCAGGACAATGCCTTGAGCAGTTGCCGCATGAAACGCCGTCCCTGTTCACCACACACAAGTCCAGATCCACCGTGGCCGTTCCGATATGCATCGTGGTCTTTTCCTCTATGCTGTATTTCCTGATCGGCCCGGACGGACACACCTGAGCGCAACGGTTGCACTCCACGCGGCACCATCCGCGCTCATAAGACATCTCCGGCTGCATAAGGTGCTCCAGTGAAGACGAAGGACGCAGCACCCCGTTGGGACATTGCGACACACAGAGCTGACAGGCCGTGCAATGCTGGTAGAACTCCTTGACACTCAGCGCTCCGAACGGAACCAGAGGAGTCTCCCGCACAGGCGCCTTCTTCCCGAGTACAACCGCCAGACCGCCGTCCACCTTCTTCTCCTGAGCCTTCATTGTCAATGCCCCAAGGGTCAATGCCGTAGTGCTGATAAATGTACGTCTTCCGTTATCTCCGGCCGCAGCCTTGTCATTGACCTCAGCCTTCCTCACAGTCTGTCCGGCCTTCATAGTCTCAGTTTCGGTCACCTTTCTTGCCTTCCAGAAAGGCTTGTATTTTATCGCGCCATGATGACAGGTGCCGATGCAGTCGAAACAGTCCACGCACCTGCTGTAGTCGATTCTGTGATTGTCCAGGTCAATGCAGGATGCCTTGCAGTTCTTCTCGCAGAGGTGACAATTCCTGCATTTGCCGGTATCGATCACCGGGCGGAAAATCGCGAACCGGGAGAAGAAACTAAGAACCGTACCGACCGGGCAGATGGTATTGCAGTATGTTCTGCCGTTCCGTGCAGCAAGAATGAAAATGACCACGAAAGTCACGGATGCTATCACGAAAGTAGGCAAACTCTTGAGCCACATGTCCTTATGCTCGAATGCATACCCGCCTGCCTTCTCGGCTATCCATGCGCAGAGATTGTTGCCCCACAGCCAGACCGGCGAAAGAAGATTCTGTACGATGCGGCCGAACGAACTGTATGGCGCAACCAGCACGGCAACCGAAGTGAACCCGGCCACGAGAAGGACAATGAAAACTGCCAACACGCTGTACCTGAGCCACTTCTTCTCAGGCGACCAGCTGTAGAACTTCTTGTGACTTTTACGCCAGCCGCTGAAAGATCTTGCGACGACATCCTGAAAAATCCCCAACGGGCATATGATCGAGCAGTAGAGCCTTCCGAAGACCAATGTCAATAGAATCAATGCGATGACAATCCCGGCATTGAGAGCGAGAACCGCCGGCAGGAACTGGATTTTCGCCAGGAAGCCGAACCATCCGGCAGCGAGTCCAGTGAAATCCAAGAACAGCAACGTGCACAGAATGAACACGATACCTGCTGTTACGGCGCGGATTTTCTTAAGCATATAGTCGTAATGTTTTTAGTCCAATATTATAAGAACAGGGGCCGGGTGATTGAGAGTCAGCTTGACCTCGTCCGTTTCCGCAATGTTAAGCGTAGCCTTCCACCAGTTGTCAAAAATTACACCAGAAGTCTGCCATTTCAGCCCTTCCGACTTGATATTGAGCGAGTTGTCCGGGGACAATATCGATATTTCCCTGCCTTCGCCGACGAAAAACGATGTCGTCTCAGTTATTGCGAACGAGGTAGTCCAGTCGGAAACCATGTCTATCTGCAGGCCCTCAGGAATGTCGATACCAGAGAGCATCTGCTTCTCTTTCAGGCCTCCCAGCTCCTTTGCATACTCCATCAGGTAGGACAGATTTCCTATCGTATGGTCCTCCCTCTTTCCGCCTGCTCCCAGGATATGGACTGTGTCAATGTCCCTGAAATGCGTCAGAGCATAGCAGAAAGCCTTGTTCAGGTCATTGTAGCTCTGTTCCGGATTATGTACGATCAGGTCCGCGTATTTCTTTTTGAAAGTCTCAGGCAGCGAATCCAGATCCCCGATTATTGCATCCGGCAGCCTTGAATGGCCGAAAATCTTGCCTGACCTCCGGATAAACGTGACCGCCGCCCCGTCACAGCAGACGATATAGTCCGCAGTCCTGATAAGGTAAAGCGGAAACTCCTTCTTGGGAAAATCGCCGTTGCATATTATAGCTAGAGTCGCCATTATTTCTTACGTATTATGCTCAGCCCGTGCCGTACAGGGAGAATCACCGTCTCCACACGCGGGTCCGAAGCCGCCAAATCATTGAACTGGACTATTCCGTTTGTCTGCTTGTCCGTCGGAACCTGCTCCGCATAGACCTTGCCGTCCCACAGAACGTCGTCGGCCAGGATAAAGCCGCCGGGGCGGGTCAATGTCAATGCAAGTTCGTAGTAATCAGGATATTCCCTCTTGTTCGCGTCAATGAAAGTGAGGTCGTAGAGCTTTTTCCCGTCCTGTCCGCGCATGAACTCCACAGCATCCCCGATGTGCAGGGAAACGCGACCGCTAACCCCGGCCCTCTCGAATCCCTCCAATATCAGGTCTTCCAGTTCGTCATTGATCTCCAATGTGTCGATATGGCCTTCCCCTTCCAGAGCGAGAGCCATGCATATCGCCGAGTACCCCGTAAAAGTACCGATTTCCAGGACATTGCGCGGAGAAATCATACGGGTCATCATGTACAGGAACTCTCCCTGCACCTTTCCTGTAAGCATCCGGGGGTAGTTGGTGCGTATATTGGTCTGCCTCTCCAGCCAGTCCAGAGCCTCGTTCCTTATCGAGCAATGCTCTTCAATGTATTTGTCCTGAGCACTTTCCATAATCTATAACAATATCAGACAACTTGTTCTGTCCGGTGCGAAAATCCGGCAGGCCATATCCCTGATCGTGTCTGCCGAAACCGCCTCGATTTCCCGTTTGATTTCTTCAGCAGATGCCACCTTGCCGTAGGCGAGCAGACTCTTTCCCATACTCAGGCATTGAGACTCCCCGTTGTCGGAACTTATGGCAATCTGGCCGAGGAACTGTTTCTTGGCTGCGCGCAACTTTCTGTCAGTCATGGCATTGTCCTGAAGCTTCGAGATCTCTCTCCTGACCGCGTCAATGCATTTTTCCGTATTCTCTCTCTCGCAACCGAGCGAAATCGCCATTATTCCGGTATCAGAATACTGCGTGTATGAACTTTCCACGCCATAAACCCAGCCGTGCTTTTCGCGCAGGATATCGTTGAGGATGGAATTCATCGCAGGACCGCCTAAGATGTTGCTCATCAATGATGTGGCGATTCTTTCCCTCTCCTCATACAGAGACGGGGCATAGCCGCCGATCACCGCATTGGTCTCGTGGTTCCGCTTGTTGATGACTTCGTCGAAAACATTGTCCAGAGTTACGGACTCGGGCCTTGTCATTTCGCCGGAAACCATGCCGTTTCCGCTGAAGAACTTGTCGAAAGTCCTGAGCAGATCCGCTTCCATGCGTTTCTCGTCAATGTCGGCCACAATCGTAAATACCATTGACCCGGGAACGAACTTCTCCTTGTAGAACCGTCTGAGTTCTTCGGCGGATGTGGCTCTGACGCTCTGGGGCGTCCCCAAAATCGGCATTGACAATGAATGTCCCCTGAAAAGCTTCTCCTCGAACCGGTCATAGACATCCTCGGACGGGCTGTCCTTGTAGGACTTTATTTCGTCAATGACCACACCGCGTTCGGTGTTCACTTCATTGTCCGGAAAGGTCGCCTCCGTGGCTATTTCCATGAGGAGCGAACTTGCTTTGGACAGGTCTTCCTTCAGTATGGTGGCGTGCAGAACTATCTCCTCCTTGGTGGTGTAGGCATTCAGTTCTCCGCCGAGTCTGTCGAGGTAACCGTTTATCACTGAGGAACTTTTGTGTTCGGTCCCCTTGAACAGTGTGTGCTCCGTAAAGTGAGCTATCCCGCTGTGGAATCCCTGTTCATATCTCGTTCCGCAAGCAATGCCCAGCGAACAGTAGGCTACGGCCGAACCGCTTCTTTTCACGGCGTAGCGTATCCCGCAATCAGCTCTTCCGCTTATCATCTTACCTCGTTTTAGCGATTATCTTCAGGTCTCCCTTGTGGAAGCCGGCCTCGTCCTCCTTCTTGAGTGTGCGTTTCCTGTAATAGAAAAGTTCGTGAGTTCTCGCGTCAATGAGAATTCTCCAGCATACTGAACCTTTTTCCGGTTCGGCTGGTGCAACGACGTAGCTGACGAGCGTTCTGCTGTCACCTGACAGGAAAAGGCTGTCCGCCACTTCGCCGTCCACGATGTCCAGTCCCTTCCTGGCCATTTTCCTGCAGAAGGTGGAATCGACCGTCTCGGACAGGTCTTCCCTGGCGATGACGACTCTTCTGCCGGACGATTTGCCCAGCGGGGTGACGTATGTCCTGAGTCCTGCGAAGTTTCCGTTAAGGGATTTGGCAATATAGCCCTGCATGATGTCCACGAGTCCCGGAATCATAGCGGCTTCCCTTCCGGAAGGTATGTCGGCTGCAGCGACAGGGATGCTTACGACATTGACCATGTCATTTACGGTCTTCGCCGTGGCGCGGCCTTTTACGATGGTGAGCATCATGATTCCTGGCTTGGATTCCGGGCGGTACTTGACCTTTACCGGCAGCATGAAGTAGTATTCCTCATTGTTCTTGAGCGAGTTGAAGTCTTCGAGAGAGCAGAATTCGAAGGCCGAGAGGCTCCATGTGTTGTTCATGGCCTCACGGATGACCGGGTCGATGAAGTGGTTTCCGGAAAGGACCACTTTCATTGTCCTGGTCGTGAAATCGCTCAGTTTCTCTTTTCTTGTCGTTATCTGGGCCTGGCCGAAAGCTGCTATTGTCAATGTAAATGCGGCCAATGCTGTAAAAAGTCTTCTCATTGTACGATATTTGTAAGGGATACAAAGTTACAAAATAATGATTATTTTTGTGAAACAGAATAAACGTAAGATTTATGGAAACGGATAATATCATGGAGCGTCGCGAACGCGAAAGCCAATTGGCAAGGGAAAAGAAACTGAAGCGTACAATGTGGATTCTGGTCGTTGTTGCCGTCGCTTTGGTTGCAGTTTTGGGATACGTATGGAGCCAGAAGTCTTCATTGATCAGCGAACTTGAGGATGAGAAGAGAGACCTGACTGAGCAGATGGAGAGTCTCCAGAACGATTATGCAACATTGTCATCCGACTATGACAATATCAATTCGCAGCTGGATACGTCCAGGGCTGAGGTCGCAGATCTTCTCGAAAGGATCAAGAAGACCAATGCGACCAACCGTGCGAAAATGCGTCAGTATGAGAAGGAACTCGGCACATTGCGCAGCATCATGCGCAACTACATCGTGCAGATCGATTCTCTCAATTCATTGAACCACAAGCTTACGGCGGAAGCTGCGGCAGCAAGGCGAGAGGCTGCGGCAAGCAAGGCTGAAAGCGCACAGCTTTCACAGCAGGTAGAGAACCTTACCGGCCAGGTGGCTGCAGGCTCTGTCATCAAGGCACGTGGACTGCATATAGCCGCATACAATTCTTCGGACAAGGTTACGGACCGCAGCAGCAGGACAGTCAGACTGCTGACTTCGCTTTCACTGGTGGAGAACGACCTGGCGCCTAAAGGACCTGTACGTGTGTTTATCCGCGTGAAGGATCCTGACGGAATCATCCTTACGAATTCCAACCGCTCGTCGTTTACTTTCAATGGTGAGACAATGGTTGCCTCGGCTTCCAGGAGAGTGGATTATGAAGGAAGCGAAGTGGACCTGAGCATATATCTGAACGATATCCCGGAATATCGCAAAGGTGTATATACTGTAGAGGCTTACACTGAACAGTCTTTCCTCGGAAAGTCTGAACTGATGCTCAGATAATCATTGATTTACATTCACGTCCCATTCTGCAGAAGTTTCTGCACTTACTGTGGTTTCTATTCCGAGGCTGTTCCGGTCTGCCGGGAAAGGAACCTGGGACTTGATGTCGAAAGCAGGAGGCTCTCCAAGTATGCCGGACTAGTCTGTTCGGAGATAGAGGCACGTGCGGACGAAATCCGTGCGACATTGCCTTCGGAGGCCCATCCTGAATATCGGGACACATTATATATAGGAGGCGGTACCCCATCGGTGCTGCCTTTTGACGTGTTGGAACGCATCGTCTCCTGCCTTAACAAGACGATTTTCGGTTCTGAAAGCCATGATTATCTGGAGTTTACTATTGAGGTCAATCCTGAGGATATCGTGGAGAAAGGCGAGGCGTATCTGCAGTCGCTTGATCGTCTCGGAGTCACCAGAATCAGTATGGGCATCCAGTCCTTCGATGATAAGGTCCTGAAATGGATGAACCGCAGACATGATTCCGCCCATGCTGAACAGGCATATTGGATGCTGCGAGGCCACGGCTTCAGGAACATCAGCATTGACCTGATTTTCGGCATCGGAGGCTTGTCGCGGCAGATTTGGGAGGCGACTGTGCACAAGGCGATGGGGCTGAGTCCTTCGCATATTTCTGCATATCAGCTTTCCGTGGAGGAAGGCAGCGCACTGGCCAGAGAAGTCGAGGCAGGTCGCTACACGGAGGCTTCGGAAGAGGAATGCCGGACTCAGTATGAGATGCTGTGCTCCATATTGGAGGAGAACGGCTACCATCACTACGAGGTGTCCAATTTTGCATATCCGGGCTTCGAATCCAGGCACAATTCTTCGTATTGGCGTCGCGTGCCGTATGTCGGTCTGGGCCCTGGAGCCCACTCCGCTGTCGCGGATGAAAGGGGACGGGTCAATGTCAGGAAGTGGAATACCGAGACGGAAGATGATTATGTCTCCGAGAGCGAAGTGCTTGATGATGAGGATGTCAGGGTCGAGGAGATAATGCTCGGACTCCGTACAGATGAGGGCGTTTCTCCTTCGTTGCTTCCGCAGGCGACCATGTCCAGATTCCTGGAGGAAGGTGTGTTGTGCCGGACTGTTTATGGAAATGTGAGGATTCCTGAAGACAGTTTTTTTGTTTCAGATGAAATAATTCGTGAATTGTTATGATACTCGAGTCCAATGTTTATGTAAGACGGATAGAAGCTGTCCGTAGGCTTATGAGCAGCAAAGGCATTGATGCTGTGATTATTAGCGGCTCTGACCCGCACGCGAGCGAATATCCTGCTTCGCGCTGGAAACAGGTGGAGTGGGTGTGCGGATTTACGGGCGAGGCCGGAGATGTGGTGATAACTCAGGACCATGCCGGGCTCTGGACGGACACGAGATATTTCATACAGGCGGAGCAGCAGCTTGCCGGAACGGGGGTTGCGCTCCATAAGACAAGAATTCCTGGGGAGGTCAGGATTCCGCAATGGCTTGCTGATTACGCATTTGCGGACAGATGGGGAAGCGTGGCTCTCGCTGTCGATGGGCTTTCCCAGCCGGTTTCGTTCATCAATGAGCTTGAAAACGCTTTCGGCTGCAGGCAGGTCCGGATTCTTGATCTTCCTGACATGCTCGACGATTTGTGGATGGACAGGCCTGCGGTTCCGGCGACACCGGTTATCACATTGGGAGAAGACCTGACAGGCGAGTCGAGGCTGTCCAAACTGGGGCGACTGAGGAGTTTCATTGACGGAAAAAACTGTGACGCCATACTGGTGACGGCGCTGGACGAGATTGCCTGGCTGCTGAACGTTCGCGGGTCCGATGTGGAGTATAACCCGGTGGTATTGTCGTATCTTCTTGTCACTCAAGATAATGCTGAGTGGTTCGTGCGCAAGTCCAAGACTGTGGATGACGAGACTTATGACAGTTTCGATGAATTGATGAAGGACGGGGTGGAGATAAAGTACTATGATGATATATGTATCAGTCTGTCTGAATATGCGTGCTCGGGAGCGCGTCTTTATGCCGATACCGCTACATTGAACTATCATCTCTACAAGGTGCTGAAGGATGTGGGGGACAATTTCTCGATGGTGGAGGGCGCGTCTCCTGTGCCGCTGTACAAGGCGATAAAGAACGGAACGGAGATAGAGGGAATGCGTGAAGCACACGTTGAGGACGGTGTGGCAATGGAGAAGTTTCTCTGGTGGCTGGACTGCTGCATGAAGGACGGCATCGAACTGTCAGAGTGGGATGCTGCCCGCTATCTCGGTTCGTTACGTGCTGAGATTCAGGGATATAGAGGCGACAGTTTCCAGACGATTTCCGCTTACGGGCCGTCTGCTGCATTGCCGCATTACGTTACTCCGGAAGGTGGCGGAAGGATGCCCGAGCCTCACGGACTTTATCTGTGCGATTCCGGCGGGCAATATCTGTTCGGCACGACTGATATTACCAGGACTGTTCCGCTCGGGCCTTGTGACGGGCTGGAAATGGAGGACTATACATTGGTGCTGAAAGGCCATATCGGCTTGGCCATGTCGGTTTTCCCTGCCGGTACTGCAGGCTGCCAGATAGACTATGCCGCCCGTTCTCCGCTCTGGCAGGCAAGGCGGAATTTCGGCCACGGCACCGGCCATGGAGTGGGTTTCTTCCTCAATGTGCATGAAGGGCCTCAGGACATCCGCCAGAATCTGAATCCGCAGCCGCTTGTGCCCGGGATGATCACTTCTGATGAGCCCGGTCTGTATCGCGAAGGGCTTCACGGCATAAGGCACGAGAGTCTGCTGCTCTGCAAAGATGCCGGGGTCAATGAATTTGCCTCCTGGCTCTGTTTCGAGCCTCTGACGCTTTGCCACATTGACACTTCCGCCGTCATTGCGGATTTGCTGACAAGCGACGAACGCGACTGGCTCAATGCCTACAACGAGCGTGTATGGCAGAATCTTTCGCCGCTTTTGCCTGAAGAAGTTGCTTTGTGGCTTAGAACCAAGACATTACCTATTTAGTCATTCTTGGTGACATCTCTGCCCCGCTGTTGGTTTTTTTCGGTGGAATCATTATCTTTACGAGTGGTGTGGTGACTTGTCGGGAGTCGTTTCCGCGGTTAAAGCCATGCCTGAAGAACAAGATGAAAAGTGATTCTCTAATTACATTTGTGGCAGGTGCAGCCATCGGTGCCGTGCTTGGAGTCCTGTTCGCTCCGGAAAAGGGCGAAGTTACCCGCAAGAAAATCAAGGATGCAGCGATAGAAGGCTATGATACGGCGAAGACGAAGGCCAATGAAGCTTATGCTTATGCCAAGGACAAGGCCGGTAAGGTGCGCAGGGACCTGGAAGATCTGAAGGCTGTCCTCACGGAGGAGGGCAATGAAATGAAGGACGAGGTGAGGGCTAAGGTACTCGACCAGCTCGACCGTCTCGAGAGAGCCTTGGAGAAGGAAGAAATCGATGAACAATACGATGCCTGATGAAAAACAGTTTTACAGAACCTGCTGAAAGGCTTGCGGAAAGTGCTGCCCAGTACATTGACCTGAAGGTCGATGAAGTCAAGGTGCGCACTGCGAAAGGCCTTTCCATAGCTCTGAACAGGCTTCTTGTGGCCATATTGCTGCTGACATTGTGCAGTATCGTGCTGATGTCCGCGGCATTTGGAGGTGTGCTGCTTTTAGGTGACCTGATAGGCAGTTATGCAGCCGGTGCGTTTATAGTGGCGGCGATTTTCCTGGTGCTGCTCATCGTGCTGTTCCTGTTGCGTGACAAATTGTTCCTGAATGGACTGGTGCGGATGTTTGTCCGGCTGTTCTTCGAAGAAGAAGGAGGCGAAGATGAAGTACACTGACATAAAGGATATGGCAGGGCTGGACGCTGCCCGCAAGGAGCTGAAAGCCAAGCTGAATGCCAAAGGGACTGAGGTGCTCTCCCGCTGGGAAGACACCAAGGAGGCATATTCTACTGTAAATCTTTTGGCTTATGGCCTGAAAAGCATTTCCGGACCTGTACCTTTCGACAGGATTGTACTCTGGGCTATCCGGGCCATACGTAGATTCTTATAGACATAATACTAAAAAGAGGCTGACCCAAAAGGGTTGGTCTCTTTTTTAGGGTGTCGTAGAGTTGTCGG
>ERZ780100.433-NODE-433-length-20084-cov-3.699036_pt1 | contig 20084 bp, 17 predicted proteins | sample MGYA00511573_ERZ780100 | MGnify/ENA primary metagenome ERZ780100 (study PRJEB29588, sample SAMEA2161876) | human gut metagenome | biome: human gut; feature: human-associated habitat; material: faeces | place: Denmark | collected 2008/2010 ...
TTTACCGGTTATAGTACAATTCTCGAAAACCAGTTCATCACATACGATACCATCATAACTACCCTCTCCTGCCTTAATCTTAACGTTTTTGAAAGTAAAAGATGAACCGCGCTGATAACTGAGCATTCCGCCTTCTGCACTCGTTGATCCTGAAATAACATCCACAGTCTGAGAGCCGTTGCCCACTATTGTAATATTTCTAGCCTTAACTCCCTCATGAGCCAATCCAGTTTTCAATACTATAGTTGAATTAGGAGCAGCTTGTATCTCAATAGGAGTACCTACAGAGCCATTGCTAATTACATCTTCAAAACCTTCCTGATTCGCAACAGGAGTTACGCCCGCTTTGGTCACGAAGTAAGAATCACCAATCTGAGTGGATTTGTAACCGTCAGCAAGGAAGCTGGTATGAGCACCCTCAGCGGCACAGTCAGCAGGGTTGAATTTCACGAATTCGCCGCCTGTGACGATAATCTTAGCGATACCGTTCTCACGATTCTTATCGTAGCAATTCAAGACATAACCATAAGGATCAGGATTTGAAGACAACTGCTTAATACTGTATTTACCACCCTTAATCTCCGCCGTACCTTCATAAACATATACAGCATGAACATTGCCGACATATGTTCCGTCTTCAATGACAACTGTTCCACCATCCTGAACATCGACAGCAAAGCAGTCGTTTTCTTTAGCCTGAAGTGTTCCGGCGCCTTTAATCGTAAGACTACCACCTCTCACAGAAAGAAGAGACCAACTAGCTATAGATTCATTCCACAGATCAGCAGTATTGCTGACGGTCTTTCCGTTAAGGTCGAGAACAACTTCCTTTCCAGCCTTTACTACCATGGATTCGTCGAGAACAAGGTCAGCGGCCAGTTTCGCCTCACCGCCTGTCGCGAAGAGCGCACGGAGAGAAGCCTCGTCCTTGACATTGACAATATCAATGTCATTGTCCGGCTCATTGAAGATAGGGACAATCTCGACATTGAAGATCACCTGTGAGGTGAGGAGGTTGCCGAGGATGTTGGTGCGGTAGTTGTTCTGGACAGGAGAGTTCGGCGCGGACACAGTCACAGCTTCGCCGTTGTTCGCCTTGAAAGTAGCAGCAACGTCAATGTTGTGGGACTCGCCCTGTTTGCCGACCGGGATGAGGTAGTTCATCGCGAGGCGGGTGTAGGTCTTGCCGTCGAGTGTCTTGAGGACGTCAGCCGGAATCTCGGTTTCTGTCAATGCAACTTCGACTTTATCCTTTCCTTCTTCAGCGAAGGTGTCGAATGTCGTTGCCGCCTCAGATGCCGTGAATGAGCTGACTGCAGGGTTGAAGCCTGCCTTCTTTGCGTCAGCATAGTCTGCGGTCGCGAAGTTCACCTGCGCGAAAGGACGGTAAAGTTTGATGGTTTCTGTCAATGCCCCATTGACTTTCAATTCTTTACGTGTAGCATAGAATGCGTCACGCTTCTCGTCATTGGCACCAGTAGTGTAGTCCTTCACCTTGATGCTCTTCAGGTCGGTGACATCGTAAGGCGCATCTTCGGCCTGAGCCCAGAACACGAAATTGTAGGTTTTGCCCTTTACGAGGCTGAACTTTACCTGAGTTTTCAGGTCAGTGAATGTGGCAGTCTTGTCGAGGTCGAGCTTGGTTTTCTCAGCGTCGTTCTCGTAAACTGACACATAGAGGTTCTTGGCGGTCTGACCGTCGCCAATCGTCTTTGTCGCCATTTCGCCCGGCAATGCAGCCGTAAACGTCACATCAACCACCTGTCCGTCAGGAACTTCCGTTACCTGTTCCTTATTACAGCCGACTGCGAGCAATGTCAATGCAGCCGCCGCCAAATATTTAAATGATTTCATAATGGTTATCGAATATGTTATCAACAGATATAAGTGCAAATCTGACAACTACTGAACTTTAGTTGTATCTATTGTTACAGAAAGATGCGCTGCATCCATACTGTTCTTGTTTGCCCAAAGTTTGGAACCGGTGTTCTTACCTTCCGCAAAGCCATTGACCGTGCAGTTAGCAATTGTAAGAGAATACGTTGCTGTATAATCATTGCCGATTTCAATGGCTGCTTTGCCTGCTGCGCCATTATTCCTGTCGTTAAATATGCAATTCTTCACCACAAGATTTGTCGGATTATCTGCTGTTGCCTTACCATAAAGAAGTATAGCCTTGCCATTAGTATTGAATGTACACTTGTCAAACGTAACATCAGTGGCGCCCCATGTCCAAATCGAATACTGATTTGCCATCGTGTTCTCAAAGACGCAGTCTTTAAAAGTAGCTTTACCAAATAGTGTAAGTTTACCGGTTATAGTACAATTCTCGAAAACCAGTTCATCACATACGATACCATCAAAACTTCCCTCTCCTGCCTTAATCTTAAGGTTTTTGAAAGTAAAAGATGAACCGCGCTGATAACTCAACTGCCCACCTTCTGCTGTAATAGCTCCAGTAACAACATCCATAGTCTGTGTGCCATCACCGATAAAAGTAAGATTTCTTCGTTTTGCTTGCTCAGCCTCACTGTTTCCATCAGCATTAGCAATGCCATTATCCAGAACAGCTGTCATATTGGACGCCAGCTTTATAGTTGCAGAAACACCCGCAGAAGCAGAGTTTATAGCAGAATTGAAATCTTCGTGAGTCGTCACAGCCGGGATTTCCTCCACTTTCCATGCTTCTTTGCCATCATATTCAGTCTTTACTGAGCGGTAGCCTTCTGCCACGAATGACGTAACTTTGCCATGACATTCATTTACATCAGCAGGATTGAATCCGACAAAAATTCCACCTTTCACGCTAAAGCAGCTCTCGTTTTCGATATAATCATTCTGGTTTAAGACAAACTTACTCGCATCAGCTTCAAATACACCGCCATTAATTTCAACAATACCTCCACCATAATAGAGAGGTTCTACTTTTCCACCAATGGTAATTGTACGACCTGTCTTATTTCCAGCCTGCACATATATACATGAGTTGCCATTCTTACTATAATAGTAACCATCATTAATTACAACCTTGCCACTATCCTGAACGAATACTGCAGCATTTGCTTCTCCAACAGGACCTTCGCATAATACCTTGCCGCTGCCATTGATTGTTAGACTTCCTCTGACGTCTAAAGCGGTACCATTTTCATTCTTAAATGTGTAACCATTCAAATCAAGACTGCTAACCGCCTTCATTGGTATGACAACTCCTGACGGCGTAAAAGCAGAATAGTCTTCCGTAAGAGTTACAGCTGAACCTTTATATAAATCCGAACCGAGTGGATCATAAATCTTATCACCGCCTTTAAACTCTTTATCAACAGTTATATTCCACACTCCATCTACGTTAAGTAAATCACCTAAAATATTCGTTCGAAAATTCACTTGTATTGGAGCATTTGGAACAGAGACTTTAGTTGTTCTTCCATTGCTCAAAGTTATTGTCGCAGAGGCATCTATAAGCATTGGGTCTGCCTTGTTAGCAAGAACATATACTGTAGCCAAATAGTCATACTCTGTTTTGTTGGTTTTATCACCAATAGCCAACTTTTCACCCGAGACCACTCCATTATTAGCGTATGTAATTTCTCCTTTCCCTTCAGAAGTTTCAGAAGTTTTCCAAAAAGGATGGAAAATATCTGGCACTTTTGATAATGTGACAGAGGACGCTGTAGCCTGAAGAGCATCTGAACGGTTCAATGCTTTCGCACCAAAATTAATTTGTGCCAAAGCACGATACAACGTTATATGACCTGAATAAGATTTGCTTGCAGTCTCATACTCCTTAAACGAATAAAACGCATCCATTTTAGGATCATTTGCGTTAACTTTGTCCGTATTCATTTTCACAGCCCTCAAATCAGATGTATCATAGTATCCTGTGCCCTTTGACTGTGCCCAGAACGCATAAGAGTATGTCTGACCTTTAACTAAATTAACTCTAACTGTAGCTTTTTTATCAACAACAGGAACGACCTGAGTCAGTTCTGGGACTGGTTTATTTTCATAATGTTTGTTCTTATCTTTGGTTCCTGTTAAAAACACCTGAAAGACAAGCTCATTTACCTGAGCGGCATCAGAAAGGCCTTTTGTAGTAATTGTCGTCTCCGGCACATCCACATTGAATGTCATTTCGACAGTTTCGCCGTCACCAGAAGCGACCTGCTCTTTCGCGCAGGCACCTGCCAGCACAGCCATTGCTGCGATAGCGAAAGTTTTGAATAAATTCTTGTTCATAGTTTTATTGATTATTTAATTTATATGTTTCGTTTAAAATATTGTCTATCACTTGATTATAATATTGAACTCACCTTCGAAGTCAGGGTCGATGGCGACGCCGCCGCCGGTATCCTGCATGAGGAAGCTGCCCTTGACGGTGGTCAGCATGCTTCGCTTGATAGGGACCTCGATCGGATTGGTCATTGACAGGCGGGTGCCTTCTTCGTCGAACAGGCCTACCGCTACCATGACGCTGGACTCCTTGCCGTTCACGAGGACGTAATCGAAGCCGAGCCGGGCATTGTGATCATCTATCAATGTTATGTCCGAACGGAACTGGACGCCGAGACTCGAGTCGTTCGGCTTGTCGTCCCACATATTGAACTTCGACGGCATGTAGCCAGTGTAGTAGAAGACGACATTGTACTTCTTCAGATCGACGATCGGCGACTTGCTGTCCCCGTCGCCCTTGGTGTCGTCAGGAGCCTTGGTATCATCATCGGCATCCTCCGCACTCTTGGTGAGGTCGCCGGACACCTTGTCCTCGTTCTCCTTCTTCTTGTTCATCTCGGTGATTACCTTGGTTATGAACTCCTGGAGGTCAGTCGTTATGAATTCGAACTTGGCGAGCGGACGTTCCATATTTATGGTGCCGCTGACCGGAGGAAGCATCGAGCCGTAACGCGTGACTGTCAGTTCATTGTGCCCGACGAAAGCATCGCGGAAATCATTGTTTCCCTCGTGCTCGCCCCTCATGGTAATCTCGCGGAAACTCCTCGTGTCGTAGAAATAATCCGCTGCAGTCCCCTTCTCGACGAAATCGGTCCAGACGTAGAACATATAAGTACCTTCGTCAATGTTGATGGTGACTTCATGGTTCAGGTCAGAGACATCCTCCTTGGTGAAATTGAAACGTTTGTATGGAACCTCGTCATAACCGCCGTTGCTCAGTTTTCTGTAAGCCTCTATGACATAGCGGATTTCGTAGTCCTTACCGTCCTTGGAGACTCTGGTTCCCTGATTCAGGTCCATGACAAGGAACTGAGGCAATGCAGTATTGAAATCAAGTTTGAGCGTGGCATTGGCAGGAAGCTCTTCCGGCCATTCGTGGACCGCGCAGGATGCAGCTGAAAGCATCACCGCCAGAATTGCGGCCAATATTTTAACAGTCCTGTCTTTCATCGTTCCGCCCTCCTTTTCTTAAGATCGAAACTGTATGAAAATGATACTGCCGCGTGGTCGATTCCTACGAATGTAGTGTGACCGTTGGTGGCTTTAGGACCATTTTTCTCGTTGTAGAATTTGTCGTAATAGACATCATAGACTCCGGCGCCGATGGAGAATTCGACATTCCATCTCGGATGGCGCTTGGACAGAGGCATCCTGTATCCAGCTGCAAGGCCGCCGCCCCACAGAGGTCTGTCTCCGTCATATGTCTGGATACGCCAGTCACCTTTGGTGGCGTAGTTGAAGTATGCTGTTCCGAAGTGCGCTCCCACGAAGAGGCCGTCAGGCTTGCTGAACCACCAGCGCAGTTCAGGCTGTACGGCAAATGTCCTGAATTTCAGTTCGCGGCTGAAGTAGTCCACCGCAGAGTAGTAGATAGGGAGCTGAAAAGAAAGATGAGGCGTAATGTCGATTTCGACTGCGACATTGGATATGAACATCGCCCATCCGATGGCATTGGTCTTAATGTATAGTTTTCGTGTCCACTCCTGCAGAGGTATCGTCTCGGGCAGCCGCAGCATCGGCACGGTCAGGCTGTCGTCCAAAGGCGGGAATTCATTTGCCGGCTGCACATCGGAGTCCGCGATTTCAGGCAGATCCAGCTTGGGATTCTCGACGCCGACCTCCACGATTACCGTGAACGCCCTGAGCTCCGGGAACAGATGCTCGTTCATATACCTCCATGGCCTTCCTCCTGCAAGTCGCTGCAGTTCAGTCTTCAGCACCTTGTCATTGTCCACATTGGCGATAAGGTCCAACACCTCATTCTTTTCTTTCATGTCGGACTCTGACACGAGCCGAGCAAGTCCCGCCCAGTCTTCACTGACGGTCTGTACATGAATGATGGACTCCGGAAAATCGATGTAGCGTTTGAGATACGCGGTGAGTGTAGAACTTCTTTTGGCAGCCAACTTTTCGTTTATGGCCAATGTTCCTTCAGGAGAAGCTCCCGCGTGGTAGTTTACAGTGAGGATATCGAAGGCGGAAGACTGTGACTTGAAGTCGTTTACACGGTCAATGAATGCCTTGGCTCTTTCTTGATTGTGTTTGTAGGAAGGGTCGAACGAAGAATAACCCTGGCGGAAATAAATCCTCAGAGTGTCTGACATCTGCTGCGCACTAACGTTGGCACAGACCAAAGCCAAAACAATGGTTATTAGTCGTTTCATAATAATGGTAATAGTGTTCCCCGAATATGAGGTTATAATGGTCAGACTCGGAAACTCAGTTTTTATTATCGGTGCGAATATATCAAAAAAGAAAATACGTTGTAACGATTTAATCGAAAATTTGTTCCAAAATACCAAAAATTCGACCTTTTGTCATTAAAATCAACCGAAAGTGATTAGAAATGAACCAAAATGAACCAAATTAAGAGTAAATTGAGCCCAGACATTGACCGTCTATCTGGCGAGGAAGAGATTCCGCGCCGGAAGGGCGGAAGAATAACGGGAGCGTAGGTCGCGGAAGAGGGCGGCAGTCTGACGGGTGAAGCCCGGACCTTTCCAAGTGCTTGTGTTGGTGACCATTATCCAGCATTCGCCGTCCGGATAATACTTTATCAATGCGCTTGTTCCGGACAGTGTTCCAGTCCTGGTCCACTCCCCTGTCGGCTTGGTATCATTCCAGCCGAGAGAATAAGTCTGTTCATCGAACCACTGGGTCATATCGGCCACACTCTGCGCGGAGATGATGTCCGGAATTTCAGGCCTTCCGTCAATAGACGCCACGAAACGTGCAAGTTCAGGTACGGAAGTCACCCAGCCGCCTGCTCCGGAAAGTGCTCTGACATCACTGCCGCCATAGCAGCGCTCCACCATATTGCCGCTGTTGTTGTATTCCTCCACCAGACAGGTGTCCGCACCATTGTAGTAACGGACTTCATTCGGGAGCCTGTCCTCGTAATAGTTGCCGCCGATATGCATATCATAGCAGCCTGCCCTGTAAAGCACACTGTCCCTCATAAATGTCTCATATTCAATGCCTGAGACTTTCTCGACAATCATACTGAGAAGGAGATAGCCGAAGTTGGAATAATACTGGGATGTGCCCGGAGCGAAACGGAGACGACGCTTCAGCTGCGTTTTCATCAATGTCTCATGGTCCGGAGGGGTATCCAGATGGTTCTGCATCATAATAGTCCTCGTGGAGAACATCGGGTCGCCTCCGTAGGAAGTGAAACCGCCCTTATGACGCAGCAGGTCCTCAACGGTGATCTTGTAGTAGTTCTTGTCCTTTATAATAGAGGTATATAATGAGTCGTTCAGAATGCCGCGCGGGCCGAAGACGGTATCGGCCAATGTAAGTTTGCCTCTTTCCTGCAGCATCATTATTCCGGTGGCGGTCAGCAGTTTGGAAACGGAAGCCACCCGCATGATATTGGTCGGGGACATCTGCACCCCGGCTTCTTCATCGGCCCAGCCGTAGCCTTTCGCATACAGGAGCGAATCGCCACGCATAATCGCGAGTGAAGCGCCACGCAGACGCCATTGACGCATATAGGAAGCAATACGCGAATCCAGACCGGAGAGAGAGGATGTGTCTGACAATTCATTTGACAGGGTCTCATTCAGACAGACAGGCTCAGGCGCCGGCAAATCACTCGCCTTCCCCGTGGAAGACAATGATACACAAAGTCCTACGGTCAATGTCACCAACGCCAATCCTGCTGCTAATCTGAGTTTCCTTCCCGTCATTATTCAGTTTCTCCCTGTACGCCTCCCGGCAAATCATCTATAAGTTTCGCCCTATGGCAAAAGTCAATAATCATATCGGCAGTGCCGTCAATCCCGAGAACCGACGAATCTACGCAGAGGTCATAATTGGAAGCGACGCCCCAGTTGCCGAAAGTGAAGTAATTGTAATAGGTCTCCCTGGTCCTGTCCTTCTTCTGCATCAGTGACTCCGCCTGCTCGGGGGTAATGCCCATACGCTCTGCAACTCGCTTGATGCGGACTTCGTCAGAAGCGGATATGAAGACGTCAAGACATGGACGGTCACGGAGGATGTAATCTGCGCAACGGCCGATGAAAATGGCAGAGCCCTTGTCCGCGATGGAGCGTATGACATTGCTCTGGATGACGAACAACTGGTTGTCACTCACGTAATTGTCTGCCGAACCGAAGCGTCCGACATCCACGATGAAACTGGACAATGCGAGGAGATTTCTCTTCTCGTCACTCTTGGCAAACAGTTCTTTGCTGAAGCCGCTCTGCTCCGCTGCCTTGGAAATGAGTTCCTGGTCATAGACAGGGATACCGAGTTTCTTGCCCAAAGCCAAGGCTACCAGTTTTCCGCCACTTCCGAACTGGCGTCCGACATTGATTATCAATTTCTTGTTTTCCATAATCAAGCCTCCTTAAATTTCATTTTACTTCCTAAAATATCCGGGTCGTCACCGTCATTGAGTTTACGGAATTTGCGGAAAAGCGCTGCCAGCAATATGGCAGCCATTATGATGGACAACGTGTCCGCAATCGGAAAACTCATCCAGACTCCTTTATGCCCGAAGAACACCGGCAGGAAATAAATCAGCGGCACGAGGAAAAGGAGCTGCCGGCACAATGACAGGAAAATGGACTTGTGCACCATGCCCAGACTCTGGAAGAAATTGGTGGTCGCCATCTGGAATCCCACGAGAGGAAAGGCGAGGTTTATCATCCTCAATCCCTTGTCGGCCAATGATTTGAGTTCCGGATCACTGGTAAACAGTGATATCGCGATATCCGGGCAGAGTTCTGAAACCAGAAAGCCGAAGCATGTCACCGACGTGGTACAGATCACGGTAAGTTTGAACACCCGCCTCACTCTGCTGTATTTTCTCGCGCCGAAATTATAGCCTGCGATAGGCTGCATTCCCTGGTTGAAACCCATATTGACCATAATGAACAGGAACGAGATACGGTTCACGATTCCGTACGCGCCGATGGCAAGGTCGCCCCCGTATTTGAGCAGCTGCTGATTGATGAAGAGGGTGACGATGCAGGCCGCCGAATTCATCAGGAACGGTCCCATGCCTATGGTCAATGAATCTTTGGCGATTCTCAGGTCCAGCTTGTATTCTCTCAGCCGCTTAGGGATGTGGAGATAGTTACGCTCGTCGAGGAAGTACTTGAATGTGTACAACATTGCCAAGAGCTGGCAGAGCACGGTAGCCAAGGCGGCGCCCTTTATGCCCATATCCAGGACGAATATGAATATCGGGTCCAGGATCGTGTTGGATACGACCGTGAAAATGGTAAGCCCCATCGCCAACTTCGGATTACCCGAAGCACGTATCATATTGTTCAATCCGAAATACAGATGTGTGATCACATTGCCTATGAGGATGATCACCATATAGTCCCGTGCGAAAGGCAATGTGTTCTCGCTGGCGCCGAAGAATCCGAGAATAGGGTCCAGAAATGCCAGGGATACCAATGTGAATGACAGACCGATCAGCACATTGAGTACAATTTCATTGACAAGAACCTTGCGGGAAGCCTCGTAGTTGCGCTGGCCGAGCAACATTGACAATATCGTCGATGCGCCGACGCCCACGAGCGTTCCGAGTGCCGTGGAAAGGTTCATGAACGGGAATGTGACGGCAAGGCCTGAGATGGCATACGAGCCGACATCCTTTATATGGCCGATGTAGATGCTGTCGACCATATTATACAGAGAAGATGCAGTCATGGCTATAATAGCCGGGACTGCATACTGCATAAGCAAATCGCGTATTCTCTTATCTCCAAGTTCTGTAGGAACAGTTCCTGAAACAGCCATTCAATTCCTCCTGCTATTCTTTCGGTTTATCGACGATTTCGATTTCAAATACGAGCGGCGCATATGCCGGGATGGTGTTTCCGCTTCCACTGTAGTCATAGCCGTATGCGGAGAAGAACATGCCCACGCCTTTTTCGTGCTTGCGCATCTGCCACAGGGTCTTGGAGAATCCGTTGATGACGGAGGAGCCGTCCGATGAGCTGCTTGAATACAACTTTATATCCGTGAAGTTCTCTCCCCAGGAGATTTTCACCGGAGCATATGTACTCGATGAGCTGTAGATATTATAGAACTTGGCTGTGTCCTTGATGGTCGTGTCGAACACCTGCCTGTTCAGCAATCTTCCTGTATAGTTTATGTAAATGCTTGTGTCAGAAGGGAATGAAACAGTGTCATCCGGAGCTTTCGTCTGCTTGTAGTAGAAGCCCCAGGACAATGAATCGACTCCGCCCAGATACTTCGCGCCGTAGATCTGCATGCTGTCGATCTGGGATTTCAATATGTCCTCAGTGATGCCTGCGAGAGTGAGTTCATATACCGCAGAGGAATTGTCGTTAGAATGCTTGAGATAGTCGGCCGGAGTCTTGTATCTTGTCGTGGTCATGAGCCAGGACGGGATGAGCGCACGTCTTGTGCCTCCTACCCTCATTCCTTTCAGCATGTCCTCCACACCGACAGGAAGGCTGTTGCTGTATGTAGGCCAGGACGATGTGCCGTAATAATGCGACTTCTCGTATTTGCCGAGCTGCTGTGCGAGTTTCTTGCTGTTGGTGGTAGTGATGTTGCCGTCCATGTCCCTTACGGTGCAATGTACCATCACGTATTTCTGCGAGTTGAAGACTTCGCCGTCACCGGCTTTGTCATCCAATATATATATTCCAAGTTCCGTCTTGGTCGCTTCGGGATGTTTCTGGCTGACCCAGGCCTCCACATAGCGTTCTTCATCTTCGAAAGGCAGAGTCTTCTCCGATTTTGCACAACCGGTGAAAACGAAAGCCGCGGCGAATGCGCTTGCCGCAATGAGTTCTACAATTCTTATATTATTCATTTTCAATATATTATCTATTTAATCATTCGTTATCGACTCTACCCAGATGCGATAGACCAAGGCGGAGTTTGCAGGAATCGTGCCTAACTCGCGTTTGCCGAAACCATATTTTCCTGAAAAAAGTATATAACATTCCTGGCCGGCCTTTACGCCCTCCAAGCCATATTTCAGTCCTTTCACGAAGCCGGACTCGCTGAGTTTCACTGTCTTGACCTCGAAGACCGAGTCGTCGGAGAGTGTCCAGCCGGAGCCTTTGGCCACTTCTTCACTGTTGGTGGCGAACATGTCGGAAGCATTGACGGAAGTGCCGGAAAGCACATATCCCGCATAATGGAATGAGACTGTCCCATTGACAGAGAGGCTGTCGCCGTCGCCGGGAACTACCACAAGCCTGGTTACACCTTTATTATATACTACATACGCGGTGTCCACTGACTTCAATGTGGAGTTCACAAAAGACTCTATGTTCTGCTCCTGTCTGGAATACCTCAGTTTCACTTCCTCCTTGGAGCAAGCGAAGACCAGAACGAGTGCAATGAGCGCGACCAATAATTTATCTGCTTTCATAATCTCCTGATTTAAAGTACTCTGACGTCACCTTCAGCAGGTATTTCTCAGCCTGTGACGGTGATGATATGTCAGCTGGATTCCCGTCATTGGCCTTAAAGAAAAGCCGTCCGCCGGAAGCGTTCTCATGGCCGCCGCCGTGGAAATAGGCCTTCGAGCAACCGACTGCCGAGAAGCCTTTCTTGGACCTGATGGAGACGCGGAAGAAACCGGCATCATCCTGCTTGAGGAAAATGCTCATCTTCACGGATGCGATGCGGAGCGGCTCGTTCACGAGGCCTTCCGTCTCACCTTCCGATATATTGAATTCTGATGCAATCTCTTCTGTCAGAATCATATACGCCACGCCGTAATCGGCGAGTTTCATATTCTGGTACAGCATGTAGCCCCACAGCCGCACGCGTTTTTCGGTTCCGCTCTGGTACAGGTTCGAGAGTATCGCGTCCCTGTCCACGCCGACGCCCAGGAGGGCTGATGCCATGGTCAATGTAGAGGGATACACGGAGTTCGCGAAGTTGTTCGTGTCCGTGGTCATTCCGGTCATGAGTGATGTGGCCGAAACTGCCGGAACAAGAGACGCATCCGCGTGGATGTCAGGCATTGACATGAGGACATTGAACAGAAGTTCACAGGCTGAAGAGACCGACGTCTCGGAGAATACGACATCGAAGGATTCGGTTTCCGGGGCGAGATGATGGTCAATGAGGACCTTCCTGCACCTGGCTGCGCGAAGCATCGGTTCCAGGTCTCCCGTGCGTGTGAACGAGTTGCAGTCCAGACAGAAAATCAGGTCGGTTTCAGCTATGCGCTTACGTGCGGAATCACTGTCAGAGGGCCACTGAAGCACGTTTTCCTCCGGTGTGCCGCTGAGCATGAAGGTCAATGTCTCAGGAAGCGGGTCGGAGTAGATGACCACGGCGTCTTTGCCTCTGGACAGGAGATAGTGCAGCATCGCCAATGTGCTGCCGACCGCATCTCCGTCAGGACGGATATGAGCCACGATGGACACTTTCCCGGCGTCCCGGACCAATGTTTCGAGTCTTTCCACTGCCTTCGTGTCGATATTTACTGTATTTCCGTTCATCTGCCGCTTTCTTATACCTGATTGTTCCGGATGCAAATTTACAAATTATATTGCATTTCATAAATCAATTTCATAACTTTGTCGAGTATGAGAATTTGCGGGCGGCAGTGAAAATCGCCGCTGAAGTTCCAGCCACGTTTATAATTGATATTATAAAACTCAAAACATAAAATGAAAGGAATAGTTAAAAAGATCGTCAGCGTACTGCTGCTCTTTGTTATTGCCGGACTCGTGTATGCATGCATCAAGAGTATTATGGAGCCTATCAATTTCAACAAGCAGAAGGCTTACCGTGAGACTGTCGGTATCCAGAGAATGAAGGATGTCCGTACTCTTCAGGAGGCATTCAAGTCTGTTTCAGGCCACTTTACCTCATCTGCTGACTCCCTCGTGGATTTTTACAAGAACGGCAAGATGGAAGTGATCATGCAGATCGGTTCAAATGACGACTCTCTTGCAGTTGCAACAACAGAGAAACTCAAGAAGTCACGTAGAGGCATCACCCCTGAACAGATGTATGAGCTCTACAAGAAAGGTGAGCACCTCGTATTCTCCATCTCAAGCAAAGTGGATGTGAAGGATACACTTTTCAACACAAGAAACGATTTCAACATTGATTCTCTCAAATACATTCCTTTCTCACAGGGCGACACCATCCAGATGGAGTCCGTCATCAAGGAAGTATCAGGTGTGAAGGTTCCTCTCTTCGAGGCGAGAATGCCTTACAAGTCTCTTCTCAAAGGTCTTGACAACCAGCTCAGAATCAATCTCGATGCTGACCGCAAGGCTATGAACCGCTACGAGGGACTTCAGGTAGGTAGCGTTTCAGCACCTAACAACAACGCCGGCAACTGGGAGTAGTCCGTCGGGACTCACTCACTTCATATAAGAATATGAGCCAGACGAATAATATAGAAAGCAGAATATCCATTCAAGTAGCCTTGAGTGGATATTCTTTTAAGATACAGGACAATGAGGGTGAACACTCGTCGGGCTGGCTTACGCCTGACAGGATCTTCACGACTCCCGAGTTCCAGAAGAGATATGACGCGGTGAAGATTTCGCTTCTGACACCGAAAGTGGCCTTGATTCCGGAGCAGTTCTTCAATCCGATGGAGCTCAGGCAGATGCTTGGCGACGTGGTCAGACTGGGGGAAAATGATGCTGTCGAGTTTGTCAGGATGCCGGAGAGGGCTTCGGTACTGGTATTCTCGAACAATGTGGGAGAAACATTGTCAAGGATGATTTCCCAGACGGTATTTACTACAGACGGGTATCAGGCAAGGATTCTGCCGGAGATGTACTACATCCTGGAGGCGCTGGACAAGTGCAGTGACTACAACAAGATCGTGGCATCTTACGCTGACGGATATCTGCACCTGGCTGTGGCACAGGGAAAGTCCCTGCAAATCGCAAACACCTTCAGGGCAGTGGATTTCACGACGGCCGAGTACTTCATTTTCAATACATTGAAAAAACTTCAGTTGAATCCCGAGATATCGACCATCTGCTTCAGGACTCCGGTTTCTGACGAGGAGGAAATGTCATTGTACCGATATTTCAAATCAGTGGAACAGATATGAGAATTATAGGTGGTGCGCTGAAGGGCAGGAACATCGTCACTCCTCCTGATTTCAAGGCAAGGCCGACGACTGATTTCGCCAAGGAGGCGCTTTTCAATATTCTCGACAATGAGTTCGAGTTCGAGGGGCTGAGTGTGCTGGACCTGTTCAGCGGCACGGGTTCGATTTCCTATGAGTTCGCGTCACGTGGTGCTGGCCATGTGTGGTCAGTGGAGATGAATATGCAGTATTCCTCTTTTGTCAAGGAGCAGGCCAGGAAGCTGGGCCTGAAGAATCTGACTGCCGTCCATCACAATGTGTTCGATTTCATTCCCATCTGCAGGGAGAAGTTCGATATCGTGTTCGCCGACCCGCCTTATGCGCTGGAAGGGCTGGAGACGATTCCTGACAAGGTGCTGGATGCCGGATTGGTATATCCTGAGAGGTATCTGATTCTGGAGCACGGGGACGAGCACTCGTTCAAGGAGCACCCCGCTTTCGTAAAGGAGAAGGTTTACGGCCGCGTCCACTTCAGTTTCTTCGAGCCGATAAAGTAATTCGCCAGGTACAAGCCCGGCGGGCAGAGTGGGCGGAGCCGGTTAAATGACATTCTTAGGCGGATGCCTCCCGGGTAGAGCTGTACTGCTGCGCCGGTCCTCCCCACATGCGTGGGGTCCCCCTTGGCACGTCGACGGTCCCCTCCCTTTTCGGGAGCCAATGCCGGCTCCGCCCACTCTGCCCGAGAGTCACTCCAACAATCATGTATATAACAGAACAGCCCGGAAGGTTCCGAGCTGTTTTGTCTATATGTAGCTAAGCGCTAGAGAACGCTCATAACCGCTTCTGCGATAGAATTGAGCTTGGTATCCACGCTGTCCGCACGGCTTGCAAGAATACAAGGTGCAGTCGTTCCTACGAGCATACCTGCCTGACGCACGCCTGTAGAAAGCTTGGAATTAGTCTTCCAGAACACGTTTGCAGACTCGATGTTAGGGAATACGAGGCAGTCAGCGTCACCTGCTACAGGGCTGACAAGCTTCTTGATCTCAACAGATTCCTTGTCAATAGCCACGTCGAGTGCGAGAGGACCGTCAGCGATGCAGCCCTTGATCTGTCCGCGCTCTACCATCTTGGCCAATGCAGCAGCTTCCATACAAGCCGGCATTGAATCGAGAACCTGCTCTGAAGCTGCGACGAACGCAACCTTCGGCTTCGCGATGCCGAATGACTTGGCAACTTTCACGATATAGTTCGTGAGCTTCATCTTCTGACGCAGATCAGGAAGCGGAACCACTGCCATGTCTGTAAGGAATATGAGCTTATGATAGTTCGGGCTGTCGATTACTCCTACGTGGCTGAGAAGGCCTTTCGGAGGAAGGAGACCGGTCTCCTTGTTAAGGATGGCGCGAAGGAACTTGTCAGTAGAGCAAAGTCCTTTCATAAGAACGTCACCTTCGCCGTCATGAACCATCTGGACTGCCTGTGCAACAGCCTTCAGTTCATCAGGATTGTCCACAATAGTGAATTTCGCTGCGTCGATACCTCTCTTGACGCAAACTTCATTGATAAGAGCGGCGTCACCTACGAGAACAGCTTTGATGAATCCGAGATCCACAGCCTGTGAAGCTGCTTCAATGGTATGCTCGTCCACTGCCCAGGCAGCGACCATCGTTTTGCAGACACCTTTTTGCTTGAGTTCTGCAAATACATCTGAGAAACTTGTGATCATATTTTTCCTCTAATTAGTTTTCCTCTTCGCTTTGAACGATGTGCATTGTATCACGTGCAATGACAATCTCCTCGTCGGTGGTGATGAGAGCCACTTTCACCTTGGAATCAGGCAATGAAATGATGGTATCCTCTCCCCATGCGACATTTGCTTCATAGTCGAATTTGAGGCCGAGATATGAGAAGTTCTCACATACTCTGCGACGCAAACGGCTGTTGTGCTCACCGATACCTCCGGTGAAGATGATAAGGTCAACTCCGTTCATGACTGCAGCGAACTGACCGATATACTTGATAATGCCGTAAGTCAGCATCTTGAGTGCAAGCTTGGCTCTCTGGTCGCCTGAATTTGCAAGCGCGTCGAGGTCTCTGGCATCAGAAGAAGCTCCGGAAATTCCGAGGAAGCCTGATTTCTTGTTCATCACCTCGGTCATTTCGTCCGGTGTGAGGTTTTCTTTCTTCATCAGGTACGGAACTACGTTAGGGTCAATGCTGCCACATCTTGTTCCCATGATGACGCCGTCGAGCGGAGTGAAGCCCATGGAAGTGTCCACTGACTTGCCGTTCACGATGGCCGTGATGGAACTGCCGTTGCCGATATGGCATGTGATGATCTTAGAATTGTTGATGTCCAGGCCGGCGAACTTGGCGCCTTTCTCAGCCACGAACTGGTGGCTTGTTCCGTGTGCACCGTATTTACGTACTCTGTACTTGGTGTAATCCTCATACGGAAGACCATACATATATGCGTATGCAGGGATGGACTGATGGAATGCAGTATCGAAGGTAACTACTTGAGGCACAGAAGGAAGCACGGCTTGAACGGCTCTGATTCCGAGGATGTGCGCAGGGTTGTGGAGCGGTGCGAAGTCGCAGCAGATCTCGATTTTCTTCATCACGTCTTCGTTTACGAGGGCGCTTGACGAGAAATATTCTCCTCCATGCACGATTCTGTGTCCTACGGCCTCGATGTCGTCAAGTGATTTGAGGACACCGTGCTCACTGTCGGTAAGTGCCTCGAGCACGAGCTGCATTCCGACTTTGTGGTCAGGAACCGGGAGGTCTTTCACTACCTTCTCTTTACCTGTAGCCGTGTGCTGAAGACAACCCATCTCCAGTCCGATTTTTTCTACGATACCCTTCGCAAGGACATCATAGACGTCATCGTTTTTCATATCAAGGAGCTGATACTTAATCGATGAACTTCCGCAATTGATTACAAGAATTATCATAACTATAGTTTTTGTTTCTATTTTTTCGGATTTGACGCGGCAAAGTTAAAAAGAATTCACTACTTTAGCAAGGAAATGACCTCCAACGGTCGAGTAACTGAGCGCACACCTATGACAGAAACTGCGGACATAAAACCACTTGCATTGGCATTTACCTTCGGGGCGGCATCCGGACTGCTCCTGAGCCGTATTTCCATGCACGCCGCATACATCTCCTCCGCCACTTCCCTACTGGCCGCATTGACATTGACAGTCATCACTTCTGCGGACCGCCGGCAGGCGGAAATCCTGCTGCTGTTCCTGACGGCAGGCGTTTTCTGCGCCGCGACATCGACATTGACAAGTCTCGGGGCTGTCGCCGGAAAACCGCTTTTCGCGGGCCTTGCGGCTGATTTCAGGTCAATGATTTCGTCGATTCCGTTTCCGCACGAGGGGACTGCGCCTCTTGTCAATGCCCTGCTGACGGGTGACAGGTCATCGCTGGACAGCAGCGTCATGAACAGTTTCCGGGACAGCGGGGCGTCACACATCCTCGCACTGTCGGGGCTGCATCTCGGAATCATCTACGGCATACTGCTCAAGGTGACTTCCATTTTCGGAAAGCATCCCACGGTAAAGGCCGTCAGGAGCCTGATTATCATATCGTTATGCGGGATATACACTTTGGCTACCGGGGCCAGTCCGTCGCTTGTGAGGGCTTTCCTTTTCATCCTTGTCAATGAGACTGCACGTCTGACTCACCGCAGCAACAATCCGCTCCGTGTGTATTGTGCTGCACTTTTCATCCAGACGGCCATCAATCCCCAGGTTATCAGTTCGACCGGGTTCCAGCTTTCCTACCTGGCGATGGCAGGCATCTTCCTGCTGTATCCTGCATTGAAAAAATGGTATCCGCAGGATGAGGCCGCTGGCGACATGCTTATCGAAAAGGATGCCGGCCGAACAGAAAGTGACGGCTTAACAGAAAGTGACGGGCTGGAGGGCGTGATGATCGACAAGGGCTGCTGCCGCGCGAGGCGTTGCTGGACTTCGTGGATGAAAACAGTAGTGTCGGCTGCACCGCGCAAGATTTGGGATGCGGCTGCGCTGACGATTTCGTGCCAGGTATTCACCGGCCCTCTCGCCTGGTGGAAATTCGGAACGTTTCCGAAGTACTTTCTGCTGACGAATCTGCTGTCGCTGCCATTGACAAGTGCCGTCATGTTATTGTCTGTCAGCACTTCAGTCCTGTTCGCCATAGGCATCTGCCCGGACTTTCTCATCTCGCTTACGGACAGCAGCGCGTCCCTGCTTCTTTTCATCATGAAGGTCATCTCCAGCATGTAGGGTGGGGCGGGAAGGCAACTTCGTCCGTGAGAACCCGCCTTCCACCGGACAAGTTGGCCATTTGAGTCACTTGTCCGTGAGAACCCGCCTTCCACCGGACATGTTGCGGATTACAACGTGCGCAAAAAAAGGACGGCAACCGGAATCTCTCCGATTGCCATCCATAGTCTTTAAAGCTTTTATAAACAGTAAGCGATTATTTGCTTGCCTCTACAGAAACTTTTCTGAATTCTTTAAAATCCTTCATAAGAGCAAGAGCAGCTTTACGTGCGCGAGCACCAGCAGCCTTATTGCCTTTCTCTACCTGAGCGTCTGCATTAGCAACGAATTCCTCGTACTCAGCTTTGATTTTCTCAACAAGTTCTTTCATTGTTACTATAGTTATTTGTTAAACATTAAGTTGCTTGATTTTGGTAATCCTTTGCAATTTATGTAAAAATCCTGAAAATGCAAGCAATTATTTAACTTTTTACAACGATTAACCCCGTACGAAACTATTTTTTAGCAGTATTGAAGCAATTCATGGCCCTGTCGATGCCGATTGTCACAAACGCCTTGACGCCATCTATGACAGAGTCACATATTTCAGGCATTTTCTCTTTCTCCTCTGCGGACATCGGACCTATCACGAAATCCACCTGTCTGCCTTTCTGGAAATCATTGCCAATGCCGATCCTGATTCTCGGGTACTCCTGCGTCTCGAGGAGTTCCTGGATGTTCTTGAGTCCGTTGTGGCCGCCGTCGCTCCCCTTCTTGCGCATTCTCAATGTGCCGAAAGGAAGATTCAGGTCATCGCAGATCACGATGACGTTCTCCAGCGGAAGTTTCAGTTTATTGACCCAATATCGAACAGCATTGCCGCTGAGGTTCATATATGTGGAGGGCTTGAGGAGGGTGATGTCCCGACCTTTGAATGACACTTCGGCCACGTCTCCATAGCGCTGGGTAGTGAAAGTGGCACCTGCGGCTGAAGCCCAGGCATCCAGCACCATAAATCCTACGTTGTGGCGCGTGTCCGCATACTCCGCGCCGATATTTCCAAGTCCTACTACAAGGTAATTCATACTCGTTCTCCGATTCTGTCCGCAGAAAGTTTCGCCTTACCTGCGGTTATTGTCATTTTTTCGCGCACCAGGAAAAGTCCCCGCCTACCAAGAAAACAGGACGGACCGGAAAGTCGATTCCGCCCCGTCCTGTAAAGTTTATAGCTGCACGATTATGCCTCAGCTGGAGCCTCAGCTGCCGGAGCTGCCGGAGCTTCTGCGTGATGTACGCCTTCCTCCATAGCCTCGTCAAGAGCTTCCTCATACTCGATGTGAGCTGCAACC
>ERZ780100.435-NODE-435-length-20046-cov-2.666050_pt1 | contig 20046 bp, 19 predicted proteins | sample MGYA00511573_ERZ780100 | MGnify/ENA primary metagenome ERZ780100 (study PRJEB29588, sample SAMEA2161876) | human gut metagenome | biome: human gut; feature: human-associated habitat; material: faeces | place: Denmark | collected 2008/2010 ...
GTGTAAACGTTGTACAAAATACAGTCCAAAGCGCCATATATAAAGACCCCTTACGGAGATTCTTTATATGAATGAAATACAATGCTGCTACAATACATATTGGAAGCACAATTAAATATAAGAAAGAGAATTCAAGATAATGAATACCAAAACGTTCTGGCAGAAATATGCCTACAAGTAAAATGATGCAGCAAAGCACAAAATACTTGAAGTATGGTTCTTTCGCCTTTGTCATTTTTTGTGGCATCTTATTTGAACGTCGCTTTATTTTTCGTTTTTGGGAACTCATTTACCGTAATATTGAATTTGTGAAGAGTTTTCTCTCATATTATAAGAACGGCATTTTCTACGTTTTATTGCATTATCTTACCCCACCAATAGCAATTGGATATAAATCGTGCTGTGGGAACTTCTCGCAGCCGATATAGAGGGTGTCGAAGGCATCGGTGCCGTCGGTGCGGTGTTCGAGAAGATATTATTCGACGTGATGTAGTGCTTCGCCAGTACAACATAATAAAAAAAGCATTGGGCATATTGGTTCTTAAAAGAGAACGCAATAATGCGCCAATGCTTTTTATCTAAAAACCGGTTTCCTATGCCGGACTAAACTGATCCTTACCTACTCCGCAAAGTGGGCATACCCAATCCTCAGGGAGGTCTTCAAATGCTGTACCTGGCTCAATGCCGTTTTCAGGGTCACCAACTGTCGGGTCGTATTCCCAACCACAAACATCACATATATACTTTTCCATAATAATTTGTTTTTATTGTTTGACATTGCAAATATACACACAATACATTAAACGACAAAAAAAAACGTGTATAATTATTATTCGTTTGTAATTTTTTCATCCTTATTATGATTTATAAACCAAACAAATAGCTCTATTCAGAGATTTTAGGTTTTAATTTACAAGTTCTATAAATACAAGTAATAAATTGATTGCGGATATTATCCGGAAGCAAAACAATATCTATCCACCAACTGCAGTTGAAAGGACTTATTACCGCGCCGTGGTAACATCATTACCGCAATGCGGTTACGTTGTTACAGCACTTCGGTAACATTGTTACCACGAAGCTGTAACAACCATACGAAACAAAAGAAATATATATAATTTAAAGAAAAGATGCTGATTTATCGGATATATTCGTTAAATTTGCAAAAGGAAACCCTAAACCATATTTATCACGATGAACCATTTTAAGCACGCGGGTCTGAATGAAGACAGCGATTATAAACGCGAAGAAATCATTCGTAAGATAGAACATGCCGTTGAGCGTATGACGCTCAAGGAGCTTGAAGCATTGTCGTACGACATGTTCACAAAAGGATATTTCGACAACTTGTAATTATTAACAGATAAAAAACCTATTTATATAAATGGCAACAGTAGACGACAAGAAAATCATTTTCTCTATGGTCGGGGTGTCTAAGATCATCCCGCAGAATCGCAAACAGATATTGAAGGACATCTACCTCTCGTTCTTCTATGGTGCCAAGATTGGCATCATCGGTCTGAACGGTGCAGGTAAGTCGACGTTGATGAAGATCATTGCAGGACTCGACCAGCCTACTCAGGGCGACGTTGTGTGGAGTCCGGGCTACTCGGTAGGTTATCTGCCGCAGGATCCGCCGCTCGACGAGACCAAGACCGTTAAGGAGAACGTTATGGAAGGTGTGCAGCAGGCATACGATGCCCTGAAGGAGTATGAGGAGATTAACGAGAAGTTCGGTTTGGAGGAATACTATGGCGATCCGGACAAGATGGACAAGCTGATGCAGCGTCAGTCGGAGGTGCAGGACATCATCGACGCTACGGACGCATGGAACATGGACTCGAAGCTCGATCGTGCGATGGCAGCCTTGCGTTGTCCGAAGGGCGACCTTCCCGTCACTCATCTTTCTGGTGGCGAGCGTCGCCGCGTAGCTCTCTGCCGTCTGTTGCTGCAGAAGCCGGACGTGCTGTTGCTTGACGAGCCTACCAACCACCTGGACGCTGAGAGCATCGACTGGCTGGAGCAGCACCTGCAGCAGTATGAGGGAACGGTTATCGCCGTTACTCACGACCGCTACTTCCTCGACGATGTGAGCGAATGGATTCTTGAGCTCGACCGCGGCGAGGGCATACCTTGGCACGGCAACTACTCTTCTTGGCTGGAGCAGAAGACTACGCGAATGATGCAGGAGGAGAAACAGGCTTCGAAGCGCCGCAAGGCGTTGGAGCGCGAGCTTGAATGGGCGCACATGGCTCCGAAGGCTCGTCAGGCTAAGGGCAAGGCTCGTCTGAACGCTTACGAGCAGATGCTCGGCGAGGAGCAGAAGGAGCGTGAGGAGAAGCTGGAGATCTTCATCCCGAACGGTCCGCGTCTCGGCAACAAGGTGATCGAGGCTCAGCACGTGAAGAAGGCTTTCGGCGACAAGGTGCTCTTCAACGACCTCAACTTCATGCTTCCGCCTAACGGCATCGTGGGCGTTATCGGTCCGAACGGTGCGGGCAAGACTACCCTCTTCCGCATGATTATGGGCTTGGAGCACGCCGACGGCGGTACGTTCGAGGTTGGCGAGACTGTGAAGTTGGCTTACGTAGACCAGCAGCATAAGGACATCGACCCGAAGAAGTCGGTTTACGAGACTATCTCGCAGGGCAACGAGACAATACGCATGGGCGGCAGAGACGTGAACGCACGTGCTTACATCTCGCGCTTCAACTTTGCGGGCACAGACCAGAGCAAACTCTGCGAGACACTTTCTGGCGGCGAACGCAACCGCTTACAGCTTGCTTTGGCTCTGAAGCAGGAAGGAAACGTGCTGTTGCTCGACGAGCCTACCAACGATATCGACGTGAACACATTGCGCGCTTTGGAGGAAGGTCTTGAAAGCTTCGCCGGATGCGCCGTAGTGATCAGCCACGACCGCTGGTTCCTCGACCGTATCTGTACGCACATCCTTGCTTTCGAGGGCGACGGCGAAGTGTTCTTCTTCGAGGGCAGCTACTCTGACTACGAGATTAACAAGGCACGCCGACTCGGAAACGAAGAAATAAAGAAGGGTCGCTATAGAAAACTGATGGAAGACTAAACATAACACACGCCACAATGTTTCTGAAAGGATTCTTCTATATGCCGAGGTCGGACAGACGTACCTTCACGTTTCTCTGCACTCTTATTTTGGTCGTAGCGATACTCTTGGGCGCTTTGTCTAATACAGACGACACAAGCAACAAGATTGAGAGCCCTGAGAAAGCTGCCAAAACAAGAGCTGAGAGATACGAAAGTAAGGAAGCGAAAGACGAGGCAATGGACGAAAACAAAATAGGGTCGAAGTTGTTCTACTTCGACCCTAACACCGCTGACAGCACGCAGCTACTGCAATTGGGGCTGCGTCCTTGGCAGGTTCGCAATATCTATAAGTACAGAGCACGTGGTGGCGTATACCAATGTAAAGAAGATTTTGCGTACGTCTATGGACTAACCGTAAAAGACTATAGACGCCTGGAGCCGTATATCCGTATCGGCGCCGACTATCTGCCGGCAAGTTCGCTGGCGGAGGTGAAGAACCACAAACGGGGATACGAACGCAACAAAAGGTTTGAGAATAAGGGCGACGACGAGAACGCCACGAATGGCGAACAGAAAACATACACACCGAAGATACGCGTTGGAGAACACATCGAAGTAAACAACGCAGACACTACCGAACTGATGAAAATACCGGGCATCGGCAGCTACTACTCGCGACAGATTATAAGATACCGCGACCAATTGGGCGGATTTGTAAACAAAGAGCAGTTGCTGGAAATAGAAGACATGCCGGAGGATGCAATAAAATACATAGCTATCGACGAGAAAAGCATCCGAAAGCTACGTATTAACCAATTGACTTTATCGCAGTTGAAGCGCCATCCATACATTAATTATTATATGGCTCGCGCAATAACCGACTACAGGCGTTTGCACGGAAAGATACGCTCAATGTCAGAGCTGAAACTCATGAAAGAATTCTCAAGCTATGACATTGAACGAATAAGTCCGTACATAGAGTATTAAAGCGTTGGTTTGGGGACATTAAGATAGCACAACGCCGCACCTATCGCTGTACAGAACTCTGAATATCTCGGGATGCGGAACTTCACGCCATAGAGACGTTCTGTAGCAGGGAACACATGGCGCACCTGCGGAAGAAGCGTTAAGTTGCCAATCATCACAAATTCCTTAATTCCGCTACCGAGCGACGAAAGAATCGTTGCGCTACAGATAGACTGCAACACCATCCAGATTAGTCCGAGCGCTATGTCTTCACGAGAAGCGTTCGTCTTCGCGTTGCCGAACAACGAAGCGATGGCGTCCATAGGAAGTCCTTGCAACGGGTTGGCGCAGATGTCCTTAATAAGCACATTGATATGCGAGAGGTCGCCTTCTTCGGCAAGCGCTGCCACCTGCTTTATGTCGTCGGTCTTCAGGAGCAAACGCGACAAGCCCTGCAATGTGCCGCCGCCGATACCGATACCGCCAATATGCTTGATGTCGTCGCCGTCGCATTTAACGATTGACGTGCCCGTTCCGAGACTAACGACAAGCATACGATCAAGGTTGGTCTCGTAACGAGCGCCCAAACCGTCTGCCAGAAACTCCTCCGCCTTGTCTGTAGGCAAGCCATAAACCGGCTCGTTGATATAAGCGCTGCCTACACCCGTAAGCATAACCTTCTCTACATCGCCCAACTGGATATGATTGTCGTGCAGATACTTTCCGAAAGCGCCATAAAGCGAAGTTACGGGGTCGGTAGCTCGTATTCTGATTGGTGATACGACATTGCCTTGTTCGTTGATACCTACGATTTTTGTAGTGCTAATGCCAACATCTATGCCTATTACTATTTTCATATTCTGTATTTAGGTTTTCTACATTATTATTCTAACATACTGAGGAATGTGTCCTCGTCTACGATTTGCACGCCCAGCTTCTCGGCTTTCTGCAGCTTTGACGGTCCCATATTCTCACCGGCAAGGATGAAGGACGTCTTGCCACTGATAGAACCAACGTTCTTGCCGCCGTTCTGCTCTATCATAGCCTTATACTCGTCGCGACTATGCTTAGAGAAAACACCACTGATGACGATGCTCTTTCCCTCAAGTTTGTTCGTAGTGTTCGCTATCTGCTCGGAAGAAAGCTGCATCTGCAAGCCGTACTCACGCAAACGGTTTACTATCTCAAGGTTCGCCGCATTGTGGAAATAGGTAATGATACTCTTTGCTATCACCTCGCCTACTCCATCTACATCCATCAGCTGCTGCAACGAAGCGTTCTGCAGCGCATCCATCGACTTGAAATGGCGCGCCAACAGTCGGGCAGAAGTCTCGCCGACAAAGCGTATGCCGAGAGCAAAGACAACACGCTCGAACGGCACTTGCTTAGAAGCCTCAATGCTTGCCACAATCTTGCGAGCCGAACGCTCACGGTTGCCGCTGCCATTGATGTCCTGCACCTGGATGCAGTACAAGTCGGCAATATTGTGTATGAGTCCGCGACGATAGTAATCGTCAACGGTCTCAGGTCCTAACGAGTCGATGTTCATCGCCTTGCGAGCTATGAAATGCTCTATGCGCCCCTTTATCTGCGGTGGGCAGCCCGTATCGTTCGGACAATAATGCGCAGCTTCGCCCTCGTAACGCACAAGCGGAGTGCCGCACTCAGGGCAGCAGTCAATAAACTTCACGGGCTGTGCCTCTGCCGAACGCTTCGATACATCAACGCCTACAATCTTAGGGATAATCTCTCCACCCTTCTCAACGTAGACGTAATCGCCGATATGCAAGTCGAGGTTCTTGATAAAGTCCTCATTGTTAAGCGTAGCACGCTTCACCATTGTACCGGCAAGTCGCACGGCATCCATGTTAGCCACCGGCGTTACGGCGCCTGTTCGACCAACCTGGAACGACACACTCTCAAGACGTGTCGTAGCCTGCTCAGCCTTGAATTTATAAGCGATAGCCCAACGAGGCGACTTGGCTGTATAACCCAAGTGTTGCTGCTGACGGAGCGAATTTACCTTAAGCACGATTCCATCGGTAGCCACCGGCAAGTTCTTGCGCTCAACGTCCCAATAGTTTATGAAGTCGTATATCTCCTGAAGCGTCTTCACCTTGCGCATGCCTTGCGATATCTTGAATCCCCACTTCGCAGCCTCAGCCAAATTCTCGAAATGACCGTCAGACGGCAGAGTCTCACCGAGCAGATAATAGAGATAGCAGTCAAGATGTCGATCGGCAACAAGTCGCGGGTCCTGACTTTTCAAAGTGCCGCTTGCCGCGTTGCGCGGATTGGCGAACAACGGCTCTTCAGCAGCTTCGCGCTGAGCATTCAGATCATCGAACACCTTCCAAGGCATAAGAATCTCGCCGCGTATCTCAAACTTATCGGGATAACCCGCATTCTCGTTGAGCACAAGCGGTATGCAGCGGATAGTCTTCACATTGGCAGTAACATCGTCGCCTACCACTCCGTCGCCGCGCGTAACGCCACGAACAAGGCGACCATTCTCGTAGGTGAGAGATATAGACAATCCGTCGTACTTCATCTCGCAGCACACTTCAAAATCTTCGCCTTCGAGTCCACGCTTCACCGACTCATACCAGTCTTGCACATCCTGCTCGTTGTAGGTATTAGCCAACGAGAGCATCGGATACTTGTGCTCTACCTGGGTGAAGCCCTGTGTCAAATCGCTGCCCACACGTTGCGTCGGCGAATTGGAGTCGTACAGTTCGGGATGCTTCTCCTCAAGCGACTGTAACTCATGCATCAATTCGTCAAACTCACGGTCGGTGACCGTAGGCATGTTCTGCACATAATAGTTGTGATTATATTCATGCAGCAACTTACGAAGCTGTTTTATACGTTCTATTTCATTCATAACGAATAGCTTTTCCTTGATATTACATATAATATTATGGGCACGCCGAGGAATGGTGTCACGGCATTAAGCGGCAACACACATCCATTACTGGGCAATACACATATAAAATTGCAGATTAAGGCGACGATAGCGCCAAGAAGAATTGTTGTTGGCATGATTAATCGGAAGTCGTCCGTACGCAACAACAGACGAGACAGATGCGGAACAGCCAAACCGATAAAGGCAATCGGTCCGCAAAAGGCTGTAGACAAAGCTGCCATTACACCGGTAAGCAACAAGATAATCGTGCGCAAACGCTTTATGTTTACGCCCAAGTTCTCTGCATACCGACTACCAATCATCATTATGTTCAAAGGTTTCACAAGTAGAGACGACGCTGCTATACATACTATAGACAAAATTGCATAGAAAGGCAACATCGCTTCTGAAACTCCAGAGAAATTGCCCATTCCCCATTGCACATACGCTCGGACGCCGTCAGCAGATGCAAAGAAGTTGAGGAGCATCACGACCGACGAGGTTATGTAACCAAGCATAACACCAGCAATGAGCAATAAAGCGTTGTTACGGATGAGACTTGAAAGGAAAAGCATGACAAAAGTAACAGCCAACGCACCTAACAAGGCGGCAGCAAAGACTGCAGCAAAACCTGCTACAGACAAAGTTCCGATATACAAGCCTCCGCCGAACATCAGCATGACACACGCTACGCCCAGACCTGCGCCGCTGCTTATACCGAGAATGGAAGAATCTGCAAGCGGATTGCGAAATATAACCTGCAGCATGAGTCCGCAAACAGACAGCACACAGCCCGTGAGAAGGGCTGTAAGGGCCTGCGGCAAGCGATAGCCCATAACGATATACTGCCACGAGACGTTAGACGCTTCATTTCCACTTAATATTCCAAGAACTTCGGATACTGGAATCCGTACAGCCCCATAAAAGATATTAAGAAGAAATAGCGCTAACACAACAACGCAAAGCGTAGGAAATATGATAACCTTGTGTGTCAAACCACATTTATTATATATAGCGAAATACTATATAGTTATATTTTGAGAGTTTTCAGAATCTCTGTCATCTTCTGAAGCGTCGTGATACGAGTGGGGACAAGCGGCAGACGCAATACGTTCTCGATGAAACCCATCTCGTGCAGCAATGCTTTCACACCAGCCGGGTTTCCATCAATGAAGAGCAGAGAATACAACTCTGTAAAACGATGATGTATGGTGCGTGCGGCTTCGTACTCGCCGTTAAATTCGAGACGAATCATGCGCGAAACCTCCTTCGGCAAAGCATTGCCGATAACAGAAATACTACCTGCAGCACCGCTCGCTACCATAGAGAACGTGAGAGCATCGTCACCGCTAATCACGTCGAAACGAGCCGGCTTGTTCTTTATAATCTCGTCAACCTGCTCCAAGCTGCCGCTGGCTTCCTTGATTGCTATGATATTCTCGCAATCGTTAGCCAAGCGAACTGTAGTCTCTGCCTTAAGGTTAACACCGGTACGTCCGGGTACATTGTAAAGAACAACCGGCAGCGGACTTGCCTCTGCTATTGCCTTGAAATGCTGGTAAAGACCTTCCTGTGAGGGTTTGTTATAATACGGACAAACACTCAACACACCATCTATGCCACGCCAGTCGCTATTCTTCAGTTCTTCAACAATAGCCTTAGTATTGTTGCCACCACATCCCATAAGGAGCGGCAAACGTCCACGATTGACTTCGATTACAAGCTGTTTCACCTTTTCCTTCTCCTCAGCCGACAAGCAAGGAGCCTCGCTTGTCGTGGCAAGTATACAGAGGAAATCAGCGCCATTATCAATCTGATATTCCACCAAACGGGTTAATGATTTATAATCAACATTACCATCTGAAGTGAATGGCGTTATAAGTGCCACACCAAGTCCTTTAAATATATTTCGTGCCATAGATGTTTTCTTTATATTACGATTTGCCTACAAAGTTAACATTTTATATTGGATTGCCGAATATTGTAATTACTAAAAAACGTAAATTAAATTAGTGCGAGCCTATATACAGGAAAATCATTCCGAGTATAACGAACAGCATATCAATCAACTTACTTGTCAGGTTTTTCTCTTTGAACAACAACGCACCACAGAAGAAACTTACTACAACACTACCGCGACGCACCATCGACACAATTGAAATCATTGCACCAGGCAAACTCAACGCATAGAAGTATACGAAGTCGGCAATACTCAAGAAAATACTAATAAACACAATACTCCAACGCCAATGAAACGGCGTTGTCTTCTTACGTGTAGGATACCAAATAGCGAATATTGCACAACCCATGAGGCAAAGCTGATAAATATTATACCAACTCTGCACTACCATTCTGCTCAGTCCCACTCCCCCATTCTCAGGCGGAGCCATAAGATACTTGTCGTACAATCCGCTGACAGCGCCAAGCACAGCGGCCACAACAAGAAAGAATATCCAGCGATTATGAGTGAAGTTGACACCCTCTTTCTTACCACTTCTACTCAAAAGGAAGAATGAAACGATAGCCAAAAGCACACCAATCCACTGCCATACGTTCAAGCGCTCGCCAAACACAAGCATCGCACCGACAAGCACCATAACCGGACGCGTAGCATTGATAGGTCCGACAATGGTTATAGGCAGATGTTTCATAGCAAAATAGCCGAATACCCACGAAGACAACACAATACATGCCTTCAGAATGATATACTTATGTTCAGCCCATGTGCTCTGTTCTACATAGAAAACCGTTCCGTCAAGCACATTTGTAGTGGACGAAAGAACTATGAACGGAATAAAGATAAGGGTACAGATTACGGTATTAAAAAACAAGACAGGAAGAACGGCATTGTTGAGCAACGCCTTCTTCTTGCTTACATCATAGAAGCCCAGCAACGCTGCTGAGCAGAATGCTAATATCAGCCACATAAAAGAAAAAATGTAGGGGTGAGATATTATTACTTAAAATATTAATACTTTACGTCTTCTAAAAACAGCGCATTACCCGGCATACTCTCGCCTGCCGAGGAGCGATTTCCGCTGGCAACGACCTCACGGAACTGCTCGAGTGTGAGTCGGTGGCGTCCAACTTCTATCAACGTGCCAACAACTGCACGCACCATGTTGCGCAGGAAGCGGTTGGCAGAAATACGGAAATGCCAAGCATTCTCGCCATCGCGCACCCAAACGGCTTCAGAAACATCACAAAGAGTGGTCTTCACGTCGCTGTGAGCCTTGCAGAACGATCCGAAATCCTTAACAGTAAGCAAATAGCTTGCTGCCTCGTTCATCAAGTTGAAGTCGAGGTCGTAATGCATCTCGCAAGAATACTTCCTAAGGAAAGGGTTCTTCGAGGTGTGTATATAATAATGGTATGTTCGGAGTGTGGCACTGAATCGTGCATGCATATCATCAGCAACCGGATATACGGAATAAACAGCTATATCGCGCGGCAACAAGCGGTTTAGCTTATAAGCCAATTGCTCACAATCTATGTTCCGATCTATTTCAAAGTGTGCCGTCATCCTACGTGCATGCACACCAGTGTCAGTACGTCCTGCACCGACAACACCTATTTCCATACGCAGAATCATAGACAAGGCTTTCTGCAACTCCTCTTGTACAGAGTTGCCATTAGGCTGTATCTGCCAACCATGATAATCGGTTCCGTCGTATGCGAACTCTACAAAATATCTACCCATCAGTTCTTAATACTGCTATCTTCCTTTATTTTTTTGAGCTTTCGCTTTTTTAAAGAACTGTCTGTGAAACTTACTCTCAGCTTTCAAGACCCTGAAAATCTTAGTCGCTGGCAGTATAGTCATGAAACGCTCATGATATGTCTGCTGAAGAACCTTCAGTTCAATATCATTCTTGTCACGTTTGCGAATAGCCTCAGCACATGCTTTCTCATCTGTCGGATCTACATGGCGCAAACGACGTTCTTCGCCGAAATAAGCCAACTGCTTCTTACGCATCTCACGATAAACGGGGAAAAACGCAGAAGCCTCACTTGGAGTAAGACCTACTTCAGAAGCAATGAACTGCTCTAAATCCGCTTCAAACTTTGCCGGATTAAAGTTATGTTTTTTCTGCGCTGCAACAGATGCGCTGCACAACACAAAAGCTACGACAAGCGCCAAAGTTCTAAGTACATATTTATCAAAAAGTGCTACCATTGATGTAATATTTTAAAATCGTTTATTATATGATTCTAATTATTAGCCAAAAGTGAATATATATCATCGTTGTCGAGCATTGTATAGTCGGCATATTCGTCTTCAGACAAGTTGTCGACATTCGATGTCTTTACATTTACAGCCACATGTTTGTTCTCTGTAGTTTCAGAACCGAAACCGATGTATGTAGCAACGCCGGCAACAACGCCAACCATACATGCCGCTGCCACGTAGCCACGCAAACGTTTCCAAAGAGAAATATCTTTGGACTTTACTTCGACGCGTTGCATAAGCTCTGTGCGCAGACTATCAAAATAGCCCTCGGGCACCGTGAAAGGGTTTTGCTTTCCGCAACGATTCAATATATACTGTTCTTCATTATTCATAGCGTCTCCTTTTTTGATATTATGACGCATCGCGGACCATTTGGTTTAAAACCAGTAAAGGAAAATTTTTATTTTAACAATATGAGGCTGTAGTTCCTACATCATAGAAACCACAGCCTCTCAATTTATAGTTACGATTTAACGCTCAGAATTACATACCGAGGTTGATGGTACGCGAGAGTACATCGAGCTGCTGCTCACGTGTAAGCTTCACGAAGTTCACAGCATAACCGCTGACACGGATTGTAAGCTGCGGATACTTCTCAGGATGCTCCATCGCATCGAGCAGAAGATCGCGGTCGAACACGTTCACATTGATGTGCTGTCCGCCAGTCGGTGTGAAGTAACCGTCGAGCAAGTGTGTGAGGTTATCTGCCTGCATATCCTTTGTCTTGCCGAGAGCCGACGGAGCAATAGCGAATGTGTAAGAGATACCATCGCGAGAGTGCTGGAACGGCAACTTAGCAACAGATGCAAGAGCTGCAACAGCGCCCTTCACGTCGCGTGCGTTCATCGGGTTAGCACCCGGAGCGAACGGAACGCCCTTCTGACGACCGTCAGGTGTAGCACCTGTATTACGGCCATATACAACGTTAGAAGTGATGGTCAGCAAACTCTGTGTCGGAACAGCGTCGCGGTATGTGCGATGCTGGCGCAGATACTCCATGAATGTCTCTGTGAGCGATACTGCGATCTCGTCTGTCTCATCACAGTTGTTGCCGAACGGCATATATTCGCCCTCTTCAATCTTATAGTCGACAGCAAGACCGCTCTCGTCGCGGATGATGCGGATGCGGCAGTTCTTCATTGCAGCGATAGAGTCGGCAACGATAGACAGACCAGCGATACCGGTAGCACGTGTGCGCTCTACATCTCCGTCATGCAGCGACATCTCAAACGCCTCATAGTCGTACTTGTCGTGCATGTAATGGATAATCTTCAGAGCGTTGACATAAGTCTTAGCCAACCAACGCATCATCTGCTCGAACTTAGGCATAAACTCCTCGTATGTGAGGTAATCACCAGTGATAGGAGCAAAGCGCGGAGCGATCTGCTCGCCCGACATCTCGTCACGACCACCATTGATAGCATAGAGCATACACTTAGCGAGGTTAGCGCGAGCACCGAAGAACTGCATCTGCTTACCAATCTTCATCGGCGATACGCAGCATGCTATACCGTAGTCGTCGCCGAGATCAGCACGCATAAGGTCGTCGTTCTCATACTGGATAGCGCTTGTGTCGATACTTACCTTAGCACAATACTTCTTCCATGCCTCTGGCAGGCGCTCGCTCCAAAGCACAGTAAGGTTAGGTTCTGGCGACGGACCCATATTGTAGAGAGTGTGGAGGAAACGATAGTCGGTCTTTGTAACCATCGAACGGCCGTCGATGCCCATACCACCAATAGAAGCTGTAGCCCAAATCGGGTCGCCTGAGAAGAGGTCGTTATATTCAGGAGTACGAAGGAAGCGTACGATACGCAGCTTCATGATCATCTGATCGATGAGCTCCTGAGCCTCCTGCTCTGTGAGTGTGCCGTTCTTGAGATCGCGCTGGATGTAGATATCCAGGAATGCGCAGACACGACCGAGCGACATGGCAGCACCGTCCTGATCCTTAACAGCACCGAGATAGCCAAAGTAAGTCCACTGAACAGCCTCGCGAGCGTTTGTTGCCGGCTTGGTTACGTCGAAACCATAAGCAGCACACATGCGCTCAAACTGCTTCAAAGCCTGAATCTGCTCTGAAACCTCCTCGCGGTGGCGAACGATTTCCTCAGTAAATTCTTGGATGTCGATACGCTTGAAGTAGCGCTTCTTCTCCTCGATAAGGTTTGCTGTACCGTAGAGAGCTACACGACGGCAGTCGCCGATGATACGGCCACGACCGTATGCGTCGGGCAAACCAGTGATGATATGAGCATGGCGTGCAGCCTTGATATCATCATTATATGCAGAGAACACGCCCTCATTGTGTGTCTTGCGATATTTTGTAAAGATAGTCTTTGTTGCAGGATCAAGATCGTAGCCGTATGACTTCAGAGCCTTCTCCACCATACGAATACCGCCCTTAGGGAAGATACCACGCTTCAGAGGCACGTCGGTCTGCAAACCAACGATAACCTCGCTATCCTTGTCGATATAGCCAGCCCCATAAGTATCGATGCTCTGAGGCAGCTTTGTCTCTGCATCATAAACACCCTTCTCGCGCTCCACCTCGAACATCTTTGAAAGTACCTCCCAAAGATGGTTTGTACGCTCTGTAGGGCCAACAAGGAACGACTCGTCGCCGTCATAAGCCTCGTAGTTAGACTGAATAAAATCACGCACGTCAATTTCGCGCTTCCAATTAGAACCTTTGAAATCGTTTTGCAAATTTTGAAGAATCATAAAATTTGTATTAAATGAATATTAGTGTGTAATCGATTGCAAAGATACTAATTTTTCTATACTTACACAATATTATTCTGTTTTTCCTACTTTAAAACTGTCAATCGAGCGAATTTCATGAGCAGAGTCTTTGTTCCTGCATTCTGAAACTCGATGGTAGCCTTCTCGTTCTCGCCCACTCCTTCTACAGCAACAACAGTTCCAAGTCCAAAGCGCTGATGCTCAACACGGGCACCGGCATGTATGGTCTGTCGTTGTGAAGAAGCTGAGGCTTGCATACGCTGAATTGACGCCGAAGTCTGAAAGCGCTGAGACACTGACTGCACACGACGGAAACCTGAAGGCACAGTGCTTTGGAATGGATTGCGCTGCGGCGTTTCATGATATGGCTGAGATTGCGGTCGTGACTGGAATGGTTGCGGCTGACTACCCTGCGATTTAAACCCTGCGGCATTGCCTTCGATGACCAAATACTGCTTGTCTATTTCCTTCAAAAAGCGACTCGGCTCGTTGAACATCATACTGCCATACTGATAGCGACTCTTAGCGCACGACAAGAAGCAACGTTGCTCGGCACGCGTTATAGCGACATAGAGCAGACGGCGTTCCTCCTCCAACTCACGAACCGAAGAGCATGCACGCGGACTCGGGAAGATATTCTCCTCCAAGCCTACAACGAAAACAGAATTGAACTCCAAACCTTTAGACGCATGTATTGTCATAAGCGACACACGCTCGTTTGAAGACGCATCATTATCGTTATCATTCTCTTCATCGCTGTCTGTAAGCAGAGCAACCTCTTGTAGGAAATTGGCGATATACACCTCGTCTTCATAACCTTCCTCGCGCTTTGTATCGACAAAGTCGTGCAGACCCGACATAAATTCCTCAATGTTTTCCTGACGTTCTGCACCTTCCATTGTCTTGTCGGAAGCCAATTCGAACTTCAAGCCCGACTTCTCCAAAATCTCCTTACCCAAGCCGTATGCGTCGACTGTGCGATTGTCGCGTATAAACTCGTCAATGAGATAATAGAAACCAAGAACTTTTTTCTCGGTTCCGGCAGAAACGCTTGCATTATACATGCTCGGATTGCCTACAACGTCCCACAAACTGACATTGCATGCACGCGACGCAGCTATAAGCTTCGAAATGGTAGTATCACCGATACCTCGTTTCGGATAGTTGATGACGCGCTTCAACGCTTCCTCGTCGTTCGGGTTTGCCACCAAACGGAAGTAAGCAATAACGTCCTTAATCTCCTTATGCTGATAGAAACTCATGCCGCCATAGATGCGATATGGGGTATCCTGACGACGAAGCTCCTCCTCAAACAATCGACTCTGCGCATTGGTACGATAAAGCACAGCTATATCACGATAGGCGACACCATAACGATTGTGCAAGCGACGTATTTCATTACACACGACACTCGCTTCTTCCTTATCCGAATAAGCTATGTTCAGATGCACCTTCTCGCCATCACCATTTTCGCTGAACACTTCCTTGCGTATCTGACGTTGGTTATTGACAATAACGCTGTTAGCAGCTTTCACTATAGTTTGCGTAGAACGATAGTTCTGCTCTAATTTGAAGAGACGTGCACCTTCGTATATGCTCTGAAACTTGAGTATATTGTCGATGTTAGCACCACGGAAAGCATAGATACTCTGCGCATCGTCACCAACAACACAGATATTACGCTGCTCTTTCGTTAGGAGTGTCAGAATAGCCTGCTGAGCATAGTTGGTATCCTGATACTCGTCGACAAGAACATAGCAGAATCGCTCGGCATACTTTTTAGCAATTTGTGGATTCTCGGCAAAGAGTTTATAGGTAAAGAGAAGCATGTCGTCGAAGTCGACTGCATTGGCAGCCTTGCAACGTGCTGCATACATAGCGTATATCTGTCCTAACTTCGGCATACTCGAAACCTTATCGCGCTCCAGAAGATGCGGATCCGACATATATACCTCAGGCGTTACAAGACTGTTCTTTGCTGCACCGATACGACCTAATATAGCAGAAGCCTTGTACTGCTTGTCGTCAAGTTGCATCTCCTTAATGATTGAGTTCACCACCCCACGCGAGTCGCCATCGTCGTATATAGAGAAGTTGCGCTGCAGACCGACAGCCTCTGCCTCCGCACGCAGTATGCGCAGAAATACGGAGTGGAACGTACCCATATTAAGATAGCGTGCGCGGTCCTCACCAACGAGTTCGGCTACACGACTCTTCATCTCGCGTGCTGCCTTGTTCGTAAACGTAAGTGCAAGGATAGACCAAGGAGCAAGTCCCTTCTGCAAGAGATATGCTATCTTATAGGTCAACACACGAGTCTTGCCAGAGCCGGCGCCTGCTATGATAAGCTCCGGTCCGTCGGTATATTCCACAGCTGCAAGCTGGTTGGGGTTCAATGATTTAAGAAGAGTATCCACTATATTGCTTCGTATATAAGTTTCAATTATTATTTATGCCTGTTACGCTTGTACACTCCGCCCGACGCTGTCGACGGATCGTAGTCCTCGCCTTCTTTCGGGAAGAGCGGCATGAACTTCATCTCGTACTCTATCTTTCCGCGGCGGGCACGCATATAAGCAGAAGGATTGCTGCTGTCGAACTTGCGCGGATTAGGCAGAGTGGCGGCTATGAGGGCACACTCGGCACGGGTGAGCTCCTCTGCAGTCTTGCCGAAGTGGTACTTGGCAACTGCCTCAGCGCCATAGATGCCGTCGCCCATCTCTATTGAGTTAAGGTAGACCTCCATAATGCGATGCTTGCTCCACAACGTTTCAATTAAAGCCGTGAAGTAGACCTCGAAACCTTTGCGCACCCAGCTTCTGCCCGGCCACAGAAAGACATTCTTGGCAGTCTGCTGCGAAATGGTGCTTGCTCCGTACTTGCGCTTCGAGCTTCGCTTGTTCTGATGCACAGCCTTCTGTATAGCCCCGAAGTCGAAACCGTGATGAAGCAGAAAGCGCTGGTCTTCACTCGCCATCACAGCCACCGGCAGCGAGCGCGATATATCGTCGAGCGGTTTCCACGAATGTCTCATCTTCATCGACTCGCCGTCTGCCACCTGCTGGAAGCAGCGGATAACCATAAGCGGCGTAACATATACCGGAATGAACCTATATGCCACAACCACAAGAATTGTAGAACTGAAAAACAAGGCCAAAGCCCACTTTATCAACTTAGAAACGATACCTAATTTCATACATTTGTTAAAACAAAAAAATAAGGCAGAGAAGGAATGCCAAGAAGAAGTTTCGAAGCATTTCTCCTTGACATTCCCACCACCTTAATTCTTATATGCGGTAAGTTTTATATACTTGCTTTACTTGAGTGTGCCTGCATTTGCAGCGTCAATCATAGCCTGGCTTGCATAGAGATAAACCTCCACACGGCGGTTCTCTTTGCGGCCCTGAACAGTTGCGTTGTCTGCCACCGGCTCAGAGCTACCCTTACCAACCACTTTCTGAAGCTGAGAAGCCGAAACGCCGCAGCTCTTCAAGTAAGCCTCAACGCTCTGCGCACGTTTGTTGCTGAGCGGAATATTGATGCCGTCGTTGCCGGTTGAGTCGGTATGGCCGTAGATGTCAACGTACAACAAGTTGTTCTCCTTCAATGTCTTTGAGAAGTTTGCAAGAGCAGTTTTTGAAGCAGCGCTGAGGTCTGCCTTGTTTGTTGCGAAGAGAATGCCAGAGTCGAATGTCACCTTAACAGCCTCAAGACCGTTAGCGTCTGTCACCTTCTCTACCTTTGCGTTCTCCACCTGCTTTGCCTGTTCAGCCACCTTATCCATGTGATGACCGATGATAGCACCTGCGCCAGCGCCTACAGCGCCACCGATAGCAGCACCTACGGCTGTGTTTCCTGCGAGCTTACCAATGATGCCGCCAACAAGCGCACCACCACCAGCACCAATTAGCGATCCTGTACCCTGCTTAGTGCCACAACTTACAACGGCAAGAACGCCCATTGCCATTGTTATCCCTGTAATTTTGTTCATTTCTTTGCGTAATTTTGATGTTAAAAAAGAGTTTTTATGCGTTTTACCACTCATTTATAACTGCAAAGATACTGGTTTTTTTGATATAGTGGCTATATTACAACAATTTTTTGTATTTTTGCAGTGCAAATTTAATGTAATCAACATTATTAAGATACTTAAGAACATAAAATTAATCATTAAAAAATAATGGCAAAAGAATTAAAACAACTTACAAAGCGCTCAGAGAACTACAGCCAGTGGTTTAACGACCTCGTTACAAAGGCAGACCTCGCTGAGCAGTCAGCCGTACGCGGATGTATGGTTATCAAGCCTTACGGATATGCTATCTGGGAGAAGATGCAGCACCAGCTTGACGTGATGTTCAAGGAGACCGGCGCACAGAACGCTTACTTCCCTCTGCTTATCCCGAAGTCGTTCTTCAGCCGCGAAGCTGAGCACGTAGAGGGATTCGCCAAGGAGTGTGCTGTGGTGACCCACTATCGTCTTCGTACCAACGAGGACAAGACCGGCATCGAGGTAGACCCGGCTGCCAAGCTCGAGGAAGAACTCATCATCCGTCCTACCTCGGAGACCATCATCTGGAACACATACAAGAACTGGATTCAGTCGTACCGCGACCTTCCTTTGATGTGCAACCAGTGGTGTAACGTAATGCGCTGGGAGATGCGTACACGTCCGTTCCTCCGCACATCAGAGTTCCTCTGGCAGGAGGGCCACACAGCTCACGCTACAAAGGAGGAGGCTGAAGAGGAAGCAAAGAAGATGCTGCACGTTTACGCCGACTTCGCAGAGAAGTGGATGGCTGTACCGGTCGTTCAGGGCGTAAAGAGCGAGACAGAGCGCTTCGCAGGTGCGTTGAACACATACACAATCGAGGCAATGATGCAGGACGGAAAGGCTTTGCAGTCAGGCACATCGCACTTCCTCGGACAGAACTTCGCAAAGGCGTTCGACGTTACATTCCTCAACAAGGAGAATAAGCCCGAGTACGTATGGGCTACATCATGGGGCGTATCTACACGTCTCATCGGCGCGCTCATCATGACCCACTCTGACGACAACGGTCTCGTGCTTCCTCCGAAGCTCGCTCCTATCCAGGTTGTCATCGTGCCTATCACAAAGAACGCAGAGCAGCTGCAGGCTATCTCTGAGAAGCTCGCTCCGGTTATCAGCCAGTTGCGCGCAGCAGGTATCAGCGTGAAGTACGACGACGCAGACAACAAGCGTCCGGGCTTCAAGTTCGCCGACTACGAGCTGAAAGGTGTGCCGGTACGTCTCGTTATGGGCGGTCGCGACCTCGAGGAGAACACTATCGAGATCATGCGTCGCGATACTCTCGAGAAGGAGACACGCTCGTTCGACGGCATCGTTGAATACGTAGAGCAGTTGCTCGAGGACATCCAGGCTAACATATACAAGAAGGCTCTCGACTTTCGCAACGCTCACATCTACGAGTGCGACAACTACGAGGAGTTCAAGGAGCGCATCAAGGACGGCGGCTTCTTCCTCTGCCACTGGGACGGCACGGCCGAGACCGAGGCAAAGATTAAGGAAGAGACTCAGGCTACCATCCGTTGCGTGCCGTTCATGTTCGAGCAGACTCCGGGTGTAGACATGGTTTCTGGCAAGCCGGCTACACAGCGCGTAATTATCGCTCGCAGCTACTAAGCATATAGAGTTTGATAATTCAGGTTTGCCGATTACGTTGTCGGCAATCTTGAATTATCATTTTTAGTTATCTATCAGAATTGCTATTTCAAACGAAAGCCCAACATAATATAGAAACTATTAGAACTATATATTAAAACTATTAAAACACTAAAAAATGGATTGGATAATCAACCTATTCACCAACACTGAGTCGATTGCCCATATCGCCCTGCTCTATGCCATTGTCATCGCAGTTGGCATCCTGCTGGGTAAGATCAAGATTGGCGGCATTTCGCTCGGCGTCACTTGGGTGCTCTTTGCTGGTATCTTAGCAGGCCACATCGGTTTCACAGCCCCCAAGGACACAATGACCTTCATTCAGGACTTCGGACTTATTCTGTTCGTGTTCTGCATCGGTCTGCAGGTAGGTCCTGGCTTCTTCGAGAGTTTCAAGAAGGGCGGCGTAACACTCAACTTGCTCTCTACAACAGC
>ERZ780100.455-NODE-455-length-19685-cov-3.858839_pt1 | contig 19685 bp, 18 predicted proteins | sample MGYA00511573_ERZ780100 | MGnify/ENA primary metagenome ERZ780100 (study PRJEB29588, sample SAMEA2161876) | human gut metagenome | biome: human gut; feature: human-associated habitat; material: faeces | place: Denmark | collected 2008/2010 ...
AGGGGCATCAAGGCCGGCTATGCGAAGTTCGAGTCGTTCCCTATCTGGAATCTGCCGCTCAAGCATCCGCTTAACTTGGCGTATGAGGCTGCAACGGCTGATCTCAATGATATGAACATGATCGACCCGTACCATCTCGAGGCCTATGGCAAGATGGCGGTCAATTATAATCGCGACATTGAGATTTTTCCTGTGCTCAATGCCATTTTCGAGAGCATCTACGGCGAGAATCCGTACAAGTCGCCTACCGACATGGGTGTCAATATGATAGGCTACTGCATGTGCGATGAGGAGATCTGCTGCAATGCCGCGAAGCAGGAAATCGTGCGCAGGTACTATGATGCGTTGTGCAGGATGGCGGACGGCGCTGTCAATGATGCTGAAATCAATAAGATAGGCTCTCTGATGAAGCAGGCGAAGATAGACACTTCGTTCCGCAAGACGACTGTGGCGGCGAAAGAGAGGAAGGAGGAGAGCGGTGGTCTGGCTGCTGCTGCCATCGAGCTTGCCGACGGCACTATCATCACTGCCGGGTGCAGCCCGCTGCTGGGTTCGAGTGCCGCATTGATATTGAACGCTATCAAGCATCTGGCCGGCATTGACCATAATATTAAGCTTCTGCCGCGTGATATGATCGAGCCGATCCAGAAGACGAAGGTTACTTATCTTCACGGACATAATCCGAGGCTGCATACCGATGAGGTGCTGGTGGCGCTTTCGCTGCTGAGCATTACGGATGACAAGTGCCGCAGGGCTTTGGCCCAGCTTCCTGAGCTTGCCGGCTGTCAGGTGCATTCGACGGTGATGCTTTCGGAGGTGGACTGCAGGGTGTTCAAGCGTCTGGGTGTCGTATTCACCTGCGACCCTATAAAAGAATAGGTGCTGATGGGGCCGGTGCATCCCCGGTGTATCCCCACGGCGCATGTATGACGCGCTGCATATAATAACAAGGAAGGCGACCTCAATCGGGCCGCCTTCTTCGTATTATGCTACTTATATTAGAACATGTCAGGATCATCTGCCTTTTCATTGACAGAAACCTCTGGCGCAGCCTTTACTTCGGCGGCTCCTTCCGGCGCATCCTTCAGACATTTGGCTCTGATATAGGAAATGACATCCTCAAGTCCTTCTGCGAACTTGTCGAAATCTTCCTTGTACAGGAAAATCTTGTGCTTGTCATAACTGAACTTGCCGTCCTGTTCAACCCTGCGTTTGCTTTCAGTAATAGTGAGGTAGAAGTCGTTATTGCCTTTTGTCGATTTGACATCGAAGAAATAAGTCCTTTTGCCTGCTCTTACCGGCTTTGAATAGATCTCATCGCCGGAGCGATCGTGGGAGTAGCCTCCCTCATAATCATCGTTGTACATATCTCCCTTGCTAAATTTAATTATTTACCAAATATAAGGATAATTCTGAAAAATGGTAGTATCTTTGAGAAAATTTTGTGAAAAAGATACTGATTCGATTATGTTAGGTAGAAGAATTTTGAGGATAAAGGCTTTCAAGGTGCTGTATGGCTATGCATCTGTGGGCAAGATGACATTGGATGATGCGATGAAGGAACTGGAGTTGTCCTGCGAGGCGACACGTGACCTGTATCTGTTTATGCTGTCGATAGTTATGCCATTGACGGATGAGGCGAAACGCCGCATTGACCTTGCTAAGAACAAGTTCAATCCTACGGAGGAGGACCTGAATCCGAATACCAAGTTCGCTGACAATCAGGTGGCTGAAATCCTCAGGAACGATCCTGACTTCAAGAAGATGCTTGAGCGCAAGAACCTCTCATGGTCGCAGTATGACCTGCTCATCGGTTCTGTTCTGGACTCGCTCAAGGGCAAGAAGTATTTCCAGAACTATATGGCCGAGCCGTCCCGTTCGCTCAAGGAGGACTGCCGCCTTTTCATAAAGATATTTGAGAAGGAGTTTGTGGACAATCCGCAGCTCGCGGCCATTCTTGAGGACATTTCACTTTACTGGATAGATGATCTCGCATATTCATTGACCTTCTGCTGCAGGACGATGGAGGATCTGGCTGCAGGCAAGGCTTGGCGGCTGCCGGATCTGTATATGAGCGACATTCTCAAGAAGAAGAATCCTGAAGCTGATGTGCAGAGCGACAAGGTGTTCGTTACCAGGCTGTTGAAGAACGCCTTTACCGGATACGAGGGCTATTACAGTCTCATCACGTCGTCTGTGAAAGGCTGGGAGGCGGACAGGTTGAACTCCATAGATATATCTATTGTGGCGCTCGGTCTGGCCGAGGCGGAGAGTTTCCCTGAGATTCCTCTGAAAGTGACTATCAATGAGTATGTTGAGATTTCCAAATACTACAGTTCTCCGAAGAGCTGCTCGTTCGTGAACGGCCTTCTGGACAAACTTTGCGCTAAACTGGTGGCTGACGGCAAGATAGTCAAGAGCGGAGCAGGACTCGTGGAGTAGGATTGTCGTAAAAGGAAAATCTTTTATTATATTTGTAGAATAAATTTTTATTGAAAATGAATATTCTTACTTTAATTCTTCAGGCACCGGCTGGTCAGCAGCCTGTCGGCGGCGGCTGGTCAATGTGGGTGATGCTGATTCTCATCTTCGTGATTATGTGGTTCTTTATGATTCGTCCGCAGCGCAAGCAGCAGAAGGAATTGGAAAAGTTCCGCAATGCCCTCAAGAAGGGTGACAAGGTCGTGACTATCGGCGGCATCTACGGTGAGGTGGCTGAAATCAAAGACCGGACTGTCATCATCAAGGTGGACGGTGACACCAAACTCAGAGTGGACAAGAATTCTCTTGTAAAGGATTTCTCTGAAACTCAGCAGCAGTAGTTCCATAATCCGGACTTCAGGCTATGCGGAACGTGTTCGGAAAAATAACGGAAAAGTTGAATATCAGCGGGAGGGATGCAAAGCTTTTTATTGTCTCTCTCCTGCTGGCTTATAGTATATGGCTGATACATTATCTGTCATTGAACTATACCGAAATCGTCCGTGTGCCGGTTCAGGCGCAGTGCGACATCAACGGTCATGCTTTCCAGTCTTCTAACACGTCTGTGGCTATGGCGAGGTGCCGCGCTACGGGATTTGGCCTTATCCAGCTGGAAAGGGCTGAGAATCAGCAGCCTGTGGTCATACGTTTCAATTCGTCGGATATGCACCGGAGCAGTGAGGAGATGTACTACATCACGTCTGACGAGTTGAACAAGTACGCTGCGCAGATTTTCGGCACGGGGACCAAGCTGGAGACCTTCCTGGTCGATACGTTGTCCTTCCGGTTTCCTTTCGAGAACCATAAGCGAGTGCCGGTCCAGCCGGTCTATTCGCTCAGTTTCAAGCCTCAGTATATCAATGTCGGGAACCTCTCGGTGTCGCCTGATTCTGTTACGATTTACGGCGAGCCGTTCCATCTTTCCGGCATTGACAGGGTTTATACTGAGTCACTTACGCTCAATGACCTGGACGCTTCGGCTCACGGAGAGGCGAAGCTCGACAAGATCAAGGGCGTGAGGATGTCCGATGCCACGGTGCGTTATCGTCTGAATGTCTCGCGTTTTGTTGAGGTCAAGGTGCAGATACCTGTGGACACGAGGAATGTTCCGCGGGGCAAGTCGCTGATTATCTATCCGTCTGTGGCGGAGGTGACGTTCCACTGTGCGTTTCCGATTTCGTCGGCTCCGACTGACGATGTGAAGGTGTATGTGGATTACAATGATTTTACCCAATCGCTTAAGGGCCAATGCCTTCCGCGTATGGAATCTGTTCCTGTCGGGGTGTTGGACTATACGGTGAGCCCTGAGGTGTTTGATTGTGTGGAGAGCGGGAAATGAAATCATTGACATTGCTCATAACTGGCGGTATCGGCAGCGGCAAGTCGCTGGTCTCCAGATATATGGAGGAGCTGGGCGTGCCTGTGTACGACAGTGACAGCAGGACGAAGGCCCTCTATGAAGGGAAGTTGCTTTCCCGGCTTGAGACTGCGTTGGGTGCAAGGCTGAGGACGGAGGACGGGCGGTTCGACAAACGGGCGCTGGCTCGGCTGATTTTCAGTGACAATGTAAATATGTCCAAGATGGAGCGGGTGGTCTATCCTGCTGTGATTGAGGACTTTGAGGCTTGGAAAAATGAAGTGTCTGGGGGAGTGGCGGAGGACATTGGCAAGTGTGGCGGAAAAATTGTAGCGATGGAGTCGGCATTGGCATTGACAAAACCTGCTTTCAGTGGGATTTTCGACATTGTCCTTGCTGTGAGGGCGCCGGAGGAGCTGCGGGTGAAGCGTGCTTGCGAGCGTGACGGTGTGGATGAGGCTGCGGTTCGGGAACGGATCAGAAATCAGAGCGTGGATGTGTCTGCGGCTGATTATATTATCGATAATGACGGGACTCCTGAGGAACTCAGGGCGAAGACCGAGGCGGTTTTGCGTGAGATTCAGGTGGTGCTGTCCAAAATGAATGAAATTTAAATTTTTTAGGTTATGAAAACAGATTTGGCAAAAATTCTTTCAGTGTCAGGCCAGCACGGCTTGTTCCTGTATATCGCTCAGGCTCGTAATGGAGCAATTGTAGAGGCGTTGAGCGACAAACGCAGAACTTGTTTCGATATGAAGAGCAGGATCACCACATTGGCTGATATCTCCATCTATACTTCTGAGGGTGAACTGAAATTGAAGGATGTGTTCGAGAAGCTTCACGCTGTGCTTGGCGAGGCTGATGCTCCGTCTTCCAAGAAGGCTACCGCTGAGGAACTCAAGGATCTGTTTACCAAGGCTGTACCTGATTATGACGGGGACAGGTTCTATGTTTCTCACATGAAGAAGGTAGTGGACTGGTACAATGAGCTGAAGAATTTCGCTTCTCTCGAGTTCGTGGAGGAAGGCGAGGCTGAAGAGGCAGAACAGAAATCTGAGGAATAGAATGTCAGAAAAAAGGTCAATTCAGATAGTTACATTAGGGTGCTCGAAGAACGAAGTGGACTCCGAGCATCTTCTTGCCCAGATCCGTGACGAGTACGAAATCGTGCCGGCAGGGGAGGAACGGGATGTGGACTATTTGCTTTTGAATACGTGCGGCTTTATCGGTGATGCCAAGGAGGAGTCTATCCAGGCCATCTTGGCGGCGGTGGAGCGCAAGAATGCCGGAAAGGTCGGAAAAATATTTGTATTCGGCTGTCTTTCACAGCGTTACATTTCTGATATGCCAGCATTGATTCCGGAAGTGGACGGATGGTTCGGTGCGAGGGACATTGATCCGATCGTGAAGGCTCTCGGCGTGAAGGTGCATCCGGATAGGCGGACGGAGCGTGTGAGGACTGGCAAGAAACTTCCTTACGCTTATCTGAAGATTTCGGAGGGGTGTGACAGGCGCTGTTCGTATTGCGCGATTCCTTTCATCAGGGGTGCGCATCGTTCTGTGCCTATCGAGGAACTGGTGAAGGAGGCTACGGTGCTTGCTTCTGAGGGCATCAAGGAGCTGGTGCTGATAGCTCAGGACACCACTTATTACGGACTGGACCTGTATCACAGGCGCGCTCTGGGAGAGTTGCTCCAGAGGCTGTCTGAGATTGACGGTATAGAGTGGCTGCGTGTGCATTATTCGTATCCTGCTGATTTTCCGGAAGATGTGCTCGACCAGATGGCTACGAATCCGAAGGTGTGTCGGTATATGGACATTCCTTTGCAGCATGTGGCTGACAAGGTGCTGGACATGATGCATCGTCACGTGGACGGGGCCTGGACGAGGGCTCTCATAAAGAAAATGAGAGAGAAAGTGCCGGGAATCGTGCTGCGTACCACTATGATCGTGGGACATCCGGGGGAGGGTGTAAAGGAGTTCAATGAACTTCTCCAGTTCGTGAAAGAGGCTAAGTTTGAGAGACTTGGAGCATTCAAGTATTCTGAGGAGGAGGGGACTTTCGATGCCCTGAACTTCAAGGACTCCGTGATGCCGAAAACCAAACAATCACGGCTTGACAGGCTGATGGAATTGCAGAATGGTATATCATTTGCTTTCAATTCCAGCCGTGTGGGCTCGCAGGTGAGAGTGATAGTCGATGACTTCAATGATGGGGTGTTCGTATGCCGCAGCGAATTTGAAAGTCCGGAAGTGGACGGTGAGATTATGGTGCGTTACGACAGTTCCGTGATGACTGGGGAGCCGCAGGCTTATGTGGGCGGTTTCATGAACGTCAAGATTGTGGAAGCCGGTGATTATGACCTTGTTGCAGAGTTCGTATCTTTGTAAATATTATAGACTATGAAACCGATTGTTTCTGCAGCATTGGCAGCCGTGGCTGCTGTCGTGTTGGCATCCTGTGATCCGCAGGCGTTCAGTTTGAATGTGGAGATGCGTTATCCGTCGAAATCCGGCATTGACCTTGCCGGCAAGTCCGTGGCGGTCGTTTATCTTGAGGACAATGCGCAGAGCGATTCGGTGTTCTGCAAGTATATGGCGAATGGTTTTGCCTCAGCCCTGGAGAAGGATTATTTCTCCGGAGAGGAGGCGATTCCTATCTACAAGCGTTCCAAAGACGGTTCTGCAAACTACGCTTCGAAGGAGAGTCTGGTGAATATGGTGATGGAGACGGGGGAGGACATCGTGTTCCTTTTCGATTCTCCTGAGTTCGGCGAACTGTCCGTGGGTGATATGCAGGCGGCTTCCGACGGGCTTTCCGCCCAGTATAAGGTCAATGTCCCTGTGGGTATCCGTCTATACGCGTTCGACAGTATGGGAAAGGTGGATACTGTATATACCTGGGCCGGCAGCAAGACGATTTCTGATAATCTGAAAACGGATTTCTATACGGTGCCGGACAATGTCCCGTCTCTTTTCTGGCAGTCCCTTTCCAAGCCTGGCGAGAAGTTCGGCAACTTGTCGGCAAGGATTTTTTCTCCGCAATGGAAAAATGAGCAGCTGACGGTATTGTATTTCGATTATCCGTCCCAGTGGCAGGCTGCATCGTTGGCGGCATATGATTTCAAGTGGAAGGAAGCGATGGAAATCTGGATGTCCCTGACTGACACCAAGAGCATGATGAAGCGTTCCTGCGCGGAGTACAATATTGCTCTCGCTTGTTACATGCTCGGTGACAAGGCATTGGCTCTCAAATGGTTGGACAGGTCTGACGAGGATTATCCCATCTCACTTTCAAAGAATCTGAGGAAACTGATCACAGCATCGCGGTGATTCTGTTTCTCCGGAGAGGTCGTTACAGCATCGCAGAGACGATGGTCGCGATTTTCAGAGAGTCCGTCACAGCATCGCGGTGACGTTCGCGTAATACCTCTTGGTGACGGGGATGCTGGTGGTTTCCGGTGTGTCAATGTCCGCGAACACCAGTCCGTTTTCGTCTTTTTTCAATATCCTGATATGCGCGGGATTCACGAAGTATGAGCGGTGGCACCGTACCAGTGAATTCTTGGCGCAGATGTCCTCGATACTCTTCATGGAGTTTCGCAGGACATATTTTTTCGTCTTGCCGTCTTCTATATAATGTATGTTCACGTAATTCTCGTCTGCGCTGATATAGTAGATGGACGAGACATTGACCACTAGTTTCAGCATCTTTCTGGAGTCGTAGAACCGGATTCTGTCGTCCGGGCCTTCTTCGGCTTTTTCTGCCTGCTTCTTCCGCAGATGGGCGAGCAATGCCAGGTAGATAACCACGTACGGATAGACGGTGGTCAATGCCATTGTCCCGAATGACCAGGCTGCTGCGCTGAAATACGAGATTGCGGTGCGTTTCATCAGCCAGATGTACAGGCCCATGAACAGTGACGCGGATACCATGTCCATCAGGCACCAGAAGAGGTAGGCGGTCCTGTTGATTTTTCTCCTGAAAATGTAGAGAATGCTTCTGCTCAGGCCTTCACTTGCGGCGATTATGCATGTCAGCATCGCCAGGTGGAACGGATATCCCAGTTTCATGTCGCTGAAGTAGCCCTCTGCTCCATATGGTGTGTAGATCATCATGAAGCAGAAGAAAAACGCTGGAATTGCAACAATGTGCACCGTCTGCGGCCAGAATTTCCTGAATATTTCGTTGATGTCGTTCATAACATTATATTGTGACGAATGCAAAAATACTCTTTTTTCGTCACTATATATCTGTTTTTGTCACTGAAACGTCTGTTTTGTCACAAATCCTATACCGTCATCACCTTTATTTCCCTGAACTGCCGGCCTTGTTTACTTTTGCAGCGTGTTTAGTAATCCTTAAAAAATAACGTGACATTATGATGGGTAACAAGATTGTTTCATTCGGTGATTCGGTCATGAAAGGGATTATCACCGGAAAAAATACAGAAGATAAGGGCAGAGGACGCTATGTGATTTCGGACTCTGGATTCGCTGCTCTCTGTTCCAAGCGGATGGGTGTCGATATAGAGAATTATGGACGTTTCGGCAATACTGTAACAGGCGGCATGAAGGATGTGACCAGGCATACGAGGCAGATCCGGGATTCGCAGTTCGCGTTTCTCGAGTTCGGGGGCAATGACTGCAATTATGACTGGAACGCTATCTCCGAGCGTCCTGACGAGGACCACGTGCCCCAGACTACGCTGTCGATGTTCCGCGAGACGTATGAGAGCCTGATTGTAAAGGTAAGGGAACTGGGCTGCATTCCGGTCATGCTTTCGCTTCCGCCCATTGACTCCATAAAGTTCTACTCCTATATCTGCTCTGGTTTCTGCACAGAGAAGCGGAACAATGTCCTGAGGTGGCTCGGCGGTACTGTGAATACGATAGGGAACTGGCACGAGATGTATAATCTGGAACTGTACCGGATTGCCGCGGCAGAAGGTGTCAGGCTCATTGACATAACTACCTGCTTTCTTTCCCGCAGGGATTTTACTGAGCTGTTCTGCGACGACGGCATGCATCCGAACGAGGTAGGGCATCATATCATATCTGACGCCATCTGCGCGTCGTTTGTATAACTCGTAGATGGCGTAAGTATGAACTTTCTGTATCGATTTGTGTTTCAGGCGATTGTGACGCTCTCGATTCTGAGCTGGAATGTTCCGGACGGGGCATTGACATCCACCACATCGCCGACTTTCTTCCCCATGAGCGCAATGCCGATAGGGGATTTGCAGGATATCTTGCTTTCCTGAAGGTTCATTTCGTGCGGGCTTACCACCGTGTAGGTCATACGTACATTGGTGGCAAGGTTCGTGAACTCTACCTTGCTCAGGAGCGAAATCTGGTCTTTGGGCAATGCCTTGGTGTCGATGATCCTCGAATACTGAAGTATCTTCTGCAGGAAACGGATTCGGCTTATGGCCTTGGCTTGTGCCCTTCTTGCCGCGCGGTATTCGAAGTTCTCACTGAGGTCTCCCTGTGCGCGCGCCTCTGACAGGGCATCCTTTATACGGGGATACTCCACGTCAATGAGGTTGTTCAGTTCTGCCACGATTTCGTCGTAGCGTTCCTTTGACAGATATTCCACGGCTATTCCTTTTTCTTGATTTTGTAATACTATTGCGTTTTGCTCGCTTGCGGGCGGATGACCTTCGCGGCTATCCGTTGAGCTTGGCTGTGGCTTCGAGGTCGAGGGCTTCTGCTAGCACGCTGATAGGGTTCTTCACTGTAAATCCGGTGGACATCTCTATCTGCCATTTGCAGGTTTCGCAGTCGCAGGCTACGAAGTCAGGGGCAACACGTCCGATCTGGTCGAAAAGCGGCTTTCCGATGGCCTGGGACACTTCGTAATTCTCTTTCTTGAAGCCGTATGTTCCTGAAATTCCGCAGCAGTTGCTGTCCAGCATTGTGAATTCCACTCCCGGAATCATCTTGAGCAGCGAGGTGGAGAAGATTCCCCAGCCGAGTTTCTCGAGATGACAAGGTGTGTGGTATGCAATCCGTGCCTTGTAGTCTTTCTTGAATGCGAGTTTGACTTTGCCCGAGTCAATGAGGCTGTAGATGAACTTGGTGGCAAGAAGCAGGCTGTCTCTTACTCCGGAGTTGTCTATTTTCAGCAGGTCCTTGTACTCGTCGCGCATCGTAAGCACGCAGGTGGATGAGGTCGTGAGCACTTTCATGTCCTTGTCCACGGCCTTCTGGAGCACTTTTACATTGTGCTTGGCGTGTCTCTTGGCTCCTTCGGTCAGGCCGTTCACGATCATTGCCACGCCGCAGCATTTCTCGCCGTCCAGCAGGTTCACTCCATATCCGAGCGCATTCATCACTGTCACGAAGTCTTTTCCGAGCTGAGGATAGTTGTAGTTCACGTAGCAGCCGTGGAAATATGCTATCTGCTTCTTGAATGCTGCCTGTTTTCCGGCTGCGTTCTTCTTGAACCAGCTTTCGAATTTCGTACCTGAGTATTTAGGGAATGTCCGTCTGTGGTCAATGCCCAAGACACCGTCAAGTATGGCTTTTACCGGCTTCAGAGGCAGGGTGGCATTGACAATTGGAGCGAACGGGCTGGCCAGTGTTCCCATGAAGTCGGTGCTTGCGAGCATCCTGTCCCTGAGTTTCGGTCCGTGGGTGCTGAATTCTATTCTCGCTTCCTGGATGATGTCGGATATTTTTACTCCTGACGGGCATGCTACGTCGCAGCGTTTGCAGTTCAGGCAGTATTTCAGCGCCTCGTCGAAGAAGTATTTGTTCTTCAGTCTGAGGCGTTCTCCGTCCGGGCCGGCCTGTTTAGGTCCGGGATATTCGGGTCTTACGGGGGTTACCGGGCAATATACAGTACAGATAGTACATTTGATGCACTGCTCGAAATTGTTTTCATTTGTGATTTTTGCTTCCATATTCTATCTGTCTAATATTGAGTCTGTTACATTGAATGCTGTCATGAGTGCAACGCCTGCTCCGCAACCTTCGTGAAGAGGGTTGAATCCGCCGAGCACTGAGCCTGACGCATAGAGGTTCGTTATGCTCCTGCCTTCTTTCCTGACGTGGAATTTCTCGTCAGTGTCCACGCCGAAGCCGATGTATTCCTGTTTGTGGAAGAAGTTCTTGTCGTACCAGGTGTTTCTGTCGGCATTGAAAATGACGTCTGCTCCGAACACCGGTTCATATACTTTTTCTGAGTCGGAAATCAGTCCGTGTCCGAAATAGCTTCCTGAAGCGAGGATGTAGTTTTCGCCTGTCAGCAGGATGTCGCCCATGTTTGCGGTCCTTACTGCTGTCACTTTGTCTCCGTCGAATTCTGCGCCTACTGCTTCGTCGCCTTTCAGGAATGTGCCTCCTGCTGCTTCGAATGCGGTCTTCAATGCCATCTGGTATCTGATTCCGGGTACTGACGGCGGAAGTGTGCCGATGAACAATGTCTTGATTTTCAGGTCTTCTGCAATCTTATGTCCTGCCGCATTGTCCTTAAGTCCGAACACGGCCGGAAGTATGATGCAGTCCTCGTCATTGACAAGAGCCTTGATGGCGCTGGTCAGTTTCGTGCGGACTTCTTCCTTGTCCAGCAGTCTTGCGATATTGGTCGCTCTCATTTCGCTCGGATTCTGTCTGAGCCTGCGGATTTCGTCGGTCGTCACGGCTGCGATTCTGCATGCTGTTCCGCGTTTTTCCAATGACTCGGCAATGAAGGATGTGTTGAAGTCCAGGAAGCCTTCCACGTTTATTATCAATGCTTTGCTTCCGATTTTCTCTGTCTTGTCAGCGACTGATGCGATGTCTTCGACTGTCAGCCATGCCGGTTTCAATGCTCCTGATGCTGAAATCACATATCTGTTCCTGGTGGCGTCGCCTTCTACGGGGATGCCGACTTCTTTCAGGAGGGCTTTTATTTCATTGTCATATGCGGCAATCTTCTCTGTGCCGATTTTCGAGTATGGATGTGCGGCGCCAAGGGACGGGATGGCTTTGAGCGGCTCGTCCACGCGTGTGCCGTCGTCAAGTCTTGACAGGAGTCCGAAACCGCCTGAGAAGAAGTGCATTGCGTTCTGTCCGGCTGCGACTACTGCGCATTTCTGTCCGTTTTTCTGTAGCCTGAGTCCGCATACAAGTCCTGCGAGTCCGCCACCTATTATTATTGTATCGAATTTCATAATGCTGCTGTTTTATTCAAATACAGGTGTTTCAGGGGTTGTGCCGTCTTCAGCCTCGTCACCTATTCCGAGACATTCCGAATATATCCATGATGTGAATTCGGCTTCGCGCATGGTTTCGCCCCAGGCTACCGGGAACATTCCTTTCCACCTTTCGTTCATGAACTGCACGAGGTCCTGTTTTGCGCGCTGTGTGCATCCGTGTGCTTTGCCGAGGAGTCCGGCTGCACGACATGCGCAGAGTTCTCCCTGGCATGTTCCCATCCCGACTCTGGTTCTGCGGCGCAGGTCCACCAGGTTGTGTACGTCGAGATGTTCAATGGCATTGACAACCTCGCTTTCAGGTACTTCTTCGCATTCGCAGACGAGGCTCTTTTCTTCTTCGGTGTCGAATTTCAGTTTGGATGCGAAACTGCCGATACGTCCTGCTGTGGCTTTCTGTGCTGTCGATGGCTTGGTCCAGATGTTCTTGGCCACTTCCTGTACGTCTCCCTTGCCGGAGCCCGGAAGCGGTGTTTCTCTTGTTTCACATTTCTTGTCAATGTGGAGTTTCTCGCAGACGAGGTCGGTGGCCATTTCAGCCATGAGACGGTATGTCATGAGCTTGCCGCCGGTTATGGTGATGAATCCCTTGATTCCGTCGCGTTTTTCGTGGTCGAACAGCACGATGCCTCGGCTGATGTTTCGGCCGCTGGTGTCACCCTCTGCTGCCACGAGCGGTCTTACGCCTGCGTAGGCTCTCAGGATTCTGGTGTCGTTCAGGCATGGTGCGAGTTTTTCGCCTTCTGCCAGAAGCAGTTTCACTTCGTCCGGGGTTACGCGCATGTCGTCGCACTCTTCGTAAGGTACTCTGGTTGAAGTGGTTCCGATGACGCAGACTGTGTCACCCGGTACCAGGATATCTGCATTGGCCGGCTTCCTGCATCGGTTGAGAACGATGCTGTTCACTCTATGTGCGAAGATCAGAAGCGCGCCTTTGGCCGGGAACATGCTTATCTGTGCTCCTGCCATTTCGGCAATGTGATGGCCCCAGATGCCTGCTGCATTGACGATTATCTGTGCTCTGTATTCTGCTGTCTCGCCGGTTTTGTGGTCGAGGACTTTTACGCCGGTGATTCTGTCCTGTTCGCGCAGAAATTCTGTAACTTCCGTATATACAAGGACTTCCGCTCCGTGGAGTTTGGCGTCAACTACGTTTGAGGAGCATAGTCTGAACGGGTCCACTGATCCGTCCGGCACTCTTACGGCGCCGATGATGTCCGGATTGACTGACGGTTCGAGCCGTATGGCTTCTTTCGGATCTATCACTTCGGCCTTGATTCCGGCTTTGGTGCATGATTCCACGAACTTGGCCTGATATGCGAGGTCATCTTCCGGTAGTGTGATGAAGAAGCCTGATGTGTCATCTACGCAGTGGTTGGCGATTTTCTTGAGAATCATGTTCTCCTGGATGCATTCGGCTGCGGATTCCTGATCTGTTACGGCGTATCTCGCTCCGCTGTGAAGCAGACCGTGATTTCGTCCTGTGGCGCCGTCAGCGATGTCGTGACGTTCAATCAGCAGGACCTTGAGGCCTCTCAATGAGCAGTCTCGTGCGGTTCCTGCACCGGTGATGCCGCCACCGATGACGATGACGTCAAATTCGTTTTTCTGTGTTCCGGACATTGCGATATAATAAAAGTTAAAGTGTAAATCTAAGTCTGAAACGGAGGCGTTTTTCGGCTTTGAGGCAGCGGTGTTTCTCTTGCGTTGAAGCTTGTTCCTCTGAAACTGGTTCGCTTCTCTTGCGTTGAAGCTGTTTTTCCTGCCTTTAAGCCGAGGTGTTCCGCGCTTTCGTTTCAAAATGCAAATATAAGAATTTGTTTTCATTCCGAAACGGATTTTTACTTTCAAATTTCGTGTTCCGGCTTCAATTATGTCTCAGATTTTAGTGCCTGGGGTAGAATTTTGCCAGGAAGGGGGCGTAGGGCTTGGTCACGGGTGCAGATTGCGGGGTTTCGCCTCCGTCGTTTGATTTACGTGTGCAAATCCGGCCTTTTCGCCCCCGTCGTTCTTCTCATTGAACTCCACGGGTGCAGATTGCGGGGTTTTGCCCCCGTCGTTCTTCTCATTGAACTTCACGTGTACAGAGCAGGCCTTTTTGCCCCCGTTGCAGATCTTGAATAAACAATTAAGGCCGGCCATCGATTTTGATGGTCGGCCTTTTTGCATTGGCATTGGCAGAAATCATTATTCTGTTGCAACCTGAACTTTAGGATTGTTTGCAAACAACTTCTTGACGTGTTCGAACTCTTTACCCGGATCGGTGATTACCTTCTCGAGGGCGGTGTTTCCGTCAACGATGAGATACTCGCTGTATTCGTCATAGAAGTCGTTCTTGATATTCAGAGTCTTCATCTTGCTCATGCTCTCAAGTTCGAGTGAAACGAGGTTCTCGTTTGTGCTCAGATTGACTTCTGTGAGCGGGTTGTTGGACGCCCTGAACTCTCTCAGCGGAACATTTGCTGACAGATCAATGCTTGTAAGCTGATTGTCGTACACGAACAGCCACATGAGAAATGGCAGATTCGATACGTCAATGCTGGTGAGCTGGTTGTCATAAACGTTCAGTCGCATGAGCATGGCGAGATTTGTCATCTTTATGGATGTGAGCTTGTTGCTGTTCAGGTGAAGCTCTCTCAATGAAGGGCAGTCTGAAATCTCAAAACTCTTGAGGTTGCATTCTACCGCATCGATTCTGGTGATGCTAGGCAGGTTCGAGGCCTTGATCTCGGTAAGGCTTGAGCATTTGTTGAGGAGGGCCTGGTCCAGTGACTGGAGCGGAGTGAGGTCAACCTTGCTGACATTTGTCCTCTGGAGGTAGAGGCTTTCGAGTTTCGGAGTCTTTGTCAGGTCAATGTCAGAGATGTTCGTGCCGTAGAGTCTGAGGTCGGTGAGTTCGCCGAGTTTATCGAGATTGATGGAAGAAATCGGATTCTCGCCGAGGATGAGGACTTTCAATGTCGAGATGCCTTCGATAGGCTTGATGTCGCTTACGCTGTTGAATTTCAGACTCAATGTTTCCAATGATGTGAAGTATTCCAGTCCTGTGATGTCCGTTACGCAGTCAACTGTGCTCTCCGGTTTCAAGTCGAATCCGAGTTGGAGTTCCTTCACTGCAGCGGCTTCTTCGAATGTGATCTTGCCGTCACCGTCCGCGTCAATCTTAGGCTCTTTCATCTCCAGGAGTCTTCTTTCGAGCACCTTGTCAGCGAAATGGATAGTGTTGTCCAATGTCGTCACGGTAATTGTAGCGTATTCTGAGTCCGTGAATGACCCTGTTCCGAGAGCCTTGACTGAAACTGTATATGTGCTGGCTGTGCTGAGTCCTGTAACCTCCACGTTTTCAGGCTTTTCTCTGTTGCCGTCCGTTACTGTCGACTGGTTTGCTGCTTTCACCTCATAGGTGTATCCTGTAGCGTCAGGAATCGCTGTCCATGTGAATGAGAAACTTGTTGTTGACAAGTTGTTGACCTTGATTTCCGGAGTCTGGAGTGTCTCGGATTTAGAACACCCGGAGATAGTGATGGCTGCACTTGCGGCCAAAGCCAAGAAAAGTTTTGTTTTCATTTACTTATGATTTGTGATGTTATTTATTCCTGAGGGTCAGGTTCATGTAGCCGGCAATAGAACTTGTCGCTCATGTTTAAGGTAATTCAGGTATCTTCTATCTGATAGTATCGCCTTTTAATATATAAATTTGAGTTGTTCAAAACTGTTAGGGCGCTAAGATATGTATTTTTTCTTGTTCTGCAACATGTCACGGTAAATTTTTTGAAAAATATAGTGCCTTAGTATTTCTCCGCTGTGCACGTTTCGCGCCTGTCCGGGTTTTGCCTGGGCCTCCTGTCTAGTCATTGACCTGAATTCTCTTGAGGCTGAATTCACGTGTGCAGATTCGGCCTTTCTGCCCCCGTCGTTTGATTCACGTGTGCAGATTCGGCTCTTTTGCCCACGTCGTGTCTGATTGGCATTGTCTCGTGATTAAATTCCGGGTTTTTGCCCCCGTCGTGCCTGATTGGCATTGTCACGTGAGCAAATTCCGGGGTTTTGCCCCCGTGGTTGGAAACTCGTATGCAGATCGGGCTCTTTTGCCTACGAGAGCGTTAAACGGATAAACCAGATATCCCGATAAACTGATAATAAATCCGATGAGTCGATGCACCGAAGATAACCCCTAACCTTAACGCCGATAACAAAAAAAAGAGGCGCTCCGAAGTGGAGTGCCTCTGCCCAGTACCCCCAAGGGGATTCGAACCTCTACCGAAAGAACCGGAATCTTTAATCCTATCCATTAGACTATGGGGGCATTTGCTCTGCAAATTTATGAAATAAATCGGACATATCCGAAATAAATCACACATATCCGATAAATGCCCTTCTTATTTTCTTTTGTTTCAGATTTTTTATAAATTTGCCACAATGTGTCGTACAGGCACGAAATGTGAAGAAGTGCGATACCTGAAAGACAGTTAAAAGACAGTTATTTGTATTAAATCTATATATTCAAGTATGAAGAAAGCATACGTATTTCCAGGTCAGGGAGCCCAGTTCCCGGGAATGGCCAAAGAAGTATATGAAAAGAGTCAGAAGGCCAGAGAAATGTTTGAAGCGGCCAATGACATTCTTGGATTCAGAATAACCGACATTATGTTTGAGGGCACACCTGAGGCATTGAAGGCCACCAAGGTGACACAGCCTGCCATATTTCTGCATTCAACCATCCTTACTGCATGCTATGACGGCTTCGAGCCGGATATGGTTGCAGGCCACTCATTGGGAGAGTTCTCTGCACTTGCGGCCAGCCACGCGATTTCCTTCGAAGATGCATTGAAACTTGTTGCCATCAGGGCAAGAGCCATGCAGAAATGCTGCGAACAGGTTCCGGGAGCTATGGCTGCCATCATTGGCCTGAGCAACGAACAGGTGGAGGCAGTCTGCAAATCCTGCAACGGACTCGTCATCCCTGCGAACTATAATTGTGACGGACAGGTAGTGGTGTCCGGTGAAAAAGATTCAGTGGCAGAGGCTTGTGACAGAGCTAAGGCGGAAGGCGCGAAGAGGGCATTGCCGCTTGCAGTGAGCGGAGCATTCCATTCACCGCTTATGGAGCCGGCAAGACTTGAACTCGGCGAGGCTATCGAAGCGACAGAGATTAAAGCGCCGATATGCCCTATATATCAGAATGTTACAGCTCAGCCGACACAGGATCCGGAGCTGATTAAGAAAAACCTGCTTGCACAGCTTACTGCCCCGGTAAAATGGACCCAGTCTGTGAAAAATATGTTGGCAGGCGAAGCTGACTACTTTATGGAAATCGGTCCTGGCAAAGTTCTTCAGGGACTTGTCAAGAGAATCGCCGGTTCCATCGTGACAGTAGAAGGTCTGGAAACATTGTAGAACAAGAGAAGGCATCTCCGGAAACGGCTGATGTCTTCGTTCTTTCATTGAAACCGGAAGGTGGAGTCCCTTCTGTTGAGGTGGGAGGTTCCGTGAAAGGTCTAGTGACCTAACCCGAAAGGTCGGACACCCTTTCATAGAAACGAAAGATTACGTTGGTAAAAAATCAATCACATAAAATTAACGATTATGGCAAAAGAAAAGAAATTCATCACCTGTGACGGTAACTTCGCTGCCTCTCAGATCGCTTACCTTTTCAGTGAGCACGCAGCGATTTACCCTATCACACCATCATCGACAATGGCTGAGAACATTGACGAGTGGGCTGCCCACGGAAAAAAGAACCTGTGGGGTGAGACCGTAAAGGTTACCGAAATGCAGAGTGAGGGAGGTGCCGCAGGAGCCGTTCACGGTTCACTTCAGGCAGGAGCCCTCACTACTACATATACAGCTTCACAGGGCCTTCTTCTCATGATTCCAAATATGTACAAGATTGCCGGAGAGATGCTTCCGGCCGTGTTCCACGTTTCAGCACGAGCACTTGCATCTCACGCGCTGTCGATTTTCGGAGACCATCAGGACGTAATGGCTTGCCGTCAGACCGGTTTTGCAATGTTGGCATCCGGTTCTGTCCAGGAAGCTCAGGATATGGCTGCAGTAGCACATCTCGCAGCTATCAAGTCCAGCATTCCGTTCCTCCACTTCTTTGACGGTTTCCGTACATCACACGAAATCCAGAAAATTGAGGCTATCGATGAGGACGATCTCAGAAAGATGGTCAGCACCAAGTCACTCGAGAAGTTCAGGGCAAGAGCACTTACTCCGGAATCTCCTGTAACAAGGGGTACAGCACAGAACGGAGACGTTTATTTCCAGGCTGTAGAGTCCAGAAACCAGTTCTATGATGCTGTTCCTGATGTAGTTGCACGTTACATGGGCGAGCTCGGTGAACTTACCGGCAGAACATACCGTCCGTTCGAGTATTACGGTGCTCCGGATGCAGAAGAGATTATCGTGGCTATGGGTTCAGTTACAGAGACCATCAAGGAGACCATCGACTATCTCGAAGCACACGGAAGAAAATACGGAGTCGTTTCTGTACACCTCTACAGACCGTTCTCAGAGAAATACTTCTTCAAGGTGCTCCCTAAGAGCGTGAAGAAAATCGCTGTCCTCGACAGGACCAAGGAACCGGGAGCTCTCGGAGAGCCTCTCTACCTCGATGTAAAGGCAATGTTCCAGGGCAAAGACATGGAGCCGGTTATCGTAGGCGGCCGCTATGGTCTTTCATCCAAGGACACCACACCTGCACAGATCGTCGCAGTATTCGACAACCTCGAGCAGGCAGAACCTAAGAACGGTTTCACCATCGGTATCGTAGATGACGTCACCTTCAAGTCACTCCCTATCAAAAAAGAAATCTCCATCGTAAAACCTGGTACTACAGAGTGCAAATTCTACGGTCTCGGTTCAGATGGTACAGTAGGTGCAAACAAGAACACCATCAAGATCATCGGTAACCATACGAACAAATATTGCCAGGGCTATTTCGACTACGACTCCAAGAAATCAGGCGGATACACCTGCTCTCACCTCAGATTCGGTGACGCCCAGATCAAGGCTCCGTACCTCGTGTCCACACCTGACTTCGTGGCATGCCACGTTCCTTCATACCTCCGCAAGTATGACGTGCTCAAAGGCATCAAGGATGGCGGTACCTTCCTTCTGAACAGCCTTTGGAACGCAGAGGAAACAGTCAAGAGACTTCCAGAGTTCGTGAAGGCTACACTTGCCAAGAAACACATCAAGTTCTATATCATTGACGCTACCAAGATTGCATCAGAAATCGGTCTCGGCGGGAGAACCAACACCATTCTCCAGTCTGCATTCTTCAAGATTACAGGCATCATCCCTTACGAGGACGCTGTAAAATACATGAAGGACGCGATCGTGAAGAGCTACGGCAAGAAAGGTGAGAAGGTCGTCAATATGAACTATGCCGCTGTTGACCGCGGTGGTGAGTACGAGCAGGTCAATGTCCCTGAAGAGTGGGCAAGCATTACTGCCAAGTTCGAGAATCCGGGCAAGGACCGTCTCGCACCTGAGTTCGTAAAAGAAATCGCTGACGTGGTGAACTCCCAGGCAGGCGATACGCTTCCTGTAAGTTCATTCATGCCGTACGTTGACGGTACAATGCCTGCCGGCACAGCCGCTTATGAGAAACGTGGCGTGGCAGTGTTCGTTCCGCA
>ERZ780100.464-NODE-464-length-19411-cov-3.347282_pt1 | contig 19411 bp, 9 predicted proteins | sample MGYA00511573_ERZ780100 | MGnify/ENA primary metagenome ERZ780100 (study PRJEB29588, sample SAMEA2161876) | human gut metagenome | biome: human gut; feature: human-associated habitat; material: faeces | place: Denmark | collected 2008/2010 ...
AAAGCCTCCTGAATTTTTCCCTCGGGGGGACGCTTTTTGTTCTTTTAAAACATCATTTTTAAGCCTGACCTGCAATCAACTGTCCGACTCCTGCGTCCCGACGTAATCCCAGACTATCGTAGCGTTGCACTCCTCCATCCAGCTTCTAGACCACAGTCTGAACGACATATATGCGGATTGCTTGACGTAAATAGTCTGTTCCTCCGTCCATCCCCAGAAAACGCGTCCTCCGTCGAGTATGACATTTTTGCCGAGGACGATTTCCGTCATGGCGTTGCAATCTCTGAAAGCGTCGTAACCTATCGTCTCGATTGAATCGGGCAACGTGACGTTTTGCAGATTTGTACAGCCGTAGAATGTCTGACCCGCCAGATACGCGACTTTATCGCCGAATATGACTGTAGTAAGACTTTCCATATCTTTGAACACGCTTGTCGTAGTCATGTTTATTGCGTTGAAAACAACCGTTGTCAAGCTGCAACCTTTAAATACCGAACTGCTTGACTTTTCCAACGCCTCGGGGATAATTATGTTTTCAATCGCGCAGCTTTCAAAGGAGTTGGAGCCTAGAATCGACAGCGTTTCGGGCAGAGCATTGTATTCCCCTTCATAGCCGCTGTAAGTCACTTTTACAAGCGAAGTACAATTTCTGAAAACATATGAACCCATAGTAAGCAGTCCCGCGGGCAGCGTCACGCTTGTCAGACTTTCGCAACCGTCGAACAAATTGACGACTTCCGAGGTTGTCGCCGCAGTATCGGCGGTTTTGCCCATATGCTCGACCTTGGACGGAATGACAATGCTTGTAAGACCGCTGTTTTGGAAGGTGTAGGTGTTCATATAGGTCAGCTCTTCGGGCAGAGTTATATTCTTCAATGCCGTGCAGTTTGCAAACATGTACGAGCCGAGCGCTTTGAGATTGTTGTTTAGCGTCACGCTTTCAAGAGCGGTGCAGTTGCGGAACAGTCCGACTCCGACCGTTTCCAACGAAGGCATCGATACGGTTACTATACCGCTTGCCAGCGAGGTCTCGCCCTCTTTCTTGTCGGTGTCGCCGAAAACGTATTGTCCGACGTCCTTGACTGCGGGCATATCGAGCTGCAACAAGCTTTGGGTGTTGGTAAACGCATAGCTGCCGACAACCGTCAGAGTCTTAGGCAGAGAGTTGCCCTCTCCCTCGTAGCCGTTGTAGGTTATGCTTTCGAGCGCCGCGCAGTTGTAGAAGCAGTACGCGGACATCGTGACCAGATTGGAGGAGAGAACAACGCTTGTCAGCCTTGCGCAATCCGCAAACAGATAGTTTTTCGTACCCACTTCCGCGGCAACTCCGGCTTCTTCGCCGATATGCTCGACACTGTCGGGTATGACTATGCTGATAAGTCCGCTGTTGCGGAAGGTTTCTACTCCCAGCCAAGTCACGCCTGCGGGAAGAACCACCGTTTCGAGAGAAGAACAATTGTAGAACATCTTGTCTCCCAGCGCCTTGAAGCCGTCGCAGAAAGATACGGAAATCAAAGACGAGCAGTTTGCAAACACCGACGCGTCAATAAACGCATCCTTGCAATTCAGCTCCGCAGACTGAACGCTGCTGTACGCAAACGCCTGGTCGCCTATTTCTTTTACGCCTGCGGGAATGACAATCTTCGTAATTCCCGTCTGCCAGAAGGCGAGTCTGCCGATGCTTTCAAGAGTGGAAGGCAGCTGCACGCCCGTCATGCTGCGACGTCCTTCAAACGCGCTTGCGCCGATTGCCGTCACGCCTTCGGGAACAATCACCTCTCCCTGCAAATTGCCGAGAGTCATGAGCAGCGCCAGACTTTCGCCGTCCCGATACATAAGCCAGCCGCTTTCCTCGTCGATATAAAATCCGCTTTCCGTATCCTTTACGGTTATCTCCTCCAAATTGTAGCAATAACCGAATGCGGAAAAGTCAACGTCTGTCAACGAAACGGGAAATTCGATAAGCGTCAGACCGCTTTCTCTGAATGCGTAGGTGTCTATTTTTTCCAGCTCGTTCGGCAACTGAATCAGTTCGAGCGCCTTGCAGCCCCTGAAAGCCGAATTGGAAATCGTTTTCAGCGACATATTGAGCTGGACGTTGCTGAGCTTGACGCAATCGCGGAAAGAGTTTGTTCCCAGCGTGGTCACTGCGGGCAGCTTAACCGTCGTCAACTCAGAACAGCCGTTGAACGCGTAGTTGCCTATGCTTGTCGCGCTTGTCAGTTCCGCAGCTCTGAGAGCAACGCAGTTTTGGAAGCAATACGTCCCCACCGTCTTAATGGATTCGAGATTGATTTCTTCAAGCGAAGAACAGCCGTTGAACGCGTAGTTTCCTACCACCGTAACCGTCGAAGGAAGAGCGCTTCCCTCGTCGGCGTTTCCGCTGTAAGTCAGCGCGGAGAGGGACGAGCAGCCGTCAAACACATACGCGCCGAGCGTCATGAGTCCTGCGGGCAGCGTGACGCTTGTCAGCTGTGCGCAATTCTGGAACACATATGCTCTGGTGCCTGCCGCGGCGGCAGAGCCTTTGGACGAACCGATGTGCTTGACGCCGTCGGGGATAACGATGTTTTTCAGACCGCTGTTTCTGAACGTATACGTTCCGAGGAACGTCAGCTTGGAAGGAAGCGTAATCGTTTCGAGAGACGCGCAGCCGTTGAACATATAGTCTGACAGCGCCTCCGCGTCGTCGCCGAGAGTGACTTGACTCAGCTCGGTAGCGTAAGAGAACAGATAAGTATTAAACGAAGTCAGCTTGGGCATCGAAATGCTTTGCAACTTGGTTGCGTAAGTACCCTTGTCGAAATCCGCTGATTTCACGCCGAAGGCATATGTGCCTACCGTATCCACGTCGGGCAATTCAAGCGACTCTATTGCGCAACCCGTGAAAGCGTACTGTCCGACAAGGGTTACTCCGGGGAGCACGTTGTCTTCGCCGTTTTCTCCCGCCTTAATCGTTTTGAGAGCCGTACAGCCGGTGAACACGTAGCCGCCTATTTCAAAGTCCGTCATGCTTGCGGGCATGATAATCGTCGTGAGGTACGCGCAGTTTTCAAACAGTCTTACAGTCTGAGTTGCCGAGCAAGAATCGGCTGTGTTGCCGAAGCCTTTGACTCCTGCGGGAATTTTTATCGATACCAGTCCCGTGTTCTTGAATGTTTCCTGTCTGCCGAGGAAGGCCAGACTGTCCGGCAGGTCGATTGAAACGAGCGACGTGCAGTTGAGGAACATTTTGCCGGGAATCGCGTCAAGCGTACTGTTCAGCGTGACCTCTTCAAGCGAGGTGCAGCCGGAGAAAACTCCGTTGTAATTGCCGGTGCTGCTACTGCTGTAAAACGCATAGCTCGTTATGTTGGACATATCCATGCTTTTCAGCGACACGCAATTGTTGAACAGCTCGTAAGGCGCAACCGTCACCTGAGGCGGCAACGCGTTTTCAAAGCCCGCCTCGTAGTCCGCCTGATTCTTGATAACATAGTCGTTGTAGCTCACTATTCTCAGCTGCTTCGCGTTGTCAAACATATTGGGAGACAGCGATGTCATCTTGTCCGACAGAATCACTTCCTCTACTGAAGAATAAGAGAAAATATCGCCGTAGCTGTTGCTTGTCTTCCATGTCATGGCGCTTTGGAAGGTCACCTTTTTCAAGTTTTCGGTATATTGGAAGGTGTCGTCGGCGACAAATTCCATGCTTTCGGGGAAAACCATCTCTTCCAGTCCGGAATAGTTGAAGTTACTTGAACCGTTGATGCGTTTAAACCCTTCGGGCAGCTTTATGCTTCTAAGCGACTCGCAGTAGTAAAACACAGAAGAGGTTGACGAGGAGCTTGACAGAGAATCCGTTTCCAGACCGATGATTTCCAGCGTGTCCGGCAAAAGAATTTCAGACAACGACTCGCAACAATAGAAGGTTTCCTTTTGCAGGCGGGTAATCCGCGTTCTTGAAAGGTCGATTTTTTTCAGCGAATAGCAATATTCGAACGCCGCTTCGCCCACCGTACTCAGGTTGGAATAGCCTCCCTCGCCCGAGGTCAGGTCGGTCTCTACGACAACCTCCTCCAGATTGAAGCAGTTTTCAAACGCGTATTCACCTATTTCCCTGACGGTATAAGGCAGAATGATTTTCTTGAAGGACTGTCCCGAAAAGGCTCTTGCACCGATAACGGTTGTGTTTTCAGGCACTCTGAACACTCCATTTTCGTCGCCCAGAGGTCCGAAGGTCAACTGAATCATAGTGCCGTCGCTGTTGTAAATGAGCGGCAGAGTTTCGTCCGCATTCAGATAACGGCTGTCCTCGGGTATGCTGATTTCGATGATATAAGAACCCTTTATCATGGATTCAATGCTGACGACCGCCGCGGAAAGCTCGATGGAAGTGAGCGTTTTCACCTTGTTGAAAAGCGATGCGCCGAGCGTCGTGCCGTTTTCGGCAATGCTGTCGGGCAAAGCGAAGGACGTCAATGCCGTCTGATTGAACGCCGAGTCTCCTATCGACGCGAGCGAGTTTTTGCCCGCATTCTGATGCTCGACGGGGAACTTTTCAAACTTGACCTGATAAAGCGACGTGCAGCTCGCGAACACGGAGGCGCCGAGCGTTTCGACGCTTGCCGGTATCGACACTGTTTCGAGCGCCTTGCACCCCGAAAACGCGGAGGCTTCAATGGTTTTAAGCGTGCCGTTGAGAGGCAGGCTCACGTTCGTCAGAGCCGTGCAGGAGCTGAAAGCCGAAGTTCCTATCGTTTCGAGCGAATTGGGCAGAACAATGCTTGACAAAAGCTTGTTTTGCGCAAAGGAACTGTTGCCTATGGTCGTAAGCTTGCTGCTTTCGACATTGAATACCACCGATGTCAAAGCGTCGCAGTCATAGAAAGCATTGTTGCCTATGGTTTCTATGCTGTCGGCAAAATCGAAGTCAACCAAACTGTCGCAGCCGTAGAATGCATAGTTGCCTATGGTTTTAAGCGCGGGAGTCGCGCCGTCTGCAAAGCCGACCTTTTTAAGATTGCTGACGTACTTGTAACCTCCCGTTGAGCTTCCCGTATACCAATAACTGTTATAAAACGCGTATTCGCCGATTTCGGTAACGGATTCGGACAGAACAAGCTCTTTCGGGGCGTTGTCCCAAGAAAACGCATACGCGGGGATTTTCTCCAATCTGTTGGGAAACGCGATTACGTTTAGCTTGGTGCAGCCGTTGAAAACGGTATCTCTTGAATATGCGGGCGCGCCGCCTGTCGAAGTGTTTCTATAGCTTCCGTCCGCCATACGAAGCGGCGTGCTCTCGTTGCCCTCTTCAAAAATAATGTTTTCGAGGTTGGAGCAGCCCTTGAATATGTTCACCTGCATTTCTGTCACCGTGTTGGGTATGGTGAGCGTGACCAACGAGGAGCAGCCGTTGAACAGCCCCGTCTTCATGACGGTAAGGCCGCGCGGCAGCGTGATTGTAGCAAGCTTCTGACAGCCGCTGAATGCGTCGGTACCTATATCCAAATCGCCGAGTATGCCTTCGGAGAACTTGATTTCCGTTATGTTTTTGTTGTTCTTGAACGCGCCTTCGGAAATGCGTTCAACCGTTTTGGGGATGTCCACAACGCCGTCAACGCCGCTCGCGCCCACAGGGCAGTAAAGCAGGTCGGTCAGCACGCTTTCCTCGCTGCCCTCCTCTCCCTTGAGAGAATAGCCGTACACCACTCCGTCGATTGAAGCGTACATTGCGTTCCCCTCGGCGATGTTCACCTTGTCTATGCCGGTACAATCGTAGAACATATTGGTGAAAGGCGAAACGTCTCCCTCTGCAATGACAGTCAAAGACGCGGGCAGATTGACCGTGGTAAGAGAGCCTTTGCAGCTCGAAAACAGCTTTTGCCCTATTTGCTCCACGCCCTCTTCGAAGGTCACGGTTACAATACCGTGGCAGGTGGCGAACGCTTCGTCGCCCACTTTCTTTACGCTTCCGGGAATCGTCATTTCCGTGAGAGCCTTGCAACCTGCAAAGACACGGCTGCCAAGCTCGGTAACGTAATCGGGCAGAACTATGTCGGTCAATACCGCACAGCTTTCAAACGCCGACGCGCCTATGCTCAACGTATGACCTTCGGCAACCTCCGTCGCAAATATGACTTTTGTAAGCATAGACTTGATTTGCTCGGAGCTGCTCAACCCGCTGTTGTAAGAGCTTACGTTAAAAGCGTTTTCGCTGATTATTTTGACCTTTGCGCCCAAAGTAATTTCGGTAAGATAAGCCGCTCCCGCAAAGACGCCGGCATTGATTGTCTCAACGTCCTCGTGCAAAGTGAAGGCTCCCTCCTTGCCCGAAGGGTAGAACATGATTTCAGAAAAGCTCTTGTTGTAAACAACGCCGTCCTCGGACGCGAAATTGGGATTTGCCGCGTCGATTTCTACGTTCTGCAACGTGCTTCCGAAAACGCCGCCAATATCGAATATTCCGACCTTGGAGCCTATGGTGAGTTTTCTGACCGTATACTGTTTTCTCGTTGTCAGACCGCTCGACGGATTTGCCGTGTTCCAATCGAGGTCGATTCTGAAAGCGTCCGTTTCAAGCGCGGTGCAGCGCATAGTTCCGTCTGACTCGACCGTACCCGCCGTCACCTGCACGTTGACCTCCGTCAAATTTGCGCAGTAACCGAAGGCGTATTTGCCCAGCGATACGAGATTGACGGGAAGAGTAACCTTGCTTATGCTGTTGCAGCCGTGGAAAGCGCGCGCTGCTATTCTCAGAGACGCGGAATTTTCGTCTCCCAAAAACTCTATCTCCGTTATATTGGAGCAGCTTCTGAACGCGGCCTCGCCGATATTCGTCACCCATCCGGGAATAACGAGCTTGGTTATGTTTTTGCAACCGTACCAGCCCGTCGTGCTGGTTGTCATCGCGTAAACATTGGAAAACGCGTTGTCCGCAATCTTGTTTATGCCGTTAGGGATTATGAAAACGCCGCCTTCTCCCGAGAAGGTTCTCGGAGCGTAAATGATTGTGTCCGCCGCCTTGTTTACAACAAGCCCGTCAATCGCGCGATAATCCCAATTGTCGTTAGTAAAGGAAATCTTCTCCAAATCCGTCATGTAAGAGAAATATTTGGAGCTGAAATCAAAACGCGTGGGCAGCACCAATTCAATTACGTTGGACGCGCCCGAAAATGCCAAATCGTCCAGTGACAAAGTCTGCTCCGTTTCTCCGTCGGGCTGCGCGAGGAACTCGATTTTTTCGAGGTATAGCGCGGCAAAAGCTCTTTCGTCAATCCTCGTCACGGTAGCAGGCACTTTGATATAAGTGAGATAATTTACGTCCCCGAACGCCTCTGTGGGCAGCACCGTCACGCCGTAAGGTATTTCGTATTCGCCTCTCCTTGACACCGGCATATAATTGAGCTGCAAATCGCTCAAATTGTCCGTGTCTCTGTATTCAAACAGCACGCCGTCAATGGACGTATATCTTGTCTCATAGACTCCGTCGGGATTTACTGCGTAAACCTCTATTTCCTCCAGGTTAGAACAGGCAGAGAACGGCGAGCCTGTGGAATTTCCGCCGGAGAAGCCGTAGTCTATATTCTTTATCGTGTCGGGTATAGATATCTTTTTCAGCGTTCTGCAGCTGTGGAAAGCGCCGCTGCTTATGTCTATGACGGGCAGCCCGTCATACTCGGCGGGTATCTTGACCTCTGTCAAAAGGCTTATGCCTTCGCCCTTTTTGACCGAATAGCCCTCTATGGACTGTCCGCCGCCTATGCTCTGCTTGGTCTTTATAAACTCGAACACGTCAACCCAGCCGGCGTAAAGCGTTTTGTCTCCCGCATCCATCCACACGCCCGTGCCCGCGCCTGTGTTGTCGGTGTACTTTACGCCCATCTTGTTGGGAGACTCGTACCAGCCAAAGAAGGTCTTTGTGGCAATGTCCGACTCTGGAGTGGGCAGCTCGTATCCCTGTCTGTAAGTTACTTTAAACGTAGTTTCGCTCATCGTTCCGCCTGCAACGACAAACGTAACCGTGTATTCCTTCGGCGTCCAGTGCGCGTACAGCGTCAGGTCCTCCGCTTTTTCAAGCTTTGTCCCTGTGTACGCCACTCCGTTGCTCGCCTCCATCCAGTAGTCGAAGTCGTAGCCCACCAGCGTTACTTCGTCGGCGGGAAGCTCCAACGGGTCGTTCTGCGCGCGGTAAAGCGTTGCGTAGCTCTCGTATCCCTCTATGTTGTACCTGAGCGTCACCTTATACGCAGTCACCTCTATTCTCGCCCATTCCGACGCTTCTCCTGCTTTGTCATAGTAGCAGATTTCTATTACGTTCGTTCCTTCTTTGTCAAGGCTTATCTTGTACCTTGTCGCCGTGAAAACCTCGACCGCATCTTTGCCGTTCACTCTCACTGCGTACTTGCTCGCTCCGAGTATTGTCGGCCATTCCAAATATCCCTCGTTGTAGTCTATTTTCCCTTCCAGCGTAGCGGCAAACTCCGTCACGTCGGAGTAAAGCGAATTTTCCGCCTCCGTCGCTCCGTTTGCACGCACGCTTATCTGCATGTTCGTCCAATCTATTCCGTCGGGCAGCTCCATGCTGCTGCCTGTCTCCACGAGGTGCTCCACACCGTCTATACTTACCGTGTAGCTCACCGCTCCCGCGACGGCTCCCCATTTCAACGTCGTTCCGTCTATCTCTATGCTTCCCTTGGAAGGCGTGGCAAGCCTTGTCTTTGTATATGTGTATTCAGCTACCTCCGAGCTGTTGTAGCCCTGCGCCACCGCGCGCACTCTGACCACGATTGCTCCCGCTGCCATTTCCTTCAACGACACCGTTCCGTCGTATCTTATCCATTCGCCGTCGTTTACTTGGTATTCGTAATACTGCGCGTTGGCTACGTTGTTCCAGATTATCGTCTCGTCCTCGGCTTTCACGCTCAGTCCCGTTACTTTGTCAAGATGTCTCTCGAATACGTATTCCTCCGATTCGCTCGTTACGTACCCTTCTCCTACCGCCTTGACTACAAACACAATCCCTTCTTCCGTCATTTCGCACAGCGTAAAGTCTATTTCTCCGCTTGTCGTCTCCATGTCGGTAAAGCTCATCTCGTGCTCGTGGCTCGTGTTTCCGCATTTGACCGTCACAAGGTACTTTTCCGCGTTCAACACCTTGTTGAATTTCAGCACAAATCCGTCCACCTCAAACACTGACACCCTTGACAGCGCCTTGTTGTTGTAGTAGACCGTCGTAGTCTTATTGTTGTACGTTACTTCTACCTTGTACTCTCCCGCGTCCTTGGAGGCGAAATCGTAAGCGTATTCCGTCGTCCCCAACGTCCTTGTCTCTTTGTTTCCGTCGGGCGCCGTTATTTCCACGCGATAGCTTACGTTTACTCCCTCGCTCGCCCAGTATACTCCGCTCTCGTTTACGCTTACCTCGGGATTCTCGCTCTCCCATACCGCAAACAGCGTAACGTTTTGCGTAAGCACCTGTCCCGTATATTCGCAGGTCAGCTTTCCGGCGTCCTCGAAGTCGCTCATCCACCACCCCGCAAATACCTTTCCGCTTTCCTCAGGTTTAGGCAGGTTGGTCAGGATTCCCGCTTCGTTGGTCTCTCTGTCCGCTATTGCGACTGCCGTCCCCGCAAAGCTCACTTTATATGTATACATCGACGGCAGCTCGAATCTCGCATATACCGTCGTGTCTGACTTGATTGCAGTCTCAAAGTCAAAGAGCTCTTTATAGCCGCTGTCCTTGTACCAATCGCAGAATATTTCTCCGCTCTTGTTAGGGTCGTCGGGACGCGTCGCCTTTTCGTTGTATCCCACGCTCTGCGGGCTTATTGACGTGCCTCCGCCCGTGACGAATCTCACGGTATATGTATTCTTGCTCCATATTGCCGTGAGCGTTAGATTCTCTTCGACCGTGTCCGTACCGAACAAAAATTCGTCTCCGTTCGGCTTTATCCACTTCTCGAAGGTATGTCCCTCCTTCGTCGGCGCATTAGGCGCACTCGGCGACTCCTTCCCCTTTACCGTTATGCTCCCTACCGCGCTTCCGCCCGCGCTGTCAAACGTAATCGTATACGTCTTTGTGCACGCCGCAAGCGTCACCGTCAGCACCATCGCCAGCACAATCGCCAGGAGCAACGCCAAACTCTTTCGCTTTGCCTTCATTCTTTCTGCCTCCTATCATGATTTACTCTACATTACACGCTTTCCTTCTCATTCGCTCGTCCTTTTTGTCCTTCCGTATAATGTATCGTGAAAATTGTAGCAAATGTAATTCGCATTGTCAACTTGTTTTCATCGTTTTTTTTTTTTTTGTAAATTACACATCTCCGATGTGTAATTTTATTGTTTATTTTCATGATTTCATACGCCAAAATCTACATTTAAAGCCGTTTTTCGCTTTTAATTTATAAAATCATTTATTTTACGACATTATATGTCTGTTCGATAATTTTTGCTTTCGATTGATTTTTTCTAATTTAACTTTATCCTTCAAAATTTTGGGCGTAAAAAAATCCGCCCGCAAAATACTATGATTTTGCGAACGGATTTAAAACACTCCATTCCTTATTTGTGTTTTTTCGCGGCTTTTCGCTCTTTCTTTTCTCTTTTGAGCCGCTCCTTGATTTCGCGCATATACTGCCTGTTTTCCTCCATGAGTCTGTCGTGACGCTCGTTGACAAGCTCTTTGGTAAACTTTGGCTCGGTCCTTTTGAGCAGCATTTCGGGACGGGACATCAAAGTCGTGAAATATCTGAGTGTATTGGCGTAATAAAGTCCGTCGGCGATTCTCTCGTCCATAGTCAGCCCCACCGTCATCACCTTGCCGGGTATGATTTCGTTTGCTTCGTTGACAATCGCCGCCTTTTTCTCCTTGCCCATAGCCACGAAAAGCCCCGTGGTGCCGAACTCGTAAACGTGATGATAGATAAAATCGCATTTTATCGATTTCAGAAAAGTCACGAAGCAGCTGTTGTGAAAGGGGCTCAACTCTACGAGAGAGCCGGCAAGTATGTTGTGCCTGTCCGCCCACCTGACGCAGCTCATAAAAAAGCGCAGGAGCCAGGCGGGCAATTTGAGCAGCTTGTTCATAAACAAATCAAGGTCGTTGTTGACCTTGCTGCCCGAATTGTCCTCGAAGGCGGCTTTAAGCTTGTCCCTCACGTCAAAAATCGACTCGCTTCCGTCGAAATTCACCTTGACAACCGTCTCGCTCGCGTTGTCTTTGAGCACCTTTTTGACTGCGAAAGCGATCGTCAGGTCGTACCTGTCGTAAATTTTGTTGCCGACGACAAAACGATTCATCTGTATTCTTTCCGAATACATCCTCACTATGGCGGCGATAAGAATGTCGTTGTAAGTAAAGTGCTCGCCCTTCTCAGCCTGATTGGCTATAAACCTGTCCAAATAATCGCACCTGACGTCCGCCCGCGCATAGTTGGCGGAATCCCACCTGTGCGGCATGATATGCGGCGTCATTTGCAGCATAGGATAAATGTACTTTGCCCATTTTCCGTCTTTGCGACTCATAAATATACTCCGTAAAAGATATATTTCATTGTTTCAGCTACATTATACTACAAAATGTCGTTTTTGCCAAACATTTTGCCAAAAAATGAAAATTGTTTTGTTTTGGTTTATTTTTGAAAACCGCCTTTTTTGACGCGTCTGTCGTCCTCTCTTGCAAACAGCCCGTCGGCTTTCCTCCGCACTGCCGCACGGTGAAATCTGCAACAAAGCTATGTTCGGTTTTTTTTCATTTCTGCATCTAGTTAAAAACATAGAAGCGGACGCTTGAATGTCCGCTTCTTTGAAAGTCGTCAAGCAATAAGCCTGCGACGCGGTTATTTGTTCAGTTCGTACAGCTTGACGGAGTTGAAAATATCCTTTTCCTTTGCTTCTTCGCCGTATCTGTCCACGTCCTGCACGTTTTTGGGACCGTGCGTCAGACACAGCGGACCGTTGAGACAGCCGCCCACGCAAGCCATGCCCTCATAGAAATTTCCGTCGCCTCTGCCGAATTTTTGTTTGGTAAGCCCGATTTTGCACTGTTCCAGACCGTCCATTTTTACGGGTCTTACTCCCTCTATGCCCATTGCCTTGGCAACGTCCGCCATGCCCTGCGCAATGCCGCCGCTTTTTGCGAAAATTCTGCCGTAAAAGCTTGCGTTGTCCAGCGCGGTCTCGCCGAGCACGGTTACGTTTATGTCGCGCGCGTCAAGAAAAGCCTGCAATTCCTCGAAAGAAATCACGCAGTCTATCCAATCCTTCGCCTTGTCCAGCTTGTATTCGCCTTTTTTGCTGACGCACGGTCCGATAAAGACGGTTTTCGCGGTGGAGTCAACCTTTTTTATCAGCTTGGCAGTCTCCACCATCGGGGACACGGAGTGACTGATGAGGTTAACCATATCGGGGAAATATTTTTCGATATATTTTACAAAAGAAGGACAGCAGGAGGTCGTCATCAATCCTTTTTCCTTCCATTCGTTCGCCTCGTGGTAGAGCGTTATGTCCGCGCCGAGCGCCGCCTCCACCACCTGATGGAAGCCAAGCTCGTGTATACCCGTGACGACCTGCTCGATTTTGGCATACTTGAACTGACTCACTATGCTCGGCGCAATGATTGCGTAAACCTTGTAATTTTTGTTGCCGTCGGACTTTTTGAGTATATCGATGGCGTCAAGGACATAGGATTTGTCCATGATTGCGCCAAACGGGCACTGATAGACGCACGCGCCGCACGACACGCATTTGTCGTTGTCAATCACCGCCTTTTTGTCGGCATCCATGGAAATGGCGTTGACCTTGCAGCTGCGCATACACGGGCGATGCTGATGTATGAGCGCGTTGTAAGGACACACCTGAGTGCACTTTCCGCACTCTATGCACTTTTCCTTGTCGATGACCGCGCGATGATTGACGATGGTAATCGCGCCCTTGGGACACTCGTCCGCGCAGCGGTGGAACAAACAGCCTCTGCAAGCGTCGGTGACGAGAATGCCGCTTACGGGGCACTCGTCGCACGCCTCGCGTATGACCTCCACCACGTTGGGGTTGTCCCTGTCGCCGCCCATCGCCAGCTTGACGCGCTCTCCGAGTATGGCGCGCTCCTTGTAAATACAGCAGCGCAGCTCCGGCTTGGGGCCGGGCGCAAGCTTTTTGGGTATGTCAAGCGCGGCGCTCTGCAAATTCCCCTCGTAAGCGCTCCTGATTACCTCTTTTAAGGTCTTGTATTTTATTTCCTGTACGTTGGTGTCGAAAATTCTCATAATAATCACCGCCTGACGATTTCAGTTGTATTTGACCGAAACGGTCTTTCCCATTTTTTCCAGATTTTTTGTAAGAGACTCCACAAGCTTCAACTTCATTGTTATGTCAATCGGCAGCTCCTGATGCGCCGCGTTCACACCCTGCCCCACGAAAAAGTTGACGTGGGTGGCTTTTTCAAAAAGCATATCCGCAAGCAGCGACGCGCCGTCGCGCTTTGCAAAGAACTTGGGATGCAAATCCTTTTCCGACAGATACTCCTGCGACAGAGTGAGCAGCCGCCGCATGGTGAGCACGCCCTCCGTCGTTAAGTCTATGCCGTCTATGTAACCTATTGGCGGCACGTCCTTGTCGGGAAACTCGAACGCCGTTCTGACCTCGGTTTTGAGACAGCGCGCCACAATCTGAGAGCTTGTTCCGCCGCAGACAACCTTCTTTGTGTCGCCGCTCATAAATTCGTTGACGACCGCCTCGTCCATATCCTTGTTTGCCGGCGGTCCTATCATGAGGTTGACCTTCTGCTCCCTGCGCAGCTTGACGGCAGCCACCGTGGTGTCGTCTCCCGGTTTGTCCATGTAAAGGTCGTTGCAGGCGTTGGCAAGCAGCCACGCCATACACCGTGCGGACATATCCGGCTTCAAGGCGTTGTCGAGATAAGCCTTGATTTCCTTTCTCTCCCAGCCGAAATTGAGAAGCATGCCTATGCCAGCGTGGATTGTGCCGTCGCTCATGACCAAAACGGCGTCGTTTTCTTTAAGTTTAAGCGCCGACTTGTAAACCTTTTTTCCCAACACGTTCAACTCTTCTCTTTCGAGGTCGCCGCACTTTCCGTCCCGCACGAAAATCGCCTGGGGATTGTCGAACTCCACCAGATACCCCTCGCCGTTGCGGTTTAAGTGAATCACGCTGAACGTGGCGTAAGCAACTCCTCTTACCTTGCACACGGGAAGCGACTGAATAATGGTTTCTATACATTCGTCGAGAGGAATGTCCTCCGCGACCATAGTGCAGAGAATTTTGGAGGTAAGCGTAGCCAATATGTTGGCTTTGACGCCGCTGCCCATGCCGTCGGCAAGCACCAGCGCCGTGTAGTCGCCGTTGACAACGCTTTCCACCTTGTCCCCGCACAGCTCCTCTCCCTTTTTGTTGAGAGAGGTGTAACCGCTTTCGAGGTAAAACGCCATTGCGTCAGTCCTCCTTTTCGTCCTGTGACAAAGTCTTTTTCAGCTTGAGAAGCGCAACCTTGGTTTCCGCAGTTGTCTCTCCGAGCAGCGAAGCTATTTCCTGCGCCACGCGCATCTGCTTTTTGATAACGTCGTCGGTGGTTTGCAGCGTTTCCAGCTTTACCGAGTTGAGTTTGCTGTCGTAATTGACCCTTTCGGTTATGTCTTTCATAATGGCGAACATAACCTTATGCTTGGGCAAAAGCACAATGTGCATTTCGGCGTATTTGCCCGTTTTGTCGACCTTGACCTTTTTGCGCACCAGGTTTTTGTTCTCGCTTATCGCGAGGATAAAGTCCGTGGGATTGAAGTAATCCACGAGATTGTTGCCCTTGCAGCTGTCGTCGATTCCCCACAGCTCCATGCCCTTGCGGTTTATATCCTGAATTTTCAGGTCGTAATCTATGACCACGATTCCGTTGGGGCTGTTCATGATAACCTCGTTGGACATACTCTCCGCGCGCTCCCTGACGTAGGGCAGACACATTTCCACGTCCGCAAAGCCGTTGGCAACCGCCCACGCCTTCTGCCTGCAAGTGTCGTATCCGCACGCGCCGCAGTCCAGCTCGTCCTCCGGTCTGAATTTGCCCGTTTTGGCAAGAATGGCTTTGATTTCGCGCTCGGGCACAAACAGATTGGCATTGTTCAGGGCGTAATGGTTGCAGCTTAAATCGATTCCTTCAGAGTCCGGTTTAAGCTCGCCGTCCCCCTTGTGCGCGTAATTTCTGACCGCTATGTTCGCCCTCACCGCGCCGCCCGCGCGTTTAACCGCGCAGGGACCGTTTATACAGGCGTGGTCGCAGGCGTTAAGCTCCAAAAACACGTTGTACAGGTCGTCCACGCTTTCGAGAGCCTGCATTACGTTTGTGACTCCGCTCACCGCTATGTATTCGTAGTCGCTCCTCGCGTCCTTGAAGGATTTTATTATGCCGCGGCTGATGGGATAATTCCTCGCGGAAAGCTCTCCCTCCGCGCCGCGTTCTTCATTTTTGAGTTCCGCTTGGATTTTTTTAAGGTCTATGCCCTCGCTCTTGAAAAACATTTCAAGCTCTTCAAAGGTGAGCACGTTTTCGATAAGAACGCTCTCGCGCGCCTCGCGCTTTTTGGCTATGCAGGGTCCCACAAACAAAACCACCGCGTCCTTGTCGCGTTTCTTTATCATTTTGGCATGCGCGACCATGGGCGTGTCTACGGGAGCAAGGAAAGGCAACGCTTTGGGATAATAAATTTCTATCAGCCTGTTTACCGCGGGACACGCCGACGAAATGAGGTTGCGGTATTTTCCGCTATTCAAAAGCTCCTCGTACTTTTCCGTGACGGCAGCCGCGCCCAGCGCCGTTTCCTCCGCGTCGAAAAAGCCGAGTCTTTTGAGCGCGGTTCTCATCACCTCGAAATCCTCTATTCCGAAGCTTGAAACAAAGGACGGCGCGACGGAAACATACACCCTTTTATTTTTTTTGAGCAGACGCTTGACCTCCTCCAGCTCGCCGTGCACGTACTTGGCGTTCTGATGGCAGACAAAGGTGCACTTTCCGCACAGGATGCAAAGCTCCTCCATGATGACCGCCTTTTGGTCCACCACCTTAATCGCCTTTACGGGGCACTCGCGCAGACAGCGGTAGCAGTTTTTGCAGCTGCTCGGCTTAAATTCGAGATACTGTCCCATAATTTTTCACCTCCGCGTTATTTTTCCAGCTTGGGAAATACGTCGCGCAAAAACACCTCTTCCACGTTTTCCGGTCTCAGATTGCTCAGCAGCTCGCCGTCGCAGGTAGCGGAAACGCCGTTCTGACAATTGCCCAGACAAAAGCTCGCCATAAGCTCCACTTTGTCCGCGACGCCGTACCTGTCGATAACCTCTTTGAGCTTTTCAATCACGTCATAAGAGCCTTTCAAATGGCAGGAGCTGCCCACACACACCTTAATCGTCATTTTTGTTTTCTCCTTGTTCTTCTGATAATTTTTTCGACAGCTGATTGCTTAAAACCAGAAAGCTTGTCGCTAAATCCTCGTATTTGATTGCCACGTAATCGGGCACGTCCAAATGCACGGGCGCAAAATCCCATATTCCCCTGACGCCTGCCCCCACAAGCAAATCGCAGACCTCCTGCGCGCAGATTCGGGGAACGGTTATTATACCCATTTTTATGTTCATGCGCCTCACTATATGCGCAAGCTCGCTCATGGGGAAAATCTGCTTGCCGTTGATTGTTTTTCCGACAAGCTCCGGATTGACGTCGAAGGCCGCCACTATTTCAAGCGCGTACTTGGAAAAGCCGTTGTACGACAAAAGAGTTTTTCCCAAAAGCCCCGCCCCCACGAGCACTGCCTCCTTCGTGTTGTTGTAGCCGAGAAAATTCTCCATGTCGGAAATAAGCTCGCTTACCTTGAAGCCGAGCTTGGGTCTGCCGTCGGCTACGCTCACCTGAGAAAGGTCCTTCCGCACCTGAATGGGGTTGAGATTAAGCCCCTCCGCAATCGTGGTGGAGGAAATGTAATCCTCTCCGCCGAGATTGGAGGTTTTGAGAAAACGAAGGTATCCCGGCAGTCTTATTAATGTGGCTTTGGAAATAGATTTCGATTGCTCCATTGTCCCGTCCGTTTATCGATAAATTTTTATCGATATAATTATAAGCCCTGCCGCACGCTTTGTCAATACAAAACGAACCAAAAAATTAACAATTTTTGACAATGCGTTTTGAGACGGTTTGCCGACTCCGCAAACTGACTTGCAACACAAAAGCGCGTCCCGTCCAGGACGCGCAAATCAGGAGTTTTTGGACATTTTGTCGTCGATATCTATCTGTATATCCTCTTCAAGCTCTGTTTCCGTATTTTTGAACCCCTTGCCCACTACTTCTCTTACCGTAAACACGGTTGCAAAGGAGTTTTCGTCCGTTTCCTTGATTATGTGCTTTGCGCGGTTCAACTGCCGCTTGTAGATGACGCACATAACCATTGTTTTTTCCTCGTGCGAATACGCGCCCTCCACCCGTATGTTGGTTACGCCTCTTCCGAGCTTGGTTTTGAGCGCCTCAGACACTTCGACGGGCTTGGAGGTGACGATATTTAGCCCCATTGCCGAGGAATAACCTTTGTAAATCATTTCCTGCACGATTTCGCTTGCGATTTGCGTGGCTATCGAATACACGAACACCGAAAAGCCGTCAAAGCCTTCGCCTTTGATGAAAAACTGCGAAACAAGAGCGGCAACCAGAATGGTAGCCAGGTCTATGTAAAGAATGACGCGCATGGAGTTGGTTCCGCGCTTGTGTCTTTGGAGCAAAAGCGCAACTATGTCCGAGCCGCCCGTCGACGCCTGAATAGACAGCATCATGGGCAGACTCAGTCCGCACAGCACGCCGCCGATAAGAGCGAAAAGCACCTTGTCCTCTCCCGCGCCGACAGTGCCCACCAGGGACGCAACGTCGAACAGTCCGAGAAGCTCCATCATTCCCCCCATAAGCAACAGGCATATGCCTGTTTTCAGCGCGAATTTCTTGCCCGTTTTGAAATAGCTGATGATTACAAGCGGGATGTTAATCACCACGAGAAACGCCCCCATGAGGTCGGGCAGCGTATCCTTGAAAAGCCAGGACAGCGTGGACGCAACGCCCACTGCTCCGCCGAGAGTTATCGCGTTTGGCAGCAGAAAAAGCTGTATACCCACCGCGCGGAACAGCGCGGCAAGAAAAACGGTAGACGCCAGCTTGAATATTTTTTTGAAGCTCTTTTTTTCTTTCATATTATTTGTATCTCTTATTGAAATCGGGCTTGTTCAACACCGTGTTTATCGAAGTGCAAAATGCGAAACACTCCTCGTCCACCTTGCGCAAAATTCGCTTGAACACCTGATTCTGTCGGTACTGTATGACGACGATAACAACCTTTCTGTCGGTAGGCTCGCCGTATTCGGTCACTACCTCTATATTCGTGGCGCCTCTCTTGAAAACCTTGAAAAGTTCCGCGTCAAGCTCCTGCGATTTTTTGGTTATCACCGTGTATTTCAGCACGGGGTCTATCCCGTTCATAAAAATTTTGACGCAGAAGGAGGTCACGTATGACATCAGCAGCGAGTAAAGCACCTGCATCAATTCTCTTTGCAGCGCAAACGCGAGCGCGTAAACTCCCAGATTGAAGATAAGCAGAACCTTGCCCATTTCCACGTGGGGATTTTTGACGCTGACCAGTCCGGTTACGATTTCGCTGCCTCCGTTGCTGCCGCCGGCAAAGTAAGCAACCGTTATGGCCGCAGCCGAAAGCGCTCCCCCCATTACCACGCCGATAATCCTGCTGTCCGAAAACTGAAAGAAATTTATTTTTTCAAAGAGCAGCGTCACCGACGAATAAACCACGCAGGCGAAAACCGTCCTGACTGAATAGGACTTTTTGAGTTTGAACAGCGCGGCAATCAGCAGCGGCGCGTTCAGCGCTATGCTGCCTATGCTCACGGGTATGTTAAAGGTATAATACAGGATGTTGCTCAGTCCGCCTATTCCCCCCGCCACAACGGAACAGGGCAGCACGAAGACATAGATTCCCAGCGCCATAAGCGTCCCCGCAAGTGTCAGCATGGCATATATCTTTATATATTCTGCAAAAGAATTTTTTTTGTTTAACGTCGTCATATTGGCTTGAAACCGATTTTCTTACAATCATTTATTTATATCAGCAATTGCGAAAAATGTCAAACGGAAACGGGCAGATTTTCTCCGTTCTTCAAAGCTCGACCTCCCTTGTCTGTCGCCTTGTCCTACGGGAGCGTCTGTGTTCCGACGTAGATTTCAACCGCAAAAAAAGCGCTGCGGCGCTTTATGCGCTCATCATCATCGTGACAAAGCGCATAACGCACATGTCGGGGCTAAACTGCTCTGCCTATGAGCTTTTCATCTCATTTATCGTGATGGTGCTTTACCTGCTTGTAAGCGGCGTGAAGCTGCCCG
>ERZ780100.465-NODE-465-length-19395-cov-4.155067_pt1 | contig 19395 bp, 10 predicted proteins | sample MGYA00511573_ERZ780100 | MGnify/ENA primary metagenome ERZ780100 (study PRJEB29588, sample SAMEA2161876) | human gut metagenome | biome: human gut; feature: human-associated habitat; material: faeces | place: Denmark | collected 2008/2010 ...
GAGGAACGAAGTTCCGGAGGGTGGATGGAGCGAAGCGGAACTCTGTCGGAGCCTTCCGACAACTCTACGACACCCTAAAAAAGAGACCAACCCTTTTGGGTCAGCCTCTTCCGTATTCACGGTCATGTAACTGAACGGGATATTGGTACGTACCGGAACTTTTACGGTTCCAGATCCGCCATCCGCCACAATGGAGGTGTTCTCCATAGTGAGTTTCGCAACCTTCCAGCCGCGCTGCTTGACCACGACGGAATCCTTGCGGGAATCCACATCACTTATAAGGTAGATGATGCCTTTTCTCTTGAACTCATTATTCGGTTCGCAATACAATGTCAAGTTGGAGTCAGTCTCTGTCGGCTCACCGGTAATGTGCAGCCAGGACTCCGCTCCTTCCATCAGCTCATAGTGATACTTGGCATTGGAAAGAATCGGGACATTGAATGTGGTATCTGAAGCATTGACGACGATCTCTTTCCCAGGAGCGCCAAGTTCCACCTTAGCGATGTCCGCAGCATCATCGTAGTCGCAGGACTGCACGAAAGCAAAAGCGGAAAGAGCCAATATCAAGCTTGAATATTTGATATTCTTATTCATACTTTCAATTTATTTGGGGAGGGTCCGGCAGCACCGGCTGCCGTTCCCCTCTCTGTGTTTAGTTGTATCTGACTGTCAATGAACCAAAACGGATAGGGTTCTTGGAAGTTGTAAACGTACCTTGTTCAGTAGATAATGCTGTTGCCCAGTTAGTGGAGTTGGACTTAGGATCGATATCGCATACATTATCTGCAACTTGGAATCTTACAATCACCTTCTCTTTTCCGAAGCACTCCTGAGGAAGCTGGAACATGTGATCCGTATAACCAGGAGTCACATCGACCGGAGTGTTGGTCCACCATACTATAGGACGATTCTTCACCATCGGCACGAACTCCTTGAAGGTGTCACCGTCATCTACAGAATAAAGCAGTTTCCAATGTGAAGGGACTTCAATGTTAGTATTTGCGCCCTTTCCTTTTCCCCATACAAAACCGATCTGGAGATTTGTCCCGGAAATTCCCTTGGTCGAGAAATCGACATCGAATGAAGCACCGACCTTCCATTCAGTCAGGCTATAGAGATCACCGCACTGGTTATTGACAACACCCTTTCCGCCAACGTTATTTGCAGCCGGTTTTGTTTGACTTGCAGGATCATTTGCATAAATCAGAGCATTGTAGTTCGAACCGAGTTTGACGCTTACTCCAGAAATGTTACCCTTACCGATTTCAGGAATCAAGTCTTGCTTCGCATCATTCCAGTTCCATTCCACAATTGTCTTGGAGAACGGCGCTTCGGTCAATGCAATATCGTTCTTGACCATAGGTCTGATCTGATATCTTCCACGGTCGCCATAGCGGATCAATGTCTCCGCAACGATGATTCCCTTGAAATCACCTGAACCCTGGGCCACACCTTCTCCATCTCTTCTCCATGGAACCATTGAATTCGTGAGCATTGATATTGTCTGACCATATTTGTCTGTCAAAAGCAACGGAGCAACATCCCATCTCGGAGTTTTGCCTCCTGCCGTATTGAAGTCTGAAAGTATAGAATAACCATCTGTGCAGTTTGTATAACTTCCGTCCTTGAACACGACTTCCATATCCTTGAGTGATACGAGTGTATAAATGTCAGCATCTGTAAGTTCTGAGACACTCTTCCTCTTCATAGGAACTGCATCAGGATTAGGCTCCTCTACAGAAGCGACATGATCTTCGGTCATACCGGTAAGGGTATAGAACTCAGGATCATTGTTCTTGCTCAATTTCAGGCCTTTCAGAGAGATGCGGACCTTCGAGTAACGAGGCAATGTGTTCTGGGCGAGTTTCTTGTACTTGATGGCAAATCCGTATTTTCCATCGAGGGACTCGAACATCATCGTACGCTTGCTTTCGTTCAGGTCGAACTTGAACTGGCTCTTCTGAGGGTTCAGGCAGACATTGGCACTGGTATTATCGCTTACGACATAGCCGTCAATGAATTCGCGCGCGGTAAGTTCTTCATCCAACGGATAAGTCCTGAGTTTCGCGAAATCCACAATCACCGGATACACATCCTGATTGAAGGTCTTTTCAGCAATAAGTTCATCATTGAAGAACACCTTTACCACCGCGCTGCGGTCATCGCCCGACATATTGTCGTCAATGTCGAATGTCAATGCAGTCGGGGTCAATGCCAGATTGGTGATCCAGCCTTCTTCCGGAGCCACTTCAGGTGTATAATCCACAGTGAACTTGAGATTGTCGGCATAAGCCCAAACGGAGTTCACAGGAGTTTCGACAGCAGCCTGTGCTTTCATTCCTGCAAGTGTCTCGACTTCAGCGATTTCAAGTTCAGGCTCATCTGAGCTCTGTGAGACTGTCACATTGAAAGTCTCGGTCTTGTCCTCAGTAGAGCTGTTACCAGGGACAGCAACCTTCACACTGATGTTCGCTCTACGGCGCTCCGCAGAAGAATTCTCAGTGAAAGCGAACCTCATCAGTCTTCCGTCAAAAGTCACATCTGAAAGCCAGTCTTTCGCTTCACCTTTATACTCGACAGCAGTTTCGATATTCTGGAGTGAATAGTAGAGGTTGGTTTTCATTTTCAATGTGGCATTTCCGGCATTCTTGCAGAGTCCTACACTGTCGCACGGCCAGACCAGTGACGGCTCGGAAAGCATTCCGGCCTGGTTTACGAAGATAGTATCTCTAAGTTCACTCTTGGCCAGAGCGATGGCAAGTCTTCTGGACAAGCCGTAGTTTGCAGAAAATGACAGGACAACTTCCGAGTTTCCGTTTCCGTTAAGACGGTCAAGGGATGCCCACTCTGTAGTTTCCGTGAATTTTGCAGTCCAGTCACCATCCGCATATATCATGATGTGCGTGGTACCGGCATCCTTGGTGAGATCGATGACCCTGCTGCTCACAGCGAGAGGCAGATCCATCTCGAAGGTCTTGTTGCATCCGACAACGGTGAGCACCGCAGTCAGAATCATTGTCAATATAGATATTTTTCTCATAATCGGTCAGATATTTTAGAGTCCATACCTCTTATATTCTTCGTTGTCCAGAGCATAGCCTGAATATACGACTTCCTTGTCCGGAATAGGATAGTATTCACGGCAGGCAACCGCATTGTCCTTCAATGCCTGGTAATCGCTGTAGTCCTGGATAGACTGATACCAGATGCCCCAACGTACCAGATCGAACTTGCGCTGGAATTCTCCGAAGAGTTCCCTTCCCCTCTCGTTTCTGATTTCGTCCTGGAGACGGGCGCTGGTCCTGTAAGTGTAGTCAGGAAGACCTGCACGGTTACGTGTCTTGTTCAGATACTCCACCGATTTGGCGTCTTCACCAAGCTCATTGTAGCATTCAGCCATCATAAGGATGGCATCAGCATATCTGAAGATCTTGTAGTTGTTTCCGTCATGGCTGCTCTGCATGTTAGGACACCAGAATTTAGGGCCCATCCATGGACGTGTGTTCACGCTGTTGAACTCTTTTCCGTCATATTCCCAAGCCATGTTCAGAGATTTTCTCTTGTCCTTGCCGAGCTTCGTCTGAAGACCCTGGCAGAAGAACACGTTAGGTCTTGCTGATGACCAGATTGTTCCCTGGTCACCGAGTTCCGGAATTTCAACACCGTCGAACAATACCACGCCGCCTACTTTCTTGCGGCTTGGAGTGCAGATACATGCCAGGTTGGATGTATATTGAAGTCCACCCTGGACATAGATGTGCTGGAGCTCCATGATGGATTCCGGCGTATTCTTGTTGCGGAACATCACATTCTCCTCAAGGTCATACTGAGAAAAATCGCCATAGATGTTCTCGAGTTCCTTCAATGCGTCGAGCGCCACTGTCCATTCCTTGTTCCACATTGCGCATTTTGCGATAACCATATATGCGCAGGCAGCACCGAGACGGGCACCATTGTTGTCGCTTGTCCTGGTCTGGGCGGCAAGCGGAGCGATTTTCTTCAGGTCATTGATGACTGAATCGCGGGTAGCGCTGGCATCCATTCTAGGAAGTCTTGCAATGCGCTTGAGGACAGCATTGTCAGTAACATCGTCGAAATAGAACGGGCAATCTCCGAAGAAGTTTGTCAATGTAAGGTAGAAGAAGCCCCTGAGGGTCTTTGCCTCACAAAGCATATCGACTTTCTCCTCATCTGCCAAGTACTTGCTCGACTGGATTCCCGCAATGGCGAAATTACATCTCTGCACACCGAGATAACCCTGTGTCCATACGGTCTGCCCGTGACGCGGGATGGCCGGAGAAATCTGGACTGAAGCATCCAATGTTCCTGATGGACAATACATTAAGTCGGTGCAACACTCGGTTGCCAGAAAATATGTATAGTTGTATATGGTTTTCAACGGAATATAGCAGGAGTTCACAGCAGACTGACATTCCGCCTTGCTCGCAAAATAGTTTTCCGGCGTGTAGAGTGAAGACGTATCCTCCTTCAGGGAGCAGGACATTGTCATCACTGCGGAAACTGCGACAAATAGAATTTGTTTGATTCTGTTTTTCATAATATCTCCTTAATATCTTACTTGAATACTGAAAATGACTGTGCGGGCCTTAGGATATGCACCGATATCCAGTCGCCTTAGAGTAGATGATGTACCTGATGTAGATACGTCAGGGTCGAATCCGTTGTACTTCTTCCAAAGATACAGGTTGTCACCGCTCACTGTGAATGTGACGTCCCTCACCGGCATTCTGGTCTTGTGGAGATCCAAGGTATAACTAAGGCTCACGTTCTGCAGTCGGAGGTAAGAAGCGTCATGGATCATGAAGTCACTTGCCAATGCAGCATCAACCTTGGAACCGGCTCTCGGAATCTCTGAATTCGGATTTCTTATCGGATGCCAAGCGTTGGACATATAGCGGTACTGGTTCGAGAATGTGGAACCGGCCATGAAGAACTCACTGTAGTTGTAGATCTTTCCGCCGAGTGAATATGTGAAGTAAACACCGAGTTTCAAGCCTTTCCAGTAGAAGTTGTTCTGGAGACCTCCATAGATATATGGGTCCGCATTGCCCTGATAAACAAGGTCCTGCTGGTCGAGGACTCCGTTGTGGTCGATATCGTAGTATCTTGCACCGCCGACTACATATCCTGAGTTCACGTAAGTCTTGGTGAGCTTGTTTCTTTCGATCTCTTCAGCATTCTTCCAGGTTCCGCCATATTTGAATCCCCAAAGAGAGTTGAGCGGATAGCCTTTCACGTAACCGTACATCATGTAAGGGTTGTTGCCAGGTGAAGAATACGCTGTCACGAAATCCTCAGAACCGATATCTTCGACCTTCTGGGCATTGTGCGAGATGGTGAAGTTTGTGGACCACTGGAAATTCTTCTTTGCGATGTTCATTGACTCGATAGACAACTCGATACCCTTATTGGATGTGCGTCCGATATTGGTAAGACGGGATGAGTAACCGGTCTGGGTCGGTTCCTGAACATACAGGAGCAGGTCCGAAGTCTTGGACGAGTAGATTTCGGCAGTCAAATTCAGACGGCCCTTGAACATTGACACGTCGAGCGCAAGGTTGGCCAATGCCGTCTTTTCCCAAGTAAGGTCTGGAGAAGCAAGACGGCTCCTGTATGCTGCCACAGGCTGCGAACCGTCGAAGATATATCCGCCGGTCGTGGTAGAGAGGGCTGCAAGAGAACGGTATGCTGAGATGGCATCGTTACCGGTAACACCGTAACTGGTTCTCAATGCAAGGTCGTCAATCCAAGTCACGTTTTTCATGAACGGCTCGTTGGCGATGTTCCAACGCAATGCGGCAGACGGGAAGAATGCCCATTTGTTGTTGGCGGCAAAGTTTGACGCGCCGTCATATCGGCCGGTCGCCGTGATATAGTAACGTGATTTGTAGTTGTAGTCAATTCTGGCGAATGTGGACATCTTGGTCTTCTTGGAGTAGCTTGTACCCGCGTTGTAAGTCTGCTTGTCCTGCACTGCGTTCATGTTGTTCCATAGCACCGCATCATCCATGTATCCTGAACCGGAGAGGGTGAAGTCGTGCGAAGCGTAGCGGTATGCGGAGAAACCGAGCATCGGAGTAAGCGTATGTCCGCTCTTGGTCTTGAGGACATAGTTCAATGTCGTCTCATTGGAGATTGAGTTCTCGTCCCATTCTGCCCTGTAAGCATCTCCTCCCTGATCTTCAGCCTTTGCCGGGAGCCTTCCGCTATAATATCTATATGTATGTCTCTGATACAGGTAGTATGAAAGGATGCTTCTCAATGTAAGGTTCTTCACAGGAGTAACATCTGCTGAGAACGCATGGTTCATGGAATGACGCTCAAGATAATGGGTGTTCAGCTTGAGGACTGCCAGAGGGCTGTTGTACTTCTATCCGCCATAGTAGAGGTTGTTCTCCACATCCTGCGGTTTGAGCATTGGGCTCAAGTACTGGGCAGCACCCCACCAGGAGCTTCCTCCGATAGAGGTCTTGGTCTCGTCATTGTGTCTCCAGGTATATGAGCCGTTATATCCGATTTTCAGCCATTTGAACAGTTTTCTGTCGAGTTTGATACGGCCTGTGAAACGCTTCTGGCCGCTCTCGTCAATGATACCCTGAGAATCATTGTAAGAGAATGAGGAGTAGTAGCTTCCCGCATCAGTTTTTCCTGTAAGGGAAAGTGAATAGTTCTGGTACAGGGCTGTTCTTGTGATCTGGTCGATCCAGTTTGTTCCTGTCATTGACAGCGGATCCGGATAGACATTGTCCTTCAATGGAGTATTGATGTTGATGCCAGGATGATACTGGTCAGCCCCGAAAGAGGCAAGGTCGTTTCTGTACATCGCAAACTCGCTTGCGTTCATGATATCCAGCTGTGAAGGTAGCTTGGAGAATCCGAGGTCAGCCTTGAAACTGATGTTCGGTTTTCCTTTCGAACCGCTTCCTGTCTTGGTGGTGATGATGATGACACCATTGGAGCCTCGTGATCCGTAAATGGCTGTAGATGAAGCATCTTTCAATACGGAAAGCGACGCAATATCCTCAGCATTGATATCATTGAGGTCATGGATTGCATCAATGATGCCGTCAACTACGATAAGCGGCTCGTTGGATGCTGTAATGGAACGGGAGCCTCTGATTCGGATTGTGGTCGTGGCACCAGGTTCTCCTGAGGTGGACATGATGTCGGCACCTGCGATTCTTCCCTGAAGCGCGTTGTCCACTGACCGTGCAGGAGCGGCCTTCAAGTCATTCATCTGCACGTTTGTACCCGAACCGGTGAGGTCCTTCTTCTTTACGGAGCCGTAACCGATCACGACTACGTCATCAAGCACGGTCGAATCGGAGTTGAGCCATATCGAGAGTTTAGTCTTGCCGTTCACTTTCACAGTCTCGGTGACATAGCCCATCGATGATACTTCCAGAACAGCGTCCGGACTTACCGAAATGGTGAATTTACCGTCAACATCAGTAAACGAGCCGGTCTTGGTCCCTTTTATCAGGACGCCTACGCCGGGCAATGGTTCGCCGGAAGAATCCATAACAACTCCCGACACCTTTATCTTATTTGTATTTTGAGCGGTCGTTTCTTGCGAGAACAGACACATCAGCGCTGTCAGCATCGTAATGACCACTGTCATAAATCTGAATTTTCGCATAGCCGTCTATTATTTCACTGTTATCCTATCCTTTCCGCTGCCGCCGTTAGCAGCAAACACGTCTTCGTCCTGGACATCTTTGTTTATAACATATTTGCGGACATATATGTTGTCCATGGCAACCCTGTTCGGTTTTCCTTCTCCGTCAAGAGTAGTGAAACGCAGCCTTGTGTTTCCGGTAAACGGACTCTTTTCGGTCGCAATCAGGAAAATATTGTAGGCGCAGACTTCATTGTCCCACATCGTAGTGGAAATGGTCGTAGGATCCTCAACGCTGAAATTCTGCAGATCAATGTCCATACTGGTCCTGCCTTCTTCGACAAAGTCCTGGATCACGCCTCCGCCAAGCACTTCGAATCTGAGTTTTGCTGCATCCTTGACTCCTGCCTCAGATGTATAGGCAACAGCCTTGAAAGAGACCATGAGCAACGAGTCAGCCTGGATACCGTTCATGAAAGGAGTCATGATATCTGCCTTGTGGCCACTCTCGTCGCCAATATAGAACCAGCCATACTTTCCGAAGCAGGCAGGCTGGACGCCTTCTTCATAAACTGTGGACTCCCATTTCTGAGATGTTCCTGTCCATTTGCTGATATGCACTTCTCCTACCTGGGAAAGAGGATTGGCAGAGCCATATTTCATCCAGCTGAAGTTCGCGGACAATCTTGCGATCAGCCCCTGGTTTACAGTGATAAAGCTGCCGAAGTCCATTTCCGGAACCTTTAGCATAAGCGTGCCGGTACGTCTTGTGTAATAACATTTTTCAGAAATCGGCTGAATATTGAGATTGATCACGCTCCAATCGCCATCTTTCTCAACATTGGCCACTTTTACCCATGGAGAGGCTATCTCATCCTGCCAATCCGGTTTGAAGTCAACGTCTGTCTTCACATACAGTTTGAATTCGCCTCCAGCGCAAGGCACTGATAGAGACGTAACCGGTTCTTCGGCATCTTTGGACAAGTACACCTCGATGTACTCTTTTCTCGGCCCGTTGGAGTCCGACTTCTCACATGACCATGCGGACATGGTCACGACAGAAAGGAGGACGGACAGCCGCATTAAGTTTCTGTTCAACATAATTCAATTGATTGGTTATAGTTCAAAGTCAACAAGTATAGGACGGTGGTCTGACGGGAAGTAGAATCCTGAATTGTACTTGGCGTCTTTCACCGGCACTGTGTAGGTGTCGATTATCGTAATGGCATTCTTAACCTTCGAATACATGGAAGCGGAAGCATACATATAATCGATACGTGCTTTTCCACCGGTAGTCGATACGAAACATCCTGGATAGAAGTTTCCTATAATATCCACAAGTGAGGTATTGTCCTTGATCACATTCTGGCAAAGATAATAGGTAGGTTTGGTGTCGGCATACTTGTAATACCACTCGTCCACCATTGACCTGGAGTTGAAGTCGCCCATCATCAGCCAATCTGTGTGAGAAGCATATTCAGGAGCATTTACAGTATGGTCAACGATATATTTCATCTCGAATTCGCGATACTTGTCTCCCTCATTGTTGGCTTTGCTGGCATCCTGCTCGGCCTTTGGAACGCCAAAGCCATAAGCCTGAGGCCACATATGCAGAGTCACGATATTTATCTTCCTGCCATTCACGTCCAGCTGCTGAATGGCTGCTCCATGAGATACAGGTTTGCCTGCCTGGTCAGTATCTGTAATCTTCAAAAGAGTGGTAATCGGATACTTGGAAGTAATCTCCTGCGGGAAGTTGTCACGATGGCCGCCGAGAGCGGAGTATTCGTGTCCATATTTCTTGGCGATTTCAGGCCACCCGTTCGGAAGATATCTCTCTGCTTCGGGGGCTGAGACTGTCGAGTAATCCTTATATATGGACGCCGCCTCGCACCAAACGCAAACATCCGGGTCATATGTCTTCACCCAAGCGATGAAGTTCTTGTAACCATTCGGCTGGTCCGTCCACATTCCGTTCTGAATATTCCAGTAAAGCACACGGAGCGTAGAACGCTGCACCTCGCCCATGTCGGTCACCTCTATAGAGTCCACAAAGAAACCGTGGTTTGAGGAATCGGCTGACACTCCTGCCAACTTGAGACATGAAGAATTGGATGCATTCCTTACGTTCAATTCCAATTTGTGCCATTTATGCTGTTTCGCCTTCGAGGATGGACGCGGAAGCATGTCCTTGGTCAAACGGAGGTTGGCGCTGTTGACTATATATTCTATAAGGTTATCCGGAATTGTCTTTCCGTCAAGAGTGGCAGAAGTAATGGTCCCGCCGTTGATTACAGAGAAAAGAAGCACATCATCAAAACCGGCATCGGGACGGAACCTTACTGAGATCTTCACATTATGAAGACCTTCGATTTCCGTAAATGGCGGAGTTTCAACAACCTCTCTTGCAGGGCCACCGACGTTCAATGACAGAATACGGGAAGCATTCTTCTGGTTTTCAGCTCCCAGACAAACGACATCCGAGCATAACATAAACATTATGCCCAACATTGACAAGGATAACAAATTTCTGATTTTCATATAGTGACTATAATTGGTATTAGTTCTTATGATTTGCAATTTTCATGTTACTGAATCACGCACCCTACAAAGTTAACACGCATTATGAATACTTCTGTTTCAATTTTGTCACAACAAATCGAAAATAAAATTATAAATTTGTATCAATAATGCTAAAACAGCCCGCGAGCGGCCAAAACGATACACAATGAAACGACCACTATTGACATTGACACTATTCCTGATCTGCTTATGTGGAGCATCAGGCCAAGACTCATTTATCCGCCAGCGGCTCACCCATTTTTCCGTCAGAAACGGAATGTCATATAATACTGTTGTTGACTTTGAGCAGGATTCATCCGGCAACATATGGTTTGCAACAGCTGACGGACTCGACAGGTTCAACGGGACAGACTTCACGATTTACAGGCATCGGCACAATGACAAGAACAGCCTTAAGAGCAACAATGTCCATGACCTGTTCATTGACTCGAAGGAAAGACTCTGGGTGTGCACTTCCTCAGGACTCTCCTATTATAGAGAGGAGACCGATGATTTCCAAAGAATCAGCATCAAGGACGCAGTGACAGTAGAATGCGTAATGGAAGTAGCTGACAACAAGTATCTTGCGGCCACACGACATGCCACATTCCTGTATGACCTGGATACTGACTCTTCCAAAGAGATCAAACTGGAAGGCAAATCATTGACCTACTACTCAATCTGCAAGGACGGTGACCGTATAATAGTCTGCACAAGGGACAAGGCCATCGAGTCTCTCAGATTTTCATGCGACTCTCTCATACGCAACTTCGAACCGGTTGAACTGCCGAAATTCGGAATCGTACCATATCCGGCAGGAGACGACAGATACTACGTGGGCACCAAAGGCAACGGCCTGATGCTGGTCGATTTCAAAAACAGCACCAGCTCGAAAATCGACACGGGCAGCGACAAATGGCTCGAAATATTCGCATTCTGCAATGATGATGATGGGAAATTGTGGATCGGCTCATCTGAAGGAGTGATGATTATGGACAAGGACGGCAAGATAAGCCGATATGCTCCGGGAATCATGCCTGACAATAATATCCGAAGTCTGTTCAAAGATTCTTCAGGAGGGGTATGGATAGGCACAGAGTACAGCGGAGCAATGTATTGGCACAAACAACGTGACAAATTCCGTTCTTATGCCCAAGACAGGTTCCAGCTTCAGGACAAGATCATAACCACATTGAGACATGACGATTTCGGCGCACTCTGGGTAGGCACGCGTAACGACGGACTCTATCGCTTTGGTCCAACCGGAAAGGTTTCACACTATGCTCTCAACAATATGCGGAGTGTCCAGGTAAGCGGGAACGGGAAAAAGGCATACGCTGGAGGAGAGGTTCAAGGCCTGCATGAGATAGATATAGAAAAAGGAACGACACGAAAATTGAAAGCGCCGCTGGATATAATGTGCATCACCCCGGCCAATGACGGTAAACTGTGGCTAGGCACACTTATAGGGCTATACCTCTATGACATCGATAATAATGCCTCCGCTAAAATCAACCTGAAATACACCAGTCCCGAAAGACTGACACGAATCCTGTCGCTGTGCAAGGATAAGGACAACCAGCTCTGGATCGGGGCCAAAGAGAGCCTTTCCAAATATGTTGTCAATGAGGACAACACTCTGGACAAGACCGGCGGCTACAAATTCAATGATATTGTACAGACGCAGTGCATCTACCAGTCATTCGACGGGAAAATATGGATCGGAACCATCGATGGTCTTGCCTGTATTGACGAAAAAACCGGAAAAGGGACAGTTGAGCATCCGGACGGATTCCAGAACAGTACGATTCGAGGAATCGAGGAGGACAATGACGGAAACCTATGGATCAGTTCAGATGACGGACTTTACAGATATGCTCCATCCAAGGGTGAAATAAGACGATTCGGAGACGATGACGGTATCAGATGCGACCTTTTCAGTACAGGCGCACACACAAGAGATACGACCGGAAGAATGTATTTCGGAGGCATTTACGGCATGGAGGTATTCAATCCGGAAGACATTGTCCCAAACACCATAGCCAAGAGGCCTATTATCGACAGACTCATAGTCAACAACATGGAAATCAAGCCTGGAGACAAGTCCAGGATACTCAAGAAGAATATCAGCATTACTGAAAAAATTGTCTTGAAACATTGGCAGAACTCACTGACCTTAGGTTTTTCGTGTCCTGATATGATTTCGGAGAAGAGTTGCAGATATTCTTATATGTTGGAAGGAATTGACAAGAACTGGAATGACGCCAGAGGCACGGAAGCGACCTATACCAATCTGTCCAAAGGACGATACACATTCCTTCTGAAAGCGGCGAACAGCGACGGCATCTGGAACGAACACGCGCTCAGACTGGAAATCAGGGTAAGGCCGATATGGTACAAAAGCACATTTGCGGAAATTCTGGCACTGCTTCTGGTAATTTCCGGAATCAGCGCCTTAGCACTGTGGTACATCCGTAAAGTAAAGAATATGAAGGATGTGGAAATCGCCCAGCTCACCAAGAACTATGAGGAGAAGGTACAGAAGAGCAAAATCGAGATGTACGTGGATTCCACATATAACATGAAGCATGATGACGAACGGTTCCTGCTTTCCGCAATCAACTGCATAGAAGCCAATATCGGGAATGCCGCATTTACTGTGGAAAACTTGGCGGAAGGCAGCTGCTGCTCAAGAGGAAATCTTCATCTGCGATTGAAGAACATAACCGGAAAATCACCCGTTGAACTTATCAAGACATTGAGGATGAAAAAAGCCTGCGCATTGCTCAAAGACACTGAAATGCCAATCTCTGACATTGCTGAACAATGCGGATACCAGACTCCGGCATATTTCATCACTGTCTTCAAGAACACATTTGGTGAAACTCCGGGCAAATATGCGGCAAGGATACACGGAAAATGATGGGAAATACAGATTTTTCTTTCTATTTTTACGAGATGGAATATAATAAATGACATATATGAAAAGAATACTGACATTGGCATTGGCCATTTCCTTGTCTGCGGGCTTCCTCTGCGGTCAGGAAACTCCTGAATGGATCAGGAAGAACAGCATCTCCCCTGACGGCTCCAAGATAGCGTTCAGCTACAAGGGAGACATTTTCGTAGTACCGTCAACTGGAGGCAGGGCGTTGCAGATTACGACAAACAATGCCTATGATTCTGAACCGATGTGGACCTCTGACAGCAAAAATATCGTGTTCACATCATACCGCGAGAAGAGCAAGGACATCTTCATCACCTCCTGCGAGGGCGGAACCCCCAAGAGGCTGACATTCCACCCGGGACACGAGACTCTGCGTGCAGTGCTTCCTGACGGAAAGATAATCTTCTCCGCAAATATCCAGCAGGACGTGACTTTCGACGGATTCCCTGGCGAAGCACAGTTGTATTATACTGACACAGAAGGCTCAAGACCCGTAAGAATCACTTCCCTGCCGATTTCAGAAATCAGCATAAACAAGAACGGCGACATCCTTTACGAGGACTGGAAAGGATATGAGGACCAGTTCAGAAAACATCACACTTCAGCAGTGACAAGAGACATCTGGCTCTACAGAGGCAATTCTGCCGAAGGCAAGTTGAGCATCAATGCAGAGGGCACGTTCAAGAAGCTCAGCGACTATGCAGGCGAGGACAGAAATCCTGTCTTCGGCCCAGACGGAGACACATTCTATTACCTGAGCGAGCGTGACGGAAAGGCCATGAACATCTACAGGAGTTCCATTTCCGCTCCAGAAAAGTCCGTACAACTGACATTCGAGACCAGGAATCCTGTAAGATACCTTTCTGTCGCTGACAATGGGACATTGACCTACTCCTATAACGGAAGCCTCTATACACTGAAGGAGGGCGGCAAGAGCGAAAAGGTGGCCATTTCAGTGTATTCAGACCAGGATGAGCGTGATATTGAGAGACTTACATTATCAGGCGGAGCATCTGCAATAGCTGTTTCTCCTGACCAGAAGGAGGTTGCGCTTGTAATAAGAGGTGACGTGTTCGTAACCTCAGCCGACTACAAAACGACGAAGAGAATCACCAACACAGCCACTCAGGAAAGAGGAGTAAGTTTCTCAGAAGACGGCAGGACAATCTACTATGCGGCTGAAAGAGACGGCAACTGGGGCATCTGGAGAACCTCGCTTGTGAACAAAGAAGACAAGAGATTCGCTTATGCCACAGAATTCAAGGAAGAACTTTTCTCCGACAAGGGTGAAACATGTTTCCAGCCTCAGGTATCTCCTGACGGCAAATATGTAGCCTACCTCAGGGACAGGACCGAACTTGTCATCAAGCCTACCAAAGGCGGCAAGACCATTTCTCTTCTGAAAGGCGTCAACTATTCCTATTCAGACGGCGACATTTCTTTTGAATGGAGCCCTGACAGCCATTATCTTCTGTCCACCTACGAGGCAGAAGGCAGATGGAACAACTGCGACATTGCCCTCATAGACATTGACACTAAAGAAGTTACGGACCTGACGGAGAGCGGATACAATGACGGCGCCTTCCGCTGGGCTCTCGGCGGCAAGGCAATGGTATGGCAGTCCGACAAGGACGGATACAGGAGTCACGGCAGCTGGGGCGCTGAGACAGACATCTACATCATGTTCTTCGACGCAAAGGCAATGACTGAGTTCCTCCGCGACAAGGAAGATGATGAAATCGCAAAACTCATGGCCGGCGACGACAAGAAGGCGAAGAAAGAAGAGAAGGCCGAGAAAAAGGACAGTACGGACAAGAAGAAAACTACGAAGTTGAAACTCGATCTGGAGAACAGGGCTGACAGGACATTCAGGCTGACAAGATTCTCAGGACGTCTCGGCGACCACTACCTCTCGAAGGACGGCAAGAAACTGTTCTACGAAGTACGTCTGGAAAGCAGTTACGACCTCTGTGTCCGCGACATGAAGGAAGGCAATGTAAAAGTCCTCAAGAAAGGTGTCATGGGCAATATAATCCCTTCATCTGACGAGAGTTACATCTACATACCTTCTGCAGGCGGCATCAGCCGGATGAGCGTGAGCGGAAGTGAGGGCAAGACCATCACATACTCAGGCGAATATGAATTCAAGCCTAAGGCAGAACGTGAATACATTTTCGACCATATGTGGAAGCAGGTCAAGGAGAAATTCTACGATCCTGAACTGCACGGAGTGGACTGGGAATACTACAAGGAGAACTACTCACAATTCCTGCCTTATATAAACAACAATTTCGATTTCCAGGAACTGATGTCGGAGATTCTCGGAGAACTCAACGCATCGCATACTGGAGCACGTTTCCAGTACAGGTCAGGCCTGAATATGGGAAATCTGGGAGTTCTTTACGATGAGGATTACGAAGGTGACGGTCTGAAGATCAAGGAAGTACTTCCTGACGGAGCACTGTCATTGGCTTATCCTGAGATCAAGGAGGGCGACATCATCGCTTCTATCGACGGCAAGGAAATCAAAGCCGGCAAAGACTGGTATCAGCTGCTCACAGGAAGGGCAGGCAAGAAGACCGCCATCGTCATCAAGAAAGGCGGAAAGAAAGAGCAGGAGATTTTCGTGGAGCCTGCATTCACCGACTACAAGCTGATGTACAACAGATGGGTCAAGCAGAGAGAGGCCAAGGTGAAAGAGATTTCAGGCGGCAAAGTGGGCTACGTACACGTAGAAGGCATGAATTCGCCAAGTTACCGCGAGGTATATTCCAAGGCTCTCGGCAAATACCGTACTGCTGACGCTCTCGTAGTGGATACACGTCACAACGGCGGCGGATGGCTTCACGATGACTTGGTAACATTCCTAAGCGGAAAGGCTTATGTGAATTACCAGCCGAGGGGCCAGTACATCGGCACAGACCCTTACAGCAAATGGGTAAAACCGTCCTGCGTTCTCGTATGCGAGGACAACTATTCTGACGCCTGCGGCTTCCCTTACGCTTACCAGTCATTGGGTATCGGCAAGCTCGTGGGAACTCCTGTAGCAGGAACAATGACTGCCGTATGGTGGGAAACACAGATCAATGGCAATATCGTGTTCGGCATCCCTCAGGTCGGGTCCTGGTGCATAAAGGAAGGCCATTACAACGAGAATCATCAGGTAGAGCCTGACATCCTTGTTTACAATGACCCCGCATCAGTGCTCAGAGGCGAAGACAAACAGCTGGAGACTGCCGTAAAGGAAATGATGAAAACATCTGAAAAATAATCAATATGGAAGACAGAAAAATAGTCATTATCCCTACCTACAATGAGAAGGAGAACATCGAGGCAATTATCCGCAAGGTGTTTTCACTGGAAGGAGGGTACGACATTCTTATCATAGACGACGGCTCTCCTGACGGCACTGCCGCCATCGTAAAGGGACTGCAGACCGAATTCAGCGAAAGGCTCTTCATGATTGAAAGGAAGGGCAAACAGGGACTGGGGACCGCCTATATCACTGGTTTCAAATGGTCGCTTGCAAACGGATACGACTACACCTTCGAGATGGACGCGGACTTCTCTCATAATCCTGAAGATCTGCCACGACTCTACAAAGTGTGCAAGGACGGAGCTGACCTAGCCATCGGTTCCAGATACTGCGACGGCATCAGCGTAATCAACTGGCCTATAGGCAGAATCATCATGTCCTACTACGCATCCGTTTATGTACGCACGGTACTCGGCATGAAAGTCTATGACTGCACTGCCGGATTCAAGTGCTACAGCAATAAGGTATTGAGAGCCATTGACCTGGATGATGTAAGAATGAAAGGCTACGGATTCCAGATTGAGATGAAGTACACCACATACAAGCTTGGATTCAAGATCGCTGAAGTTCCGATCATTTTCGTGAACAGGAAGGCGGGCACATCCAAGATGAGCGGCGGCATATTCGGTGAAGCATTCTGGGGAGTTCTCGGGCTCAGGTTCAGGAAGATTCACGCCAAGAAGACTGAATAAGATGAATAAGAACAGAGTACTTCTGACAGGAGCGTCCATTGTCACAGCAGAAAAAGCCGGACAAGGGGCGCTCCTGATTGATGGAGAGACAATCGCAGGAGTCTGGTTCTTCGATGAAGACGGACTCGCAGAATATGAAAGCGAAAAGGTCAGCCCGGAGACTCTTCAGAGCAGGGTCAATGCAGATGTCACACGGGATTTGAGCGGAAAACTCCTGATGGCCGGTGCCATAGATGCACACGTGCACTTCCGTGAACCTGGAATGACGCAGAAAGCCGACATGGCGACAGAATCCAGAGCAGCCCTGCTTGGAGGTGTCACATCATTCATAGACATGCCGAACACAGTTCCCACGACTGTCAGCCTGCAAGAACTGGAGAAGAAATGCAGCCTTGCAGAAGGACGCTGCCATGCAAACTGGGGCTTCCATATAGGAGCAGACAATGTCAATGCAGACAATATCAAGGAATATCTGGAACGCTGCCACGACAGCAGGGCATTTGCAAGCGTAAAGGTGTTTATGGGCTCATCCACAGGCAACATGCTTGTGGACAGACAGGAAACCCTCGACAAACTGTTCAGCATAAGCGGCTCACGCATTTTCATTCACAGTGAAGACGAAGCCATCATAAAGGCGAATCTTGCCGATGCCAAGCAAAAATTCGGCGAGAATATCCCGATGAGAGAGCACGAGAACATCCGCAGCAGACAGGCCTGCATACGCAGCACAATCAAGGCATTGGAACTGGCGATGAAGCACGGTACCGCTCTTCATATCTGCCATGTCTCCACAGCAGAAGAAGTCGAAATGATACGCGCGGCCAAGCAATACAATCCTGAGATAACAGCCGAGACATCAGCCAATTACCTATGGTTCTGCGACGAAGATTACGACAGGCTTGGAAGCCGTGTCAAATGCAATCCGGCAATAAAGACCGCCACGGACAGGGCCGCGTTGCGCAATGCATTGAAAAACGGCGTGATAGACACGATCGGCTCAGACCACGCTCCACACCTGAAGGAAGAAAAGGCGAGGCCATATCTCACCTGCCCGTCAGGAATGCCTTCCATACAGCAGGAAGTGGCTGTGCTGCTCACCGTTGCTGATGAAGAGCAGATTCCATTGACCAGAATAGCGTCAGTACTGTCTGAAAAGATTTCAGACATGCTGGGAATAGTAGGCAGAGGAAAGATTCAGACAGGGTACAAGGCAGACCTCATCATCATTGATCCGAAAAAGGAATTTACAGTCGGCGGCAGCGACGAGGGCAATGCCGGACTCGCTTACAAATGCGGATGGTCCCCTTATGAAGGCAGCAGACTTAAAGGCATGGTGGAGGACGTTTATCTGAACGGCAAATTAACTGTTCAGAACGGCCACCTCATCACTGAAACGGCTGCAGGTCAAAGACTTGAATTCAGAAACCGTTAAAGGGATTTCAGCTTGGACTTCGTGTATTGTGAGAATACGACTCCGATGCAAGCCACGAAAATACCGGCCCACTGAAGCGGCGTAAGAAGTTCTTGTCCGAGAATCCAGCCTGCCAATGCCGTGAATACAGGAATCGTGGACAGGAATATGCTGGACTTCGCTACACCGAGATGCTTTATCGTATTGGCCCACAGACCGAAAGCGATGCTTGAGCACAGCACGGCAAGACAGAGAATCGGCTTCCAGACGTCCCACGAAAAATACAGCTCTGTATCGAAGTTTTTCAGGCCCGGGCCTGCGAACAGCGGGAAAAGGAACACCGAACCGATGAGGAACTGATACATCACGATGACTGACGGAGAATAAGAATCTGTCAGATATTTCGTCAATGACGCATGTCCCACCTCAGCAAGCACGGCGACAACGAGCAGGACAATACCCAAGACGAAGTGCTCACCCATGGACTCAGAGCACAGAGTCACCATCACGATACCGCCCAGGCACACAAGGATGCCGAACATATTGAACAATGAGAACTTCTCATTGAAAATCGCCATTCCTGCAATAACGGAGAAAATCGGGGCGGCAGCAATCAAGAGAGAGCTGATGGTCGGCGATTCCGTAAAGCGGATACCGTAAGTTTCGCAGACGAAATAGATGAACGGCTCGAAAAACGCAATGAGGATGAATTTGAGCACATGCTTCTTCTGCATCCGGATATTCTGTCCGGTAGCAAGGTTGAAAACAAGCAGCACCACACCGGCGATACTTATTCTGGCAAATACGATATATTCCACAGGAATGCCG
>ERZ780100.469-NODE-469-length-19147-cov-5.511052_pt1 | contig 19147 bp, 13 predicted proteins | sample MGYA00511573_ERZ780100 | MGnify/ENA primary metagenome ERZ780100 (study PRJEB29588, sample SAMEA2161876) | human gut metagenome | biome: human gut; feature: human-associated habitat; material: faeces | place: Denmark | collected 2008/2010 ...
GCAATACCATAATGCTCGGAGCATTCCGGGCAATCCGCGAGGCAGGATTGAAAATACCCGAAGATATTTCATTGGTAGCGTTCGACAATAATGTCTATATGGACTACATGACCCCGGCAATTACACGCATTGGACAACCCACCGAAGAAATGGGCAAACTTGCCACAAAGCTCCTGTTCGAATGCATCTCATCCGGAGAACGCAGCACCACGCAGATAGAGCTGTCTCCAACCCTGATCACCGGAGGATCAGTAGGTCTATTGTACATTTAAATTTCTTTCCTGATAGCGGCAATGGCCATCCGCAGGACACTGTACGGAATCTTCGCGTCGAAATGCTCGAAGATTGGTTTCAATGCCTTTTCCTCGGGATGTTCCATGCAATATGCTTCGACCTTTTGCAATGTATCGCCATCTACAAACTCGTGGACATCAATGTCTCCTGAAGCCACGTAGCGTGCCAGATGACCTTCTATCGTGACAGGATTGAGCTTACGCTTTTCAGCAATCTGCTCCACTGTATTGCCTTGGTTATAAAGCCAATACGAATATTCAAAAGTATTCAGTTTCTTGCCGGTATCATCGCGGAGTTCTTCTTTTTTCTCCTTTTTCTGTTTATCAGCATTGACCTCGGCCTCAGGCGCAACCTCTTCTGGCTCAAGCTTTTTCTCGTACTCGAAATACTCATAGCAAGAGGAGAAAGCGAGCTCTTCTACGGGTCTAGAGATGTAGTTCATATACGCATCCACTGCATTGTCCCTCATGAAAACAGAGGCAGAAACCGGCGAACTCAGGACCAGCCCGTCCAAGGTACGGCAACGGCTCAGCGCCACATAAGCCTGGCCCGGAGAAAATGCGGCGTGCACATCGATAATGGCCTTGTCGAACGTAAGACCCTGGCTCTTGTGTACGGTTATAGCCCACGCAGCCTTCAGCGGATACTGCTTGAAACGGCCTATCTGCTTGGATGATATCTCTTTACTCTCCTCGTCGAACTGGTATCGGATATTCTGCCACTCCATCGGCTCGACATCGATTACCGTCCCCGATTCTGCCAGCCTTACGGCAATGCTGTTCTTGTCAATGCTCTTGACCTCCCCGAGCGTTCCGTTGATGAAACGCCGTTCCGGATCATTCTTTATGAACATCACCTGCGCACCTTTTTTCAATGTCAGACTGTTTGCCGTCGGATAAGACTCCTCGGGAAACGTGCCTGTCACAGCGGCCACAAACGTATATGGCTTACTGTCAAGCTTTTCCAATTCAGTTTCATTGACATAATCCACCTGCCTGTTGTGCGTCATCAGCCTGATATAGCCATCTTCCGGCTTAGGCGAAAAACCGGGAATATAACGGGCATTGAGGTCAGAAATGTCCTGACTGGTCAATGTGCAATTCCTGGCATGGTTCAGTATGTCGATGAAATGCCTGTCCGTCTGGCGATAGACGTTCTTCAACTCTATGCAGCTGTATTTCATGCTTTTGAGCGCCGCGCTGCTGAAGAAATACAATGTCTTGTAATATTGTCTCAGAAGTTCATCTTCTCCGCCGTGGGCAATAGGCGGGAGCTGTTGCAGGTCGCCGATCATTAGGAGCTGAACCCCGCCGAACGGCTTGCTGTTGCGTCGGATGCGTCTGAGTTCCACGTCAATGTGGTCCATCAGATCCGCCCGGACCATTGACACCTCATCGATTATCAGCAACTGGAGATGGCGTATCAGTTCCAATTTAGACTTATTGATTCTGAAATCAGATTTCGGTTCAATGACTCCCTGCACGAAGGGTCCGAGACCGAACTGAAAGAAAGAGTGAATGGTCATTGCCCCGGCATTGACAGCGGCTATTCCGGTGGGAGCCAACACTATACATTTCTTTTTAGTATAGCGCACCACCTCCCGAAGGAACGTGGTCTTGCCTGTCCCCGCCTTGCCAGTGAGAAACAGACTCATATCCGTTTTCTCCACAATAAATCTGGCTACATCCAATTCAAAATTTCCTCTTTCCATCATATCAGCCTTCTGCATACGCCCTCCGTTTTAAGCAAAGATAATGTATTTATGCTGATTTGCATTTAACAAATCAACTGAAATATATTTTTGTCCATAAAAAAACTACCGATAGTCAAAACACCTGAAAACAAATGAATATAACCACAATAATCATTTCTATGACAACCATCAATATTCAGATGCGTGATTGCTTTCTTGGCCCTTACCATCTCATCTTGTTCTAAAGAAGGAGATGCATTTACAGATAATCTCGCTGACAAATTCCTTGGCACATATTCAATAAGCGCCATCGAACATGTCGTATGGGGTAATGATTCAGGAACATTAACAGACACTGGTACACTTACCATCTCTAAAATCTCTGAGACTCAAGTAGAAGCAAGAGGATTCTTTAATTGTGTTGGAGAAATTGCGAATGACGCAATCTATTTCAAATCAATAAGAGTTTCAGACTCTGCAGGTTATATGACGACTTCTTTCGGACCTGCGACATTATCAGGCAATGTTTTAACAATGACTGCAACTTCTACCGGCCAATTGGGACAGTATGGTAAATTTTACCCATTCCGCAGCACACAAAAAATTACAGGCGTCAGGATCTATACTCGCCGGAGCCCGCTATCCCTACCATTCTGAACCAATGAGCATCCGAAGAAGCCTATGTGTGACTATATAATAAATTGATATACAATTGATTATATAGGTTTAGGGTGACATGCAAATATGCTCATCACCCTATTTTTTTATGGGAGTGAGCATATTGGATAGTAAGTTAAAATTAGCGTAACAATCTATAGCTCAATAGATTACAAGGATTTTTGCGGCTTTATGGGGATGCTCATTGGTTCCAAAATTTACAGGCATCTCCGCAGTTATGTCTTGACGTGCAGCTGATTGGCCTCAACCTTTGCGTTTTCAAACGTCAATAGTCAAAGGAAACACAGGAGAGCACTTTCCTTGCAAGTTAGCTCCAGGCGGACCAGTTCATAGCCGGACAGCGGCATAGCCCGCTTATCTCAATCCCCCTAACCCCCTTTTCAAGGGGGCACATCAGGGCCTGCGGGCTTTCCATCGCCGCAATGCCATCCCTGCCCGCCAGCTTCGGCCCGGCATCTGATGATGCCCTGTTAATCCTTCGGTCGGACTTCTTCGCTATGTTATGCCGCTGGGCCAGACCCTGACGATGTGCGCGGCCTTTTCGTCCTTCACGTATTTGTTGTCGCCACGGGGGCAAAATCGACTCTTTTGCCTACGTCGTTGGATTCACGTGAGCAAATACGGCCTTTCTGCACACAGTCAGGCTGTTTTTGAACTGTCACGGGGGCAAATCAGGCCTTCTTGCCCCCGTGACTGAAATCTTGTGTGCAAAAACCCGCCTTTTGTCCCCGTCGTCCTTCATTGATATTGTCCCGAACTGCGGCAAAAGCCAGCTCAGTTCACGGGGCTTCGCAATTCGCCGCGGGCTATGCCGCTGTTCGGCTTCACTAACTTCTGTGAGTCTGCATGGATGTTTAGTTTTTTGCGGTGCGAGGCTGTCCTGCTCGCTACTATGATCCTTATTACTGAGTACGGTTGACTCAAAATGCTCAACTGTCCGTAAACATGTGGTATTTCACGGATAAGTATTTCAAAACCAACAACTTGTCCGTGAGAAGGCGGGTTTTCACGGATAAAATCCATTCCGTGAGACAACGATTAACAGGAATATCAGAGGCAGAGGTGCTCACAAAATAATGCGGTGAGTTACGTGGAATGAGGCAAACACAGCGTTGAATTGAATCGAACAACCTGCATGTCGTAATTTAGCGTATGGTACTGAGTGTCAGGTAGATATGACGAGTAGCCAAATGCAGGTTATGTGAAAAAGTGGGTAACCTGGCTTTCGCTTTATCTACTAACTGGTTGTGAATCAATGCTTTCGTCTGTTGCGCCAATTTCAGGTTGTTCGGTTTTTCTCTCTGGGCATGCAACATCTCCCGATTCCATTTCGCTTCCATAAAAGTTTACTTTTTTTTGTAAACTTTTTTCAGGACGATACAACATGCGCATCGTGTAAACGATTTGATATCAATAATATAGCCATTTTCAGAGTTGGCAAAAATACAACTCTGAAAATGGCTAAGTCTCTGATGCTCAGATGTTTACACGGTGCACCGCCCAACCATGCTGGCACTGGTTAACTGGGGGTACATTTGATTCCGCTACAGGCGGTACATTTCAAAGTGATACGTGTGGTACATTTCATTCTGATACGCCCGGTACATTTGAAAGTGATATGGACGGTACATTTAAAGTGTCGCAATCAGTTTACACGGTGCACCGCGAGTATCGTGTTTGCGTGCCGGCTAGAAACTGGAGAAGGAGGACTGGGTGGGGGCTTCGACTCGGCGGAGGATTCAAGGTCGTCGGGATGGTTTATGGGGAAATCAAAACGAATCCGGGCTTCTGCCGGAGCTACTATGGTGATGTGGTTCTGGTGGAAGCCCGGAGACTCTGTTATGGTGGTGCCGGCTCGAAACTGGAGATAGATTCCCGGCGACTCTGTTATGTGTGGTGCCGGCTCGAAACTGGAGGTGGAAGCTCGGAGTCTTGTCGTGTGGAGTGCCGGCTAGCAATAGTCTGGTCAATACGTAACCGCGGAGGCGCTTGCTCGGCTAGAAACTGGAGAAGGAGGACCAGGAGGTGGGCTTCGACTCGGCGGCGGATTCGAGGTCGTCGGGGAGATTTACGAAGAAGTCGAAACCGGTCCAGGTTTCTACTTGGTCAACGCTGACAGTGTAGTTCTGGTAGCTGTCGGAGTAAGCCTTGTGGTCGAACCAGAAAGCTATGCAGGACGCATCGGAGACCGTTCTGCCGGAATACTTCACCCGGAGCACCAGCTTGTAGAAGTAGTTCGGGATGGGAACTCTCTGGGAGCTGGACTTGGGACTCGTGTAATTTATGGTGCGAGTCTCGCCCTCCTTTTCGAAAGCCACGCCCGTCACCACGTAGATCTCCTCGTTGTGGCTCTTGGCAATGCCCTGGACGGCATTCTCCAGATTGCTCCAGATTCCGCTGTTGAAACTGTTCTGGATCTGCGGAACCTGATTCGTCACGTAGAAAGTCTGGGCCTGCATCGTGGCATTTCCGTTGCGCGAACCGTTCGGACACATGTGACCTCGCGAATACGTGCTGTTCGAATAGCTTCCGTCAGTCACCCTGACCTGGTACTTCTCGTCAATGTTCGGGTTGTAGCTCCAGCCCGATGGCCGGCTGAGAGATCCCATGTGGCTGCTGTCCAATGGATATGCGGTCCAGAGGGGAGTCGTCATCTGTGTGTCGTAGAAGACGGTGTAGTTCCGCTCGCCTGCGTAGGTCGTGCTTACCACATACTGCGAGCCTTCCTTAGCTGAGGCAAGTTCGAGCCAACCCTTGTCCACAGCAGGCTGGGCGCTTTCAGGCATCTTGAAGACGGTCGGCGTGCCGGCATAGAACACTTGCTCGTCGGATGAGTATGAGCCTGTGCCAGATACGCGCGCGAACGCCTGAAAGACGTAGGACTTCCCGGGAACGAGGTCCGAAAGGTGGGCCTCGAAAGTCCCGCTGTCCGGGCCTGTCGCCGTGACCGAGCTGACGGTCAGTTTGTTTGTCAATGAATTTGAGGATGTGCCCCAATAAAAGCCGAGTTCGGCAGGTGAAGTGCTTGCCCCTGTGTAAGAGCCCGACAGAGTCACCTCCGTCGAACTCAACACATTGGCCTCAATGTTTCTTACCTCTGCGTATGGCTTACGATCCGTGGGTTCTTGCCCGCCGGTGTCTCCGCCGGAGGGCAGTCAGTAATTAACAGTGTACTTTACTCCGTTGATCAACACATTTTTGCCAAAAGTAGTACACTTAATCATAAGTCCGGTTACTTTTGAATCAACGGAATTGAATATAACTTCTTTGTATGTTGTTTTAGATGCGTTGTTAATATTGTCAGGGATTATCACTTGTCCATCGCCGATAGCGTTGCCATCTTTATCTACTAAGTAAATGGTCAACTTTGATGTGGTAGTTCCGTTGCGTAAAGATTTCACACTAACCGAGATTTTGCTGGCATTTACAAAATCAGAAATGGACGTGTTAACAATGTATACCCCGCTTTTTTTTATTCCATATGGTTGGCTGAAGTATGTTACGCAGCCGTTATTTTTCCAATCTTTTGACGCACTAGTAAGATCCCATTCGTGAGATTTGGATTCTGCTGCGCCGCCAGCCCCATTCTGTGTAACTTTAATAGCCAAAGAGGTGGTGCCGTCTGCGTTGCTTGCTGATAGAACAATGTATGCAGTGCGGGCTGCATTTGTGGTGTTTGCTTCAGCCATGTATGATAATTTGCCATCCTTGTCAGGGTAGTTAGCGGTCAGCCAAGCTGGCGCTTCGCCAGTGCCGTCAGCATTTTCAGCTACTTTGCAAGTGATGCCGTCAGCTTCTGCTCCTGTGATGGTAACTGTCATGTAGTGGTCAGTCTCATCGTTGTGATTGAGAGAAACCGATGTGCTTTCTGCCTTGATTACCGGCGGGGTCGGTACGGAACCAGTTCCTTTTCCGTCGCTATAAATAGCAACGGCGTCTTGACCTTTTGAATAGCAAGAGAATAAGTTGCTAGAGCTATTGTATTTTAGCAAGTTTCTTGAATTTGTTCCACTAGCTTTAATAGTTGCAACGCCATCTGCTGTGCAAGAAATCGTCCAAGAACCATTGTCGTCGTTTGTTGTTTGCGTCTTCAAGTAGTTTTTATCACTAGCTGCCGCATAAATATATCCAGAGCCGGTATTAAATGCATATGTATCGGCCTTGGTTCCAGGTTCGAGTGTAAACAACTGAACGTCTTTCCCCGGGTTAATAATAATAGTGTTACCCTTTTTCGTGACGCTTGTTTCTGCGCGATTGTTAGTCTGTTGGGTAATACTTATGGCAACATCCTCATCGGCGGCCGCAATGATTACCTTATCACCTATTTTAAGTGTAGAAGCGTCTGTAACGAGAGTATAGACTTCGTCAGATTCTTTTTTAGTGAATCCATTTACGGTGAACTTGGAGATTTTGCCTGATTCAAACTTCAGTGTTTTGCCAGTCAAGTCAATTGACTTTTCGTATGTTCCGTTATTCGTCGTCACTGTGATGTCGAGTTTTCCGCCTGACAAGTCAGCAGGAGCGCAAGCGAAGAAAATGTCAGACACTTTGCTAGTGAGCAATGAAATTGTGGACGATGCAGTACTCTCTTCGAGAGAACCATTGAAATCGTAATAAAATCTTCCTGCTATATTTTTGCTGCTAGTTAAAGAAATTTTAGAAACGGCGCCAGCATTTTCCGGCAAAATGATCGACAAATTACCGTAAGATGTAACGTGTGAAAAGGCAAGATTGACCTGAGTGTCAAATGTCTCCGATTTGTGACTTGCAGCAATGACTTGTGCTGCTGGGTCACAAGTGCCCTCGCCTGGGGTTTGAGTTGTTTCAATTTTTATATGTCCTTTTGCGCTATCTTTATTCATGCCTAAAAAAGCGTCTGCTGGACTTATGACATAGAAGTTATGGCTCGTGGCGTTCGCGTCTTGTGCGAAGGCGATTTCAAAAGACGCACTTTTCCCATCTGTAGAGGAGGTTATATTTTCCTTGTTGACAGGACCACCGTTATAAGCGACTCCAACTTTTTCGTCCCCTGTCCACAATGTAGGGTATTTGCCGTCAGCAGTCTTATCTCCGAATGCGGTTTTTGTCTGTATTTCGGATGTGGAGAATGAAACAACTGTCAAATCGTCCGAATTGGTGACGCTCTGTTCTTTTTGACAAGATGCCATCGCTAAAACAGAAGTCGCAATGGCTATGAGATATGTTAATTTCTTCATGACAAATCTTGTTTTAGAATGTTCCGTAATCCATTTCATCAACGTCGTAAATTTGTCCTCCGGTAGCGGTGACAGGTGAACCTGTTGCTGCCATCACACTTTCCGTCTCTACGAAAAGCACCTGGAGGGTCGGGCGCTCGTAGGTCTTTTGATTGTTTTTGTCATGATAAATTGTTAGTTTAATGCGTTTATAATTTATTGTTTATTAGTCCTTTCCGAAGGCGGCATCGCGCCGCGCACACTATAATTCTGCAAAGGTACATAAACATTCCGGAATTCCTTATATTTATATTGAAAATCTTGTAATTGCGCTGTCGGCGCATCTGCTGTCATATCATCGTCCCTCTTGCTGGGCAAAGATTTGCCCGAAGGGCTGTACGTAATCAAAAAATTCGTATATTTGCCAAAATATATTTATTCACAATGCAGTTCGTAAATACAGAAATCCCAGAAGGACTTACCTTCGATGACGTTTTGCTCGTTCCTGCACGCTCCGAGGTCTTGCCGAGAGCTGTAGATGTTTCCACTAAGTTCACTAGAGATATTTCTCTCTGCACTCCTATCGTGTCTTCCGCAATGGACACTGTTACAGAGGCTGAACTCGCTATTGCAATGGCTCGTGCCGGCGGTATCGGTGTCATTCACAAGAACATGACCATCGACCAGCAGTGTGAGCAGGTCCGCCGTGTGAAAAGGGCGGAGAACGGTATGATTTACGATCCGGTCACCATCAGCCCTGAAGCTACTGTCGGTGACGCATTGGCATTGATGGCCAAGCACCATATCGGAGGTATCCCTGTCGTGGACAATGCGGGAAGGCTCATCGGAATCGTCACGAACCGTGACCTCCGTTTCCAGGACAACAAGAGATTGCCGATTTCCGAAATCATGACCCGCGAGAACCTCGTTACCGCGAAAAAGGGCATCAGCCTGCAGGAGGCCACCGGAATCCTGCGCAAAAGCAAGGTCGAGAAACTCCCTGTAGTGGACGATGACAACAAGCTTGTCGGACTCATCACCTACAAGGACCTCATGAAAATCAAGGACAATCCTATCGCTTCCAAAGATTCGAAGGGCCGTCTTCTCGTGGCAGCTGCAGTCGGAGTGAAGTCAGATACCCTCGACAGAATCGAGATGCTCGTGAGTGCAGGTGCTGACGCTGTGGTGATCGACACTGCACACGGACATTCAGTAGGCGTGCTCGAAGTCATTGCCAAGGCTTGTGAAGCATTCAAGAACAGAGATATACAGATCGTTGCCGGCAACGTCGCTACCGGAGAAGGTGCAAAGTCATTGGCGGATGCCGGTGTAAGTGCCGTGAAGGTTGGCATTGGCCCTGGCTCGATTTGTACTACGCGAATCATCGCGGGCGTCGGTATGCCGCAGTTGACAGCGGTGATGCTGGCGTCGAAAGCGCTTGAGGGAACGGGCGTTCCTGTCATTGCCGACGGTGGTATCCGCTACTCCGGCGATATCGCGAAGGCATTGGCCGCAGGCGCAAGCACCATTATGGCGGGCTCGCTTTTTGCCGGCACGGAGGAGTCTCCTGGCGAGACTATCATCCTGAATGGCAGGAAGTTCAAGGCGTACAGAGGCATGGGTTCGCTCGAAGCGATGGAGCATGGCTCGAAGGACAGATATTTCCAGGATATGGAAGAAGATGTGAAGAAACTCGTGCCGGAAGGAATCGTGGCGCAGGTGCCTTTCAAGGGTACTGTATCCGAGGTGGTATATCAGCTTGTGGGCGGTTTGCGTGCAGGTATGGGCTATGTCGGAGCGAAGGATATCGCATCGTTGCGTAACGCCAAGTTCGTCCGCATCACGAATGCAGGTTACCTGGAGAGCCATCCGCATGATGTGACAATCACCAAGGAATCACCTAATTACTCAAGATAGAATTGACCGGAAACAGATTTCTGAATATTTTCGGCGTTTGCCTTTTAGTAATCGTCTTGCCGTGGCTGAATTCGTGCAAGACGATTACGTCGTTTGTTCATGACGGGCGCGTGGTGGCCAAAATCGGCAATCACAAGCTGTATGCGTCGGACCTGAATGCGTATATTCCGGATTCGGCGAGCCCGGAGGACAGTACGCGGCTGGCGCTCCAATACATCAATTCGTGGGCGTCGGACATGGCGTTCATTGATGTGGCCGAGAAGGAATTGTCTAAAAGCGAGAAGAACGTGGACAAGAAGCTGGAGGACTACAGGCGGTCGCTGCTGAAGTACCGTTATGAGCAGAAGTATGTGAACCAGAGGCTTGACACGGCTGTGACGGATGCGCAGATAGAGAAATACTATGAGGCGCATATCGAGACTTTCAAACTGTCGCTGCCGATAGCGAAGGCGCGTTTCCTGTCGATTTCCTCGGATTCCCCGAATCTGGAGATCATCAAGAAGAAAATGAAGTCGGACAAGCCGGAGGACCAGATGGAAGCGGACAGTGTCGCGTCCTATTCGGCGTTCCGGTACACGGATTTCGGCGGCAAGTGGATAGACCTAGTGAGGCTGTCCCGGGAGTTCGGAACTGACTATGGTACAGTGTTTTCAATGCTGAAGGACGGGGTGGTGGAGATTCCGGATGACAACGGGAACCTGAACATCGCCTATATCGGGAGCTTGAAGAAGGCCGGCGAGACCGGTCCGGTGGAATATTATCGCGAAAGAATCAAGGACATCATACTCAGCACCAGAAAACAGGCGTTGCTGAACGGTTTGGAACGGGACTTGATAGAGAATGCGCGCAATCTGGAAAATTTCATCATCTATTGATGGGGTTGGACCAATAATGAATATCGAAGAAACATGAAAAATATTCTGAAACTGACAGTATCTGTAATGGCGCTCGTCCTGCCGGTATGCGGCTTTGCGCAGACGTACCCTAACGGGCTCATTGACAAGACTATAGCCGTGGTCGGTAACGAGATGATCTCGCTGTCCCAGCTGGAACAGGAGATATTGTATATGCGTATGCAGGGCATGTATTCCGACAAGAACATGCGTTGCGAGCAGCTGGAGCACATGATGGATTCCAAGCTGTTCCTCATGCAGGCGAGAATCGACTCCCTTTCGGTGAACCAGGAGATGGTGAACAGCTCCCTGGACCAGAGGATGGCGCAGATTCAGACGAATTTCGGTGGCGATGACGAGGTGGAGAAGTTCTATGGCAAGCCGATTTACAAGCTTCGTCAGGAATGGAGGCAGCAGTTGGAGGACATGTCGCTTACCCAGCAGATGCAGCAGCAGATCGCATCGTCGATTCCGGAGCTTACGCCTCATGATGTGAAGAAGTATATTTCCGAGACGGATCCTGAGGACCTGCCGATGGTGCCGATCAAGTACCAGCTCAGCCAGATCAGCATCTATCCGGACCGTGAGAATGCGAATCTCGCTGTGAAAGAGAAGCTTCTGAGCATCCGTGAGAGGATTATCAACGGCGAGAAATTCTCGACATTGGCCCGTATTTATTCCGAGGACCCGGGTAGCGCGAGAAAGGGCGGCGAGCTCGGAATGGCGTCCAAGTCCATTTTCTGGCCGGCGTTTTCCGATGCGGCAATGGCGCTGAAACCTGGCGTCATTTCGCAGATTGTCGAGACCCCTGACGGATTCCATATCATCGAAGTGCTGGAGAAGAAAGGTGACATGTTCAATGCTCGTCACATCCTCATAAAGCCTTCATACACAGACCAGGACAGGCAGAAAGCATTCGCTACGCTGGATTCGTTGAAGACGGAGATTCAGAATGACGCTGTGACGTTCGAGCTTGCTGCGAAGTTCTATTCTCAGGACGCGCAGACGAAGACCAACGGCGGTCAGATGGCTGACCCTAATACCGGTTCTTCGTATTTCGAGATTGACCAGCTGAAGCCTCAGGACTATGCGGCTATCAAGGATTTGAAAGAGGGCGAGATTTCGGAGCCGGTGGAGTCCAAGGACAATGAGGGCCGCGACGGCAATACCGTATATAAGATTATCCGCGTCGACAAGATTATTCCGGCGCATACCGCTTCTTTCGACAATGATTACAGCGACTTGCTCGAAGAGGCACGTGCCAAGGAGCAGAATGCGGCCATCGACGAATTCATTGACGGTAAGATAAAAACTACATATATAGTCATTGACCCTCTCTTCAAGAATTGCGAGTTCTCACGCGACGGCTGGAACAAGGTCGCAAAAGAGGGTACATCTGAGAAATAATTATGACTTTTCGCAGAAGTCTCATAGCGGGATTGATATTTCTGTCAATGTTTTTCCGCCTGTCTGCCCAGGAAAAAGGCAGTCAGGTGGATTCTCTTGTACGCCTGTTGAGCGCGCAGTCCATGGAATTGATAGAAAAGGACGGAGTGGATTACCGTAAGGTCACGGGTCCGGCGCGTTTCCTGCACAATGACACTTTTCTCATTTGCGATACCGCGCTCTGGAATGTGCGGACCAATGAAATTTTCGCTATCAGCAATGTGAAAATCCTTCAGGATCAGACGGTTCTGACCGGTGACAAGCTCACCTATTATGTGGACCGTGACCTGGCCGAGTTTCGCGGTTCGCTGGTGCAGCTGGAGGACAAGGACCACAATGTTCTCCGTACGGAATTCCTTGACTACAATACGCGTGACAGTGTCGCGATATTTTTCAACGGCGGTTCCATGAAGGATGCCGAAGGTCAGGTAATCGAAAGTCGCACAGGTACTTACGATTCGAAGGCGAAGACGTTTACATTTTCCGACAATGTCAATATGTTCACGGATTCCGTGTTCGTGAAGACGACGAATCTCGTATATGATTCTGCCCGGAACAAGGCATCTTTCGGTTTCGGTACCGATGCATGGAGCGAGGACAACATGTTGTCTTCCAATGCCGGATGGTATGACCGCAACAGGGAGATTTTCCTTTTCCGCCGGGATGTCCACGGAATGAGCGACACTCAGGAGGGATGGGCGGACTCATTGTTCTACTATCGTCCTACCGGCGCCATTGAACTTCTTGGCAATGCGCAGGTTACGGATACGACGCGGGATATGTCGGCTGTCGCCGGAAGGATGCTGTATACGGATTCATTGTCCCGACTGGTCATGACGCGCGAACCGGCTGTCATCGGTGTGGTGAAGTCGGAAACCGCGCCGCCTGATTCGGTGTATTTCGGCGCGGATTCGATTGTGGCTCAGTCTCTTATGATGTTCCAGATAGAGGATGCCGTGAAGAGTGCCGCCAAGTCTCGTCTTGAGGACTTGTCTGTGGATGCTGTCCAGAATTATCGCCAGAAAGCGGCGAAGGAGGCGGCTGAGGCTGCGGCAAAGGCTGCGGAGAATGATCCGAACAGGCCGAAGGGAGGCAAGAAAGGTGGTGCGGACAAGGTGGAGGGTGATGTGAAGGCGCCGAAAGGGGGTGCCGTGGACAAAGGCATTGACCCGAATGCTGCGGCCGCAGGGCTGGACTCGAAGCCGGCGGGGACGGATTCATTGGCAACGGGCCTGGATTCATTGGCTGTCGGGTTGGATTCTCTTGCGGTCGGGGCTGATTCTCTGGCGTCAGCAACGGATTCGCTCGCGGTTCAGAAGGATAGTATTCCGGAGCCGCAGGATTCCACGAAAATCAGTTTCATCACCGCTGTAAAGAACGTAAAGCTTTATAAATCAGATATTCAGATTGCATGCGATTCGCTGGCTTACAATGACTTGGATTCGTTGGTGAGGATGTATGAGAGGCCGGTCGTGTGGAATGAATCGAACAGGCAGTATTCGGCGGACAGTCTTTTCGCTGTTCTGAAAAACCAGTCGCTGCAGAAGGCGAGTCTGATGTCCAATGCGTTCATTATCATCAAGGAAGATACGTTGTGCTACGACCAGATCCGCGCTACGGAGATGCTTGCTTATTTCGACACTACCGGTGCGTTGTCGCGTTTCGATGCGATGGGTGATGCCAATGCGATTTTCTATCTGCAGGAGGATAGTGTTTACGCGACCGTGAACAAGAGCGAGGCGAAGATGCTGAGTGCGTATTTCAAAAACGGGGATATTGACCGGGTTTATTATTTCGAATCTGCGAAGAATGATGGTTATCCGGTGGCACAGATGACGAGTGAGGAGCGTGTGCTGAAGGGTTTCTCGTGGCAGCCCGAGCTTCGTCCTTCCGGCAGGCAGGATGTGACGCCATATTCCATAAGGCCTTCAGAGCGTTCGCGTTACGCGGCTCGTCCGAGGACGTCGTTTGACTATACCGACAAGTTTTATCCGGGTTATATGCCTGGCGTGATGAAGGAAATCGAGCGCGGAAGGCTAGCCAAGGCAGATGCAAAGGCCCGCAAAAAGGAGGCTGCGCGCGTCATGCCTGCCGATACGGCGTCCGTGCAGTCGCCGGATTCTCTCGCCAATGTTCCGTCTAAGGATTCGCTCAATGCTGCAGTTACGGCTGTCGCGGATTCTACCAAGGCGGCAACTGATTCATTGTCAATGTCTTCGGATTCTTCTTCCGTCAATGCTGCCGTACTTGATGCCGCTGCATTGAAGAAGGCGCAGCGTGATTCGCTTCGTGCCGCGAAGGATGCCGCACGTGAGGCGAAGTGGGCGCGTCTGGACAGCCTGGATGCTGCCAAGGCCAAGTTGACTGCGGATAAGAAGGCGGCCAAGTTGCGTGCCAAGAAACTGAAGCAGCTCAAGGCGATAGAGGCGCGTGAGGCGAAGGAAAATGCCCGCCTGGAGAAGTACAAGGCAGTTTTCGCCAAGAAAAAGGAGAAGGAAGACCGCAAGGCGGCCGAGCGTGCAGCCCGCGAGGCGGAGAAAGCAGCCCGTGAGAGGGAGAAGTCAGCTGAGAATGCCGTGGAGGTGCCTGTGGAGGAGGAGAAGTCCTAAGTGTCTCCGCGGTTATCCTGACACGGCGCACCGTCGGGATGCATCCACGCCTTATTTTTAGAGTCGCTGATTATCAATAAGTTATAAAACAGAGCGTGGAAACGTAGGCTTTTTTTGGCCGCGTTTCCACGCTTTTGTTTGAATGGTATTTGATTATCAATAAATTACAAATTTAGGCGTGGCCGCGTCCCGCTTGTCTTGCCGGGGCAGTTGCTACCGCCTGCGGTTGGCTATGCTTCTCCTCCCGCTGCGCAGACTATTCCGCGAACAGCTTGATGATGTTCAGGACTACCTCGGAGGCCTTTTCGATGTTCTCGAGAGGGGCGAACTCCATCTTGCCGTGGAAATTCATGCCGCCGGCGAAGATGTTCGGGCATGGGAGGCCTTTGAATGAAAGATTTGCTCCGTCAGTGCCGCCTCGGATAGGCTGGATCTTCGGTTTGATGCCTGCCATCTCCATGGCTTTGACCGCCTTTTCCACGATGAAATAGTATGGCTCCACCTGCTCGCGCATGTTGTAGTACTGATCCTTGACCTCCAGAGTGGCAGTGCCTTCACCGTATTTGACATTGATGAAATTGACACATTGACCTATAAGCTCCTTCTTCTCCTCGAACTTCTTGCGGTCGTGGTCGCGGATGATGTAGCCGAAATCGGCCTCCTCGACGGAACCCTTGAAACTGATGATGTGGAAGAAACCATCATAACCCTCTGTCAGCTCGGGACGCTGGCCGATAGGAAGCAAGTCATTGAACTCCATGCCGATAAGGATGGCGTTCTTCATCTTGTCCTTCGCGTAGCCCGGGTGGACATTGCGCCCCTGGATATGAATCTTGGCGGAAGCGGCATTGAAATTCTCGAACTCGAGCTCGCCGATTTCGCCGCCGTCCATCGTGTAGGCGTAGTCGGCACCGAACTTCTTTACGTCGAACTTCACGACACCGCGGCCGATTTCCTCATCCGGAGTGAAGCCGATCTTTATGTCACCATGTTTGAATTCAGGGTGCTCTACTATATATTGTACTGCGTCCATAATCTCTGCGACACCCGCCTTGTCGTCAGCTCCTAGCAACGTAGTGCCGTCAGTGGTGATGATGGTCTCGCCCTTGTGGGCCAGCAGCTCAGGGAATTCGGACGGCTTCAGGAACAGTCCCGGCACACCCTTCAGCTCGATGTCACCGCCGTCATAGTCCTTGATAATCTGCGGTTTGACGTCTTTTCCGGAAGCATCAGGCGACGTATCCACGTGAGCAATGAAGCCTATTGCGGGAACTTTCTTGTCAATGTTTGACGGTATGGAGCCCATCACGTAGCCGTACTCGTCGAGCGTGGCCTCTACTCCCATGTCGTTCAGCTCCTTGCAGAGCAATTTCAATAAATCCAGTTCCTTGGCCGCACTTGGCTGTGACTCCGAATTTTCATCAGACTGAGTGTCGATAGCGACATATCTCAGGAATCTGTCCAATATCTTTTCCATAAATTATTGTAGTTGTTTTTTGTCATTCACTTTCATTGCCACCCCTATCATGAAGACTATCAATGCGATATAAGGGATGATGGCGATAGCTTCACCGTACATTGCCTGCCAGTCGGTCATGTAGACATTGACATTGGCAAACTTGAGGATTGCGCTGACGACACCCATCAGAGCACCGCCGGCGATGAATCCGGAGGCGATGAGCGTGCCTTTTTCCTGTCTCTCGGCATTGACCTTGGCGTCCTTGCTGCGGGAGCCGACGAACCAGGAGATTCCGCCGCCGACGAGCAACGGCAGGTTCAGGTCGATAGGGATGAACATTCCGAGCGCGAACGGAAGCGCCGGTATCTTGCACATTGTCAGGATGATAGCGATGAGGGCGCCGATGCCGTAGAGGACCCATGGAGCGCCGCCGCCGTTCATAAGCGGCTGGATTACAGCTGCCATTGCATTGGCCTGAGGCGCGACGAGAGCATTGTCCCCGGTGAATCCGAAAGTCTTGTTCAGCACGAGCATCACGCCGCAGACGGTTGCAGCAGCGACGGCGACACCCGCGAACTTCCAGATTTCCTGCTTCTTAGGCGTCGTGCCGATCCAATATCCGATTTTCAGGTCGGTCACGAACGAGCCTGCGACGGACAGCGCGGTGCAGACGACTCCGCCGATGACCAGCGCCGCCGCCATACCGGCATTGCCCTTCAAGCCGACGGCCACGAGTATCAATGACGCGATTATCAATGTCATAAGGGTCATGCCGCTGACCGGATTCGAGCCCACGATCGCAATCGCGTTCGCAGCCACGGTCGTGAACAGGAAGGAAATTATGCCGACAATGAGCACGCCGACCAGCGCCTGCCAGATGTTTTCCACGACTCCGCCCAATGCGAAGAATGCGAAAATCGCCAGGAGGGCTATGACAATGCCGAAGACAATGCTTTTCATCGGCATGTCTTCATCGGTGCGGTCGCAGGCTTCGACTTTGGCGCCCGGCTTTTTGGTGAACTCGCCGGCTGCAAGTCCGACTGCAGATTTTATGACGCCGAAAGATTTGATGATGCCTATGATGCCGGCTGTCGCAATGCCGCCGATACCGATGTGTCGCGCGTATTCCTTGAAAATCTGGTCTGCGGACATGTCTCCGATGGTCTGTGTGATGCCGGAGTTCATGAGGTCAATGACCTGTCCGCCCCAGATGAGGTTCATTAGCGGGATGATGACAAGCCAGACGAGGAAGCTGCCGCAGCAGATTATGAATGCGTATTTCAGTCCGACGATGTAGCCCAGTCCGAGGACTGCAGCTCCAGTGTTCAGCTTGAGCACTACCTTGGCCTTGTCGGCAATGTGTTGGCCCACGGATGTGACGGTGGTGGTGATGGTTTCGCTCCATGCGCCGAACGTGGCGATGATGAAATCGTAGAGTCCGCCGACCAGACCGCTGAGTATCAATGTCTTGGCATTGTTTCCTCCGCCTTCGCCGCTTACCAGTACCTGTGTGGTGGCCGTGGCTTCAGGGAAAGGATACTTGCCGTGCATCTCCTTGACGAAATATTTTCTGAACGGGATGAGGAAGAGGATGCCCAGGATTCCGCCCAGGAGGGAGGAGAGGAACATCTGCATGAAATTCACTTCTACACCTAATATATATATGGCGGGGAGGGTGAAAATCGCGCCGGCAACCACTGAGCCGGAGCATCCGCCGATGGACTGGATGATGACATTCTGTCCGAGGCCGCCTTTCTTGCCCAATGCGCTTGTGAGGCCTACGGCAATGATTGCGATCGGGATTGCCGCTTCGAATACCTGTCCGACCTTCAGTCCGAGATATGCTGCGGCTGCGGAAAAGATGATGACCATCACCAATCCGACGCACACGGAATAAGGTGTGACTTCAGGATAGTTTTTTTGTGGGCTCAGAAGCGGTTCGTATTTTTCGCCCGGTTTAAGTTCCCTCTGCGCATTTTCCGGCAGAGCCGTTCTTTTTTCTTCCATATAATATATTAGTATAAGTTATCCGTATTTTCGCGTACGCGGTCCGTGATTTTACAAAAATAATAAAAAAGTCAATGCTTGTGCACAGTTTGCTTGTCAATGTTCAGGAATTTTGTTGTCGTCGGAATTGTCGGCAGGAGTTGTCGGTAGGAGGAGGAAAATATGGGTGAAAAATGAGAAATTTCGATAGGTAAAATGATTTATTGTGAAATTTTTGAAAAAAAAGTCGAAAAAAGTTTGGAGGTAATAAAAAACTGCGTATCTTTGCAGTCCGTTTGAGAAACAATGATGCCTAAAGCATCAGAAACGGAACAAACGGGACGAGTTCATTGACAACATTGAGAGAGAATAAGAGGTAAAGATAGATAAAGAAAATCAGTTTGTAATTTTAGAAATTCGAGAGTTTTTTCGAGTTGCGAATTAGGGACTGCAATTTCAACATAGGCAACGAGACGAATCGAGTCGCGCTGATGGTGAGTAACTATCAGGAAAGCGTATTTGATTCACACGAGAGAAAGAGGAGAAGAGCGAACGGAGGATGCCTAGGCTATCCGGAGGCGAAGAAGGACGCGGTAAGCTGCGAAAATGTACGGGGAGTCGCAAACAGACATTGATCCGTATGTGTCCGAATGGGGCAACCCGGCAGGCTGAAGGCCTGTCACCATGTATACATGGGGCGAACGCGGGGAACTGAAACATCTCAGTACCCGCAGGAAGAGAAAGAAACATCGATATCCTGAGTAGAGGCGATCGAAAGGGGCAGAGCCTAAACCGTTCAGTTTACGGACTGAGCGGGGTTGTAGGAGCGTCCAAAGGAACATGTCAAGGAACGCGAAGCAGATGGAAAGCTGCCGCACAGGGGGTGACACGCCCGTAGCGGTAACGAGGACATGTCAGGGACGCCACCTGAGTAGGGCGGGGCACGAGGAATCCTGTCCGAATCCGCGGGGACCATC
>ERZ780100.519-NODE-519-length-17864-cov-3.530013_pt1 | contig 17864 bp, 18 predicted proteins | sample MGYA00511573_ERZ780100 | MGnify/ENA primary metagenome ERZ780100 (study PRJEB29588, sample SAMEA2161876) | human gut metagenome | biome: human gut; feature: human-associated habitat; material: faeces | place: Denmark | collected 2008/2010 ...
CCGTCGCGTAGGAGCGGATTTTCGCCTGAAATGCAAGGGCTGCGGACATCAGATCATGGTGGCACGTAAGCTGGTTGAGAAAAATACACGAGATTTGAAAAAAATTGAAAAAAATTAAATCCCCCGCCGTAAATTGTAGCTGAGCTTACAATATGGTCGCCTGCGCCTAAAATATTGATAAGTGCAAAGAAGTTTGCAGCCTGACCCGAAGAAGTCAATACAGCCGCAACGCCGCCCTCAAGCTCTGCGATTTTTGAAGCCACCGCATCATTTGTGGGGTTTCCGAGTCTTGTGTACATATAACCGGGCTGGAGGTCAAAAAGTTTCGCCATATCAGCCGAAGTGTCATATTTAAATGTTGTGCTTTCGTAAATCGGCAAAACTCTCGGCTCACCGCTTTTAGGCTGCCAGCCTGCCTGAACGCATTTTGTTTCGATTGAACAATCTGGTGTATATCCCATTTTATCTACCTCTTTTATTATAAATTAGCCTTAATAGCCGCCAAGAGCTCATCATAAGTCTCAAATGCGGGAAGCTCGGGATAATCGGCTTTAATTTTATCCGTGCTCTTGAAAAGGAAGCCTGCCTTGCTCGCCTTAATCATTCCTAAATCGTTATAGCTGTCGCCGCTTGCAATCGTTTCAAAGCCGATTGACTGAAGTGCCTTAACAGTTGTAAGCTTTGAATTTTCAACTCTCATTCTGAAGCCCGTGATTTCTCCGTCCTCCGCAACCTCAAGGGTGTTGCAGAAAATCGTAGGCATACCGAGTTTTTTCATCAAAGGACCTGCAAACTGAGTGAAGGTATCGCTTAAAATGATAACCTGTGTAAGACTGCGAAGCTCATCAAGAAATTCCTTTGCACCATCCATAGGCTCGATTTTGGCAATTGTTTCCTGAACCTCTTTAAGTCCCAAACCGTGCTGTTTGAGAATATCAAGACGGTATCTCATAAGCTTGTCGTAATCCGGCTCATCTCTCGTCGTCTTTTTAAGCTCGGGAATACCGCTTTCCTCTGCAAAAGCAATCCAAATTTCCGGTACCAATACGCCTTCCATATCAAGGCATACAATGTTCATATCACTCATAGTTTTTCTCCATTCTTAAAGTTATGGTTTACTAATAAATTATATATCATTCATAAAGAGATTTCAACAGTTGATTACCAACCGTCAATCTCTCCTCTTTGCAATGCGCCGACAATCTTTTTTCGTAATTGCGGATAGTCCTTTTCAAGCGAGAGCAAAAGCTCCTTGACCGTCTGCCTCTGCGTAACCTTATCGGCAGGGCATTTGCTCTTTACTATCGGCAATTCGAGACGGCTTGCCGCCCTTGCAACGTCCTTTTCATAGCAAAAAATCATAGGGCGTATCAAATACAAATCCTTATTCGACAGATATGAAACAGGCGAAAAGCAGCCTATCGTTCCGCCGTTAAAAAGATTCATTATAACGGTCTGTGCCGCATCGTCCAAATGATGTCCGAGAGCAATTTTATTGCATCCTGCCTCTTTAGCTGTATCGTGCAGTATTCCCCTGCGCATTTTAGCGCAAAGCGAGCAGGGATTTTTTTCTTTTCTGTCAACAAAAATCACTTTATAAAGGTCTGTTTTCTTGACTATATACTCAACGCCCAATTCATTGCAAAGCGTCTGAACACGGCTGTAATCTCCGTCCTCAAAATTGAAGCGATAGTCAAGCGTTATCGCCACGACCTCAAACTTTTTCGGATAAAACTCCCTAAGTCTTGCAAGAGCGTACAAAAGAGCGAGCGAGTCCTTACCGCCCGAAACACCGACGGCAATTCTGTCTCCCTCGTCGATCATATTGTATTTGTCAACCGCCGCCCTCGTAAGGCTCAAAAGCTGTTTCATTAAATCACCGTAAAATATTTTACCGCATTTTCACGGCAAAGTAAATAGTAACGCTTTACAACTTTTGCCCGTTAATATATAATCGTAGTAGGTGATTAGTGTGAAAATCACACTAATCAAATTATATTGCCCTCAAAATTTGCCTTTGACATAATTTTGAGCCGGCAGAAATTACCATTATGCCTGTTCAGACAACGCAGGTTAAATCGGTGATTTTTAATAAACTTTTTGTTGCCTGAAAGGCTATGGTGATTAGTGTGTTAAATTTACGACCCCTGCTCTTAAAATATTGGGATATATGCGTCAACGGAAATGACGAAAAGCGCATTGCCTCGCAAACTCCGCCTACGGGTGTACGGACATTTTCTGACATTCCGTATATTGATGACGGAACCTGGCAGCACAAGCTTGATGTTTACCGTCCCGAAAGCGAAGACAGGAATTTGCCCGTTATCGTGGATATTCACGGCGGCGGTTGGATGTACGGCACGAAACGCATTAACGAATACTATAATATGACCCTTGCGCAGCACGGCTACACCGTTTTCAGCATAAACTACCGTCTTGTGCCCGAATGTGAAATTGACGGTCAGCTGCAGGACTGTATGCATGCACTCAAATGGATAAAGGAGAATGCCGAAAGCTACGGCGGCGACCTTTCCCGTCTTTACATAACGGGCGACTCGGCAGGCGGATTTTTAGCGGCTTACAGCGCGCTTCTCAACAATTCCGACGAACTGCGCAGAGCCTTTGACACCGTATCGCCGAAGCTTGACATCCGTGCGGTCGGTCTTACCTGCCCCGTGTGCTATATGCTCGACAGCTCCGTACAGGGAATTTATATGAAGCAGATACTCGGCAGGGATTTCAAAGAAACCGCCTACTGTGACTTTGTAAACCTTGACGAAGCAGTTAAGTTAAGCCATATGCCGCCTACATATTTAATTACCTGCGGCGGAGATATGCCCGCAAGGAAAGCTACCTACAAAGCATACAAAGACCTTAAAAAATGCGGCGTCGAATGTGAACTCAATTTCACACCCGACAAGAAGTGCTTGCATGTTTTCAATATAGTTGACCCGTTTTCAGAGCGTTCAAAAAAGGTAAACGACGCTATGCTTGACTTTTTCAAGGCTCATTAAAGTCCATATCACACACAAACCCCGTCCATCAAGATGGACGGGGTAATTTTATTATCTGAAAATTACGGCTTAATCTTCTTTTTTACGCTTTTTAATGCAAACAGGAATAACTATTGCCGCTGTAACGGCTACCGCAGCCGCACCTACAAGCGAATAGGTCTTAAAGCCTGTCTTTGCAATATCAGCCTTTTCAACCTTGTTTGCATTGTTCTGTGCGCCGTTGGTATCGGTTACGCTTCCGCCCTGATTTGCACCGCCCGTCGAGTTATCAACGTTTCCGTGCTCTTTGGAAACTATCTTGCCCTCGCCTCTGTGTCCCGTTGTCTGTGTCGGGTCAAAGGCAAGCGTGCGCATCTTAACTCTGCAAAGGTCATATGTGCAAAGTCTGAGTGCGTTACCGAAGCCTATCGGGTCTTTTTCGTAGGTCTGCTTCATATTTGTTGTCATCTGAAGCTTCTCCGCAAAGTACCAAAGAGAAGTAAGGCAAGCGTCGTTTCTTGCATAGGTTGCAAGTACGGGGTCCATATAGTTAGCACCCGTTACGTTGATATAAGCGTCCGAAACAACGAAGCCGTCAAAGCCCCATTCGGTACGCAAAAGGTCGGTTATAAGTGCCTTGTTACCGCTGCACCAATCTGCGCCTATTCTGTTGTAAGCCGACATAATGCCCCAAGCCTTGCCCTCTTTTACCGCTATTTCAAACGGCTCAAGATAAAGCTCACGCATTGCCTGCTCATTTGTCCATGTAAACAAGCCTCTTGTCTGCCTGTTCGTCTCCTGATCGTTACATACGAAGTGCTTAACAGTAACAACAAGCTTCTGGCTCTGTGCACCTCTTGTTACAGCAGCTGCCATCTTACCCGAAAGCAACGGATCTTCTGAATAATACTCAAAGTTTCTGCCGCCCATAGGGCTTCTGTGAAGGTTGCAGGCAGGAGCGTACCAAATGTGCGTGCCAAGCTCCTTAGCCTCTTTACCTACCGACTCGCCGTAAGCATAAGCAAGGTCATCATTCCAGCTGCTTGCAAGTGCAAAAGCAACGGGGTATGCGATACCCGACTCCTTATAGAGAAGTCCGCCCTCGCCCTTAACGGTAGCAGGTCCGTCATTGTCAACTGTTGTCGGAACGCCGAGTCTCTCAAGTCCGAGAGTCTTGTAACCGCTTTCGCAAATCATATCAATCATTTCCTCAACCGTGAACTGATCAAGGAACTTGTCCCAAAGTGAATTATCAGCGGCAACGTCGGCGAGCATTATTGCACCGTCCTCATAGACAACGCCTGTGTTCTGAATTACGCCCTCCGTTGTGGGCAACGGTCTTGTATCGCAATCCTTAACAGCCTGAGTTGCAAGAAAATTTGTCGGTGCTGACGGCTTTGAATAAAGTCCGTCTGTTCTTGAAAGATAATGGAACGAGCCGAGTGCGTTATCAAAATGGTTTTTGATTTCAACGCCTGTTGTATCGTCGTTCTTAATTACCTTAGTTGTCGGAACCTCATAGTTGTAAACAGCCTCGAAATCTCTTACCGTATGTCCGACCTTAATCTGATATGTACCGGCATCAAGCACCCATGCCTGTCTGTTCTTATAGTCATAGGAAGCCATATCGTCGGTGTCAAAGGTTATCGTTACCTTATCGCTGTGTCCGGGAGCAATAAGCTTTGTCTTTGCATAGCCTGCAAGTTCAATGGAGCTCTTTTCAATTCCGCCCGAATAATAGGGAGCCGAGAAATAGAGCTGTACTACGTCCTTGCCTGCATATTCGCCCGTGTTCGTAACCTTAACCGTTACCGAAATCTTACTGCTGTCAGCCGAATAATCTGTTACCTCCCAATCAAAGGAAGTATAAGAAAGACCGTACCCGAACGGGAAAAGAACTCTGTTCGGAGCAAAAGTCTCAAAATATCTGTAGCCTACATATATGCCCTCTGCATAGTTGACAAAATACTTTGCAACCTGATCGGAATAAGCAAAGTTGCCGAAGTTTGCGGTTGTGGGATAATCCGAAATATTGTAAGCAACCGTATCAACAAGCTTACCCGACGGATTTATCTCGCCCGAAAGCACCTTACCGATTGAATCCGCACCGAACTCGCCGGGAGTCCATGCAAGCATTACTGCGTTTACGTTACGGTAATCGTTTATCCAATCAAGATCAAGAATATTACAGGTGTTGAATATTATAATTACGTTTCTGAAATTACGGTCAAGCTTTTTGATTATAGCCTTTTCCGTATCTGTAATTTTAATATCCTCGGGAGTCAGGTCAGCCATTTCAGCACCTGTTCTCGTGATAACAAAAATTGCGGTATCGGAAAAGTCCTTTGCTTTTTTAAGTATGCTCGGAGTAAGATTTTCAGCCGGAAGCTCCTGCTGTATTTTACTGTTGAGCATCTGCAAAAGCATATCCACAAGACCCTGTCCCGTTTCTGCGACTGAATGCTTCTTTGCCCATTCCTGATAGAAATTGAGCAATTCCTCATTGTACTTTATACCTGCGTTTTCAAGTCCCTGATAAAACGAAATCGCATTTTCGGCAACTACCGAGCCCGAGCCGCCTCCGCCGAGTGCGAATGCTATTGAGCCCATACCGAATACGTTTACCTTCTTATCGGTAAGCGGTAAAGCGTTATTCTCGTTTTTAAGAAGAACTATGCCCTCTGCCTCCATCTGCTTTGCGATGCTTTCGGCGTTTTTCTTCGTTGAAGCCGAAACACTGCCCGCAAATGCCAATGTTACCGTTGACATCATTATCAACAGGCAAAGAACAGCGGCAAGTATGCGTTTTGACACTTTCATTTTTTCCACCTCTGAACAATGTGTTTTTCCATAATCTTACACAATAATAATACAAAATTTTAACAAAAAAATAAAGAGTTATTTACCTTTTGTTCAAAAAATTGGCAACCTGCATTAAAGAAGTATTAACATTTTAGTTAAAAAGTCTAAAGGACGAAATCACTTTGTGAAACAGCCTTGAAGCCACACAAAAAAACTCCCCGAAATATGCTTTCACATACTCGGGGAGCTCCAACGCATTTATTGTGCTAAAAATGTAATTTTGAAGCAAAACTGCCTTATTAACACTCAGCCTTATGTTGTATGCTTATGCGTTTTCTTCCTTCATCTTCGCAAAGCATTCGCTGCAATAAACGGGTCTGTCATCTCTGGGCTGGAAGGGAACTTTAGCCTCTCCGCCGCAGCTTGCACATGTTGCTGTGAACATCTGTCTCTCGCCTTTTACTGCGTTCTTTCTTGCGTCACGGCAAGCCTTACATCTCTGAGGCTCGTTTACAAAGCCTTTCTCAGCGTAAAACTCCTGCTCGCCTGCTGTGAATACGAACTCTTTGCCGCAATCTTTGCAAATAAGGGTCTTGTCTTCGTACATTTTAGTAACCTCGCTAAAATAAAAAATATTTTTACCCCCAACGGACTTGCACCGTCACATAAATCAAAATGCTCTCCTTCGAGAAGGGCTTGTTATTTGAATAATTTAAGCTTTTTTCTTGCTCTTTGAAGCGTTCCGTCAACGGCCTTGACGGTTGTGCCCGTCTTATCGGCTATCTCCTCATATGAAAGGCCGCTTAAAAACAGAAGCAACGCCTCACGCTCCTTGCTTGAAAGCTCGGAATCGATAAACTCAAAAATTCTTTTATATCCGTCCTCGCCGATAAGCTGCTCCTCAAGCGACTGTGAGGACGCCATATCCGAGTCGTCGGTTGAAAGAGAAATCGCTTTATCGAAAAAGACGCTTTTCTCCGAACGCTTGCGAATTACGGAAAGAAGCCTGTTTTTAATACAGACATTGAGATAGGTTTTGAAGCTTGCGCCTGCGTCCTTGTTATATGTTCCGATAGCGCAAAGAACGCCTATCATACCCTCCTGAGAAAGGTCGGCAAATTCAAAGCCGTTGCCCGAAAAGCTTTTCGCCTGTGCCTCGACAATGGGCAAAGCCATATCAACAAGCTTTGAAACAGCGTCCTTATCGCCCTGCTGTGCAAGAGTGAGAAGTCCCGCAATTTCTTCCTCGGAAAAACCGTTAATACACTCAGACAACCCAATTACCTCACACAACAAACATATAAAGCAAAAACATAAAACTTATCCACAATAGAATAATTATAACAGATTTCTAAATAAAGTCAAGTTTTTTGTGTAACTTGTAGAATTGCATTAAAACAGGCGGCTTATTTTGTATAAACTCCACAAAAGAAAGCCGCCTAAAGCTTAAAGTATTACATTTAAGAGGATAGTCAGCACGCTCGCCGCCATAAGCACGGCAAGAAAAACGCAAAGACCTTTAACAATTTTTCGATTATTGAACATATCAGCTTTCACCTTGTTTTCCGTTATTTGATTCCCATAATTTTTTCCATATCGCTGGAAATTTCATTTGTAAACGCCTCAACCGACGCCCTATCCGAAGCCACAGCGGTAATATAAATCTTTATCTTCGGCTCTGTGCCCGACGGACGAACTATTACGCCGCTGCCCGAAGGAAGCTTATATGCCAAAACGTTTGATTTCGGAAGCTTGATTTCCTCGACCGCACCCGATTTAGTGTCCGTTCTTGTGCTGAGCTTATAGTCAGAAACCTCAACAACCTCTCTGCCTGCGATTGTTTTCGGCGGATTATTGCGAAGCTCGGTCATCATATCGCTCATCTTCTGCATACCTGCCGCACCCTCAAAGCCGAAGTTGAGAAGCGTGTTCAGGAACATACCGTATTCCTTGTATATGTTCTGCATTTGATTGTAAAGGCTTATACCTTTACTCTTATAATAAGCAGCCATTTCGCAGATAAGCATCGAAGCTACAACAGCGTCCTTATCTCTTGCGTGTGCTCCTCTCAAATATCCGTACGACTCCTCCATACCGAGGATAAAGCGGTCTGTTTCATTCTTCTTTTCAAGCTTTGTTACAAGCTCGCCGATATACTTAAATCCCGTGAGCAAATCCGCAGTCTCCGCACCGTATTTGCTTGCGATAACAGAAACGAGATGTGAGGTAACAATTGTTTTTACGACTATCGGATTTTTCGGAAGCTTGCCCTGCTCTTTAAGTGAGGAAAGAATGTACTCCGTGAGCATAATTCCGACCTCGTTTCCCGTCATAAGCTTGTATTCGCCGTTATCAAGCACCGCAATTCCCACTCTGTCGCAATCGGGGTCGGTAGCAAGAAGCAAATCAGCCTTTCTCTCCTTTGTCATTTCAATTCCGCACTCGAAAACCTGCTTGATTTCAGGATTCGGGAACGGACAGGTCGGGAAATTGCCGTCGGGAAGCTCCTGCTCCTTGACAACTCTGACGTCCTTTATGCCTATTCTGTCAAGAATTGCACGGACATGCTTATTGCCTGTGCCGTTAAGCGGAGAATAGATAACAGACAAGTCCGCTTTTTCGCAAACCTCGGGGTTAACCCTTGCTTTAAGAACTTCATTATAAAAGCTCTCGACAACATCATTCGAGATATACTCGATTGTGCCGTCAGCCAAAGCCTTATCAAAATCGGCAAACTTTGCGCCCGAGAACATATCGACATTTTGAATAAAATCATATGTTTTAGCAGCCGCTTCGTCGGTCATCTGATAACCGTTGGGGTCATAGCACTTGTAACCGTTATATTTTGCCGGGTTATGGCTTGCGGTTATGATAATACCCGAACTGCACTTATAGTAACGAACGGCATATGAAAGCATGGGTGTCGGAACAAGCTCCGGATAGATATACACCTTAATTCCGTTGCCTGCAAGCACCGAAGCCGCCGAACGAGCAAACACGTCGGACTTAATTCTCGAATCGTAGGCTATCGCAACAGACGGATTTTCAAATTCCGAGTTGAGATAATCCGCAAGTCCCTGCGTTGCCTGATTTACGGTATATACATTCATTCTGTTAGTGCCTGCACCGATTACGCCTCGAAGTCCTGCGGTGCCGAATTCAAGGCTTTTATAGAAGCGGTCAAGAATTTCATCCTCGTTGCCGTTAATGCTTTTAAGTTCTTCAACAAGGTCTGCGTCGGCAGTTGCCTTTTCACTCCAAAGCTTATAAAGAGCGTTTATATCATTCATAATCTTAACACCTCTTAAAATTTTTCACTTATATTATACTCACTTTATATGTCAAAGTAAATAAAAACTTGTAAATGAGCTCACTCTCAGGAAAATTGATAAACCGAAACCTATTTGCGTATCAAAAAGCGCCCCCGTCACAGGAGCGCTCCATTTGTTTTATTTGTCGTTTAATTGCCTTGAGTAAACCTCGTTTCCGTCTGAATCATATCCCGTAACGGTATAAATTTTTGAGTAATCGGCGGACAAATCAATACGCTTGACAAAACAGTTGCTCGGGCTAACCTCAAATTCTTCCGTCTTTTCAAGCCCTTTATAGGTATATGTGCAGCTTACCTTTGCAAGCTTTACGGTATTAAGTGAATACAGATAAGCTGCCCAGCCGTCCGCACCGTCATCTCCCGTACATTTAATAAAGAATGTGCCAACCTCATCTTTGGGATAGGAAGCGTTTGCATAATACGAATACCTGTTCTTTATATCAATACCGAAACACTTAGGATTACGGAAAACAAGCAACTCACTGCTTCCGTTTCCATCATCTACGGTTTTGGCAAAGACCTCGAATGTTGTGCCGGCGTGTTTGAGAGTATCAACCTTTTCAAACTTATCCGCACCGCCGTTTTCCGAAAGAATATCCGCCGCCGACTGTGAACCGCCCAAGCAATATGATACATATCCTAACAGTACGAATGCCAATGCGATTGTAACGCATCTTATAATAACTGTTTTTTTATTGTTTTGCATATAATCTCCCCTTAATTGCATCCCATTTAAAAATTAAATGTAACGTAGCTATATACCTGCCAGCTTTTTTCTGCAATTGATGGCGAAATTGTTAGTGTTGCCTCTTTTTTTGTATTAACACCTATTGTTATATCAATTGTCATACTCTTCCAAGTATGAACATAATAGCTGTTAATTGTCCTGTAGCCAGAATAAGGCTCAGATGCAGAATTTACTGTTAATATAGCCATTGCAAGACGGGCTGTTCCCAAAGGGTCATCTTTAACATCAATTCTTACATATGTGTTGCCGCCATTACTAACAGAATATTCTTTTCCCTCGACACCATCATACGAATTTACTAATTCCGAATCAGAACTTTTATTATATAAGCAATAAAAATCATGGCTCAACCTTGAAAAAGATGCCGGAACCGATTGAATAACATAATCATCGCCAGAAGCAGGGTAATTCTCTCCGCCAACAAAAGAGCCCTTTTCCCAAGTTGCCATAGTTGAAGTATTGTATGTTCCATTATTTTGCTTCGAAACAATCGTAACGATAACAAAATTGCCTCTTGCTTTATATGCTTTATCTCCTTCCGCCGTTGTTGCAGCGGAAGCAATTGGAAAAGCACCTGAAAGCACAATCGTCAAAAGGGATGGTGTTTTTTCTTTTTCAATTCTTTCAGTATGATCTTCATATATTGCTATAGGTGCTTCAGTATATGCTACAGCACATATTTCCTCATCTATCTCGAGTATATCAGCTATTTTTTCGGAAATACCATCATACTTATCTAAAAGCTCATTCGTTTTCTCACATTCTTTGCCACCAAGATATTTTTCAATGAAATTATCTTGATTGTAAACAGCTTGAACTTCATTATCTACAAGTTTCAGCTCAGAGTGCTTATAGTTTATTTGGTCGTGATATTCTTCATATTTGCTGTTGCTTTCTTCTGCAGCATGTGAACCAAAGTTGCACATTGTAACTAATATCACAAAAGATAACAATAAACAAAAAGGTTTTAATTTCTTTTTCATATAAAGTCCTCCAAACATATTAGTATATCATAACATATAACAAAATACAATTTTTAATATTATAGGTCTATAAACAATATAAATTATATTTGTTATAATTTAATTATAACGCATTTATTTATTATGTCAATATAATCCATATTTATTTTCAAAATATAAAATTATTACTCCGTAAGAGCAAAAAAAGCAGGACAAAATTGTCCTGCTTTTAAGAATTGATGTTATGCAAGCACCTTTGAAAGGAATTCCTTGAGTCTTTCGTTCTTCGGATGGTTGAATATTTCGTCGGGAGAGCCCTCCTCGACAATTCTTCCGTCGTCCATAAACAAAATTCTGCTTCCGACTTCCTTTGCAAAGCCCATTTCGTGCGTTACGACAATCATCGTCATACCGCTGTCGGCAAGCTCTTTCATAAGGTCGAGCACCTCGCCTACCATTTCGGGGTCAAGCGCAGATGTCGGCTCATCAAAAAGGATAACGTCGGGATTCATCGCAAGAGTACGAACAATGGCAACTCTCTGCTTTTGTCCGCCCGAAAGCTGTGACGGATATGCGTCCGCCTTATCCTCAAGACCTATTCTTTTAAGCAATTCCATTGCCTGCTTTTGAGCCTCAGCCTTGATTTCCTTTGTGCTTTTAATTTTTTCGTTCTCGGGATTATTGCGGCGGAGCTTTTTCATTCTCTTTTTCTCGACATAGACGGGGGCGAGCATAATATTCTCGATAACCGTTTTATTGTTGAAAAGATTGAAATGCTGAAAAACCATTCCCATCTTCTGACGGTGAATGTTAATATCGACCTTCATATCGGCAATATCAACGCCGTTGAAGATAATACTGCCCGAGGTAGGATCCTCCATACAGTTAAGGCAACGCAGGAAGGTTGATTTGCCCGAGCCGGACGGACCTATAACAACGACCTTTTCGCCCTTTTCAATGTTAATGTTAATATCGTGGAGGACGCTGACGTCGCCAAACGATTTGTTAAGGTTAACGACTTCTATCACTCTTACTCAAGCTCCTTTCCATCAATTTGATAAGACCGCTTATTACAAGAACAAGCGCAATGTAAATCAACGCCATAACTATATAGGGCACCATAAACTCATATGTGTTTGTACCGATTTTTCTGAACGCAACATACAAATCAAGCGCACCTACGAAGCTGACAATCGAGGTTTCCTTAATCAAAGCGATAAACTCGTTGCCGAGCGTGGGAAGAATATTCTTTACCGCCTGCGGAATAACAATCTTAATCATTGTTGTAGCGAAGCTCAAGCCGATAGCACGGCCGCCCTCCATCTGACCGGGGTCAACGGACTGAATACCGCTACGCATTATTTCAGAAATATATGCGCCCGAATTCATACCGAATACGATTATAGCAACCGTAACAGAGGGAAGATTTATACCTAAAAGGGGTAAGAATACATAATATGAAAGCAAAAGCTGTACAACCATAGGTGTACCTCTGAAAAAGCCGACATAGAAGCTGCAAAATCCGTTAAGTACCCTCGGAAGCACTTTGTATTTCGGAGAAACACGCACTATCGCAATCAGTGTACCGATGATTATACCGATAATCAAGCCTATTACCGCAATTTTCACGGTGTTAGACAGACCCGTTAAAATCTCTGACCTGTACGAAGCGGCGCTGGACCCTTGAAACAGAGAAATAAATTTCTCAACCTTGTACTGAAAATCACTCATAAATACATTCCTTAAACAACTGAATATTTTATCTTAACAACGCAATAGCCTCACCGATTGGGTGAGGTTATCGCATTCTTTATAACTGCAATATTATTTTGTGCCGTTAATTGATGCTGTAATCGAAGCTGCGGGAGCTGCGTCAACGATTACATAGTCAAGGTTGCCGTGAAGCATATCCTGTACTGCAAGAACCGCACTCTGATAAGGCTTTGTTGAAAGCTTGAGACCGTTGTTCTCATAATCGCCCTTGTTTTCCGAATACTGCTGACCTGTTGTACCTGTCTGGAAGCCGATTGTTGTCTTGCTGTCAAATGTCTTGAGAACATTGAGAACGTCATCAGCTGTCTTGCACTCGTCAAACTTGGTGTCGTCGCTGCGAACGATAAGCTTCTGAGAAGCCTGATAGTAAGAGTCTGAGAATGTAACGTTTTCCTCACGCTTGGGGTCTATTGTAAGACCTGCCATTGCGATATCGCACTTCTGCTGACCTACTGAAAGGCAAACAGCGTCAAAGTCCATATTTTTGATTACAAGCTCTTTACCGAGATAATCTGCAAGAAGCTTTGCAATTTCCATATCAACGCCCAAATACTGCTCACCCTCTGTGTATTCGAAGGGCGGGAACTCTGCGTTTGTAGCAACTACAAGCTGATCCTTTGATGAGTCCTCAACAGCCGAAGTGATTGCAACCGGTGTGCCGCCGAAATTGTGGTTGAAGATTTCATCCATTTTTCCGTTTGCTTTAATTTCTGCAATAAATGCGTTTACCTTTTCGAGAAGCTCGGGCTGAGTCTTGTCAACGCCGAAAGCGTATTTCTCTTCGGTCAACTCAATGTCGATAACCTTTGCGGTAACCTTTTCTGTGTTTCCGCAAGCTGCGAAACAACCGGCAATCATTAAGATTGCAAGAACAACTGACATAATTTTAACTACTTTTTTCATTATGTATTCCTCCTGAATGTTTTTGATGTTTCGTATTATACACTATCCTGTAATAAAATGCAAGTAAAATGTATAAAAATTCATAAAATTATTTATTTTTTTTATTTTTGAACACGATAAGCTTTGAAAATACGTAGTTCAAAACCACAACCACGACCGATACAATTACCTTTGCAAGTGCACCGTCAACGCCGAAAATCCTTTGATTTAAGCCGATTTTGACGAGCAACGGCACTCCGAATATCTCAATAACTCCGGTAACTGCTCTCGCTGCCACAAAGGAAATGAATTCTTTTATGCATATATTCATTTCAAAGCTTTTGCTTTCAAAAACCCATATTTTATTCGTAATAAATGCAAAAATAACGCCTGCGACCCAAGCGACCGCATTGCTGACGGTTATTTTTACACCCTCCTGTATGCTGTCGGGCAGAGCGAAAACCAAAGCGGTATATACAGCCCAGTTTACTAAAGTCGTAAGTACGCCGAAAATAAAATAGGTTATAAGCTCCTTATATTTAATTATAAGCTCCTTGATTTTATTCATAAAATAATATTTCCTTTATTTTGTAAGCTCTGTGAACAGCTCTAAAAATTCACGTTTTGTTTCATCTATCGGCTTTATGCTGTTTTTCAAATCCACGCTGACAGGCGTTGCTTCGACATTTATTTCCTCGCCGTTAAAGAGCATAAACTCATAATAAAGCATTGAGTCGTCAATGCCTCTTGCAAGCCTTATTTCTTCGTCTGTAAGCTCTCCGATATATTTTGAAAAAATAATTTTCTGATATTTTCTTTCAATTTCAGAAAAATACGGAATTTGCTGCTTCAGCGGTCTTGTCATATCGCCTATATACGCCTCTGCGCTGTCGTGAAGCAAACACAAAAGCTGAACCTTTTTGGTGTATCCCCTGCTTCCTGCCTCCAAAGCGCAGTTTATGCTGTGCCTTGCAACAGAAAAGAAGGTGTCAAAATGACCGTTAGCTCTTGTCAGCATGGAAAGAGCGTGTGCAATGTCAATAATGTCAATGTTCTCCTCCGTCGGCTCTGTCGGGTTAAGCCTTATGTGGCTTATTGTCGTTATATAATTTTTATTAACCATAATAGCTCCTGAAAATGTATTCGTCAATTTATAGGCTCCCTCTGACGAGGGAGCTGTCATTTTTCTTTGAAAAATGACTGAGGGAGAGATAAAGAAAATTCGCTGTTTATTGCCTTCTCTCCTTCCGTCACGCCTTACGTCGTGCCACCTTCCTCGTCAGAGGAAGGCATTTTGTTTATTTCATTTTTAACTGCTCTGTCAATATACTCGCAAACGCCGTAAAAATTCCTTGTAACATCCAAATTACATATCCTAACAACTTTCACCTTTTGCTTGTTTAGTTCAAGCGTGCGAATATCGTCTTTGATTTTGGTTGAATACGAATAATGTTCTCCGCCGTCAAGTTCAATAGCCAATCTTGCTTTTGCACAATAAAAATCAACTATATAATTGCCAATCGCTTTCTGTCTCTGAAAACGAACAGGATAATTTTGTAAAAAATCATACCATAGTTTTCTTTCCCACGGAGTCATATTTTTTCTCAGCATTTTTGCTACTTGAATATTTTTCTTATTATATTCTTTCATTACTAATACCTCAAAGTATATCATACCATTTCCTCCGCCTCTTTTCAAGTTAGCAAAAGGAGTGTATAATAGCAGCGAGGTGATTTAATGGGCGAATACTACCGCACCTTTAATGACGAGATGACGGAAATGTTTTCACAAAAGGTTTATAAGCTCTCGCTTGACGGCGGGATGACCTGCCCGGACAGAGACGGGAGCCTCGGCCCGGGGGGGGGGATATTCTGCTCTGCCGGCGGAAGCGGAGATTTTTCGCAAAAGCGATGTGAAAACATTGACCTGCAAATCGAAAAAGCTAAAAGTCAGGTTTCAAAAAAATACAAGGGCGACAAATATATAGCTTATTTTCAAAGCTACACTAACACTTATGCAAGCGTTGAATACCTTGAGAGCATATTTTATCCCGCAATCAACAATCCGTGTATCGTTGCCCTGTCAATCGGCACACGCCCCGACTGTCTCGGTAAGGACGTGCTCGATTTGCTCAAAAAGCTGAATGATATAAAGCCGGTATATGTAGAATTGGGGCTTCAGACCTCAAACGAGCGGACGGCAAAGCTTATCAACCGAGGCTACACGCTTGATGTTTTCGACAAGGCAATGTCCGACCTTCGAGAAATCGGTGTTAAAACGGTCGTGCATATAATTTTAGGCTTACCGCACGAGACAAAGCAGGATATGGCTTCTTCCGTAAGCTATGCCGTAAAAAGCGGCGCCGACGGAATAAAACTCCAATTATTGCACGTTCTCAAAGGTACCGAACTTGAAAGAATGTATCTTAACAAGGAATTCGAAGTGTTCGGCTTTGACGACTATATAAACACGGTGTGCTATATGATAAGCCTTGTGCCTAAAAATGTAACAATTCACAGAATAACGGGCGACGCACCGAAAAAACTGCTTGTCGCTCCGCTGTGGTCGGCGGACAAAAAGAAAGTTCTCAACGCAATAAACAGAGAACTGAAAAGGCGAAAAGAAAGCACATAAAAAAGAGACGGAAACCTAATTTAAGGCTTCCGTCATTTTTATTAAAGAACGTAAATTATAACGTCTCTTGCTCCCCACTGTCTGCACTGTGCGGTTGTGTTCATAAACAAATCAACCGTGAATTTGCCCTTCTTGACAAATCCGCCCGTATCTGCCGCTATGCAATAGCCGTAAACTATGCCGTCGGTTGATACGATATATAATTCTGTGCCGTACGGGAACTGATTGGGGTCAACCGCAATGTATCCCGGCTTTACCGTTCTGCCGCTTGCCGTTTTAGCACCTGCCGAAGCAGAATAAGCAGCAGCCTTGCCCGTTACAACTCTCTTATATGAAGTCGGTACTCCGTTTTCAAGAGTAAGGCTTGAGGGAGGAGTAAGCTCCGAGATAGGTGTTCCGCCGTTTTTAAGAGCAGCTACGGTAACCGCAGGCTTCTCCTTTGTGCCGACCGTCTTTATCTGCGGTACGGCCTCCTTTGTTACGGTTTCGCTGACAACGCTTGAAGAAGCGAGCTGACCGTCAACAATTTTGTCCGAATAAACAACTGTCTTTGAACCGTTCACGCCCTTTTGCGTTACCTTTGAATTTCCGAGATAAAGCTCATCTGACTTTACGGTCTGAGTTGTGTATTTGATTGCTTCCTGAGCAGTTCTCTCAACATACTCTACACGGTAAACGGTAATCTGTATTCCGTCATAAAGCTCTGTTTCCAAAGACGGCGATACCTCATCATTTTCTCCGAGTGTAACGCCTGCCTTAGCAACTGCATCAGAAACCGTTCCGTCGCCTGTTTTCAATTCGGTCGTTGCTCCGTCTGCCGTAAGCGAAACATTATACGCAGTCTGAAGCTTAACATTCATTGAATTTTGAAGAACAGTCTTTTCGGGGAGGTTTACAAGAATATCTTCGCTGAGCACAACACCCTTAGCCGAAAGGAAATCCGCAACAGTACCTGCGAATTTTTCGTTTGTAACATTTCCCTGAAGATCCGTAAAAGTAATATCCTCCGCACGGTAGAGAACGATTATACTGTCCTGTCCTACCGTAAAGCCGTCAAGGTTTAAGACATCATCATTTGTGGTAACGATTCCTGCTTGATCGACGATAGCCTGCGGATTTGATTTGAAAGTCGAAACTCTTGTAATTTCCGAGCCGTCATAAATGTCAACATTATATGTGCTCGGAGAGGCAGCAAATGCGGTACCTGCACACATAATCGCAAGTACAATTATAAGCGCCGTAACTCTTGAAAGAGTTGCACGGGTTGCGTTTGCATAGCCTTTTAATTCTATAATCATCATTTTGCTCCTTTAACTCATACCTCTTCGTTTTGGAATTTGCCTGAAGATGCTGTTGGACGTCTCCGTAAATTTCCGTAAATTTCAGCCTGTCGGCTGAGAGAAATAGACGAATTTTTGACGCCTCTGTTATTTTCGCGTTTTGACTTTTGCCATTATATTTACTCATTTGTGAATTGTCAAATTTTTTGAAATAAGTTTTTTGTGCAAATTGCACAACATCAAATGTCAAAATATGTCAAATCGTGGTTTTTAAGCTTGAAAGATTTTATCCCGCTAAAGCATTTTCGGTGAATATTTGTGTAATTGTTAAAAAATTATGCTTTGTGGCGAATGCACCCCCGTTTTTTGCTTGAAATTGCTCTCAAAGCACCTACTTTTTGCCAAATATTCTATATATAGTATATTAAATTGTGGTGATTTAATTCATTTTAAGGGGAT
>ERZ780100.529-NODE-529-length-17577-cov-4.235418_pt1 | contig 17577 bp, 17 predicted proteins | sample MGYA00511573_ERZ780100 | MGnify/ENA primary metagenome ERZ780100 (study PRJEB29588, sample SAMEA2161876) | human gut metagenome | biome: human gut; feature: human-associated habitat; material: faeces | place: Denmark | collected 2008/2010 ...
ACAAACAAAATTACGTAAAGGCCATGACAACAGCACGTGACACCCACAATCAGATCGAATACGCCAAGGAGATCAGCCTTGAAGAAGGACTCGCGAAGGGGCGTGTAAAAGGTCCGGCCAAGGCAGGTCGGACCTTATCGTGTATGCCGGCCGCGCTCACTTGAACTGAAGGCGACAGCGGTGTAGGACCGGTCGATGACCGATGGTCCTTATCGGATGTTCTTGTCGAATCCGTCAGGAATGAAATTCTTGTTAACCGGGGTCAATTTCACGAAAACACATCCGTGAGGTGCGACCTCGGTTTCCCATCTTTCTTGATAGCCGCAGGTATAGATATCCTTCTGCCTCCAGAGGTCTCTGATAACCTGAGAGCCCATCACGCCTATTGACTTAGGAATAAAGCCGATCATTTTAGGAGAAGACGACAGGTTGAACATGGCGATGGCGACAGTGCCGTCAGCAAGCGGTTTCAGATATATTGCGTAATCCTTGTCACCATAAATCCTGGCGCCCTGCCAGCCGAGTTCGTCCTGGTTCACATCTATCACTTCGCTGTTGCACAGGAGGTTAAGCGTAAAGTCGTCCATCTCGGCCATATCACAACCTATAAGGAGAGGTGATGCGAGAATGCTCCAGAGAGTGATGTGAGTGTACTGCTCATCCGTCAAAAGCTTGGAATCATGAGTGGACGGTCCCCAGCCGACCTTTCCGACCACGAGCATATCCGCATCCGGCCAGTTGCCGGGCCTTTTGAACGATGCCCATTTATCCTGGCCGAATCCGATTTTCGACATATTGGCCCAGTTGTCCCTGATGTCGCCGGTGGTTCTCCAGCAATTCGCATATTTGGTTATGTATGAAGCCATTCCGACTTTGGAGCTATTGGATAGGCTATAGACGATATCCCGTCCTGTAGCGCGGAGCGCATCCGCCATAAGACGGACATTGTACTCGTCGTTAGGATTCCAGTCATATTTCAGGTAGTCCACGCCCCAGTCTGCCCACTGCTGAGCATCCACATCCACGAATTTATACTTGGTGAAATACCAGAGCGAATCACGCTTCATCTTGCTGCGGTCCAGCTTATGGAACTCGTCGCAGATACCTTTCTCGATAAAATCATATTTGCCGTCCGGAGTATCAGCACTTTCGCCGCAATGCCCTGCATATGTAGCCACCCACGGTCCGGAATAGATTCCGAGTTTCAGGCCATTGGAATGAAGAAAATCTCCCAATGCCTTCATATCAGGGAACTTGGAGTTCGGCTGGATAGCATTGGCCTTGCCGCCTCTGAGTCCCTGCCAGCCGTCATCGATATTGATAAATGACCAGCCGTAATCCACCAGGCCCTTGTCGAGCATTGCCTGAGCCGAACTCATCACTTTCTCCTGGCTCACGCTGTTTCCCCAGCAGTTCCATGAGTTCCAGCCCATCGGAGGAGTGAGGGCAATCTTGTCACCGATGACGATCTTGAAGTCGCGCTCGACTGTGCCAATGCTGTTGGCCGCTTTCAATGTCACCTTGTATTCGCCTGCTTTTTTCACGGAGCCTGTGATGATACCGGTATTTTTATCCAGTTTCAGCCCTTTAGGAAGGCCTTCTGCGCTGAACAGAATCGGACGCTCTCCAGTACAAGGTATCCTGTACAGGAAATCCGCACCTGGACGGGCACCATAAACCTTGGCTCCATTGATTCTTGGTGAAGGCGAGGCCTTAGGCGTAAGAATATACTGAGAAGTATCATTCTTCTCTGAAGCTGAAACTGTGGCCGGAAGAAAAACGACACCGGCAAGAACCGCCAAGTAAAATAGAGTCCTTTGTCTGAAATTCATCATATAATGAGTTATTAGTTGTGTAAGTGTTCGATAGGGACGTCGGTCATTCACCCCGCTCCATAGCCCTGCGCAAGTCTTTTTCCTTGATGGATTCACGCTTGTCATACTGCTTCTTACCGCGCGCAAGGGCGATATTCAGCTTGGCATATCCGTTTTCTGATATGAAGAGCCTTACAGCCACGATGGTGAGACCCTTTTCCTTTACCTTCTGGTTCAGATGGCGGAGTTCACGTTTCTGAAGGAGCAGTTTGCGGTCACGGAGCGGCGCATGCTGTCCCCATGAGCCCCAGGCATACAGGGCAATGTTGATTCCGCGCACGTACAACTGTCCTTTGTCGAAATAGCAGAACGCATCTGACATGGAAGCCCTGCCCGCACGGATCGACTTGATTTCTGTTCCGCAAAGGACAATGCCTGCCGTATAGTTTTCCAGGAACTCGTAATCGAACGAGGCCCTTTTGTTGTTTATATTAACTCTGCTCTTCTTCTCTTTCGCCATAATTCGTTAAGACGCCGCCTGAATAAAACAGCATCCAAATGCAAATTTATCGTTATTTTTGCATAAATCAATCAAATCGTCATCTGATGCCTACAAAAAACCCATACGGCAACACCTACATAGCTGACTTGCCGGAACCGGAGACAATATCCGCGGAAGAAATACTCGAAAGCATTGACAACAAGAGCATTGACCTTGTCTGCGTGCTCGGGCCGACCGCTTCCGGGAAGACGAAATACGCGGTAGAACTGGCGCGGGAGCTGAACCGTCTGAGGGCGGAAAAATACGGAGCGGCTAGTGTCAATGCCACAGGCGCGGTCAATGCCGCAGGAGCGGAGATTCTTTCCGGGGATTCGAGGCAAGTTTACAGAGGCATGGATATCGGAACAGGCAAGGACCTGAACGAATACGGGGAGATTCCATATCATCTTATCGACATCGTGGATGCCGGTACCAAATTCGACCTGTACCAGTATCAGAAGGCGTTTGAGAAGGCATACAAGGACATCATGGACAGAGGAGGGATACCCATATTGTGCGGAGGCTCAGGACTTTACCTCGAAGCTGCCACGTGCGGTTACTCGATTCCGGACGTACCGCCTTCTCCTGAACTGAGGGCCGAACTGGAGGAAAAGCCTATGGATGAACTCGTGTCAATGCTGGCGTCCATGAAGCCCCTGCACAACAAGACCGACATTGACACGAAAAAAAGAGTCATCAGGGCATTGGAAATAGCTTTGTGGCAGAAGGAGCATCCTGTGGAGAACACTGCGTTCCTGCCGAAGAACACATATTACATCGGCACATTGGTCTCACGCGAGGAGAGGAACAGGCGAATCGATGCGAGGCTGGACGCAAGGATCGAGGAAGGCATGGCGGATGAGGTAAGGCGACTGCTTGAGAGCGGCGTTCCCGCAGAGAATCTGACTTACTATGGACTTGAGTACAAGTTCGTTACGCAATACGTCTTAGGAATACTCAGCCTCGAGGAGATGAAGACGCTCCTGGGCAATGCCATCCACCAGTTCGCGAAACGCCAGATGACCTGGTTCCGAGGGATGGAGCGCAAGGGCATCCGGATACATTGGGTCGAGCCTTGACGTGGCAGCAGAAAGCCTCTACTTTGAAGATGGAGAAAGCGGATGGCCGGGAAGTGTACGCGGAGCCTCAGCAGCACGCCAATATGCAGCGTTGAATTCGGGATATACAAATTCCCCGTCATGGTCTATGGTAAACGCGATGTAGTTTATCTTGAACCCCTGAGCGAGGAAATTCTGCTCGTAGAAAGTCTGCACTTCGAACAATGCATCCACGGCAGCCTTGCCGCAGACCGAAGAGAAGTCCGACGAGTAAAGCGAATCTCTATCCTGCCCGTAAAGATCTGACGTAGAAGCCAATACGTGCAGATTGTTCGCCTCACACACGGCCTTCGTATATTCGTACAGGAAAGTGCTGTCTGTCTTGAGATGGATGATGCCGCCCTTCTTCAGAAAATGTCTGTATCTTTCCAGGAACATCGGGCTTGTAAGACGGCTGTTCTCACTTTTCATCTGCGGGTCAGAGAACGTCAGCCATATTTCCGAAATCTCGCCCGGAGCGAAAAACGCCTCGATAAACTCTATTCTGGTACGGAGAAATGCCACATTCGGCAGTTCATTCTCGGTCGCGAACTTGGCCCCTTTCCAGAGCCTCGCTCCCTTGATGTCCACACCGATATAGTTCATGTCCGGGTTTCTCTGCGCCAACGCCACAGTATATTCCCCTTTTCCGCAGCCCAACTCCACCACAACCGGCGTCTTTCTGCCGCCGAACATTGTTTCGGACCAATGTCCTTTGACCGGATGGTCTTTCAGTACCAATGAATTACGGGACTCGTCCCCCGCCCTGTCCAACACCTCTTCAGATGCCGGCTGAAGCAAACATCTGAAAGTGGCATTCTCGCTGAATTTCTTTAATTTTCCGTGTCCCATATTCTATTTCAACACTAATACTTTAACTCTCCTGTCCACTCTTTCGATTTCCAACCCGATACCGGTCAGGCCGTATTTTTTCAATGAATCTTCCGGCGCCTTTATATAAAGTTTCCACAATCCCGGCTTGACAGGAACCAGTCCGGCCCCGATTCTATCCGTAAACACCTTGTCATAATAGGAAGAATCCCGGAGCGCCGAGCGCTGAAGCACAATATTGTCCTCAAACAGTTCTCCATCAGGAGATTCCCAGACCACAAGCAACGGCATTGACCTGAATGAAGAAAATTCCCTGTCAATGCAGGACAGCGACGCGAGCAGCGAAAAATCGTATGCGGACAATGTGTCGGTCATATCAGCATTGAACACAAACCGGCCATAGGCATCGCGTGCTCCAGTGCGCACAAACTGCGCGTAAGAACTTGGTTTTGAGCATGATAGCACTAACATTGACAAGAGCAGTACTCCTGTCAAAGCGATACTTTTATGGCTCCGGACTATCACCTGAGATTCTGTTATTTGCTGTTCGGCTTCTGCTGCTGGCCATTCTGTTGCTGGCCATTCTGTTGCTGGCCATTCTGTTGCTGGCCATTCTGACGCTGGCGTCTTCCGTCACGGCCCTGACGGTTCGGCCTGTCCGAGCCGCCCTGACGGCCCTGCTGACGTGGTGCCGCCTGATTCTTGTCGTCACCACGGCCACGCTGACGGCCACCGTTCTGGCGACGCTTTTTCTTTCCCGGTGAATCGAAACGCGTGATGCTGTCGTCTCCTACCGCAGTTATGAATTCCGGCATTTCCGGCTCCGGTTCAGTCTTGAGAGACTCAGGCTTGATTCCGTTCCGGTTCATCTTGATCACCTCACGCACCTCAGATGCGGCAAGAGGAAACAGATTTGCCAACGACCCCTTGTCATAAGAGAAATACATCACCTCTTTCAGGATGTCAGTCTTCATCAGATAAGCCAGTCCGTCCTGGAACTCGAGCGGCTCCTGTACACGCGGAATGCGGGACTGCGCATCCAAGTATGTGGCCACCTCATAATTCAAGCAGCATTTGAGCTTACCACATTGACCTGCAAGCTTTTGCGGATTGAGCGACAAATCCTGGCAACGTGCCGCCGCCGTGGTGATGGACTTGAAATTCGTGATATAGTTCGCACAGCACAGCTCCCTGCCGCAGATTCCCAGGCCGCCTATCAGACCGGCCTCCTGACGTGCCCCGATCTGTTTCATCTCTATCCTGATGCGGAATTCCTCAGCGAAAACCTTGATAAGCTGACGGAAATCCACACGCCCGTCCGCTATGTAATAGAAAATGGCCTTGGTGCCGTCGCCCTGGAATTCCACGTCGCCGATTTTCATATCCAGACCGAGTTCCACAGCTATCTGACGGGAACGGATCATCGTTTCCTGCTCACGCGCAATCGCCTCCTGCCATTTTTCGATGTCGAGGGACTTTGCCTTCCTGTAGATTTTCTTGAATTCCGTATTTTCAGGGTCAATGCCCCTGCACTTCATCTGCTTGCCGACTATCGGGCCCTCGAGTGTAACGATACCCAAGTCGTGACCGCTCTGCGCCTCGACGATGACCAGATCACCCATCTTGATGCTCTGGCCTGAGGAATTCACATAGAAACCCTTCCTCGTATTCTTGAAACGCACTTCGTAACAGTCAGAATACTGCCCCTGGGAAATGCCTTTCAGCCAATTATAGTCCTCCAGTTTGCAGCAGCCCCTGCGGTAGGTGCAGTTCAGCTCGTCATTGGCATCTCTGGTAACCGTACAGCCACGGTTGCAGTCAAACTGTATATTTTCGTTATTTTCCATATCTGTATATATCAACTCACGAACAGTCTGTCAACCATGTTCGTGAACAAAATTTTCTGATTCACATTGCGGACAACCATCGCATTGGCCTTGTTTATCGCCAAGATCGCCCGCCTGCAGAAGTCAGGGCCCAGTTTTGCTGCGGTTTCGCTGAAGAACTCCTTGTACTCAGGACGCACACCGGCAAGAGAAGGCAACCCCTTCTGAATCATATATATCTTTCGTATGCAGTCACCTGCGAATTTACAAAAAGCTTTCTGTTTTTCACGAGAAGCCATCGCCGCTATCACATCACCGGTCTCGAGGACATCCTGGAAATCACGGGCCAATATCCCATCCATCAGCCTCATGAACACGTCCATCATCTCCACATTCTCATCCCGCTCCGCAAGACTCCTTATCGCCACGCCGATGCTGCCACCCGCAAATTCCGCTGCCGCGCCCGCCGCTTCCGCATCCACACCAGTCCATCGTGGCAATGCAGCCGCAATCTCCTCTTTTGCAGCCGGCTTCACCCTTATCAGCTGGCACCTCGAACGAATGGTCTGGAGCACCCTTTCAGGCTGATGGGTAACCATGAAGAACAATGTGCGCTCAGACGGTTCCTCGATGATTTTCAGCAGTTTATTGGCCGTCTCCACCTTCAGTTTCTCAGGCAGCCATATCACCACAGCCCGATATCCGTCAGAATATGAAGAAAGCGAGAGTTCGTTCAGGATAATCTGCGCATCCAGGACCGGAATAACGGAAGATTTCTTGTCAATGCCGAGAGACTCGTACAGCTCATTCTCCATGAAGAACGGGTTGCGCACGAAAAGTTCACGCCACTTCTGTATATAGGTGAGCGACGACGGTTTTTCACTCGACTTGTCCTTGGATGCAGTCGGAAAGACGAAATGCATATCCGGATAAATCAACTTGGAAATCTGGTTGCATGCCGGGCATGTTCCGCAGGAATCCTCTTCCCCACGATGCTTGCAGTTAAGATACTGCATGAACGCCACAATCAGCGCCAATGCCCCGCAGCCCTCATTCTCGTAAAACATCATAGCGTGCGGAATGCGGCCCGCGACGGCCATTCTGACCAGCGCTGCCTTCACTTCAGCATTTCCTATGACATCCGAAAACCTCATGACTTTCTGTCCGCCGTAAATTCTGCAATTTCACCCAGCATCTCGACCTCCTGCATATTTCCGAAAGGCCTCAACGCTATCCTCGCATTGTCCACATACTCGTAAAGACGCTTGCGGGCATATTCGATTCCGCCCTCCAACTTCACAAACTCAATGATTTCACCGCCATACTCAGGGTGATCATCGATTCTGCACAATTTCCGCCTGATCTCCCGTCCACGCTCCTCGCCAGCCTTGGCCAATGCCCCGAGCAGAGGCAATGTTATCTTCTTTTCCTTCAGATCCAGCCCCACCGGCTTGCCTATCTCGGCATTCTCTTCATAGTCGAATATATCATCCCTTATCTGAAATGCGACACCAAGACATTTCGCATAGGTCCTGGCCGCCGACATCTTCTCCTCAGTAGCGCTCACCGATATCGCTCCTGCAGCAGCGGAAGCCACGAACAATGATGCCGTCTTATCGTAAATTATTCTGTAATAATCCTTTTCGAGCGTATCGCCGGTCTCGGCCTTCTGCAGCTGAAGCAATTCCCCCTCAGCGAGGTCTGTCAATGTAGAGGCAAAAATCCGTATGACCTTGTCCGACGAATTCCTGCTGGCGAGAATGTTCTCCATTCCCTTCACCAGCCAGTAATCCCCCAGCAGGACAGAAGCGCGTCCTCCGAGAATGGACATCACCGTAGGCGCACCACGCCGCACAGGACTGTCATCCGCCACATCATCGTGGAGAAGGGTCGCATTGTGCAACAACTCCACAGCAGCGGCATATTTTATCGTATCATCAGTAACAAATCCTCCGGAACAGGCCTTGGCCACAAGCAGAGTCAGCACAGGCCTCACCTGCTTTCCATTATGCGAAAGAATCGCCCTGTTCGTCTTGTCCAGCAACTCAATATCCGTGGACAGCGACGTCGCCATCAGCTTGTTTACCTTGTCCAGGTCCTCTTTCAGAAAATCCTTTATGCTGCTGAAATCCATATCTACAACATTTTCACAAGTTCATCCACCGTCTTCGGGAATGATATAAGCTCCATAGTGGCGGCATCCATCATCTTGGTATCCACATAATGCTCAAGGAGAGCGATGAGCTTGTCATAGAATCCGTCGATGTTCAGAGCGAAAATCTTCCCGCCGTACCTCTGGAGCTTGGCAAGCGTCAGCGTCTCCACCAACTCTTCCAATGTCCCCACTCCGCCAGGCAAAGCTACCGCAGCACACGTCCCCTCACGCATTTTGTCCTTGCGCTCGGACATCGTATCCACCCACACGGTCTCTGTAAGTTCACGGGCGACAACACTTTCCATAAATCGCGGAATCACGCCGACATGTCTTCCGCCGGCAGCAACCACCTCGTCAGAGACCACACCCATAGTGCCCTTCCGGGTTCCTCCGGACACCACCGTATAGTCCCTTTCCACAAGAGCACGAACCAGCTCCCTCGCAGCACTGTCATATTTCGGATCAATGCCGCTTTGGCTTGAGGAGCAGAATATCACCACTTTCCTATCGCAAGTCATATCAGAACATAAAAGCTAATGAGAACGATATGCCGTTGAAGTTCCTGCCGTCCTTGAACGCATCCTTGACATGCTTGCCGACATTGTTCATCTTGCCGTTTTCAGAATAGAGAGAACCGAAGTTCCAGTAATATTTCACTGAAACCTGCATCTTCCAGACATCGATTCCGGCGCCGAGTCCCAAACCGTACTCCCAACGGGACAAAGCCGCCTCGCTGAAAGATTTGGATGAATAGGATATCGGATCTGAGCCCTTCACCTTGGAATGGAGTCCATATCCGATGAACGGTTCCGCGAACACATAAGGTCTGAAAGCCATCAAGTCAGGTCCCCACTGAACCTGTACAGGGATTTCGATGTAGGAAACCTTCGCATCAAGCTTGAAGTTGTCGATATTCGCATCGCTCAGCTTGGTACCCTTGGCCTGATACAGCACTGAAGGCTGTACGGCAAACCCGAATGCAACAGGAATCTCTGCGGTAATACCGAAATGATACCTGCCTATGGAACTCGGGTCCAGATTCTTGGCATTTGATGACGATGAAGTAAATCCGGCCATAATGCCGAGCCTTGCACCGCTACGGTCGCCGGCATAAGCATAGAGTGATGACGCCAATATCACCGCCACTACTGCCGCAGCAAATTTCTTGAACATAATTCTTGCCTCTTTATGAAAGAGCTTATAAAAGAGCGTCAATTTTAGATGTAATCTGCGCTTTGGGAACAGCACCCACAAGTCTGTCAACTACTTGACCGCCTTTAAAGAAAAGAAGTGTAGGAATGCTTCTGATGCCGTACTGGGCTGCGATATCCTCGCAATCATCCACATTGCACTTCACTATTTCCGCCTTTCCTTCATATTCGGCAGCCACCTCGTCCACTGTCGGAGCGAGAGCACGGCAAGGACCGCACCAGGTCGCCCAAAAATCCACTATTACCGGAGCTGCTCCGGAAATGATATCCGAGAAATTCTCGTTCGTAACTACTTTTGCCATAATAATATATTTTAGAGTTTACAAATATAATAATCTGACCGAAGTTTCGCAAATACGAAATCATTTTGCTGCTCCGTCAGATGCCAAAAAGGGGGATGACATGTAAATCATCCCCCGTACATATATGGATCCAGGCTTCAGTAATCCCTTACGGTTACTTAGAAAGCCTGGGCAGCATCCCAGACAAACACTCTGAGCCCCAATTCCGGCGTTTCCTCATCCTTGGACTTCAGCGCAGAGACGATACCCTGCACCTTGTCATCAGGAACGACGGCGAGAATCGCATAATTCAATGCCGGCCATGCGTGATTGCCATAGTGCGGCTCACCGTCCACAGAACCACGGCCCTGGATATTGTCCCAAAGAGTGAAACCCCTCTGCCCATTGGCGTCGAGGACTTCGAGAACTTCCTCGCTGTACGCCTGATTGTATGATATAAACAATGCTTTCATAATCAATGCTTTTTAGCCGTTTATTACAGCCTGCTTGGCAAGCTTTTTCTGTTTGTGCTTCTCCTGTCTCGTAGCGAATACGCAGTAGATGGTAGGAATCAGCACCAATGTAACCACTGTCGAAACTGACAGACCCCAGGCAACAGTCACACCAAGTGAGCGCCACATTTCAGAACCTTCACCCGTTCCGATTGCCATAGGAATCATACCGAGCACAGTAGTAAGCGTGGTCATGAGGATAGGACGGAGACGGCTTCTTGCAGCAGTTACCGCAGCGTCGAGAATATTCATTCCCCTCTCACGGCACAGGATAAGGTAGTCAATCAGCACAATACCGTTCTTCACCACGATACCGATAAGAATCAGCAGACCGATCATCGCCATCACACCGAGTGCCGTATTGGTAAGCCACAGACCGAAAATCACACCCACAAGAGCGAACGGCACTGAGAACATGATCACGAACGGACTCATGAATGACTCGAACTGAGATGCCATCACCATATAAACCAGTATGACGATCAATACCATAAGGGTAATGAGATCTACGAACATATCCTGCTGGTCCTCATAGTCTCCGGCCACCTTGGCGCTAAGCTCGGACGGGATATTTGCCTCATTGATGGCAGTCTGTGCTGCCAGAACGCCCTCACTCATCGCGTGACCGCCCTCGATCACACCCGATACCTTGATCATTCTCTGACGGTTCTTTCTCTCGATTGTAGGAGGGACTTCCGTCTCGACCACTTTTCCGAGGTCCTTGATCTTGATGCCGGCACCTGCCGGAGTGTAGATGATGATGTTTTCAATATCCTCCACACTTGTCCTGAACTCAGGAGCATAACGCACTCTGATATCGTACTCTTCACCGTCTTCACGATAGAATGAGCCTACAGACCCGCTCATGGCAGCGCTTACAGAAGCTGCAGCCGTGGTCGTATTCAATCCGTTGGCAGCAAGTTTCACCCTGTCGAAGTCCACCTGATACTCAGGAGTGTACTGGTCACGGCTCAGAGTAACCTGGGCGAATGACTGGTCTGCGAGCATCCTGGCCTGGATATCCTTGGCCACGCGGTCCGTGGTAGCGAAGTCATAACCGTAGATTTCCACATCTACCGTAGCGGCACCGCCCATACCGCCCATACCCTCGGTCACGGTTCCTTTATGGATTTCCGGATATTCCCGGATATCGGCACGGATAATGTCGGCGATTTCACTTGCAGAACGCTTACGAAGCTCCATACTTCCGAGGTTGATGTTCATTGATATGACATTGGAACCGTTGGTCTGCATACTTGCAAACGCATTGTCGGAGTCAGCCTGGCCGTAGGTGTAGCTGCAGATCTTGATTTCAGGAACCTGCTCACGGACACGGTTATAGAAGTTGCGGGCAAACTCTCCTGTCACTTCCTGAGACGTACCGGCATTGAGCTCGATAGACACTGTCAGACGGCCCTGGTCGGAATGAGGGAAGTATTCGCTCTTGATATGCGGTCCGAGAAAGGCCAGCACAGCCACAAATATAGCCAATGCGCTGAATACCACGGTCTTTCTGTGGCGGACAGCCCAGTTGATGATGTATGCATACCCTTCAGATATCGCATTCAGAGCCTTGTCGATAGGCGTAAAGAATATCTTGTAGAGCTTGCTGTCATGCCTCTTGTTGCTGAGCATTCTTGAGCAGAGCATCGGAACGAGAGCCACAGAAGAAGCCAATGACACGAACATGATGATGCTGACAATCCAACCCAACTGACGGAACATGATTCCCGACATACCGGAAACGAGAGTCAGAGGGAGAAACACTGCGAGCATTGTCAATGTAGAGGCCACAATGGAAATGCCCACCTCTTCTGTTCCGTGGATTGCTGCCTGTTTAGGCTTTTCACCTCTCTCCAAGTGCGTTGTGATGTTCTCCAATGCCACGATGGCATCATCGACGACCATACCGATAGCGATGGAAAGGGCCGACATTGATATGATATTCAATGTGTTGCCTGTAGCGAACAGGTACACGAGGGATGCAAGCAATGAAATAGGGATGGTCAGGACAATGATGAGTGTCGCTCTCCATCTTCCGAGGAAGACATATACCACAAGCATGACGAGGATGAATGTGATGATGATGGTCTCCTTCAGGGAGTTGATACTGTTGATGATATTGTCCGAACTATCGACGACGGTCTCGATATGAATATCGGTAGGCAGTGTCTTTTCTATTTTCTTGAGTTCGTTCTTGATGCCTTTGATGACGTTCACCGTATTGGTTCCGCTCTGCTTCTGGATTACGATCTGCGCAGAACGTCTGCCGTTGGTGACTGCTTCCTGCTCCTTCTCCTGCTGGCCGTCCCTGACGGTAGCCACGTCCTTCAGATAGACAGCGTCGCCGTTCTTGTAGCCGACCACGATATTGAGCAGCTCTGACGGGTCTTTGAACTCTTTCTGGATACGGAGGGAGTATGACTCGGAGCCTATGTCAATGTTACCGCTCGGCACGTTCCTGTTTTCTGAGGAAATGATTCCGGAAACAGTGGCGATGGACAGACCGTAAGCCTGAAGCTTGTTCGGATCGCAATACACCTGAATCTCACGGGTAGGAGCACCTGTCACTGACACGGTACCTACGCCTTTCACTCTGGCAAGCGGTGTGGAAACCTTGTCGTCCAGGATCTTGTCCAAGCCCGGAAGGCTTTCCTCTGCCGTAGCGGAAAGGATGAGGATAGGCATGTCATCTGCACTGAACTTGAAGATGACAGGAGTAGTGGCCTGGTCTGGCAATGAAGAGTTGATCATGTCCAGTTTGTCTCGGACATCATTGGTCGCCTCCTCTATATCTACACCGTAGTTGAATTCAAGAATAAGAATGGAAATGTTCTCCTTTGATCTGGAGGTCAGATCCTTGAGGTTGCTGACTCCGTTGAGTCCGTTTTCAAGAACCTTGGTCAGGTTCGTCTCGACGTCCGCCGCACTTGCTCCAGGATACGAAGACATGACCATTATGACATTTGCATCGAAGTCCGGATACTGGGCTATGGACGTTTTCATGAACGAGAACACGCCGAAAATTGCAAAAGCTATGAAAACCAATGCAGTAGTGACCGGCTTGTTCACCGCTGTTTTATATATGCTCATTTGATTCTGATTTAGAAATTACATGAAGTGGGGACTGCCGGACTATTCCTGGACATTGACCTTCTCGCCATTTCTCAGGCTTGACTGTCCCTTGACAACCACTTTGTCTCCTTCTTTGAGTCCGCTGAGGATTTCAAATTTTTCGTCGAAGTGCCTTCCGAGGGTAACTACAGCTTCTTTTACTGTTCCGTCTTCCTGAAGCACGAACACTGTCCTGACACCTGAGCCCTGCTGTTTTACTACTGAGCCGTCAGGTACTGTCACATTATGAGTAGCGCCGAAATTGATGGTGACTCTGGAGTACATGCCCGGTCTGAGCTGACGGTCGGCATTTGTGACATTGACCTCAACTGTGAAGGTATGTGTGGAGGCCTGCATCGTAGGGAAGATTCTGGCGATACGGCCTGTGAATGTCTTTCCAGGAAGAGCGTCTGCGGTCAATGTGACCTTGTCGTTTTTCTTGACTTTGGTATAGTCGCTCTCTGATACGCCTACATACAGTTTCACCGGTGTAATCTGCTGAACCACATAGAGCGGCTGACCTGTGTACATGTCACCCTTGTCATAGTTTCTCGCGGTAATCACGCCGCTGATAGGCGAGCGCAGTATGGTATTCTCAAGAAGATTGTTGTACTGGCTGCGGGTAACATTGTATTTGAGTTCCATCGCATCGAAATCCGACTTGGAAACGCCACCCTGCTCGTACAGGCTCTTGATACGGCTGAATTCCAGAGAATCGTTTGCCAATGAGAGCTTGGACTGGTTCAGGCTCAAGTCGTCCATTCTGGCAACTATCTGTCCAGTTTTCACGAAATCACCTACTTCCACGTAGATGTGCTTGATTCTGGACGGGCTCTGAGGTGCTATATTGTTTGTTGCGTAAGGCTCTACTGTAGAGGTATATACGTCTGACTGAGGGATGTCTTCAGCTGCTACTGACATGACCTGGACATTGCTCAGTTTCACTTCCTGCTGCACATCCTGCTGACCTTCTGTCTTGGAGGTGTTGTTTCCGCAGCTTGCCGCCATCACGACTGCAGATGCGTAAATGATAGTTCTGAATTTCATATTTTTCATTGTCTTATTATCTGTTGTTCAAATCCACGTTACCGTTTTCGTCTATAAAATCATGACCGAGAACCTGCTCAAGGCTTGATTTCGCTACCATATAGCTGTATATGCTCTGAGATTCGCCGAGTTTCGCCTGTGTAAGTGCGAGCTGGGCATCGTTGAGCTCAGTGATAGTGCTGCGTCCCACGTTATATGATTTGGTGGCGATGTCATATGCCTTCTGCGCTGTCTCCACGGCTTCTTTTGCTGCCGCGCAACTCTTCATCTGGGTCTCCATCGTGTTCAGATACTGTCTGATGGCGATTTTCAGCTGACGTTCCGTGTCATTGACTTGGATGGCAAGCTCTGAAGCCTGGACTTTCGCCTGGCGCACATCGTTCAGACGTTTTCCGCCTGAGAATATCGGGATGTTCAGGCTGAGGCCCACATAAGAATACGGGGTCCATCTGTAGTCGCTGAACTTGAAGTCATTGGTCATCGCATTCAGGCTGTATGAGAATGTGAGGGCGAGTGACGGAATGTAGGCGTACTGCTGGAGTTTTACCGTTTCTGCGAGCTGGTCTGCCTGGATCGCCAACTGACGCATTGTCGAGTTGTGGTCCAAGTTCATTATATCGGTGCCATTCTCCAGTGCCATCTCACCTGTGTAATCTTCAAGTGAGCCGGCCACGTCGATGTTCTGGTCGAGCTCCACGCCCATAACCGCCTTCAACTGCCACAATGACAGAACTACTGAACTTTCTGCGTTATATACGTTCGGAATCGCGCTTGCTACAGTAGATTTCGCTCTGGTATATTCCAGCTCAGAGGCTTTCTGCGCATTGTAACGCATCTCCGTCTGCTTGAAGTTTTCCACAGCATTGGCATACACGTCTTTATAGACATTGAGCGCTTCCTTTGCAAGAAGGGCTGCATAGTATGACTGCTTTACCTGTGTAACCATTTCAAGACGTGATGAACGTGCCTTCTCGACTGCGAGTTCCACGCTCTTTCCTGAGATTTTCAGACTTTTCCACAACTGGGCATTGACAAGAGGCATTGACGCGGATACTCCTGCATTGTAGGTGTTCCAACGTCCTACTTCGATGCCGCCTCCTGGAGGGAAACTCGGGGTTTCTGTGGATGAGGAACCTGAGTCCGTCGCTCCCGAATCTGTCGTTCCGGAATCTGAAGACGAGCCGCCTCCCATGATCTTGCTCATGTCCATATCCATATACATAACCTGCTTCTTGATGGTTCTCATGAAAGAGGCTGTCAGGTCAATCTGTGGAAATAAAGATGCATAAGTACCTTTCTTGGCATAACCGGCGCGTTCAATTTCCTTGTCCGCGACTCTTACCGAAGCGTTTTCACTCAACGCGATTTTAAGGGCATCTTCCAATGTAATGACTGTCGCTGTCTGCGTGCTGTCCGCTTCCTGTGCTACTGCCTTTGCGGACCAACTGACCGAGATTGCAATCAACAGCAAGCTCGGAATCCATTTTTTCATACTCTAACTATTTACTTTTCTTTACAATTTTCTATAACCAACTCGGCGGCGATAATTGCAAAGCACATACCAGATTTGTGTACAAAATGACAATTTTTATTGCAATTATGTTCTAAAGGTCGACTATTTGTTAAGTTCAAGGACTATTTAAGCCAATGACTTGGCATAATGCGTCTTTTCTTTGTGTTTCCCATCGTCCGGACGCACGATTGCCGCAGGTTGTTTCCGCACGAATGCATAGACGAGGAAACCGACTCCGATGAGGATGAACGGAATGCTCAGAACCTGCCCCATGTTGAGGAACATATTGTCCTCGAACGCCACCTGAGGTTCCTTGATGAATTCTATCAGGAATCTCATTCCGAAGCAGACGATGAAGAATATGCCGATGAATGTGCCTCTATACAGTTTGTCGAGTTTGTATCTGTACATCCATATCAGGACTATTCCCAATATGAGATAGCTGAGCGCCTCATAAATCTGTGTAGGATGTTTCGGCTCGGTTTCGTGCCGCAAATCGAATATGAATCCCCAAGGAAGAGATGTCACGTCGCCGTAAATCTCTGAGTTCATCAGATTTCCGAGACGGATGAATGTAGCCGCGAATGCCACGGCTATACACAGCCTGTCAAGCAGCCATACGAAGTCGAAATGGTTTTTCTTGCCGTAATGATGTGCGTACCAGAGCATTGCAAAGAAAAGGACAATGGTTCCCCCGTGGCTTGCGAGTCCGCCTTTCCACGGCATGAATATCTCCAGAAAGCCTTGCCAGCTTCCGAAGTAGTAGTCCGGCTGGTAGAAGATGCAATGCCCGAGTCTGGCGCCTACAATCGTGGCTATCAGGAGGGTATAGAGCAATGAATCCAACAGGTTCTCCGAGACGCCTTCTCTTCTGAAAAACCATCTGAAGATGTACCATCCCAAGACGAAGCCTGATACGAACAGTATGGAATACCATCTGAGGCCGAATGAGCCGATATGGAAAATGACAGGATCCACATGCCAGTGGACAAACAACATTTCTAACATATGTAAATATATTAAGTAGTCCATGCCGGCTGTCCGTTCACAACCTCGTTAGACCGAATAACTTACAAATTTACGCATATTTTCGGATTTCTCTTTATTTCGCCCAAGTATTCCACCTGCACAACTGAGTGAGAATAGTCCTGTCACCCAAGTATTCCACCTGCACAACTGAGTGAGAATAGTCCTGAAAAAGGTTTACCAGTTGGGCGCACCACGCAACAGGCTGACTATAAACGAATTAAGCATTTTCAGAGTTGCAGAATCGCCAACTCTGAAAATGCATACATCATTGAATATTAAGTCATTACGCGTCGCGCCCCGAGTACTCCTCTTCACATCATACACACAAAACCACGAACACGGATACGTCACACTTCATACAAGCACGGATACGTCACACTTCATACAAACACGGAATGTCACGCTTCACAGCGTCCAAACCTGCTGCAGTTCATAGCCACGCAACCAGCCATACGCGACGCGTAATTTCAAAACTTGCTTAGTCACCCCAAAAACCGCCGCCTTCGGCTTCCTCTAAACCACATTCACACAGGACATCATAAACTTTGCCTGCCTCTATATATTTGGTAGCGTAAAAATCAATCCTCCTATGAAATGTCATAAATG
>ERZ780100.539-NODE-539-length-17268-cov-5.811305_pt1 | contig 17268 bp, 13 predicted proteins | sample MGYA00511573_ERZ780100 | MGnify/ENA primary metagenome ERZ780100 (study PRJEB29588, sample SAMEA2161876) | human gut metagenome | biome: human gut; feature: human-associated habitat; material: faeces | place: Denmark | collected 2008/2010 ...
ATTAGATTTGACGGTTCGTATGACGTCTGTCGTGACCGAACATCGGCCATTCAGATGCAGCAGGTCCTTTGCAGAACTTGGTGTCAGTCTTGTCATAAGGGCGGAACGCAACTACGCCCGCGAATTTTCTTGAGTCATTGTCAGTGAATGATATGTAAACTATACCGTCGTCACCGATAACTATTGAAGACCAGATCTTCGCCACGCGAAGGCCCTCGAAAGTCTTGGCATCCTTCGCCATCACAGCATCTGCAATGTCCGCTTTCAGCAACAGGTTACAGTTCTTGTCAACGACATAATACTGACCGGACTCTGTTCCGAAGTGAATGTTTCCGGCAGCGTCCACAGCAGGTGAACCTGCTACTTTCTCCTGAACCTTGAAACGTCCTACGACATTGCATTTTCCTTCTGCGTCAGCAGTTTTAGGGTCAATGATAACTATACCTCCGTCATCCTGGCCTGTAGTGTAAGCAAGAGCAGCCACAACATACCCTTCTGAAGTCACGGCAACTCCACCCTGATCCTGGGAAGCATGGTTGTCCTCCACATAATGATTTGCAATCACAGTTCCGCTGGCAGCCTCTACCACATAGACTCTCGTTCCTTTCTGGTCGGTGCAGACACCTGCAATGCATGGTTTTCCGTTAAGCGTGAGAGCAGCAATTCCTCCCATCGGCGCAGATTTGACAAAAGTAGGGTCATTCTTGTCGGACCAATGTCCCCAAGCAGCATTTACCTTATTGCTTCCGCCATTGTCGAGAGTTGTCTGAGCAACACCCCAGAGTCCGTAAACGCCACCATACCAGCTCACATATCCGTCTTTAGTAAGGAGCAGTCCGGTACGGCAACCTCCTGCAGGCTGGGCAAAGCCATTGCGCTTTCCGGTAGCCTTGTCTGCAGAAACGGCGATTCCGCTTTGACCTACACAGCCGAAGTAAACGTTCTTCTCACCGATACCTCCGATACTTGCCTGATATGCTGGTTCCGGTGTAGTACCATCTGCTCTGAACCACTCGCTGAATGACCATTTTACAGAACCGTCAGCATTGTAGGCGATAAAATGACCATCATTGTCCTTTGAACCGCAACCGATGAAGACAGTGCCGTCAGTATCGATTGAAGGAGTACCGTAGGTCTCGCCCTTATTGACAGCCTTGAACATCTGCTTCTCAAACACTTTGCCGCCGTTCTTGTCGAACTTGTAGAGTTTGTTTGCCCTGGTTGCACACCATACGCTTCCGTCATCAGCGACAGCAGGAGTCGTGATGGAGTTATAGCCTTCCATATATCCGGCCCAGAGGACTTCGAGGCCACCGGTCTTTGCAATAGGAGCCGGATCCACCACGACGAGTTTCCTCTTGCTTGCCTTGTTGCCGAGGTCATCTGTCAATGAAAGAGTCACGGTGTATGTTCCGTTGGTCTTGAATGTGTATTTCACATCCTCATCATGCTTTTCAAGCATTTCACCATCTACAGTCCAGTCGTAAGTATATGGTTTCTTTCCACCTGTACTGTTGCTGATAAATGGATTTCATCTCCTGCATAACAAGGGTTTGCAGAAATTTCGAAACTTGCAGTAAGACTGCTTACTTCCACCTTCTGTTTCTCGCAGGCAAGAACTGATACGAGTGCGCCTGCTACCAGACAAAGAGTTTTAATCTTATTCATAATGTTTTAATTATATAGGTTTTACAATTATTGTTCTGCTCCTGAATAGCCGGGATTCTGGGTATATGCTCCGCCGGCTTTGTCTCTTTCATCCTGAGGAATAGGCCAATACATGAGGAAATCACGTCCGTTCCACTCAGAATACTGAGTGTCAATCCATTTCGCGAAATCAGCAGAATGATGTCTCAGACCGATTCTCTTGATATCAAACCAGCGATGTCCCTCTGAATAGAACTCCCTGCGGTTCTCATCGAGGATAAGCGCCTCGAGTTCATCTTTACCGAGAGAGGCAGGCAAGTTCACTGATGCATATCTCTTTTCGAGAAGTGAAAGAAGGGTCTCACGCGCTCCCGAATAATCACCGCTCGCCCACTGTGCCTCGGCTTTTATGAGATATACGTCTGCCAATCTCATACACATAAGAGGAGACTGTGAAGGATCCGGATTCTTTACGAACTGACCGCCCTGTCCGTTAGGGAATTTGATGATCGGCTTGGGATCCTCTGCAGAGAATGTAGCAGCCTTGCGAATATCTCCTGTTCTTGTGGCATCGTCACTGTACAGACTGGCCCAGCACTCGTCTGTCGGAGAGTAGTTGTATGAGCCGTCAGTATCATTGACTCTCTCATACAGACGGATATAATCTGTTGAGCGGATGTTGATCGGGGCGAATATGATTTCCTTGTTTGAAGTGCCGTTGATGAACATTGACGCAAAATCCGTACTGTTTGAGTTCAATGAGAAACGGCCTGACTTGATCACATCGTCGGCAAGGGCAATGGCTTCGGCGTCCTGTGCCATCCAGAGCATGATTTTCGCACGGAAAGCCTTGCAGAATTCCTTGGAAGGATAGGCGAAGCTGTTGAATTCACCAAGGAGACCTTCAGCAGCCTTCAAGTCCTCGACTATCATTGACCAGACGTCTTCCTCGCTGGAGCGCGGAACGATTTCAGTGCTTCCGGATACTTTTATGATAGGCACTCCGCCATAACGCTGCACAAGGCCGGTGTAGATCATTGCCCTGAAGAGGTATCCTGTTCCGAGTGCAGTCTTTACATCTTCATTATCCTGATTGGACGCAGCGAGAGCTGATTTTATGAGCAGGTTGGCATAGTTGAGCTTCTGGTAGCAATACTGCCATCTGGTCAACGGAATCTGTGCAGAAGCCGACTGCGTCTCGCCATGGACATCAGCATAGGAAAATCCGGGACCTCCTTTGAAGTTTTCGGCCAAATAATCCCCTTCGAACCACAAATTGCTCAAGAACGCTTCATATTGATGGAGAGTACCGTTCGTCAACAGCGCGAGGTCATTGTCGGTAAGCTTGTTAGCGGGAATCTGTCCTTTCGGACTCGGATTGTCCAGCCAAGAGCATGATGCCGCAAGAACCGACACGCACAAAATCATTGAAATAAATATCTTGTTTTTCATATCTGTCAGTAATTTGGATTGATACATCTTTTAGAACTGGATCTGAATACCGAAGAGGTAAGACCTGAGTGAAGGCTGGTAGCCGAAATCTACACCGTAACCGGCTGACGCAGGGCCGCTCGACATGGAAACTTCAGGGTCATATCCGTCATACTTCGTGAGTGTCAATGCATTGTCCACAGAGAAGAAGACTTTGGCAGAATTCGATCTGATGGCTTTCAGCACCTTGCCCGGAAGATGATAGGAAAGGGTAATCGTCTTGAACTTGAAATAAGACGCATCCTCTAGATAACGGGTAGATGTGAGGATATTGTAGTCCACATCCCAGCCCGTGTGGACTCCTGGAAGAACCGGACGCGGCATGTCATTGATGCCTGAGCCTTCGCGCCAATAATGATTAGCAGCATATTTGCTCACATTGAAATAGCTGGTCACTGACTTTCCGGCATCATCCGTCACGGTTCCAGAACTGAGTCCGAGATGCTCGGTACCTTCTTGGCCGCATCCCTTCCATGCAGCGAACACCTTACCTCCGATGCTGTACTGGCAGAACACTGAAAGTTCGAGGCCTTTCCAGCCGAAGTTCAGGTTCGCGCCACCGAAGAAATCAGGAGTCGCCTTTCCGACACGCATCCTGTCGTCGTTATAGTCAATGTCGCCGTCACCGTTCACGTCAGTATAGATGCAGTCACCGGCTCTTACTCCTTTTGCATAGAGTTTTGCAGGAACATCCTCGTCATTCTGGTAGATGCCCTCAAAATTAAGCATATACCAGGAGGAAACCGGCTGACCTGTGATGAGCGCATGCTTGGTACCACCATAAAGATTTGCCTGCTTTATAGGGATAATATCCTTTCCGTCAAGAAGTTTCGTAAGCTTGTTCTTGTTGTAGGATATGTTCGCGTCCATATAGAGGTGGAAGTCTCCGATTTTGAGAGGTGTTCCGCCCACGGTGAGCTCGAAGCCGTCATTGGATATGCTTCCGATGTTGGAGGTAAGTGTCGTGTAACCTGAAGTTACGATTACCGGCTTCTGATAGAGCAGGTCGTCGGTAGTAGCATGGAAATAATCGAAATCGACATGCATCCTGCCCTTGAACAGCTCCGTATTGACTCCGAAATTGTACTTTGTAGAAACCTCCCACTTCAAGCCCTGGGCAGGAGTAGAGAATGCGAGACCTGAAACGCCGTTATATGAGGAGCCCGCGCTGACGAGGTCCATTGCAGCCCAGTTGCTGATGCCGTCCATGGAACCGGTCTGGCCTGCTGATACGCGGAAACGCAGTTCATCTACCACATCGTTCTTCGGGAAGAACTTTTCATTGGAAATGATCCAGGCGAGGGACGCAGCCGGGAAGAATCCGAATCTGGATTCCTGCGGGAAACGTGACGAGCCGTCAGTTCTGAACGAAGCGTTGAGGACATATCTGTCTTTCCAGTTGAATGCTGCTCTTGCGAACCAGGATTCGAGGGCGTATGCATTGTAACCGATGCTTCCGCTGTAAATCTGGGTTCCGCTCGTTATGAGGTTGAAACTGGACGATGGGAATGCATTGTTCGCATAATTGTCTGAAGCTGCGCCGAAATTGGATGCGCTGTAATTCTCGTATGAGAAACCGGCCATAAGGTTATAGGTGAGGCCTTTCCATTTGTTCTCGTATGATGCCACTGCATCGAACACATATCTCAGACTGGTGTTCTTCTGCTCTGAAAGTGCATGCCAGCCGTCTTTGTAACCACGCTCGGTATTGAGTTCCGTGAGCTTCTTGGTGGTATGGTCATAGATGGAGTATGCACTGAGGGAAGGCGTGAACTTGAAACCCTTGAACGGAGTAAAATCCATGGAGAATGTTCCTTGGAGCTGGAACCTGTTCGTCCAGTAATTTTCCTCGTTGATGGCCATCACAGGGTTATGACGGACAAGACCGTCCTTGCTCATTGTCCTGTAATCTCCGCTGTCGGCATTGACCCTGGTCTGGAAGCCCTTGGAGTCGGTGGTTCTCGTGCAATACGGTGTGTACCACGGCTGTTCCTCGCGGGCTGCTCTCAGGACCTTGAGTGAGCCGTCCTGCTCCTCGATCATGTCGTAGCGGGAGAATGCTCCTGAAAGATTGAGGTTCACCTTGAGCCAGTCCGTAAGTTTCTGGTTCACTTTGGAACGGAGGGTGTATTTTCCGAAGTTCGTCTTGTTGAGATATCCCTGCTGTCCCTCGGCACCGAATGAGAGAAATGCCTGTGTCCAGTCGTTGCCGGCCTGAACGCTTGCCGATGCAGTGTAACGCTGCGCAATTTTTCTGGAGATGGAGCCTACCCAGTCGAAATCAGTTATGTTCTCCGGTATCGAGAATGTCTTCAGTTCCTTTTTCTGGAGGTTATAGTTGTCGAAAGCTTCCTGCATGACCTTGATGTATTCCGCGGTTGAAGCCATCTCGATATCCTTGGCAATGTTGGAAAGTCCGTATGTGCCGTTCACGCTGATTATCGGCTTGCCTGACTTGCCGCTCTTGGTAGTGATGACAATGACTCCAGAGTTCGCCCTTGAACCATAAATGGCTGTCGCAGAGGCATCTTTCAGCACCTCCATGCTTTCAATATCCGAGGCGTTGATATTAGGATAGGACTCTGCGGGAATGCCGTCAACCACATAAAGCGGACTTGAACTTCCTGCGATGGAGTTGACTCCACGGATAATCACATTAGGGCTTGAACCCGGAATTCCGGACGCATTGCTGATACTCACGCCCGGAGCTCTTCCCTGGAGCGCCTTGATAGGGTCCATCTCGGCGCCACGGTCCACCTGGTCCATTTTCACGGACGAGATTGATGAGCTGACCAGCCTCTTGGACTGACTGCCGTAACCTACTACGACAGTCTCCTCAATGGCAAGCGCGTCTTCTTCAAGCACGACCCTGACCGGAGTGGCATCCTGCGGAGTCGCTATCTTCTTCTCGACATATCCGAGACAAGAAAATGTCAACTGAGGGACATCGGCGTCTACAGTCATCGTAAAACTTCCGTCAATGTCAGTCAGACAGCCTTGATTCGCCTTTCCGCTAATTACCGCGACGCCTACAATCCCGAGTCCGGACGCATCCACGACTTTTCCGGTCACTGTATGTTTCCCGACTTTCGGGCTGACCTTTACGGGTGAGATAAGAGCTATCTGGCGGCCTTTGATCGTATAAGTAATTCCCGTTCCTTCCAAGATAGTCTTTACCGTCTGTTCAATGTCCGCACCCTTCACATTTGCAGAAACTCTTGCATTTGTGTCCACGTTCTGGGCATCATAGAAGAACGAGTAATTACTGTTCTTTTCCACTGCCGCAAGTGCCTCGCGAAGCGTGACACCTTTCAGATTCAGCGTAATCTTCTCCTGAGCCAGTGCCGTTCCGCACATAAGCAGGAAAAAGGATATTGCTGCGCATATCAACTTTTTTACTTGCATAAGATTTATGTGATTAATTTAATAGACTATAGCAGATTTAGGGCTCTCGAAACGATAATTCACGCCTGTAGTCGCGCTGATGATGGAAAGCACGGACTCTAGAGACTCATCGGTTATCGTGAAGTTTATGCAGCCCTTTCCGACCAGATTGTCGGCCAGAACCACATTTACGCCATACCACATGGACAAGTCATGGCACACCTTGTCAAGAGTCGCATCCTGGAACGACAGGCGCTCCATGCACCACAACATTGATCCGCGCACATCACCCTTTCCGATTCTCACCTCGCCGCTTTTCTTGTCGAAAACCGCTACTTCACCCGCCTTCATCATGCTTTCTTTCCCCTCTTCGATTCCTGTCAATGACACAGATCCTTCCACCAGGCTGACAATCACCTCATCCAGCCGTGAGTCCACATCGAACTTGGTTCCCAACACCTTGATTTCCAATCCTCCTGTCTGAATGACGAACGGCTTTTTCTTATCTTTGGCCACATCGAAGAACACACGTCCTTCCGCCAGGACATTCCTGTCCTTCTCGCCGAAATGCTTTCCGTATGTGACAGACGCTCCGGCATTGAGAGTGACGTCACTTCCGTCCGGAAGGCAGACACGGCTCTTTCCGGAAACGCTCGCGAACGTGACAGGCTTGTCTCCATACGATTCATATATATTGTAACTGAATATCGAAACGACTGCAACGGCTGCGGCAGCGGCAATTCCGGCAACAATGCGGACAAACCTGGAGGAGAACAAACTCGTCCCATGTTCCGCAGCCAGGCGCCTGTTAAGCTCCGACCAGGCGTTATTTATGTCAAAATCAGGAGTTTCCGCGTCCACAATCTCGTTCCATACTTTCAAGAACTTGCGATACTCGGCATCATTTCCAGGCACGGCCAACCACTCCGTAAACAGCTTTTCCTGTTCCGGAGAGTTACTTTCCCTCAAATGTCCGGCTAATACTTTTACGATTTCCGTCGGTATGCGTGTCTTCATAATTACGTGACTTTACTATAAAGACACATCCGGACACACCGCCACCCTCGAAAAAAAATTGATTTTTTACATGAAAATAAGAAAAAGGTAAAGTTTTTTCACAGCGATACGCATATATTTCAGGGCCCGGGACATATATCCTTCCACGGTCTTCACGTCCAATCCCGTCCTGGAAGCAATCTGCGCGTATGTCAGTCCTTCCTTACGGCTCATATTGAAAATATCCCGGCACTTTTTCGGAACCGAAGAAGCAGCCTCCCAAGCTATTTCTATCAATGTATCCGTATCGAATTCGTAAATTTCCTCATAGGACACCGATGATGCCGTCTCCAGCTCCTCATGATGTTTGCGGGAACGTATCTTGTTCAAGCTGCGGTTATGCACCGCTCTTTTAGCGTAAGTTTCGAAAGACTTTTCAATGTTTATGGATGTCCTGTTGCGCCACAGATGCATAAAAAAGTCCAGCACGACCTCTTCGGCATCCATCCTGTCTCCGGTGTAAAAATAGGCATAACGGCAAAGAGGTTCATACCAAAGATCAAACAACGCCTTAAAGCTCTCGTTGTTTCCTTCAGCACTAGACTTCCACAATATGCCCGTAGCCTTTTCTTCCATCAGTTACGAATTATCTATTTGTTCTACGCAAATACTGTGGCGAAAGTATATAAATAATCGGTCAACTCCAAGATTTTTTTTAGAGACGCCCCGATTCCGTCGCAATCATCTCCGCGAATGCGGGCCAGGAATTGCGGGCTATGAAATGGCGGATGGCTGTCTGGTTCAGCTGTTTGGGAGAATTGAGAATGGACACCAGTTCGGGGATGGAATGATATATGCGGCAGACATTTTCGGAGGCCAGGTCTGCGAAGGCACCGAAAGACGGGCCCACCGGTTCGCCGCCCATGGCAATCGTGTCCATAAGGACGCCGGAACCGGAAACGGAGCCGGGAAGATATGGGAAAACCACGTATTTGCTGGACGGGACGAGACTGCGGAGCTCTTCGAAAGATGCGGAACGGTTCTCGAAAAGGAAGTGAGTGGCGGACGGACGGGAAACGCTCTGCTCTATCGAAGCGGACAGAGAGGCATCTCCACAACGCCCCACTATGTGGACATCCAGGCCGGCATCACGGATTTCGGGACAAGAAACGAACTCCAGGACGCCCTTATATGGAAGGACATTGCCCCAGATCAGAATGCGGCCGGAAGACATGTCGGGCGCGGGAACATCGGTCGCGGGCATCGGATGGCAGACGTATTTCACCTTGGCCGGGTCGCCGCCGAAATTGGAAATCAATGACTTGGCGTATGCGGCCGTGTCGGTGGAATGGGACAGCACCAGGACCGCCTGGCGGAGCATGCGCATTGTCAAAGAACGCGATATCCGATTCTCACCCTTGTGCGGATGCGGATTGTGGAAAATGAATATGACCTCGCGACGGCGCAGTTTCATGATGACAAGCGAAAGCATTGCCGCAAGATACTGGATGAACGCAAGTTTGTGGAACGCTATGGTCTCCACGAAACTCAGCAGGAAAACATCGGCAGAGAAAGAATAGCGAAGCAAGGTCAAGCCCTGCGAAAGCCGCGGTTTATTCTCAGAATCAAGCACTTCGAAATACGATGCCAGCTCCTTTTTCAAGTGGATGAAATAAGGATTGGGGTAACCGCCCTTGCGGTTGGCCGACGGAGCCACGTAAATATTCCTGCGCATAATCCGGTCTGTCAGATCAGAAACATCAGATATCCAAGCCCCATGAGAACGGACAATGCGAATGTCGACATGACAAGCATCGGAAGCATCGGGTCCAATGCCTTGTCTTCACGGGTCCAGATAAAATATAGATGTACCGCGAAGAGCGGAAGTGTCAGGAAGAAGAGCCAATGCCAAGGGTCCGGGAACCGCAGCAGATTGAATATCACAAGACATATCCAGCCGCCTGCAATGAGGGCGGTATGATAAATCCTGGCACCCTTCACACCTATGCGCATAGGAGTGGTCACACGGATTCCGGCATCGGATTTCACGTCGCGTATATTATTGACATTCAATACTCCTACACTGAAACAGCCGATGGCGACAGCAGGAAGGAGAAGAATCATTGACGGTATCGTATGAGCCACTACGAAATAAGCGCCCAGCACTGAAACGAGACCGAAGAATATGAATACCGAGAGGTCGCCAAGTCCCCTATAGCCGTAAGGATTGCTGCCGAGGGTGTATTTTATCGCACCTCCGATGGCTGCCGCGCCGAGAATAATGAGGCAGATCGGCTCCAGCTGGAACAATGTTCCGAAAGATGCCTGAAGCATCAGGAGTCCAGACAATGCACATGCCACGGTCATCACCACGATGAAACGCTTCATTTCAGTCACCGTGAGACCGCCTTCCGCCAACGAATATTTCGGGCCCTTGCGCTTAGCATTGTCCACACCGCTCAACGAGTCGCCGAGTTCATTGGAAATGTTGGAAAGAATCTGGAGACAGACCGTGGTGAGCATCACCAGCAGCGCCACCTTGAAACTGATACGATAGTCAGCAGCTGCCAACATGATGCCCAGTGCCACTCCCGCAAGAGAGAGGGGCAGAGATCTCAGCCTCATGGACTTTATGTAGTACGACAATTTCTTCATCATTTCATTTTCTTAGGGAAAAACACCTTTATCGCTACAGATATGCCATGCACGACAGCATAGACAAATCCCTGACTTCTACAATCATATATGAACTGCTGATGCGGAGGACGTCCGTCAGGAGCATAAAGATAAGCGATTCTGTCGTGAAGGGAGCATGACCGGTCACGCCATTTCTGGACATGCTCTGAACGGTCGCACGTGCACAGTACACCCGGCGCCACCACGCGGACGACATTGGCCTTGAAGGCCCTTACGCCATAGTCAATGTCTCCGTAGGAATGCTGGTAATGGATGTCAAGATTTCCCAGAATCCGGTAGACGTGCGACGGGACCAGCACCAGCTTGCCGTCGAAAGTGTAACATGGAACCGGAATCGCAGGGTCCGGCTCGACAATCTTACCCGACTTGTTGCGTCCTCCATAACTCAGTTCTCCGGAGGAATCTTCCGCCGTACCGACCACTATCGCCTTGTGTCTCAAGAACATTGACGTTTCCATAAGACATGCGAGAGCTCCTTCTTTCATGCGTGCGCGGACATTGGTCCAAAGGTAGAAATCGGGCGCGTCCTTCGCGGCTTCTTCCCACGCGGCGTGCATCCCGAGATTCCAGTACAACGTCCCGCTTCCGCGGACAATGCGGGTCTGCGGAAAGTTTTCTTCAACGGCTTCGGCAGTCCCGTCCGTGCACCCGTCATTCACCAGATATACCGTGAAGGAATACATGCCGTCGCCCTTCATGGAATCTATCTGCTGATAACAATTGCGCAGGCAATCCAGAGTCTGTTCCAGACTGTTGTGGACTGTCAGAAGTACCGCTACTTTCTGCATTATGAATCGAGTTTAAGAACAGCCATAAACGCACTCTGAGGCACCTGTACGGTACCGATCTGGCGCATACGCTTCTTTCCTTCCTTCTGTTTTTCGAGCAGTTTACGCTTTCTGGTCACGTCACCGCCGTAGCATTTCGCCGTCACGTCCTTACGCACCTGGCGCACGGTTTCACGGGCAATGATTTTCGCACCGATCGCCGCCTGGATCGCGATGTCGAACTGTTGACGCGGAATGAGGTCCTTCAGTTTCAGGCATATCTTCCTTCCGAAATCGTATGCCCTGTCTTCATGGATGAGCGTAGAAAGCGCGTCGGCAGGGTCACCGTTCAGCAAGATATCCAGCTTGACCAGTTTTGCAGGTCTGTAACCCTTTATGTGATAATCGAATGAGGCATATCCCTTCGAAATCGTCTTGAGCTTGTCATAGAAGTCGAACACGATTTCGGAAAGGGGCATCTCATACGTAAGCTCCACCCTGTCGGCAGTGACATAATGCTCGCCCATGAGGGTTCCGCGCTTGTCGATGCAGAGTTTCATTATCGGACCGTAGAACTCCGTATTGGTAATGATCTGCGCCCTGATATATGGTTCCTCGATATGGTCGATGAGCGTCGGGGCAGGAAGTCCTGACGGGTTGTGCACGTCAATGCACTCTCCCTTGGACGTATAAACCTTGTAAGACACGTTAGGGACAGTCGTGATGACGTCCATGTTGAACTCCCTGAAAAGCCTTTCCTGCACGATTTCCAGATGGAGAAGTCCGAGGAATCCGCATCGGAAACCGAATCCCAGCGCCATGGATGACTCCGGTTCGTAGACGAAGGAAGCATCGTTCAACTGGAACTTTTCCAATGTCGCACGAAGTTCCTCGTATTTGTCCGCCTGCACCGGATACATTCCGGCGAAAAGCATCGGTTTCACTTCCTCAAATCCCGCAATCGCCTCTTTACAAGGTCTTTCCACATGTGTGATGGTATCGCCGACCTTGACCTCCGCCGCAGTCTTGATACCGGAAATGATATAACCCACATTGCCGCAGCTGACCTCCTGTGTCGGCGACAGCCGCATTTTCAGCACACCGATTTCGTCTGCGACATATTCCTGTCCGGTATTGAAGAACTTGACCTTGTCACCGGTATGGATAACTCCGTTCTTGATCTTGAAATATGCGATAATGCCTCTGAACGAGTTGAACACAGAGTCGAAAATCAATGCCTGAAGCGGTGCTTCCGGGTCTCCTTCCGGTGCCGGAATCTTCTCCACAATGGCATCCAGAAGCGGCGCCACGCCTTCTCCCGTCCTCGCGGAAACCTGGAACACTTCCTCCGGATCGCATCCGAGAAGGTCGCAGACCTCGTCGGTCACCACGTCCGGACGCGCGGCATCCATGTCGATCTTGTTCAGGACCGGTATAATCTCCAGACCATGGTCAATGGCCTGATACAAGTTCGAAATCGTCTGTGCCTGAACGCCTTGCGTAGCATCCACCACAAGCAGCGCACCTTCACAGGATGCGATGGAACGGGACACCTCATAAGAGAAGTCCACGTGGCCCGGGGTATCGATGAGGTTCAGCACATAAGGTTCTCCCTTATAGTTGTACTCCATCTGAATAGCATGGCTCTTGATGGTGATGCCCTTTTCCCTCTCCAGGTCCATATCGTCCAGGACCTGATTTTCCATCTCCCTCGCGCCCAACGTCTGGGTAAGTTCAATGAGCCTGTCGGCCAATGTGCTCTTGCCGTGGTCAATATGGGCAATGATGCAGAAGTTTCTTATATGTTTCATTTGCCCTCCTATTTCTGAATTTCAGTGTTCTCAGAAGAATCTGCCGGAGCATAACCGGCTACCTCTTCATCTGGAATACTAGACCTCATCATCGCCACAAGTGACAGTTTAAGATCGTGAGACACAGTCTTTTCGCCGCCTTTCTCCAATTCGTCTATGAGGTAGTAGAGGAACTGGCAGGCACGCTCGAAGTCATCTGCCGCATACTCGTAGAACTGCATGTAGAAGTTCGCCGTCGTGAGCAATTCCTTGCCGAGACGCGCGCCGAGGTCGGCTGCCTTGTCGGGTGCTCCGGCTGCGAAATAATCCGACACCATATTGACCACCATATAGTCATTGGTATAGAAGCCGAGAGGAATCGACTCCAGCGGCCAAACGTGATCCGGCATTGACTCCTGACATTTGTCCAGGACTTTAAGCGCCCTTTCCTTGTCGCCTGTCGTCAGGAGAGCATTGGCCGTAGCCACGAAGAGCTCACGCTGCGGAAGCACGCCGAGGAAGGTGTAATAGTTCTGATAGTCAACGTCATAGTTATCCTGACGGATAGCATCCCAGGTAAAGACGTTCATCATCTTGTCATAGAGTTCGTCCACGTCCACGAGTCCCGGATCCGCTGAAGAAATCCTGTTGCGTATCGGCACGAACTTGCTGGAATATCCCTCATACATGAGATAATCTTTCAGTCCTATATTGAGGTCACCGCCCTGGCTCAGGACATTCAACGGCCTGTCCCACTGATAATTGGAGAGCAAATCAAGAATAAAGAGCTCCGGCTTGGTGATATAGTTCTTGCCCTTAGGAATTTCCAGCACTATCTGGTCCGGAATCATATCCGCGAACTTAGGACTTACGATGCCCGATTTCAGTGCATTTTCCTTGTTCACCGGAATGCTTATCTTCCTGGACATGATATAGTCCACTTTCTTGCCGTTTTCCAGCACCAGTTTAGCGTCAGGGTGCTTGAACACCATCATCACATCGGAAATAGGAATGACCTGGTTCCTTGAATCAGAGATGTATATGAAGTCATTGGTACCGTAAAGGTACTGCTCCACGCCCACTGTCAGCGGAAGCGGCTTCGATTCGTTGCAAGCCCACTTCATCTGACCGATGTGCCAGTCCGTACCGAGGAGCGAGGTATTCACGATGCGGACATCCGGACGGACATTTTCGACCTCCTGGGCATACCAGAGAGGGAAAGTATCATTGTCACCATGAGTGATGAGGATGCCCTGCTCGCCTACGGAATTCAGATAGTTTCTCGCCATCTCGACGGAGGTGCGACGGTTGCTTCTGTCGTGGTCGTCCCAGTTCTGCTGCGCCATGAGGGCAGGCACGAAAAGGCAAGCAAATGTCAATGCACCTGCGGTGGCAGCCGGATATTTGTTTTTCAATGCTCCGCCGATCCAGTGGAACAATGCCATAGCACCGAATCCGATCCAGATGCAGAACGCATAGAACGAGCCCGCATAAGCATAGTCACGCTCGCGCACCTGATAAGGCGGCTGGTTAAGGTACATGACAATGGCGATTCCCGTCATGAAGAACAGCAGGAAGTTCAGCCAACAGCAGGAATGTCAGCCAGCAGCCTCTCTTGTCCCTCTCGAACTGGAAGAACAGGCCGAAGATGCCCAGCAGCAACGGCAGAAGATAATAATGGTTCTTGCCCTTGTTGTTTTTCAGCACTTCCGGAGCATCGCTCTGGTCACCGAGACGCAGCTGGTCAATGGCCGGAATGCCGCATTCCCAGTTTCCGTAGAACAATTCTCCCGGGCTCGGGCTGTGTATGTCGTTCTGCCTTCCGGCGAAGTTCCACATGAAGTATCTCCAGTACATCCAGTTCAGCTGGAAGTCGAAGAAGAAATTCAGGTTCGCCCAGAAAGACGGTTTCTTGTAGTCGGCTCCCGGAATCGTACGGCCTTTGCCGCCCGTGTAGGATTCATAGAACTTGATATATTTAGGGTCGCCGTTCCACATTCTCGGAAACAGCATCTTGCCGGATGATTCGTAGACAGGATCCGACGGCGCATCCACATGCTTGTACTTGCCGCCCACCGGAGCCCAGTATTTCTTGCTTTCGAGGTGGTAAGGTGCACCGTAATACTGTCCGTAGACGAGCGGCGTGGTTCCATATTGCTCACGTGAGAGATAGCGGACGAGAGTAAAGGCATTGTCCGGCTGATACTCATTGGTCGGAGGCATCACATTGGAACGGATAATCACGATCGCGAATACGGAGAATCCGATAACGATGGTGGTAAAGCAGAGCAAAATGGTGTTGATCATCACTTTACCTCTCTTGTAGGTCCAGAACGCGCCCCAGAAACAGAGTGCAAGAAGTGCGACCATGAAGAATGACGCTCCGGAGTTATAAGGAAGTCCGAAGACATTGACAAACAGCAGGTCAGCGTATGCGGCCCATTTCGGGAGATACGGTATGATGACGAACAGGAGCAATGCGAGTATCACGACTGACACCATGAAAATCTTCACATATTCCCATAACGAGTAGTGACCGTTCTCGCGGCGTCTGTAGTAGAACAGGAACACCAGCACCGGAATCGTCAGCAGGTTAAGCAGATGCACACCGATGGAGAGTCCCATGAGGAATGAAATCAGCACGATCCACCTGTTCGCATACGGGGTGTCCGCCTGGTCGTACCATTTGGTCATAGCCCAGACTACCAGCGCTGTGAAAAGCGACGACATCGCATAAACCTCGCCCTCGACCGCCGAGAACCAGAATGTGTCGGAGAAGCAGTATGCCAATGCTCCGATCGCACCGCTGCCGCATATCAATATCGCCTGGCTGAGGCTCCAGCCGCCGTTCTCTTCAGGTTTCCCCGCGAGACGTTTCGCGAAAAAGACTATCGTCAGGTAAAGCAGGAAGATGGTCAATGCCGAGCACAATGCGCTCATGACATTCACCGCAATAGCCGCATGAGCAGCGTCGGTAAACATTGTAAAGAAACGCGCAATGAGCTGGAACATAGGGTTTCCGGGAGGATGGCCCACTTCCAGTTTGTATGATGATGCAATAAATTCACCGCAATCCCAGAAGGATGCTGTCGGCTCGATAGTGGAAAGGTACGTGAACGCTGCTATCACGAAGACGACCGCAGAGGTTATACCGTCCCAGAGTCTGAACTTTTTATTATCCATAAATAAAATTAAAATTTCTTCTTTGCGGAGACAATGTATTTCTCCGAACTAGCAAAGATAAAACAGATTAGCTATCTTTGCAAAAAAGAAATTGCACATTATGGCAGATAACGATTGGAAACAGCGTCTCGGAGTAGTTTATTCGACCAATCCGGACTTCAGATACGAGCAGGACAATGCTGCGGAAGCACAGACATTGCCCCCGGAAAAACAGAAATTGACAGTTTCCATCGACAGGCGTTGCAGGGCAGGCAAGCAGGTGACGCTGGTGACAGGTTTCGTCGGAAGCGAGGCCGACCTGAAGGAACTCGGAAAGACATTGAAAGTGAAATGCGGGGTCGGAGGCACGGCGAAAGACGGGGAAATCACTATCCAGGGCGACTTGCGCGACAAGGCGAACGCTCTTCTCAACTCCATGGGCTACAGGGCCAAACGCGGAAACTAACCGGAGCAAGACATGCCGATTTCATCACAGATAACGTCAGTGGACACGTTGCAGGTCAAGTCTGCGACGGAGGCTTTCGTGCAGGGATATCTGCCGACTCACGACGGAACCCTGCTGGGCACGGTAGCGAGCCCCGACTTATGGGGGACATCGCCGCTGAACTGGGGCCTGATGGCATTGTGCATAATATTCATCCTCATATTTTTCAGACGTTTCATCTCGATATTTCCGCACATTTCCAGAGGCATGATAAGATGGAAGGAAATCCTCACGATGGAGAACAACATGCGACTGAGCAGGGAACGCGATTCTGTAGCGGCTGTCGCGGTGCCGGTAATATGCGTCTGCGTGTCGAGACTCGACCTTTTCCATGCGTCCTACATTGACCCGGCCGAACCCGGGACGAAAACATTGATAGTGTCCGGAATGATCTACCTCGTATGTAAACGGAATTTCGGCGGCTCCGCATTTCTTGCCTGTTCCGTTTTCATCAAAGACATACGTTGTTTCCACAACTACTCCAAGCACTGTGCTTTGCGTTTTCCACTCCCCCACAATTCTTTTTGCGGGAGAACAGGCGCAAAGCGCAAGCAGAACAACGATAATTGCAATCGAAACTAATCTTTTCATGACTTAGTCTCCTTTCAATCCTTCAAAAGTCACCTGTTTTTGAACTTAAACTTTATAGTTATTGTGCGTATTTCAGCATCCCATGAATAAGAATATGTTGAACCATCAATCTTTCTATTCGCCTTTGCTGCCGCACCAGCAGCCGAAAACCCTTCTGACGAACTCACGAACAGTCTGTTAATGGCCTCTCTGTAAACCGCAATACTGCCGAGTCTTTCATATGAAACGCTCAGGCCGC
>ERZ780100.543-NODE-543-length-17209-cov-2.935875_pt1 | contig 17209 bp, 16 predicted proteins | sample MGYA00511573_ERZ780100 | MGnify/ENA primary metagenome ERZ780100 (study PRJEB29588, sample SAMEA2161876) | human gut metagenome | biome: human gut; feature: human-associated habitat; material: faeces | place: Denmark | collected 2008/2010 ...
TTTTGAAAGTATATCATTAAGTGCAGTTGTAAAAAGTCCGACTATTGATAATAAAATCCCGATAAGTGCCGGCACAAACGAAATATAGTAAAACACATAAAGCTTTTTTGCTTTTCTTTCGTCTCTTGCGTTTTTGTTTAAATATTCAAAAACAGGTTTGATTGAATGTTCATTCTTTAACGCATCTCTTGTCATGGAGGATATTTTCAAATTATGATCACCGAGAAGAATTTTCAACTCCGTGGTCATCCATCCTGCTTGAAAAACTACAAATACTTCTATCAGAATGTATGTTAACAAATACATAAAAGCTGGTTCATTAAAAGTCATATGATTTTAACCTTTTCTATCAAAGTAATTTTTATAATAAATTCCGACCGCCAATACACCTATTACAATCAGCGGTGATATAACTAATCCGGCAGATAAAAATTTTTGAAAAGCATTTGGAGAATTCATACCTGCAAAAGAAAAGATAATAAAAATTATATTCGGCAATAAACAATAAGTGTATATGTTAATTAACTTGTCAAATAATTTTGGATCGGGTGCGTTTTCCCTCATCCAAACTCTAAAATGCGCCTGTAAGTTTCCTGTTGTGCTCTCTCTCATTAACTCAGGAGTCTTTTCACGGACACCTTGAGGTGTTGTTCCGCCTGATTTACAAACCGATACCCATAATAATTTTCTGCTTAAAAAAATTAAAATTTGCATCACAATAAAATACACAAGCATAAAAACTGCTCTTTTTTGAATGGTCATATATATTACCTCCTACTGATTATCCTATATATCCTATTTCCTTTGCAATTTTCAATACTTCATTTTCTCGCTCTGTTGTTGAGATTGCGTAGAATATAGTATTGTCAATTCGCATTAGATGATAATACATTCCGTCCGCTTTTAATGTTCGATAGATGAAATTGGCTCTGCGACTACTTCCGTATGGGCAGTCTACGGCATTATCACGGTGGGAAGTATAGATGCTTGTTAGTTTTGAGGTAATGGCAGAAAAACTACCCATAGCGATTTTTGCATCACCAAACACGAGAAAATCTAACCGCAAAGTGCTATCGGTATAAGATGTACATTTATCAAAACTCCAACCGGGATTGGCTTCTAACCATTCGGAAGTACTGTCATAATAAGAATAACCATTTTCTTCTAACGCTTTTGAAAATTCCTCGCTTGTTATTGATGGGATGGGAGTAAAAGCTGCTTTAAATGACACAAATGTAAGTATTCCCATAAACGCAAAAAATCCAACTGTTATAAATATGTCCTTCGCCGTGATAGTTTTTCCTTTATACTTTACACTCATTTAACCACCTGATGATTTAATATTTGCATTGTTAAATATTATAACTTATATAAGCTATAATTTCAATATAAATAAAATCAATAGCATAATATAAAAAAACTCCGAGACATTAAATCTCGGAGTTGAATATTGTATGAAGCAATCAGTCAATCGGATAAGTCCAACCGTATTTATCCTCAATTTTGCCCCACTGAATACCTGTGAGGGTATCGTAAAGATGCTGAGTTACCTCGCCGATTTTGCCGTCGTTTACGGTATATTTTATATCTTTATAGCAAAGCTCTCCAATGGGAGATACAACAGCAGCTGTGCCTGTTCCCCAAGCCTCTTCAAGTGTGCCGTTTTTCATTGCCTCTGCAAGCTCGTCAACTGAAATTCTTCTCTCCACAACCTTGTAGCCTTCGTTTCTGAGAACCTCAAGGCAAGATTTTCTTGTAATACCGGGAAGAATTGAGCCTGTGAGCATCGGAACTACAATCTCGCCGTTGATTTTGAACATTACGTTCATAGCGCCGACTTCTTCAATATACTTTCTCTCAACGCCGTCAAGCCAAAGCACCTGAGAATAGCCTTTTTCTTCTGCCCTCTCTCCTGCTCTGTTTGATGCTGCGTAGTTACCGCCGCATTTAGCTTCGCCCGTACCGCCGACAACCGCACGGACATCCTCGGACTCAATCATAATTTTAACGGGATTGATACCCTCTGCATAATACGAACCGACGGGAGAAGCGATAATCATAAATGTTGCGTTGTGAACTGCGTGAACGCCGAGTGATTCGTCATTACCAAACATAAACGGACGAAGATAAAGAGAAGTACCTTCTGCCGACGGAGTCCAATCCTGCTCCGTTTCAACGAACTTTGTATAAATTTCCAAAGCCATATCCTCGGGGATTTTGGGAAGGCAAAGACGGTCTGCCGAATTGTTCATTCTTCTTATGTTTTCAATCGGTCTGAAAAGCTGAACCTTGCCGTCTGCTCTTCTATATGCTTTAAGTCCCTCAAAAATTTCCGAACCGTAGTGGAGGCAGGTCGATGCAGGATGTATCGAAAGATAGCCAAAGGGTACAATTCTTGCGTTCTGCCAACCTGTTTCATTGTTCCAGTCCATCATAAACATATAGTCGGTAAAAATTTTACCAAAGCCGAGAGTTGACGGATCGGGCTTTTCTTTAAGCGTTTGAGCTTGCGTGAATTTTATTTCCATAATATTGCCTCCTTGTTGTGCAATAAAAATCAAAAAGTGCTTTACATGCAACGGTTTATGTTGTGTATAAATATACAATAATTATACGTTCGTTATACATATATGTCAAGAAAATAATATAAAGTGTGAAAAATAATTCACAACTATTCATTATTTCTTTTTGAACTGCTGTTTAAGTCTTAAATCCTTTGAAAGAATTTTCTTGCGAAGTCTGATTGACTTGGGAGTAATCTCGACAAGCTCGTCGTCGCCGATAAATTCCATTGACTGCTCAAGGCTGAGAACGGTGTGCGGAACAAGTCGAAGTGCATCATCAGAGCCTGAAGCACGGGTATTTGTAAGGTGTTTATTCTTACATACGTTACAAACAATATCCTCATTCTTTGAACATTCGCCTACAATCATTCCCTCATATACAGGAACGCCGGGACCTACAAAAAGTCTGCCTCTGTCCTGCGTGTTGAAAAGACCGTAAGCCGAGGTTTCGCCTGTCTCATGAACAACGATTGAGCCACGCTCTCTCGTCTGAATTTCGCCCTTGTATTCCTCATAACCTGCAAAAAGGTTGTTCATAATGCCGTTGCCGTTTGTATCTGTAAGGAACTCGGAACGGTAGCCGATAAGACCTCTTGCGGGAATTCTGAATTCAAGGTGCGTTGAGCCGCCCTCACGGGTGCCCATATTTTCAAGCTCGCCACGTCTTGAGCCGATTTTCTGCATAACGTTTCCGACATATTCCTCGGGAACTTCGATTATAAGAAGCTCAATAGGCTCTAAAAGCTTACCGTTTTCGTATTTTGTGATAACCTGCGGACGTGAAACCTGAAATTCATATCCCTGACGTCTCATAGTTTCGATAAGGATTGAAAGATGAAGCTCGCCTCTGCCCGATACCTTAAAGCAGTCGGTGCTGTCCGTTTCCTCAACACGCATACTTACGTTTGTTTCAACCTCTTTGAAAAGTCTGTCTCTGAGGTTACGGGAGGTTACAAACTTACCTTCCTGACCTGCAAACGGGCTGTCGTTTACCATAAAGTTCATTGAAAGCGTAGGCTCGTCGATTTTAACAAAGGGCAACGGCTCTACATTATCGGGGTCGCAAATCGTTTCGCCGATGTTAAGGTCGGTAATACCCGAAACGCAGATTATATCGCCTGCCGCAGCTGACTGTACTTCAACCCTTTTCAAGCCGTCAAACTGATAAAGACGTGAAATTTTTACGTTCTCACGAGTGCCGTCCTGCTTGCAAAGCACTACCTTATCATTGACTTTAACTCTGCCACGCTTAACTCTGCCGACACCGATTCTGCCGATATAATCATCATAATCAAGGCTTGAGAAAATGCACTGAAGCGGAGCGTCAACATCGCCCTCGGGAGCTTCAATTTCCTTGATAATTTCCTCGAAAAGCGGTCTCATATCGCCTTCTCTGACATTCGGGTCAAGAGATGCATAGCCGTCTCTTGCGGAAGCATATACAACGGGGAATTCAAGCTGATCGTCATTTGCGCCAAGCTCAATGAACAAATCAAGTACCTCGTCGATAACCTCGGCAGGTCTTGCGCCGGGTCTGTCAATCTTATTGATCACAACAAGCACCTTTTTGTTAAGAGCAAGCGCCTTTGAAAGAACAAATCTTGTCTGAGGCATACAGCCCTCGAAAGCATCAACCAAAAGCAATACGCCGTCAACCATTGTAAGAATACGCTCAACCTCTCCGCCGAAATCAGCGTGACCGGGAGTGTCAACTATATTGATTTTAATTCCGTTATAATGAATTGCGGTGTTTTTGGAAAGGATTGTAATTCCTCTCTCTTTTTCGAGGTCGTTTGAGTCCATAACTCTGTCCTGAACAGCCTCGTTCTGTCTGAATATACCACTCTGTTTAAGAAGCTCGTCAACCAATGTTGTTTTACCGTGGTCAACATGGGCAATTATCGCAATGTTTCTAATGTCTTCTCTACGCTTCACTTTACTCACCTATACCTTACTTTTCTTAATATTTCACAAATAAATATTTTACCACCGAAAAGCTTTAATATCAACACTTTTTGCTACAAAGTACACAAAAGATAAAAGTTGAATTTTGTCTATTTTACTAAAAAATCGGGAGAGTCGTTGTTTTCGACTCCCCCGACGGTTAATTTTTGAGCTTTTCTCTTGCTATATGAGCCGCACCGATAACTCCTGCTTGATTTTTGAAAAACGCCTGCTTAATCTCAAGTGATTTGAAATTTTCACGCTCCGAGTTATGCAAATCGTTTGAAATTCGGTCAATTATATATTTCTCGCTCATTATTCCGCCGCCGACAACGAACAGCGGAACATCAAAAATAAACATAAGAGTTTTAATGCCCTTTGTGAGCTCGTCAATCCAGCTGTCAACGGCAGCTTTTATTGTTGGATCGGAGAAATTAACTTCATCAAAAATTTCTCTGCCTGTAAGTTCTCTGCCTGTGGCTGATTTTACTCTTTTAACAAGAGCAGTTGCGGAAGCAAGATTTTCAAATTTTTCCTCGCCTGTTATCATCTCGCCGAAGTCTCCTCCGCAAAGTCGGTCGCCCTTATAGAGTCTTCCGTTTAGAACTATCGCACCGCCGATACCAGTTCCGACCGTGAGGCAAACAAAATTCTTAACGTTCTTACCTGAGCCGTAATTAGCCTCAGCCGTTGCGGCACAATAAACGTCATTTTCGACAAATGCAGGCTTTGAAAATCGTTCGGTTATAAGCTTTGCAAGCTCTGTCCCCGTGTATTCGGGTATATTTTCATTTGCAAAAATAATTCTGCCGTTTTCGCTGTCAACCCGACCTGCCGTGCTTATAGAAATCGCATCGCAATCGGTTATATGCGCTTCGATTATCTTATATACCTTTTCAAGCAAAACCTTTGCTCCGAGCTTTGCTTCGGACGGAATTTCAGAAAAAGATGAAATGTTATTGTTATCATCGACAAGAGCGTATTTAATAGCTGTTCCGCCAATGTCAATCGCAAGTATAGTCATATTGCTCTCCGTTATTTGTTAAGATATGATACAAAGCGTCTTGTAATATCTCTCGGCCTTGTAATCGCAGTACCCACAACACAAGAAAAAGCACCGCTTTCGTATGCCTTTACAAGCTGTTCGGGATACCAAATTCCACCCTCGGCAATGACGGTAGCGGAAAGCTCTTTACTGTATCTTTCAATAAGATTGAAAGCAGGGATAGTTTCGCCTTTTGTGTAAGGCGTGTATCCGCACATTGTTGTACCTATAAGGTCGCAGCCAAGCTCCAAAGCAAGCTTACCCTCTTCAAAGCAAGAGGTATCGGCCATAAAGAGCTGTTCGGGATATTTTTTGCGAATTTTCGTAAAGAATTCAGGAAATGTTACGCCGTTAGGTCTCGGTCTGTTTGTTGCGTCAACAGCGATTATATCAACGCCCTCGTTGTAAAGTGCGTCAACCTCCGCAAGTGTAGGTGTAATATATACATCAGAGTCCGGATATACGCTTTTGATAATTCCGATAATCGGCAAATCAACCGTCTTTTTAATTTCTTTTATATCCTCAACCGTATTTGCTCTTATTCCGACTGCACCGCCCTCGCTTGCCGCAAAAGCCATTCTCGACATTATGTAAGAATCGTGCAGCGGCTCTTCGGGTAACGCTTGGCAGGAAACAATCAATCCGCCTTTGATTTGTTCAAGTATTTTTTTGTTTTTTTCATTCATCTTTATCACCGATTTATCAATATTTTTTATATTATATTTTATTTTGGTAAAAAGTTCAACGAATATCATTGATTTTGTAGAAAAAAGATATATAATTCTCGTATAGGAGATGAATATATGAAATACGATTTAACAAAATTCAACGGAGTGTTCGTCGCACTCAACGCAATTTACGACGAAAACGATAACATAAATGTCGAGGAAATCAAAAAGCTTGTTAAGACTTACATTTCAATCGGTATTAACGGCGTATATGCTTGCGGTTCAACGGGCGAAGGCTTCCTTTTGAGCACCGAGGAAAGAAAGCAGGTTGCAAAAGCTGTTGTTGACGCATCCGAGGGAAAAATCACAACTATTATCCATGTAGGCGCAGCTTCCACGAAAGAGGCTTGCGAGCTTGCACGCCATGCGGAGAAAATCGGCGCTGATGCAGTTTCTGCCGTTCCGAGCGTTTATTACAGACTTTCGGAGGCTTCCATTGAAACACATTGGAAAACTATCATTGCTTCAACCGATTTGCCGTTCTTTATCTACAATATTCCTCAGCTTACGGGATATGACCTTTCATACTCGCTTCTTGAAAGAATGATGAAAGAAGAAAAGGTTATCGGTATCAAGGACTCGGCTGAAAGCACATATCAGATGGAGCGTTTCAGAAGAATTGTCGGCGACGATTTTATTATCTTCAACGGTCCCGACGAGCAGTTCCTCGCAGGCAGACTTATGGGTGCTAATGCAGGTATCGGCGGTACATACGGAAGTATGCCCGAGCTTTATCTTAAACTCAATTCATTGATAACCGAAAATAAGATTGTTGAGGCAAAGGCACTTCAAGTTAAAATCAATGACTTTGTTCAAAGACTTTGTTCCTTCCCCTCTCTTTACGGCGCAAGCAAGGCTGTTATTAAATTAAGATACGGAATTGAAGCAGGAATACCGAGACTTCCTATGCTTCCCGTTTCTGTTGACGACCCAAAGCTTGTTGAGCTTGTAAACGATATTAACAAGGCTGTTGAAGAAGTTAAAAATTCTTAATTTTCAATAGAATATCGGATGTATTTTCTCCCGCAAACCGTCATATAAATAACCAAACCAATAAAACGAGGTGTTTATATGAGTGGAATTGCGGGAGAAATTTTATTTTCTGAAAAATTCAGCGAACAATGCAAAGAGCTTTCGGAAATGGGCGGTGCAATAAGGCACAGAGGCTCTTTTCACAGCGATTATACAACCGAGCACGCTGCATTGTATCAAGGCTCTGCAAGGCAAAATAAGGCGGATTTTAAGCTGCCGCTAAGGCTATGTAAAAATGAAACGGAATATACTATCGTTTTTGACGGACTGATTTATAATAAAAAAGAGTTGAAAGAAATTTTGCTTAAAAGAAGCTGCCGCTTTGAAACCGAAACGGACGAGGAAATTGTATTAAAAGCCTATTTCGAGTTCGGTGCAGACTGCTTGAAAATAATCAACGGTGCTTTTGCACTTGCGATTTGGGATAATAAAAGCGAAAGTCTTTTCATAGCGAGAGACCGTTTTGGAATTAAACCGTTTTTCTATTCCGTGTTAGACAACGGTTTTATATTCGGCTCGGAGATTAAAGCACTTTTTGCAAGCGGCAGAATTAAACCTAAAATCAATCTTGAGTCAATCCTTGAAATTATGCTTATAGGACCGGGTCGAACGCTCGGTTACGGTGTGTTTGAAGGCGTTTTTGAGCTGCTGCCTGCAACCTACGGATATTTTACAAGGGACGGATTAAAAGTCTGTAAATATTGGACGTTGTATCCGCACGAGCATACAGATACGCCCGAACAGACGGCGGAAAAAGTCAGATTTTTGGTTGACGATTCAATAAAAAGTCAATCTGAAGCCGACACTCCTATATGCACAATGCTTTCGGGAGGACTTGATTCAAGCATTATTTCCTCGGTTGTTGCAAAAGCTCTTGCCCGACAAGGTAAAACACTTGACACCTACACCGTAACTTATACTGACAATGACAAATACTTTACACGTTCAAAATTCCAACCGAATAACGACAGCGAATTTATCGGTATAATAAACAATTACCTGAACGCTCAAAATCACATAATTGAAATTGACCATAAATCGCTTGTATCGGCTCTGTTTTTTGCGGTTGAGGCTCGTGATTTGCCGGGTATGGCTGATGTTGACTCTTCCCTGCTCCTGTTCTCAAAAGCGATTGCAAAAGATTATAAAATCGTGCTTTCGGGCGAGTGCTCGGATGAAATTTTTGCAGGTTATCCGTGGTATAGAGAGCCTGCTTTGCGTAATGCTGATTCGTTCCCGTGGGCAAGGTCAACGACATACAGGCAATCGTTTTTAACGGATGAAATAAGAAATGCGGTTGATGCGGAAGGTTTTGTCCATAAAAAATATGAAAACACATTAAAGCAAGCTATGAAGCTTAACACGATTGACAGCGACGAGCGTACAAAAGAGCTTATGAAATTAAATCTTGATTGGTTTATGATGACGCTTGTAGACCGTTCAGACAGGATGAGTGCATTTAATTCGCTTGATATCAGAGTTCCGTTTTGCGATTACAGAATTGTTGAATATTTGTATTCCGTTCCGCTTGAAATAAAGGGTTATAACGGCTTTGAAAAGGGAATTTTACGCAAGGCGTACAGCGATATGCTTCCAAAGGAAATTCTTTGGCGTAAAAAGAGCCCATACCCCAAAACTCACAATCCGATATATTTAAGTTTAGTCCGTGCCGAGCTTGAGAAAATATTACAGGATGAGACTTCTCCGATATTTGAATTTGTAAATAAGCAAGCACTTAATGCTTTGCTACTCGAAAACAGCTCGCAGCGATTTTACGGCCAGCTAATGACCACACCGCAAACAATAGCTTATTTTGTACAAATCAATTATTGGCTTAAAAAATACAATATTGAAATAGATTTATAAACAAAAGACCGACATCTATTGATTTAGATGTCGGTTTAACTTATTATTCCGCATAATTTAATATCTTTTGTAAGCGATGATTTACGCCTGAACGGGAAAGCGGAGGCTCAAGCATTTGACCTATTTGCTGCAAGGAAAGCTCCGGATTTTCAAGTCGTAAGACTGCAATTTTTTTGAGCTCGGGAGAAAGCTTTTCAAAATTTCCCTCTCTTTTAAGCTTTTCAATTGCCTGCGTCTGCCTTAATGATGCGTTTACCGTCCTGTCAAGATTGGCGTTTTCAAAGTTTGTTCGCCTGTTAACATTGTTTCGGACGTCCTTAAACACCTTTACGCCGATATATTCAAGCGCAGAATCGTTTGCGCCCATCAAGGTCAGTAGCGTAACAATTTCGTCGCTGTCCTTGAAATAGAGCACATTTTGACCGTTTCGCTTGATTTCCTTTGCGTTGAGCTCAACCTCTTCAAAAATGCGAATTAAATCGTTTCTGAGGCTGTATGGCACGGAAAATTCAATATGATAATTCTTTTCGGGATCGTTTATTGTTCCGCAAGCAAGGAATACTCCTCTTAAAAAACCTGCAAAGCAACATTCATCGGATATATTTGCCCAATTTACTCGCCTTGAACGCTCATCGCCCGAAAGCCCGAAAGCTTCAAGGATTTTCAGCCTGCCCTCCTGCTCTTTGACAGAAACCTTACATTTTCCCGACTTTGAACAGGTGTATTCAACCTCGCATTCACTGAGCCTTTCGGCAACATTTTTATATTTTTCGGCAACCTCGCCGTTTTCCGTGCTTATATAGATTTCACGCTTTGAGAACATTTTTCCGAACAACAAGAGTCCGTATGTTTCAGCCAAAGCACAACACGGCTTAACCTCGTCCAAGCTCATAAGCTCGGTTTTTAACTGTGAACAAAAAGACATATCTTTACCTTTTAATATCTCTGTGGAATACGCCGACATCACAACCGTTTTCAAGCAAATGCTTGTTGAGAAGCTCGGCAAAAACAACCGAACGGTGTTTACCGCCCGTACAGCCTACCGCTATTGTAAGCTGACTTTTGCCCTCTGTCATATAAAGAGGAATTAAAAAATCAATAAGGTCATAAAGCTTCTTTTCAAGCTCCTTTGACTGACTGTATTTCATTACAAAATTGCGTACTTCCGCTTCAAGTCCTGTGTGGCTTTTAAGCTCGGGTACATAAAACGGATTCGGCAAGCAACGCACATCAAAAACAAGGTCGGCATCTTTCGGCAGACCGTACTTAAAGCCGAAGGACATACTGTGAATTTTAAGCGTACTCGATATGTTATTGAGAAACAGCTTTGCGATTTTCTCCTTAAACTGCGAGCTCATAACGTTTGAGGTGTCAACAATATAGTCTGCCATCTGCCTTGCGGGAAGCAAGACCTCACGTTCCTTTGCAATAGCTTCGGCAAGCGACGGAGTATCAAATTCGTCTGCAAGCGGATGCTTTCTTCTCGTTTCTTGATAACGGCGCATAATAACCTCATTATCCGCATCAATAAACAAAATTTTACAGTGGATTTTTGTCTTGTCAAGCTCTTTTAATATGTTAAACAGGCTTGTGAATTCTTCGCCCAATCTAATATCCGCAACAAGCGCAACTCTGTCTTTTTCGTCATTCGACTCCATACAGAGCTGAACAAAAGTGGGAATAAGCTTCGGCGGCATATTATCAACGCAGTAAAAGCCTATATCCTCCAAAGCCTGCACGGCTCTCGATTTACCTGCGCCTGACATACCTGTTACAATTACCAAGTCCATAAATTCACATCCTTAAAATTCGCCTAAAAATCTAACCTCGGGTTCAAGCATTACGCCCTTATTTTCATAAACGGTTTTTCTGATAAAATCGATAAGCGAAGCAATATCGGTTGAGGTCGCATTCCCCTTGTTAATAACAAAGCCTGCGTGCTTTTCGCTTACCTGCGCACCGCCTATCGAATATCCTTTCAGAGCACATTCCTCAATCAATGCGCCTGCAAAATAGCCCTCGGGACGCTTAAAGGTACTGCCTGCACTCGGAAATTCAAGCGGCTGTTTATCCTTACGCTTACCGAGATTTTCGTACATTTTAGCTTTGATTGACTCCTTGTCGGATTTCTTTAATCTCAACTTAAGAGAGGTTATAATATATCCGTTATCGGAATAAGCACTTTTTCTGTAAGAAAGATCAAGCTCATCGCCTGTTAATTTTCCGACGTTCAAATCGGTATCAATGTGCGTACATTCTATAAGCACATCCCTCATTTCTCCGCCGTAAGCACCTGCGTTCATAAAAGCCGCACCGCCTGCCGTACCGGGAATACCGAAAGCAAATTCAAGTCCGCTTAGCGAATTCTCAAGTGCAAAGCTACACAGCTTAGCCATTGAAATACCGCTTTCGCAAACTATTGTATTTTCATCGGCAAGCTCAATATTTGAAAAATCCGAGCCGATTTTAATGACTGCTCCGAATAAACCGTTATCGGAAACAAGAATATTGCTCCCGTTTCCGATAATATAGGTTGTTATTTCGTTTTCACGGCAAGATTTGAGAATTGCCGTAAGTGATGCGATACTGTCGGGAAAAACGATTATATCGGCATTTCCGCCGGTTTTGAAGCTTGTAAAATCACGCATACTTGCATTTTCAAGACACCTGCAATTTAGCTTTTCTGCGGTTTTCTTTACAATATCAGTCACATAATCACCTTTCATTATTCGTCAAGCAATGCAGCGCCGATAACGCCTGCATCGTTGCCGAGCTTAGCAGAACAAATTGTAGTTTGCTCCTCGGAATATACGCTATATCTTTCCTGATAAACAATCTTTCTGACAGGCTCAAGAAGATACTCTCTTTCATAGCCTATTCCGCCGCCGACGCAAAGCATCTTAGGCTGGAATGTGTTTATAACGTTTGTTATACCGATTGAAAGATAATGAACATACCAATCAACAAGCTTTTTACCTGCTTCATCGCCTGCACGCATTGCGTCAAAAGCTGTTTTTCCGTTAGCCTTATCAATATCTCCGCCGACAATTTCCCACATCTTAGAGTCTTTATTTTCAAGCATTGATTTTTTAGTCTCACGAATTAAAGCGGTAGCCGAGGAATAAGCCTCCCAACAGCCCTTTCTACCGCAGGTGCAAGGCTCGCCGTCTGCGCAGATAACCATATGACCCATTTCGCCTGCCGCACCGTTACAGCCGCTGAGGATTTTACCGTTAACAATAATTCCGGAGCCGACGCCTGTTCCGAGTGTGATAGCAGCAAAATTATCAACTCCGCCGCCTGCGCCTGCCTTAGCCTCTCCGAGAGCAGCGCAGTTAGCGTCATTTTCTATATAAATAGGCTTGTCAAAATGGCTCTGCAATATTTTTCTCGCAGGAACATTTGAAAAACCGAGATTGTTTGCATACTGAATTATTCCAAAATGCTTTTCAACCGAGCCGGGAGTTCCTATACCGATCGAACTAACGTCTGCAAGAGTAATTCCTGCATCCTCGATCGCCATTTCAACAGCTTTTGCAACGTCCGCTAAAATTTCAACAGCAGGACGAGGGCAAGCGGTAGGCATTTTGCCCTTACCGACAATTTTATAAAATTCATCCACTACACCGGCAACAATATTTGTTCCGCCGAGATCAACACCAATTCTGTACATAACATCCTCCAAAAAAGTAATATATTTTCAATTTAATAGCTTTGCCAAATTTCAAGCTCTTCGGGTTTTGGCTCTTCTTCCTGCATACCAAGCTGATGAAGAAGCTCTTTTGCGGCATTATAGCCCATTTTCTTTTGCCTGTTGTTCATAGCCGCAACCTCAATGATAATTGCAAGGTTTCTGCCCGGCTTAACGGGTACTACCGTAATAGGCAAATTGACGTTCATAATATTTATATATTCGGTATCAACGCCCATTCTGTCATAAACCTTGTCGGGATTCCATTGTTCGAGCTTAACAACCATATTGATTTTTTCAGAAAGCTTAACTGCACCCATACCGAAAATACGGCGTGCGTTTACTATACCGATACCACGAAGCTCAATAAAGTGGCGAATATTATCGGGAGCAGAGCCAACTAAGGTTTTTGCGGATACCTTTCTTATCTCAACCGCATCGTCTGCGATAAGTCTGTGACCACGCTTGATAAGCTCAACAGCGGTTTCACTCTTACCTACGCCGCTGTCGCCGACAATCAAAACGCCTTCGCCGTAAACCTCAACCAAAACACCGTGCCTCGTAATACGCTCTGCAAGCTCGGTGCCGAGATAGCTGATGAGTGCCGACATACAGCTTGAAGTCGGCTCGGCAGTTCTGAAAAGCGGTACATTATACTTTTGCGCAAGCTCTTTGGCACACTCGGGCAGCTCAAGATTTCTTGTAATTAAAACAAAGGGCGGCTTGTGGCTCATCAATCTTTCAATGCTTGCAAATTGCTCCTCGGGAGGAAGCTTTTTAATAAGCTCAATTTCCGAAAGTCCGAGAAACTGTGCACGCTCGGCGTCAAAGAAAGCGTCTCTGTCAACCAAAAGCAAGCCGGGTCTGTTTACATCGGGCGAACAAATTGTATGCTCTTTGAAATCCTCGGGTAAATAGATGACCTCATAGTCAAATTCTTTAAGTACCTTATCAAGTGATACAAAATACTTGGCAGACAAGCATATCCCTCCAAAATAATGTTTGTAGCTATTATAAACTATAAATCAAATCAATTCCATACTTTTTTGCAAAAAAATTGTAAATATCTAACTGTATTTTTTTATGAAATCGCCCATTTCGTCGATTACGTCCTCAGCTTGCGGAAAAACTCCTATTGCATTTAAGTATCCGTGCCCCATTCCGTTGTAAACGACGGCTTTTACGGGAACCCCTGCATCGTGTAATTTCCGTGCCCAAGCAATATTTTCAATTTTAAGATAATCGAGCGCACCGACTGAAATTAAGGTCGGAGGATTTTCGCTTGCGTCAAAGCTATACGGATTTAATCGAATATCGGGCTCGGAAATATCAAAAACGCTGTCAAAGCTGTCAGTCATCATTTCAAGCTGACGAGTTATGCAGCGAGAAAGCTTTTTCTGCGACGGCTCATATTTGAAATTTTTAATGCTCTTATTAAAATATTCATCCTCAATACCCATCGGATTTAACGAAGCATATAAAAGTATCTGCCCCTTTACTCTTCCGTTTCCTTTATTGGCGGTCGAAATGTATTGAGCAAGATTTCCGCCTGCGCTGTCGCCGCAAACAAAAATTTTTGATTTATCAAAGCCGAGCTTTTCCGCATTATCGTAAATGTACTCAAATACTCTTTGACAATCATTATACAATGTTGGATAAGGATTTTCGGGCATAAGACGGTATTCAACGCTGATAACGGGCATATTGAATTTCTCGACAAACACCTTCCACGCCTCGTCATAAGGAGTCATACTTCCCGCAATAAAAGCTCCGCCGTGCATAAAATACAAACAGCCGTTTTCGGAAGAACAGTTTTTATTTTTATAAATTCTAATAGGTATTTCGTATCCGTCATCTGCTGTAACCGTGCTGTCGGAAATATCAACACCTCCCCTTACGCAAACCGCACTTGAAGTCTTATCGCATACAGCACGGAAAGAAGAGAGCATTTTTTCGTTAAATTTAATTTTAATTCTCTTGATAACAAATTCGGGAAGCAAACGCATTGATTTGGCGGTTTTACCCATAGGTCCGCCGAGAAGTCGAGGGTCAATGCCAAGCGGCGATACGGCGTCAGGCGCATATTTTACCGTTATGGGCAAAGAGCCGCACATTTCAGTATATTGAGTTTGCTTCAGCTCGTTTAAGAACTCATCCGTGTACCACTTTTTGTCCCAGCTCTTTTTCTTTTTCATATAAACTATCCTCAAAAATCGTTTTTTACATTGTATCACAAAACCAATTAATTTCAAAACAAAAATCCATATATTAACATTTATAACAAAGACAATTTTGCAAATGATATACTTGCAGACGCAAATAAAGAAAAGGGGTGTTTTTAATGGCTACAGTACCCGAGGCAAAGGAAGCTCTCAATAAGTTCAAGATGGAAGCTGCTTCTGAAGTAGGCGTAAATTTGAAGCAGGGCTACAACGGTGATCTCACATCTAAGCAGGCAGGTTCAGTCGGCGGTCAGATGGTTAAGAAGATGATCAAGGCTTACGAAGACAGCATGAAATAAGGTTGTTATATTTTCGGACAAAAAGGTCTGTCGGAATACCGGCAGACCGATTTTTTGTGAATTTTAAGTTGGATTTGCGGTTTAATTTTCATTTGTCTGTTATTAAATTTCAATTGTTAATTCGCAAAAAGAATAAAACGCAGACAAGGATTTACTTATCTGCGTTAGTTGAGAGGATTTTATTGTCCGATTAAGCTGTCAATTTGATATATTGCAAAAGTTATTTCTCCGACTTCGCTTTCGTATGTAATTGCAACATTTCCGTCTTTTGTAAGTGACATACAAGAGTACATAAACGCATCTTTTTTAACGGAAGTTGTGTTTTTGAGAGTCATATTGCACTCATCATCCAAAGAAAAAGCAAAGATTTTGCCGTCGGCTCTTACGTGTTTTGTTTCTCCCTTATCGGTTGTTTCCGTACCTGTCGGGCACGAAATAAGAATATAATTCTTTCCGTCGTTATTTACACCGATTGCACTCAGCATACAGCTGCTTGTGATTTCAACGTCCGATATGACAATATCGCTCCAAATGTATTTTCCGTTTTCTTTTGCTGCGTCAACATAGCAAAGTCTGTTACTGTTGTTTCTGAAGAAGCAACGCAAATTACCGTTTGGAAGCTCTACAATTTGGCTTTCGCCTGAGTATTCACACTGCTCGTTTGACGGCAAGCTTTCGCTTCTCTGCCAAGTGTTACCGCCATCCTCCGAATAAATAAACGATGAAAATTGAAGTCCTTTTTTAATGTTTGCAAAATAAGCCGACATTATCATAGTACCGTCGGAGGTAACAACTCCCCTGCCCGGTCCGACACCGTAAAACGGCTCATCAGCTTTTTTAGCATTTATAAGCTTAGGCGAACCAAAGGTTTCGCCGCCGTCAACCGATTTCGTCATATACAAAAACGTTGTCGGAACAACGGAAAATACAGATCTTGTTTTTACATAGAAGATATTACCTATTTTATTGTTATTCTTATCATACAAGAAGAAAAATTCATCGATTTTATATCCCGTATCCTCACCTGTATTTTTCAAAATCCTCGAATATCCGTTCTCAAAGCGTTCAACATCAACCTTGTACTTATAGCTTAATCCGTAGTTTTTGGAAAGCAACAGCATTCCGTCATTGTCAAAAGCGGATTTATCAACGGCAGGATTTAATCCCGTATATTTCGAAAGAGCCACACCGCCCGAATAAAAGGTTGTCATCATCCATATATTTTTACCGTCCGTTAACAATTCGGGATCGATAAACGAAGTTGACTTTTTATGAAATTTATTGCCGTTATCGCCAAAGAAATTAGCTGTATAGCTTTGCCAAGTTTTGCCGTTATCGTCGCTGTATGCAACTACCGTGTCCAATCCGCCACCGTCAGCGGTACTGTCATATCTTGCGTCAACTGCCGCTACAAGTCTGCCGCTGTCGAGTGTGATAATAGCCGGAATTCTGAAATTTTCGCTGCCTGCGCTTACGTCTTTGATAAATGGCTGATTTGATGTAGCAGTAGGGCTCGGTTTATCTTCAAATTTAATTTTCGAGCTGTCGCCGAGCATTGACAAATAAATAATGGCTGTTATTATTAACGCAATAATAACAACGCTGAATACGGATAAGCAAATTTTTTTAATTTTTTGTTTATTCATAATTTCCTCCAAAAAAGACACAAAGCTTTTCAGTGTTATCCCCAATTTTACATTTAATATATCATTTTATCCGTCAATTTGCAAGTAAATCGGTATTTCAAAAATACATGTGAACATTTTTATCCGTATATTTAATATGTCATATACAGAAAAACCATATACTTTTTGTTGC
>ERZ780100.544-NODE-544-length-17200-cov-4.050569_pt1 | contig 17200 bp, 16 predicted proteins | sample MGYA00511573_ERZ780100 | MGnify/ENA primary metagenome ERZ780100 (study PRJEB29588, sample SAMEA2161876) | human gut metagenome | biome: human gut; feature: human-associated habitat; material: faeces | place: Denmark | collected 2008/2010 ...
CTGTTACCCAATGGTTCAATGTAATGCTGATGCCGAAGCAGGAAACCGGAAACGGCAACGGTGATATGACGGATACCATGGCATCTTCCATGAAGACCATGAATATGATTATGCCTATCATGTCAGCCTTCTTCTGCTATACATTGCCGGCAGGTCTCGGTCTTTACTGGATCAGCGGTTCCCTGGTAAGAAGTGTGCAGCAGGTTGTTATTAATAAACATATTGATAAAATGGATTTGGATGAAGTAATTGCCAAAAATGCAGACAAGAGTGCCAAGAAGATGGAAAAGCTTGAAAAAAATCAGGCGAAGCTTCAGCAGTATGCCAATATGAACACCAAGAATATGGGTGGTACCGTAAGCACCAAGAGTTATACTGCAAAGACCACGGACACAAAGAATGCCAATACAGATAATAAGGAAGTTAAGAAGACCTCTTCCACCGGAGCAAAGCCCGGAAGTCTGATGGCGAAAGCAAATCTTGTAAAAGATTACAATGAAAGAAACAATAAAAACTAATTTCGTTAAAATTTCATAGGAGGTATTTGGGATGGAATATAAAGAGTTCTCAGCAAAAACAGTGGATGACGCCATTACAGCGGCATGTCAGGATTTTTTCGTAACAAGTGATAAGCTGGATTATGAAGTCTTAGAAGAAGGTTCTTCCGGATTTTTAGGAATCGGAGCAAAGCCCGCTCTCATTAAGGCAAGAGTAAAAGAAGATAAAGAAATTGTCAAAGAATCTGTAAAAGAACCCGTTAAAGAAGTTCTGAAAGAAGAAAAGAAATTTGTAAAAGAAACAGCAAAGGTTTCCAATGTAGATGCAAGGGAAGTAGAAGAAGCAGCAAAGAAGTTCTTAGGCGAAGTATTTGATGCTATGGAAATGGAAGTTATAGTAGATGCCAGGTACGACGATGCTGAAAAAGCTCTTGATGTTGATATGAGAGGCGAAGAAATCGGTATTCTCATCGGTAAGAGAGGACAGACCCTTGATTCACTTCAGTACCTTGTAAGTCTTGTTGCTAATAAGGAAAGTGAGAAGTATTTCAGGGTTAAACTTGACACTGAGAATTACAGAGAGAGAAGAAAAGAAACTCTTGAATCACTTGCCAAGAATATAGCATACAGAGTTAAGAGAACAAGAAAACCGGTTTCACTTGAGCCGATGAATCCTTATGAGAGAAGAATTATTCATTCAACTCTTCAGAATGATAAATATGTATCAACCAAGAGCGAAGGTGAAGAACCTTTCAGACATGTTGTTGTATTTATGAAAAAGTAATTTTTAGGGATGTGAGATACTTCACATCCCTTTTACTTTGTAGTAAAATAATTAATAGTATGGGATTTTGTAAGGAGCATTATGATTAAAGAAACTATTGCAGCAATTGCAACCGGAATGTCTAACTCCGGAATAGGAATAATAAGAATGAGCGGACCGGAAGCAATAAGCATTGCTGACGGGATTTTTGTATCTGCAAGGAAGAATTTCAAGCTGACTGAAGCAGCGACGCATACGGTACATTATGGCAATATAGTATATGAAGATAATATAATAGATGAGGTGCTCATTATTATTATGAAGGCGCCGAACAGTTACACAAGGGAAGATGTTGTGGAAATAGACTGTCATGGCGGCGTATATGTGATGAAAAAGATTCTGGACATTCTTATCAAAAGCGGGGCGAGGACTGCAGAACCCGGAGAATTTACCAAAAGGGCTTTTTTAAACGGAAGAATAGATCTGACACAGGCGGAAGCTGTTATTGACATAATCAATTCCAAAAATAAATATGCACTCAGTAATTCCGTTAAGCTCTTAAACGGTAAATTATCGGAGCAGATAACGGAAATCAGGAAGGACCTTATTAACAATATAGCTTATATAGAAGCGGCTCTTGATGATCCAGAGCATATTTCTTTGGATAATTATGGGGATAAATTGTTGATAACTGTGGATAACTATATTGATAAAGTGGATAACCTTATAAAAACTGTTGATAACGGCAAGATTTTTACACAGGGAGTCAAGACAGTTATAATTGGAAAGCCAAATGCCGGAAAATCGAGCATTTTAAATATACTTGCCGGATATGACCGCGCAATAGTTACGGATATAGCCGGTACGACAAGAGATACAATAGAGGAACAGATTAATCTTGCGGGAATTACACTTAATCTTGTAGATACCGCCGGAATCAGAAATACAAAAGATATTGTTGAGGAGATTGGCGTAAATAAGGCCAAAGAACTTGTTGAAGAAGCCGACCTTATTCTTTATGTTGTGGATTCATCCACTGAACTTGATGAGAATGATTATAATATTCTTAATATAATTAAAAACCGTAAAACAGTGATACTTCTTAATAAATCAGATCTTGATACGGTAACTGATGCAGACAGTATATCTAAAATTACCGATAGTAAGGCCATTTCAGTCTCGGCAAAGGATAATACCGGACTGGACGAGCTGTCGGAAACCATTGTCAAACTTTTTGCGTCAGGCGAGATAGATTATAATGATGAAGTGTATGTATCCGGTGAACGCAATAAAGAAGCACTCGAGGAGACACTGGAGAGTCTTAAGCTTGTAAAAAAGAGTATTAACGAAGGCCTTCCGGAGGATTTTTACACAATTGATTTAATGAATGCTTATGAACAGTTAGGTAAAATAACAGGTGAATCGGTTGAAGATGATCTTGTAAATGAAATTTTCAGTAAATTCTGCATGGGCAAATAACAGGAGAAACAGATGAACGTAGTTGAAAATTATGATGTAGCCGTTGTAGGAGCCGGCCATGCCGGATGCGAAGCGGCATTGGCATGTGCAAGACTTGGTCTTGAAACAATAATGTTTACGGTAAGTGTTGAAAGCATTGCATTGATGCCTTGTAATCCTAATATAGGAGGAAGTTCCAAGGGACATCTTGTGAGAGAACTGGATGCTCTGGGCGGAGAAATGGGCAAGAATATAGATGCTACTTTTATACAGTCTAAGATGCTTAACAAATCCAAGGGACCTGCGGTTCATTCCTTAAGGGCACAGGCAGATAAGCAGGAATATTCCAAGCGTATGAGAAACGTGCTGGAAAATACCGATCACCTTACGATAAGACAGGCCGAAGTATCAGAACTTATAGCAGAAGACGGAGTTATTAAAGGACTGAAAACTTTTTCTGGTGCTGTTTATAATACTAAGGCAGTTGTCCTTTGTACAGGTACATATCTTAAGGCAAGATGTATATTTGGTGATATAAGTTATTATACGGGGCCTAACGGACTTCTGGCTGCTAACTATCTTTCTGATTCAATGAGAAAGCTGGGCATAGAAATTGTCAGGTTTAAGACCGGGACACCTGCCCGTGTGGATGGAAGGACTATTGATTTTGATAAGATGGAAGAGCAGCGCGGGGATACCCCTATTGTACCTTTTTCTTTTGCAACGGATCCTGATGATATCCAGAAGGAACAGGTTTCATGCTGGCTTACATATACTAATGAACAGACACATGATATAATCCGTAAAAATATTGACCGTTCCCCACTCTATTCAGGTGTAATTCACGGAACAGGTCCGAGATACTGTCCGTCAATTGAAGATAAGGTAATGAGATTTGCGGACAAAGACAGACACCAGGTGTTCATTGAGCCGGAAGGCAATTATACACACGAATGGTATCTCGGAGGAATGTCAAGCTCACTTCCTGAAGATGTACAATATGATATGTATCATACAGTGCCGGGACTTGAACATGCAAAAATCGTAAGAAACGCATATGCTATTGAATATGACTGCATTAATCCTATACAGCTCAAGCCATCACTGGAATTTAAGAAAATTAAAGGCCTTTTTTCGGGCGGACAGCTTAACGGAAGCTCAGGATATGAGGAAGCCGCTGTTCAGGGACTTATTGCCGGAATAAATGCAGCAATGCAGATACTTGACAGGGAGCCTTTGATTCTTGACCGATCGGAAGCATATATCGGAGTGCTCATAGATGATTTGGTTACCAAAGAAAATCACGAACCTTACCGTATGATGACAAGCCGTGCAGAATACAGATTGTTACTCAGACAGGATAATGCCGACATGCGACTTACGGAATATGGATACAAAGTAGGACTCATATCGGAAGAGAGATATAAACACCTTCTTGAAAAGAAGAACATGATTGAAAAAGAAATCAGCAGACTGAAATCTATAGTTATAGGTGGAAGCAATCCGGTTAATGATAAACTCGCGCAGATGAACAGTACATCGCTCAATAACGGAACAAGTCTGGCTGATCTTATCAGAAGACCGGAACTTAATTACGATATGATAGCTGATTTTGATCCTGACAGGCAGCCTCTTCCAAGAGAAGTTATTGAACAGGTTAATATTAATATTAAATACGAAGGATACATATCAAGAGAATTAAAACAGGTTGAACATTTTAAGAAACTTGAGAATAAACTCATACCTGCAAATATCAATTATGACGATATAAGCGGACTCAGAATTGAAGCAAGACAGAAACTTAAAGACTATTCACCACGATCAATAGGACAGGCATCCAGAATATCAGGAGTCTCGCCGGCAGATATTACTGTTTTGCTTGTATACATGGAACAGCATAGGAGGCAATAATGTCTGAGATAAAAGAAGTATTTGATAAAATGCATATTGAACTGCCTGATGGTGCATTAGAACTCCTAAACCGCTATTATGAAATGTTGATAGATACAAATAAAGTCATGAATCTTACAACTATTACCGAATATAGCGAAGTTGTAATAAAACATTTTGCAGACAGTGCAGCAATCGGATGTATTACTGATATGAACGGGAATATTGATCTCATTGATGTAGGAACCGGAGCAGGTTTTCCGGGAATAGTACTTAAGATAGTATATCCTCAGTTATCTGTTGTATTACTGGATTCACTTAATAAGAAAGTAAATTTTCTTAAAAATGTTATAACAGAGCTTGGACTTACAGGTATAAGTGCAATTCATGGAAGAGCAGAGGATATTGCAAGAAATAAGGATTATCGTGAAAAATTTGATTTGTGTGTATCACGCGCAGTTGCCAATATGTCATCCCTTTCGGAATATTGCCTTCCGTTTGTAAAAGTAGGAGGAAGATTTATACCTTACAAAGCAGATGGATGCGATGAAGAAGTGAAAACAGCCTCTAAGGCTGTCAATATTCTTGGAGGTAAAATCCGGAAAATAGAATCTTATGTAATTCCGGATACAGATATTTGCCGTAAATTTGTTGTAATTGATAAGCTTAGAAATACTTCGGCTAAATATCCTCGTAAAGCCGGACTTCCAACGAAAGAACCACTTGTATAAAGGAGATTATATGGATAACGTATTGGAATTTCTCATAGAGATCAATAATGAATATAAAACCCGGTATCTTTCATATGAACAGGATATATCCAGAATTAAGGAACATATAACCGAGACAGAAAATAAAATTTCAGAAATCAAGGACTCTATTGACGAATCATATGTGGTGATGTCATCAAGCCAGACAGCTAATGAGGTTGAAAATACAGAATTGCAAAGTCTGACAAATTTGCTTGAAGAATATAAAGACAATTTCCACAAGCTTAGCGATAATCTTGAAAACTGTGCGCACAAGGTTGATAAAACAGAACAGATAATTAAAGAATATAATGAAAACAAAGATTCTGCATTATCTGACAGACACTTAAAAGATAAACTGGAACTGGTATTGAAATTAATGAAGCCGGATCCGGAGAGAGCAAAACATGAATTGACTACGATAATTAAGAATATTTGCAAATAATGTTTCACGTGAAACATGTAGAACCTGATCAATACAAAATGTTTCACGTGAAACATTTTGGCTGAATAATGCAGGATTGTTTCACGTGAAACAAAATAAGAGTAGTATTTAGCGGAAAATGGTGTTATAATGATAACACAATAAAGCATCGGATACACATTGGAGGATAGAATGGGCAGAATTATAGCGATTGCAAATCAAAAGGGTGGAGTTGGAAAAACAACAACCACAATTAATCTTGCAGCATGCCTTGCCGAGAAAGACCAGCATGTTCTTGTAATAGATATAGACCCACAGGGAAATACAACAAGTGGTTTTGGCATAGAAAAAGAAGAACTTGAGAATACAATATATGAATTGATTCTCGGAGAATGTTCATTGGAACAGTGTCTTATAAAAAATGCAGTTAATAATCTTGATGTGTTACCGTCCAATGTTAATCTTGCAGGTGCAGAGATAGATCTTATAGGCGTAGAAGACAGAGAATATATCCTGAAAAATAAGATTTCACCTATAGTAAATGATTATGATTATATCATTATTGATTGTCCGCCTTCATTGACGATGCTTACTGTTAATGCAATGACAACGGCGAATACTGTGTTAGTACCTATACAGTGTGAATATTATGCACTGGAAGGATTATCCCAATTATTACATACGATTAATCTTGTAAAGAACAGGCTTAATCCTGAACTTGAGATGGAAGGCGTTGTATTTACTATGTTTAACAGCAGAACGAACCTTTCATTACAGGTAGTAGAGAATGTCAAAGATAATCTTAATCAGACTATATATAAGACAATTATTCCGAGAAATGTAAGACTGGCAGAAGCTCCGAGCCATGGAGTTCCAATCAATATATATGATCCAAAGTCAGCAGGAGCGGAAAGCTATAGATTATTAGCCGATGAAGTAATGCATAGAGGAGAAGAAGAATGGCAGTAAAGAAAGGTCTTGGTAAGGGCCTCGGAAACCTTATACCCGAGAGTGATAAAGAGGCACAGAAGACAAAAGTAGTTGAAAAAGTAGTAGAGAAGAAAGTAATTGTAAAGGAACCTGCGGAGACAATAGTCAAGATTAATGAGGTTGAACCTAATAAAAATCAGCCAAGACGCACGTTTGATGAAGATGCTCTCTTAGAACTTGCGGAGTCAATTAAACAGCACGGTGTAATACAGCCTCTTATAGTTAAGAAGAGAGACAAATATTATGAAATAATTGCCGGTGAGAGAAGATGGAGAGCTGCCAAGATGGCTGGCTTGAAAGAAATCCCTATTGTAATCAAGGATCTTAGCGACCAGGAAATAATGGAAGTGGCACTTATTGAGAATATACAGCGTGAAGATCTTAATCCGATAGAAGAAGCACAGGCATATCAGAGATTAATTAAAGAATATAACTATAAACAGGATGAACTTGCTGAGAGAGTTTCCAAGAGCCGTGTTGCAGTTACCAATTCAATGCGTTTATTGAAACTGGATGAGCGTGTCCAGAAAATGATTATTGATGATATGATTTCTGCGGGACATGCCAGAGCATTACTTGCAATAACGGATAGTGAGAAACAGTACACAATTGCAATGAAAGTGTTTGATGAGAAACTCAGTGTCCGCGAGACAGAAAAGCTTATTAAAAATCTTGATAAGCAGGTAAAGCCAAAGGTTAATACGACCCCTGAAAATGATTTTATATACAGGGATATCGAAAATAAACTTAAAGAGTCTATGGGAACCAAAGTTATCATTCATAACAAAGATAATAATAAAGGTAAAATAGAAATAGAATATTATTCCCAGGATGATTTTGAGAGAATTGTGGATATATTAAAGAAGTAGGTATACTACAGGAGGATAAAAGAAAATGCAAAATACACAGACCGGCGCAATGAACATGCTTGATTTCTTTGGCTTGTTCAATGTGGCAACATTGTATATAATACTGGGTCTTACAGTATTGGTAATTGCACTTGTTGTACTGTATATTGTCAATATAGTAAAGATAAAGAAACTCAATGGTAGAATTTATTCCATATCCGTATGCATCGCAGAACTTACTAAAGGTAAAGATGGTAAATCACTTGAGGAAATAATGACAACAAGATTTGGCGAGATAGATAAGCTTAAGGCATCGAATGCTAAGCATACCAAGCAGATAAATGCAATTAATGAAGAATTGCTTTCTGTATATAAGAAAGTTGGAATTGTTAAATATGATGCATTTAACGAGATGGGCGGTAAGCTAAGTTTTGCACTTGCCATGCTTGATAAGTCCAATAACGGTTATGTGATTAATGCAATGCACAGCCGTGAAGGATGCTACACCTATATTAAGGAAATTGTCAAAGGAGAATCATATATTGCACTTGGAGACGAGGAGAAAAAAGCACTTGAGAGAGCTATTAATTGTGACAGCCTTGTTACAGACTGATAATCTTCAAGCTGCAGGGAGGTTTATGTGCCAGTGAAAAAAATAAATGTAAGTGAACTAAGTACTAATCAGGTACTGGCAAGAGCGGTGGTCAATTCCAACGGAAATATACTGATGTATGAAGGAGCGAGGATACGAAAAGAGAATATCCAGAAACTTATTAAAAATAATATCAGTGAAGTTTTCATTGAAGACAACATGCTAAAAGACGCTAAAGTGTATCAGATAGAAGAAATAGAAAAACAAAGCGTCGAGATAATTAAGAATATAATAGAAACAAGGATTAATTTCGACCTGGAGATTAAGGAAGATATTGGGTTAATAACAGAAGCAGCGTTGAATATAATTCAAGGAATAATTTCCAATGTGGATATATCCAACTGTATGCTTGAGGTTCGCAGGGAATCAGATGATTTATATACGCATATGCTTAGCGTTGCGGCATTGTCAACTATAATCGGAATTAAAGCCGGTTTTTCAGAAGAGCAGCTTAATGATGTGGCTATGGGAGCATTGCTGCATGATATTGGTTTGTGCGATGTGACAGTTAATTTCTTTGATGTGGAGATGGACAGAATGCCTGCGGCGGAGAAACTCAATTACAGAAGGCATGTAATATCAGGATACGAGAGAGTTCAGAGTATTAAATGGCTTAATGATACAGTAAAGACTATTGTACTCTCGCATCATGAGAGGGTTGACGGAAGCGGATATCCTTTTCATAAGGTTGCTGACAGAATTCCGCCGGAAGTAAGACTGGTATCGATTTGTGACCATTTTGATGAAATGGTAAACGGAATCGGCTACAAGAAACGTAAGATACATGAAGTTGTAGAATATTTCAGAACCGATGAGGCGTATCTTTTTGATTATGATATGACGTCGCAGGTTATGACAACCGTAGCCTGGTTCCCGAACGGAACACAGGTTGTTACCAATGACAGGGAAGTGGGCGTGGTAATCAGCCAGAACAGAGGACTTCCGGACAGACCGGTCATTAAAATAATAAAAACTGCTGACGGCATTGACTGCAGCAGCAAGAATATAATTAAAGATTTAACAGAATGCCTTACTATTTTTATAGTTGGGACAGTTGAATAACAGGAGGAAATATCAATGTTAGATATGAAATTTGTCAGAGAAAATCCTGACGCGGTTAAGGAAAACATCAAGAAAAAATTTCAGGACGAGAAACTTCCGCTTGTAGACGAGGTAATTGCACTCGATGAAGAGGCAAGAACGACCAAGCAGGAGGCAGACACTCTCAGAGCAGACAGAAATAAGCTTTCAAAGCAGATAGGTATGCTTATGGGACAGGGTAAAAAGGATGAAGCTGAGGAAGTTAAGAAGCAGGTAACAGTTAATTCAGAGAGACTTGCATCACTTGAAACCAAGGAGACAGAGCTTGAAGAGCGGATCCGCAAAATTATGATGACGATACCTAACATAATTGACCCAAGTGTGCCAATCGGTAAAGACGACAGCCAGAATGTTGAAATAACAAGATACGGTGAACCGGTTGTTCCTGATTTTGAAATTCCGTACCACACAGAAATTATGGAGTCATTTAACGGTATTGATCTTGACAGTGCAGGAAAAGTGGCCGGTAACGGATTTTATTACCTCATGGGAGATATAGCAAGACTTCATTCGGCAGTTCTTGCATATGCAAGAGATTTTATGATAAACAGAGGTTTCACATATTGCATTCCTCCGTTCATGATCAGAAGTGATGTAGTGACAGGTGTTATGAGCTTTGCAGAAATGGATGCCATGATGTATAAGATTGAAGGTGAGGATCTTTATCTTATCGGAACCAGCGAACATTCAATGATCGGTAAATTCATAGATACGATGCTTGATGAGGACAAGCTTCCATATACACTTACAAGCTATTCACCGTGTTTCCGTAAAGAAAAAGGTGCTCACGGCATTGAGGAAAGAGGCGTATACAGAATCCATCAGTTCGAGAAGCAGGAAATGATAGTTGTATGTAAGCCGGAAGACAGCAAGGCATGGTTTGACAAACTCTGGCAGAACACTGTTGATTTATTCCGTTCAATGGATATTCCGGTCCGTACGCTTGAATGCTGCTCCGGAGACCTCGCAGACCTTAAGGTTAAGTCAATCGACGTAGAGGCATGGTCACCGAGACAGAAGAAGTATTTTGAAGTAGGAAGCTGCTCAAATCTCGGAGATGCTCAGGCAAGACGCCTTAAGATAAGAGTCAAGGGCGCAGACGGTTCCAAGTATTTTGCACATACACTCAACAATACGGTTGTTGCACCGCCTAGAATGCTCATCGCATTCCTTGAGAATAACCTCAACGCAGATGGCAGTGTAAGCATTCCTGAAGTTCTTCAGCCATATATGGGCGGAATGACCAAAATAGAGAAAAAGTAGAATTGACTTATATAGTCTGACATGATAGAATATTTAAGGTGTGGATGGGAATTCACACCTTATTCATCATAAGTTCTCATAGTTAAATGGATATAACAAGCGCCTCCTAAGGTTCAATCATGGTTGAGACTTATGGAAGTTGAGAAGTGATAAGTCAGAGTTCGATTCCAACAGGGATTGACCTGAATGTCAAAATAAGATACAATGGAAATTCATCACAAGAGTGATTGAATTCATAGATATGGCAGCCGGAGCCAAAAGAGCTGAAAAGCCCGAAAATACGGCATTTGTCTCCTTAGTTAAATGGATATAACGGGGTCCTCCTAAGACTCTATTGTAGGTTCGATTCCTATAGGAGACGCTCATTTTTAGCGGTAATGAAGATAGTTTCATTGCCGCTTTTTTCATGCAGAATTGCAATTTCAGTGACAAATTTGTCAGCGAAACAAGGTTGAAAATACTGATTTTGTCAGCGGGGATGGATGCTTGTCACCGATTCACATTTTCTGGTCTGTCACCCAGAGGGATTAACTACAATGTAGGATGAGTTTTAGGGTGTAAAATTAGGAAAAGCAGTGAAACAAAACACTATATTCTTGCCTGTGATATCAGGCCTGTCGGAAGAGTCCGTTCAGATTAGATAAATACAATCTATTCTGGACGGATTTTTTGCGTTCAGGGAAAGGAAGTTGCCTATGGAAGAAAAGAAGGAATTGCTGGATCAGGATGAAAGAGTTGTAGAGATTGAGCTGGAAAGACTTCGGGGATTTGTAAACCATCCATTCAAGGTTCAGGCGGACAGTCAGATGATTGAATTGCAGGAGAGCATTAAGAAGTATGGAATATTAAATCCTCTGATAGTCAGACCGAGGCAGGATGGAACTTATGAAATCATATCCGGTCACAGAAGAAAATTTGCAGCTGAAAAGATCGGTTATCGTAAGGTACCTGTGATCATTCGAGTATTAAAAGACGATGAAGCGGTTGTATCTATGGTTGATTCAAATTTACAACGGGAAATGATCAGTCCGAGTGAAAAAGCATTTGCATACAAAATGAAGTATGAAGCAATCAAAAGGAAGGCAGGAAGAAGAAAATGTGGTCAGGTAGACCATAATTTGGGAAAGAAAAGTATTGAGCTGATTGGAGAGGAATGTGGGGACAGCCCCAAGCAGGTTCAGAGGTATATCAAAATCACAGAACTTATTCCTGAAATGCTTGAAAAAGTGGATGACGGAAGCATGGGATTTACTCCGGCGGTTCAGTTGTCATTTCTGAAAAAGAAAGAGCAAAAGGAAATGCTGGATGCAATGGAGTTTGCACAGTGCACACCATCACTTTCCCAGGCACTCCGCATAAAGAAATTGAGCGTGGATGGGAAACTTACAGTAAGGGATATGGAAGATATTCTAAGTGAAATTAAGCAAAAAGAGATAGACCGTGTAGTATTCAAAACGGAACAGCTTCACAGATTTTTCCCTGTCAGTTATACGGCAGAGCAGATGAGGCGTGAAATTTTGGAAATGTTGAAATTAAATATGAACAAATATTGGGATGAATAAAGGAGGAACAGATTATGTGCAGAGTAATAGCAGTATCAAATCAAAAAGGCGGAGTAGGTAAAACAGTATCATGTGTAAATCTTGGAATAGGGTTGGCACAGGAAGGAAAGAAAGTGCTTCTGATAGACGCAGATCCACAGGGAAGTCTTACAATCAGCATGGGATATGAGGAGCCGGATGAAATGGAGTATTCTCTGGCAACATTGATGATGAACATTGTGAATGATGAAAAACTGAATATAGAAAAGACAATCCTGCATCATAAGGAAGGTGCAGATCTTATACCGGCCAACATTGAATTATCAGCGATTGAGGTGTCATTGGTAAATGCCATGAGCAGGGAACTGATTCTAAGATCTATGGTAGATAAGCTGAGAGAATTTTATGATTTCATCATTATTGATTGTATGCCTTCGCTTGGAATGATGACAATTAACGCATTGGCATGTGCGGATTCTGTATTGATACCGGTGCAGGCAGCGTACCTTCCGGTCAAAGGTTTACAGCAGTTGATCAAGACAATCGGAAGAGTAAAGAAGCAGCTGAATCCAAAGCTCAAGATAGAAGGAATTCTTCTGACTATGGTTGATAACAGAACTAATTATGCCAGGGATATTTCCTTGATGGTGTATGATACCTATTCTGCATCAATCAAGGTATTTGGAACAGAGATACCGATGTCAGTCAGGGCATCAGAGGTCAGTGTGGAGGGCGGAAGCATCTATTCCTATGATCCAAAGGGAAAAGCGGCATTTGCATATATGGCATTAACTAAAGAAGTATTGAAGGAGGCAGAGTAATCATGGCAAGCAGAGTAGCAGGAAAGATTAAGTTACAGTCAGTAGATGAATTATTGGGAGTACCGGAGATTGCCGGTACTCAGGAAATAGAGATTGGAAGAATTCATGCATTTCCTAATCATCCATTTAAGGTACTGGATGATGAAAAGATGGACACTTTGGTTGATAGTATCAGGGGAAATGGCATCCTGAATCCGGTAATTGTAAGACCGGATGAGAATGGAAATTATGAAATGATTTCTGGTCATCGCAGGTTACATGCAGCAAGGATTGTGGGATTGAAAAAGATTCCGGCCATTGTAAAGGAAATGTCTGATGACGAAGCCATTATAAAAATGGTGGATGCCAATATTCAAAGGGAAGAGATACTTCCGAGTGAAAGAGCATTTAGCTTGAAAATGAAGATGGATGCTATGAGGAGACAGGGGGCAAGAGTTGATATAGATGGAACTTGTGGCAATGATTGCCACAAGTCTGGAATAAAAACAGCTGACTTAGTAGGTGATACAGTTGGATTAAAGGGAAGACAAGTAAGAAATTATGTGAGACTGACCTATTTAATTCCAGAAGTTTTGGAAATGGTTGATCAAGGGAAAATACAATTTGTTCCAGCCGTGGATCTATCTTATTTGGATGAACAAGTACAAAAATGGGTTTTTGAATATGTTAAGGAAAATGGATTCATCAAGCCAGTTCAAATAACTGCGTTGAAAAATCATCCTAATTTATCGAACGCAAACCAGTTCAATATCATTTCTATAATGAATGATGCGCTACCTAAGAAGAGTAAGGAAGCAAAGATATCTTTTTCTGCAAAGAAAATAGATAAATTCTTTCCACCACATTATTCAATGAAAGAGCGTGAAAATATAATTATTCAGCTTCTGGAGCAGTGGAGTGCAGATCAGGTATAAGTCAGAGTAGAAATGTAATTAGGATGTTTCAGAAGTGTAGAAACTGCACTTCTGGAACAGGAAGGAGATTCAAATGGAAGACAGAATAAGGCTGTCCTATTTCTATGGAAAAGAAGCGGATCAGTTTTCATTTTATAAGATACCGAAGTTATTATTTACGGAAGAGTACTTCAAAAGGATATCAGTGGAGGCAAAGGTGTTGTACGGCCTGATGCTGGATCGAATGTCTTTATCCATGAAAAATCAGTGGATGGATGAAGATGGGAGAGCGTACATATATTATTCGCTTGAAGATATCATGGATGCGCTGGGATGCAGTAACAAAAAAGCAATATCCATAATGAAAGAATTGGACACGGATGCTGGTATAGGTTTGATTGAAAAGAAGCGCCAGGGGCAGGGAAAACCAACCATGATTTATCTGAAACAGTTTATGGTACAGGATGTTCAGAAGTGTAGAAATTTCACTTCTGAGCAAAAAGCGGCAGTTTCAGAAGTGAAGAATTTACATGTCTTGAAGTGTAAAAATGCCATGTCTAGAAGTGAAGAAATTACACTTCCAGATGTGAAAAATATTCACACTAATAAGAATAATATAAATAATACTGAGTTGAGTAATACTGAATCTAATCTTATCGTATCAGGAAATGATGGGATAGGATTCGATGTACAGGCATATGCAGAATTTATCAGAGATCATATTGATCTGGATATTCTGTTAGAGAGGCATCCGTATGAAAAGGAGTTGCTGAATGGAATTTTTGATTTGATTCTGGAAACTGTACTATGCAGGAATGAGGTCATTGTGGTGGCATCCAACAAATATCCGGCAGAGCTGGTTAGAAGTAAATTTCTGAAATTGACCAGTTCACATATTGAATATGCAATGGGATGTATGAAGGCAAATACCACAAAAGTACATAACATTAAGAAATATCTGCTGGCTACACTATTCAATGCTCCAAGTACAATCAGCGGGTATTATCAGGCTGAGGTTAACCATGATTATCCCCAGTTTGCTGTAAATACCAAATAATGGCTTGACGTGTAGTCAATGCGTGCATATAAAAATACAAACACACTCATTGACGACATGAAAGGAACAACTATGGAGAAAAGAATATATACAGCGGGCGGGATCAAAATTGAAGTAGATAAGCATGAAGATAAAAAAGCAAAGGAGCGCAGAATGATGGCTTATGCTTTTAAGATGATTCGTGAAGAATCAGGAATGAATAGAAAGGACTTTGCTGACTGGCTGGGAATTCCATACCGGACAATGCAGGAATGGGAACTGGGAAGAAGAGCTATGCCACAATATGTACTTGATCTGATATCCTATAAAGTTAAAAATGAAAAGAAGCAGGGAAATATATAGTCTGTTGTTTAAGTAAAAACAGGAGGAAACCACCATGTGCGATGATTATTATTACTACGAGGAACAAAGAAAGGCAGAAGCAAAATCAGAAGCAGCATTGGCAGGAACATTTGCCACCGCCATCGGAGGCATTGTGGGAGCAGTTTTATCATGTGCTTTGTTTCTGGTGAGAAGATTTGATATATTGAGTTCCGGGTTAGCGTCCTTATTATTCTATATGCTGACCTATACACAGGAATGGAATAAGGTAATATATATCGTAGGTGTACTGGCTATATTTATTGTATCAATGATTTTACAATATGTGTTTGTGGTTGCTAAAATTATTTATACAGTGTTTGTATGTATAGTTGCTGCATTGGTGGGCGGATACTGGAAGACATATGATTCAGAAATGCAAAGAAATCTGGTAATGCTTATATGTTTTGTAATAACCGGAATATTGGGGGTTATTTCTTGGTGCGGGATGGCAAAACAAAAATAAATAGGTAGTAAAAGCAATTTCACATGATATAATGTGTACATACAAATCGGAATTTGTGGAGAGATTTCTTGAACTTTCCTTATTTTACGGGCTTTCCAGCCCCTTAAATAGTGAAATGATATGTATTTTCCCTTATTTTTGACCTTATGCGGAATCAGCAAGGGAAATAAGGGAATTTTTTATTTAGTCGTTGCCTGCCACTTTATCAAGAAGTCTGGCGGAGTTCCGCTTTGCCTTTCTTGTAGAGTGGGCGTAGACATTCATTGTGGTACTGACATCAGAGTGCCCTAACAGTTCCTGCACATCTTTTGGGGCAGCTCCGTTTGAGAGGAGGTTGCTTGTGTAGGTGTGTCGCAACTGGTGGAAATGGAAATTCTCAAATCCGTCCAGCCTTTTTGCAACTGATCGGCAGGCAATGCTGAGTGTGCTTGGCAGTTCCAGACATCCGTCCGGTCTCAGGCAGACAAAGGAGATTTCCTTGTAATCTACCGGGATTTCTTCGGTTCCGTCCAGATGATAATATTCATAATACACTCTGTTTTTGTCCTGTGCTTCCTTGTAGAAATTGCGGTGGTAAAGTTCACCATACTGCATCCGGCTTTTAAGCTGTTTTTTTCTGGCGGTTTTCAGTATTTCAGTCAGAGTATCGCCAAAATCAACAATCCTTACTTTCTTTCGCTTGGTCGGTCCGATGATGTTTTTATGTTTTGTGCCATCATAGCGGATACTTCTTTTAATGGTCAGGCATTGTTCTTCAAGATTGATGTCCTGCCATGTCAATCCGCAAACTTCACCGATACGAAGTCCCGCATAGTATGCGATCTGGATTGGCAGGATTGCAGGTGGATTCTTTACTTTGAGGTATTCTATCAGTCTCTCATAATCTTCATGGGAAATAGGCTGTATGCCTTCTTCTACCTCATCATCTGAGAATAAATCCACATCCTCTGCCTGTTTTTTCAGCTTAATATACTGCATAGGATTAAAAGTAATCAACTGTTTTGGAAATACTGCAAACCGGAAAGCCTGTTGTAATACTGCTGAAAAGGAATGGATGTAATCTTTACTGTATCCTTTTCTCACTTTTCCATCTGGAAATTCCCCACCGAATGTAAGCAGATCGAGAAATGCCTGTAAATGTTCAGCAGTAACGGTTTTTAATTTGCGTTCTGCAATCGGATGTTTCTTGATACAACGGATTGCACCAAGATAATTTTCCACTGTACCATTGCTGAGTGTTCCGACTTTCAGTTCTTCTTCCGCCCACATATCAAGAAGTTCTCCTACAGTAAGATTATCTGTCTTTGCGACAAATTTCTTGCTTTCGTAATCATCCATTGCCTGACGGAGCAGTTTTTCCGTTTCACTTTTACTTTCTGTTCCAGCGTATTCTTTCTGAACCAGATTGCCGCTTGCATCTTCTACAT
>ERZ780100.553-NODE-553-length-17025-cov-4.086565_pt1 | contig 17025 bp, 10 predicted proteins | sample MGYA00511573_ERZ780100 | MGnify/ENA primary metagenome ERZ780100 (study PRJEB29588, sample SAMEA2161876) | human gut metagenome | biome: human gut; feature: human-associated habitat; material: faeces | place: Denmark | collected 2008/2010 ...
TGATGGTTCGTTAATTGTTACTTATCTCTGATTATTTGACGGAATGCCTTTTCCTATTATCAAATACCGTTACACCTGTCAGAACACCGCCGCTGATAGCCGGTGGTCTTGCATCCTTTTAAATTCGAACAATCATCCGAATTAAATTAGTTTTTTCTTCCTTACAATCGCCGAAACAAGCGAAACAATATTCCAAAGAAGAGACCCTCCGGAAAGAGAAACTGCTGCGGTAGCAAGGGGCTTGGAAACACTGACCCTATCGCTGATTGCGGAAATATTGCCCGCATCCAGCGTTGTGTTGTCGGTCAGCGTAAGGATCAGGTTGCCGTCATCGTCAATACGGCAGCCCTTAATTCCGATGCCGTCTTTACCGTCAGCACCATCCTTACCGTCTTTTCCGTCTGTGCCGACGATCTTGCCGAGGTTGGTAACAACTCCGTCGGTAAAGGTGATGATAAGATTGCCGTCTGCGTCAATATGCGCTGACTGGATTCCGGTTCCGTTCAAGCCGTTCGAACCATTTGATCCGTCTTGACCGTTTTGGCCGTCCTTGCCTGCGTCACCCTTGTCGCCCTTGGCTCCGGTGACATTTCCGAGATTGTACACAGTGCCGTCAGTCAGAGTGATGATGAGGTTGCCATTTTCATCTACAACAGCATCCTTGACGCCGACTCCGGCAGCACCGTTGTTTCCGGCATCGCCTTTGTCACCCTTGACATCGGCTACAATAACGGTAATGAGCATATCGCCGTCCACCGTAAAGGTGACTTCGGTCTTATTGATTTCGGAGAGCAGCTCGCCGCCGATGTACCAGCCCTTGAGAATATAGGTCGGGTCAAGCGTTACGGTTGCGGTAAGCCGTGTTCCCTCACGAAGCTTGTCACCGCTTGAAATCTTTTCTTTATCGTTTTTAACCGAAAGGATACAGCCATCAATAGTTGTGGGGAATGTGACCGTATATTCCGGTATCTCCTCGATTTTCACCGAGATATTGGTATCCGCCTTGATTGCGCCGGTTTTATAGGTATAGCTGCCGTCGCCGTTGTCGATCCACGAAGCCACGTCCGCAAGGCGGTAGTTTTCATTCGGCTTGACCGTTACGATGATTTCATCGCCGTAACGGACGGTTTTGCCGCTTACGAAATCTTTGTCACCGTTTTTGATTGTCATATCTGCGTGCTTCGGGTTATCCACCGTAACCGTGTATTGTTCGATTTCGGTGAAATACACCTGAATGTCGGTTTCAGCGTCCACAACAAGCTCATAATCATACTGGCTGTACAGCTTGTCGTCGATCGTTACGGTGTCAACCTTGCCGCCACGGGTAATGACGAGCTTCTGCACACGGTAATTTTCCGCTGCCTGTGCAGTAAGAGTAATTTTCGTGCCGACGGGAATGCCTGCGCCTGACTGATAGCCCTGCTTGGTCGCCACGGCACCGGTCTGTTCACCGCTTGCGGCAGAATAGGTCAAGCCCACACGCACGGGAACATCGAATTCCACACCGATCTCGGTGTCCTTTGTAATCGTCATGGTGAAGCTTTTACCGCTTTGTCCCTCGGCGTCATCCGTCCATGCGCGGAACTTGCAGCCCGCGTCCGTCTTGACGGTGAAGGTCAGCTTGGAATTTACAGGAACATACACGCTGTTATTCTCATTCAGAGTAACGCTGTCGCCGTTTGCGTCGGTGATTTCCACCGTACCGCCCTCTGCCGGGAGATTGACCTTTACAAGCCTGCCGATTTCAGAAAGACTTACGAATTCTGCCTCGACCGTGTATTTTTCGGAAGCAAGCCCCAATGTATAGCTGTTAGAGCCTGCCGCGTCTATAGTTTCGGTGGTGCCACTTGCGTCGGTAATTTTCCATGATTTCAGTCCGTAGCCCTTGCCGGGTACGGCGGTAAAAGTCACATCATCGGTAACCGTGCCGCCGGGGGCATTCAGAGTAACATCGCCCACCGCCGCGCTGACCGTTCCAATCACCGTGCCATCTGCCGTGTAGGTATCGGTAAATGTGATCTGAGCGGAATTTATTGCTCGCTTGGTGGAAACACGCATATTGGCTTCACCGTTCAGAGTAAAGGCACATACGATTGTTCCGTCTTTTTCGGGTGTGAATACCATTGTTTCACCGCCGTTGTCAAGGGTAAGGGATACAAGCTCATACCGCCCGCTTTTCGGGGTGACCTTTACCTTGATGATTTCGCTCTCGCTGATCTCATCTCCGGATTGGATCTCAACATTGCCGAGATGCCGCACCTTGATGTCGGCAGCCTTTGCGTTATCCACTGAGTAGTTGACTTTATAGTCCCTCTTTGCCGTGGTAACTGCGGCAATATTCGACCATGTGCTTTCCTTTTCTTTGCCGTCCACCTTGCAAACGGAGGTAACAGCAAAACCAAAGTTGGTATTGGTTTTCAGGTTCTCAATCTCATAGGATGTCGTATCGGCAGGAAGCAGATCGGAAATTTTCGTACATTCGCCGTTTTCCGCGCGATACACATAGTAACCCTCTACCTCCGGCCAGCCGGGGGTCTTGTCGGGCTGAGACCATGTAAGATGCACCGCATCATCTGCAAACAGGTTTGCCTCTAAATCATCTACTGCAGGAGCAGGTGTGCTGACATTTGATAGGCTGTAGCCGATAAAGACGGTCTTGTTGCCTTCCTCACCATAGAGGTGTCTGAACCACTGCCCCAGCGTCCAGTCAAAGGTATACTGCGTGTAAATGCTTGCCGGGATTCCTTCCTCGGCAAGAGCCGGGCCGTCAATGTCGTTGACCGCACCGATGCATCCCTGCGAGGAGGTTTTGGTGGTCGAAACGCCCGAACCGTTGCTGTAACTCAGACTTGTTTCAAAGCCCACATCGTGCGAGAATAGGATACCGTCGCCGAACACGCCGAAGCTGATGGAGAAGTTGAAGTAAAATCCGTGAGAAATCTCCTCAGAAACCGATTTGATATTGCTCTTTGAATAGGAAACCTCATTCAGACCTCCCGCATAGCCCATACGGATAGTGTTCTGGCTGAGCTGCTGAGCGCCGAGTGCACTGTATGCGCCCCAGCCCAACTGATTGTACATATAGGGGTTGCCCTCGTTGCCGTCCAGCCAGTTTTCCGCTTCGTTGATTTTTTCAAGACGGTAGTAGCAGGCTTCATCTTTGGAGGTCTTATCCGACTCCTTGGTGATGGCGCGATTGCCCTTTTTCTCCATATAGGAGTTGTATTCTTCAGCAAAGCTGTTGTAGTCGTCAATGCTCATCTGCTGATACACCGGCTGCTGCGGTATGGAGAGGGTTATCGCCGTGCCATCCGACCACTTGCCGTTTTCGTCCAGAACCTCATAGCAGTAGACAAATACCGGTGTCCTTGCAACCAATGCTGTGTTATACGCCTGTGCCTTGACGGTCATAGCGTATTCGGTTTCCAGTGCTTCGGAAAAGGTCTTGCTCCACTCCAAAGAATAGCCTGCCGAAATATTCACCTCAAAAGGGGAAAGCAGTCCGCCGTAGCTGTAGGACATACCCACACTATATGAAACATTGTTCGAGGAGGACTGCTCCAGTTCATAGCTTTCGGTTATGGTGTAGTCGGTCTCGTTATTTGCCGAATCGCCCAGTGCCGCAAAATAAGGAGCCGCCTGCAAAACCGCCTTGACTTCGGGGTCGCTGTAAGCGTAGCTAACGCCTTTGTAACGGGCGATAACACCGTCCTGGTCTCGGTCGCAGGCAGTGAGCAGTACCTGTGCACCGCCGCCCTTATAACCGCCGTCTGCTTTGTTCGGACCCCAATCGGAGAGTGTTGTTTTAAAGCCGGTAGCCGCGCCGTAATCGGCGGCAGTATCGTTATAAGTGGCGGAAATCAAACCTTTTTTGAAAGAATAAGTATCGTCTCCGTCCCGGCAGGAAGTCACAAATACGATTTGCTCTCTGCCAGCATTGTTGCCGTCAAAATTACCTACAGCAACCGAGCGGATGAATTCTTCGTGCCCGCCGAGCGCACCGTCAAATTGAAAGCCGCTCATTTTATAGCCCTGGGAGGCAACCGTGTTTAATTCGCCGGTAGCGGTGTTGTATGTATACAGCGTGCCGTTGATAAAGACAAAATCTGCGGCACTGGCTCCGTTATAAGCAACCGCCTCCACCGCTAAAGGAGAAACAATGTCTTCGCCATCGGTGCTTTTATATGTCCACTCGTTTGTTGACATGGTTTTGTAATCAGATTGAATAAAGCCATTGTTTTTGTTGTTCAGAAGCGATGTATAGGCAAGATAGCTTTCATCTGTTTCACCGTAACCTTCGATTTCAGTCTTAATACCTGCAACAACAAGGTCGTCGTAACCGTCATTGTTGATGTCACCTGCCGTTATATTGCAGGCGTTCATACTACTTGACGACTGTACTTCTCCATCGGAGAGCTTGCCCTCGGGGCAGACATAGAAAGATTCATCTGCTTTCTGATCGATAAAAGAGCCTTCCTTCGGCATAGTGCCGCCGTATTTAATTTTTACCTGCGGGCGGTATACATTTTTGTTGTCGCTCGTTATGCAGTTTACATGGAAATACGAAAGCACGGCAAGGTCATCTATATTGTCGCCGTTGAAATCACCGACCACCATTTTTACGCTCAGCTTGTGCATGGCGTTATACAATGTATCTTGTTTTGAGCCGCCGATGCTGTCGTTTCTTGCACCTTTTACCGATTTTCCGCTTTGGTATGTCTCAATATAGAGGTCGTGAAGCAGGTCATAGCCCAAAGATCTGCCATCACCTGTGGTTGTATTATTATGATTACTAGTCAACTTATTGCCGTCAGCATCGTAACGCAATTCCCAGAGGAGACTACCGACATTATTTATATCTTGGTAAAGGTCGGTAGTAACCCATGTTGCCGACTTTTTTGTGCCGGGTACATAGACAATAACGGTTTCCTTGCCATCATTATCGAAGTCGCCGGCGACGACATCAAGAAGTGCGTTTGTCTCATAGCCGTTGACCTGAAAGTCTCCGTCGGAATCTGCGATCCAGTCGAGGGGAAAATTAATAATATAGGTGCCGCACTGCTTACCCGTTACGGTATTGGACAAAATGGCATAAACTTGTTTGCGTGTTCTGTGAACCCCGACATAGACAACATAGTCTTTTCTTCCAGAACCTGTAGGGTCAAATGCTACCGACTGTATAAACGAAAGCTGTTGAATACTACTGGACAAGCTCAAGTCCGGCAGAGAGCCGTCCGATGCGGTGTTGTTATTTGATATAAAGCTTAGCAGGCTTTCCGCCGTTCCCACATCGGCAATTTTTCCGTTGACCGATGATGCGGTGGTTTGCAAATAAAAAAGCTCGTTTTGCTCCACCATCGCAAATGGGCGGTCAACATCGTAACCGTAAGGGTTGGTCGTCTTGTCGTATCCGGCAGGGACGGTGTTTTTCATCAGCGAATTGGCTGCATCGGATGAAAAGGTTGGGCTGTCGCTGCTTGCGGCAAATGCCGAAAGCGGCAGACAGGCAACGATCATCACAAGCGCCAGCGCTGCGCACACTGCCCGTCGGATGATGAATTTTTTGTTCATAGCTCAGGTCTCCTTTGATAATTGGTTTTGCTGCCCGCTACGGCAGCAGAATCTGAAAGCGGATAAGCAAGCGTGGCATGATATTTCACGATACTTATGCTATTATCTATTATATCATAATAGGGGCGGTTTCGGTTGTGTCGTCTACGCTGTATTTCGGTCGTTTACGCTGTAAACGGTCGCTTGGGCGAAATGCTCCTTGTAAAAATGCGGATTTTCAAGTACAATAGTATACGGATAATTTTCTCCATATAAAATGCAGAAAAAATGAAACGGGGAGGTGCCTCGTCGGAATGAAAAAATATTTACGATGGATATGTTTAGCGCTGTTTTTTGCGCTTTGCATCGGCATGGTGTGCTTTTTGCAGAATTTCACGAAGCTCAATACATCCATACAATACCTTGAGTGGCAAACCGCCTATACGGTAGGAGCAGACGGCACGGAAACGGAGCTGGATTATACCGTGTCGCCCGAAGTAGGAGACCGCTTTCGACTTGAAACAGTCATCCCGGCAAGCAGCGAATACGGCAATTTGGTATTTGAAACAGCAGGGCTGAATATGACCGTCAGCATAGACGGAAAAGAAGTATGGCAATCGGAGACCACGGTGCCGGAGAATGCCGTGGGACAGACGCAGGCGATTATCCCTCTGCCGCAGGACACCGAGTGCCGCCTTACGGTTACCGGCACGGTGACCGACACGGCGAGCCTTATTTTCCCGCCGCTGCCGCGCTTTGTGCCGGTGGATGCGCAAGAAATCGAAAGCTACGCTTATGCAAACTACTACGGTATTCCTGCCGGCGCTACCGCTTTTATATCGCTGATGATCGCCGGACTGTTCCTTTTGAGCGTGACACGCAAAAAGGCAGATTGGAGTCTGATACCGCTTTTCCTTGCCTCCGTGGGGCTTACGATGCAACGGATTACCAAAGGAATGGGACACCATTTTCTCAGTGACGGGTTGGTCGATTTTCTGAACCGACAGGAGATCGGTATTTTGCTGCTCGTGCTTTTGGTCGTTTATCTTGTGATGAACCGGCAGCGTAAATTTTGGAAATACTTCGGAATCTCCGCTATTGCCAGCGCCGCCGCATTGGGGATTGCATACACGGTATCCTTTTTCAGAAAAAGCTACCTTTCCAAATATATCGGCAGGCTGTTTGCGGATGTTACGGAGCTTGCAGATTATTCGGGACTTTTGTATTGGGTCACCGTTTGGATGGTTGCGGTGTGTGCCGTTATTTCCGCCTATGCCGTAATGCGTTCGATTATTGCACAGCAGATGGAAAGCAAAACGCTCCGTCTGCGCAACGAATTGATTATGAACAGCTATCGTGCGATGGAAAGCAAAGTGACCGACAGCGCCGCCATTCGTCACGAAATGAAGCATAAAATAATCGCTCTTGACGCACTGTATCAAAAGGGCGATTATGAGGCGCTGGGGCAATTGATCGGGGATATAAAGCAGCAAAACGATCACTTGGCGCAAACGCAGTTTACCGAAAATTTCACAGTCAATACGATCCTGCAGGACGCCGCTTATCGTGCCGCCCAGTCGGACATCCGCTTTGAGGCGCTTGTTTCCGTTCCGCCGCAGCTTACCGTTGCGGAAAGCGATCTGTGCGAGCTGCTTATGAATATGCTTGACAACGCACTGGAAGCCGCCGCTGAGGCGGATGCCGGAAAACGGTTTGTCCGCTTTCAGATTGAAACAAAGAACGGCTTTCTTGCCGTCAAGTGTGAAAATTCGTATTCCGGCAAGCGCAGGCAGGATGCGAACGGCAACTATATCACGACCAAGAACGATGCAGAGACCCACGGCTTCGGCTTAAAGCTGATGAGCGCCGTCGCCGTGCGTTACCACAGCATGCTGGATATTTTCACTTCGGAGAATCAGACCTTCACCGTTCAAACGGCGCTGAAGTTGCCGAAAAAATAAGCAAAAATAAAGAAGGGCACCGCTTTAAAATAAACGGAGTCCTTCTTTTTTGTTTTAATAGTTATTGATTTATATAGCGCACAAATGCACTTTGAAAGGCTTTATAATAGGTTCTCCCCATCGGGAGCGTTTCGCCGCTTTGCAGGGAAAGCTCAGTCCGCCCGATTTCCCGTACCTCATCCAAATTCACAAGATAACTGTTGTGACAGCGTGCAAATTGCCCCATCGGAAGCTGCTTTTCAAAATCCGAAAGCGAAAAATAATAGGTGCTGTTATCGGTGCTTTGATGAATTACGATGCTGTGGTTGTAGCTCTCAATGTACCGAATATCCGAAAGCGATAAATGCACCAGCTTATTTCCGATATGAACCACAACCGTTTTAGGTATGTAATTTAATTTGAGATCAGTGTGAATCGCGCTTGCCAAAGCCTCTCGGCGCACGGGCTTTAAGAGAAAATGGATAGGCTGAACGCCGTACCCTTCGCTGAGGTAATCCTCACAGGCTGTTACAAAAATAATGGACACCCGATTGCCTTTATCTCTTAAAGACCGGGCAAGCTCCATACCCGTCATACCTTCCATTTGAATGTCAAGTATCAGCAGCTCAAAAGGACAGCTTTCGGTATCCAACCGTTTTTCAAGCTCACAGGCCGAACGGAAAGACTCAAGCCTATATTCAACACTGTCGTTGGTTAAAATATCACTGCAAAGAGAACATAAATTTTCTCGTATTATATCGTCATCATCGCAAACTGCAATTCGGTATGCGCTCATTTTTCACCTGCAAATTCGGAATTATTTTGTTTGATTATATCATATTTTCGAGCAGATTGCAACCAAGACGGCATATCGGCTGCGCATTACAGGTCAAGGATCGGCTTCGCAAACCCACAAGCAAGAATTGATGCACTTCAAAAGTGAGATACTGTACAGGGTTTGCCTGTAAAAATTTAACTACTTTTTTCATGTCTTTTTCCTCCATTTTGGTTATTGTGTGTTCCTGGCAATTGCCAAAGAGTTTATTTTGTTTTACCTCCTTGAACTTTAGCTTGTTTTTGTTTGCCTGTGCTATTATAATAAATCCGTACAGAGAAACAGTAAAGTAGGCACAATAATGTGCTGTTGTTACCTTTTGGAAACTATTGCGTAAAATAAAGAGCTCGGAGGAATAAAAATGTCAACAAAAAAAGAATTGCCAGCTTGTCCGGTGGAAACAACACTAGCTTTGATAGGGAATAAATAGAAGGTGTTGATACTTCGTGACCTCATTGGCGGCACAAAAAGATTTGGTGAATTGCAAAGAAGCGTGGGGCAGGTAAGTCAGAAGGTTCTCACTTCCAACCTGCGTGAAATGGAAGCTGCCGTTTTAGTAGAACAAAAAGTATAGGCCGAAGTACCGCCTCGTGTGGAATATAGCCTTACAGCACTTGGACAAAGTTTGAAGCCGATCCTTGACTCCCTGTGGGCATGGGGAGAAAACTATAAAGAAATTAGCAAATAAGTAGTCAGCCACGTTTTTATTTCAAGTTCCAAGATGAAATACGAAGAAACAGAGAGTTATCAGGTAACGGATATGTTTATAAACCACAGACAGATTGCTGACAGATTAGATAATAAACGATAACAGTAGAAAAAGTTAAAATTATCATGGATATAATGATAGAATTGTCTGGAAAAGAGAGTTAAAATATAAGAAAAAGGAATATGTAAAGGAAGATATATATGGAATATTCAGCAATTCTTCATGATATGGACAAAAGATTCTGTTATGCGATTGATAAGGGTTTGTTTGTGATACGCATACAGGTAAAAAAAGATGATATAAAAGAGATAATCCTTCACTATGTGGACAAGTATATATCAATAGAATTGAAGGATACACGAAAGACGGTTCCGATGAAGAAAATTGCGTCTTCGCAGTTTCATGATTATTATGAGGCACAGATCCGGATGGATATGATATGTCTCCGCTATTTTTTTGAATTTACAGACATGCAGGGGGAAAAAGCATATTACGGAAACTATGAGTTCAGTAAAGAATGCATTACAAACATAGACAGAATGTTTGACTGTCCGCAGAATCTTAGAGAGGAAGAGATGTTTGAAGTGCCTGAGTGGGCAGCAAATAAGGTCGTGTATCAGATTTTCCCGTCACGTTATGCTGCATCACAGCCGGTGGATAAGGAATTATGGTATAAAGCACCAATTACATTTACGGACAATCTTCACGGTGACATCAGAGGAATTATTGACCATCTGGATTATATCCGGGATCTGGGAATTGATGTTATATATATGACACCTATTTTTAAATCGGATTCGAGCCATAAATATGACACCATTGATTATTACCAAATAGATCCTTCATTCGGAACAGCAGAAGATCTCAGGGAATTGGTGCAAAAAGCACATCAATATGGAATGAAAGTAGTTCTGGACGCAGTGTTTAACCACACAGGAAGGGATTTTTTTGCATTTAAGGACATCCTTGAAAATAAAGAAAAGTCCAAATATCTGGACTGGTATTTTATTGATAAATTCCCGCTTGATACTGAACCCGGACAGGCACCAAATTTCAAATGTTTTGGCTATTATGGCGGAATGCCGAAGCTTAATCTTAAAAACCCTGAGGTCGAAAAATATGTTACAGATGTTGCATGCTATTGGCTCAAAGAATGCGATATTGATGGATGGAGAATGGATGTAGGAGATGAAATCAGCCATTATTTCTGGAAACATTTCAGAAGAGCAGTTAAGGCAGTGAAGAAAGATGCGCTGATAATCGGAGAAATCTGGCATTATGCGGGAGATTTCCTTGAGGGAGATGAATGGGATACGGTTATGAATTATCCGTTCTATCTGAACCTGATAGATCTGCTTGCAGATGAGAAAATCGGTGTCAGCCGTTTTATACAGAACTTTGGGTATATGAAGGGACGTTTAAACAAAAAATGTTATCCGCTTATGTGGAATCTGATTGACAGCCATGATACGGCAAGATTTTTACATCTGTGCAATAATAAGCAAAAACAGCATCTGGCAGCAGCCTTCCAGTTATTGATGCCCGGAATGCCTATGATTTATTATGGAGATGAGTTAGCAATGCCGGGAGCAAACGATCCGGATTGCAGACGTGGTATGTATTGGGATGAAGAATACAGGGACAATGAGATGCTTGAATGGTATAAACGGTTAATACAAGTCCGGAGAACACACGCATGCATTGTAGAAGGCGAATTGGCTGAGATAATCACAAGGGACGAAGACGGAACGATTGTATTAATCAGGAAAAATACTGAGGAGACAGTAGCTCTGATTTTTAATTGCAGTAATGATACGAAGGAATTCAATGAGTATGCCGGACAATACAATTTGCTTGGAGAGAGCGTATTTGACGGAAAAGTAGAGGGGTATGACGCTGCTGTGTTATTATGTGATTCATACTGATGTAATATGTTGTTGCATATGTAAAGACGATGGACTATGATATACATATGCTGCGGGGAGCAAGAAATCAGGAGGACATATAATTTGAAAAAAATACATACCGGCGTTATATTCCAGACAATTATCGGAATGTTAGTGATTGCACTTTTGGTTCTTGGATATACGTTCATTCTGCAGAGGAATTATAATAGTTCGGCACTTGATGAGTCTGTTGCAAGAAACAAACAGTGCGCTGATGCAATACATAAGCATATGTCGGATAAATTTGTCAGGGAAGATTTTGATTCAATATCATCAGTTGACGATATCGGTCTGCCGTGTTATAAGAAGTTGCAGAAGCAGCTTAATGAACTGCGCGCATTGAATTCAACGAGATATCTGTATACTGCCAAAAAAACAGATGACGGAAAGCTGATTTACCTTGTGGATGGACTGGATTCGGATGCGGATGATTATGCGTATCCGGGAACATTAATTGAGAAAGAGATGGTGCCATATATAGAACAGGCTCTTTCCGGTAAAGTTGTTTATTCCAATAAGATAGTGGACACGACATGGGGCCATATTTTTACGGCATGCTATCCGGTAGAAGCATCGGATGGAACAGGGGATATTATCGGGGCATTATGTATGGAAATGGATATGGAAAGCACATATGCTTGTATGGAAGCAGATAATCATAGGGCATTTATGATTTCCATAATTGCGATAGTTGTTTTTGCAATATTGGCAAATATCGTACATATATACTTAAGAAAACAGAAGTATATCAAGATCCAGCAGCGGGAAGAACTGGAGAAAGCTGTCAGTGCAGCAGATGCGGCCAATGCGGCAAAATCAGCTTTTTTATTTAATATGAGCCATGATATCAGGACACCGATGAATGCAATACTGGGGTTTACGCAGCTGGCAGAGCAGGAAGCCGGTGTATCAGATAAAGTCAAAGAATATCTTCAGAAAATCCGGATAAGCGGTAATAAAATGCTCTCTATTATAGATAATGTGCTTGAACTATCAAGGATTGAATCCGGCAAGGTTACAATAGAGGAAACTCCGGTTATAGCCGGAAGCATAATAGATGAATGCAAGGTTATGATACAGGCCGAAATCGATAAGAAGAAGCAGCAGCTTACCGTTTCGAAGGAGATAATTTACCCGTATATATATATGGATACGGTACGCATTACAGAGATAATCCTCAATCTCATGAGCAATTCCATCAAGTATACTAATGATGGAGGCTGGATTCATTGTGCTATAAGCCAGGAAGAGGATGAGAGAGAAGGATGGTGTATACAGGAACTGACGGTAAGCGATAACGGAATAGGAATGACCCGTGAATTCCAGAAACACATTTATGAGTCATTTACCAGAGAACGTTCCTCAACAGCAAGCGGAATAGCGGGCACCGGACTTGGAATGGGAATTGTTAAGAAATTGGTTGATATGATGGACGGTACGATAGATCTTCAGAGTAAGGTTGGTGAGGGGACGACCTTTAGGGTGAGAATACCGTGCAGGATAGCGACACAGGAAGATACACAGCCGAAGACGGATGAAAATATAGGTAATCTTGAGGATTTAAAGGGGATAAGAATTTTATTGGCGGAAGATAACGACCTGAATGCAGAGATTGCTGTTACACTCCTTTCGGAAGTAGGATTTATGGTAGAACGTGCCGCTAACGGGGTTGACTGTGTGGAAATGCTCAAAGACAGGCCGGCAGGGTATTATTCGATAATTCTTATGGATATCCAGATGCCGGTTCTTGACGGATATAATGCGACGATTAATATAAGGCGGATGGACGACAAAGCAAAGGCTTCAATACCGATTGTTGCGATGACGGCCAACGCATTTGCTGAGGACAGGGAAAAGGCATTGAGCGTGGGAATGAACGACCACATAGCGAAGCCGGTAGATATGAGTAAGCTTATACCTACAATCAGAAAATATATCAAATAAAATCGGGGAGGGGTGCTCTACAACAGGAATTCAATCCAAAAAAACATCGACATTCTGCCGCATACACGTTATAATGATAATAACGAGGATTTTTTTATGAATTATATTATTCTGGACCTGGAATGGAACCAGTGTCCGAGCGGCAAAAAAAATGAAAATAAAGATCTTAAGTTCGAGATAATTGAAATCGGAGCGGTTAAAGTTGATGACAACAGGCAATATGTGAGTGAGTTCCATGAGTTCGTATCTCCGACAGTGTACCGTGCACTCCATAAGATTACAAAGGACATGACTAAGCTTACTATCAGCGAACTTGATAAGAGCGATAAGTTTAATGAGGCGGCCACGCGTTTTTTTGACTGGTGCGGCAGTGACGGCGATTACATGTTCGGGACATGGGGTTCGATGGACCTGGCCGAACTTCAGAATAATTGTAAATATTTTGGAGTGGATCATAAGTTTGAGAAGCCACTTGTATTTTATGATATTCAGAAGCTGTACAGTCTGTGCTTTTCGGATGGCAAGACCAGAGTTTCGCTTGAGACGGCGATTGATGAGCAGAAGATTAATAAAGAGATACCGTTTCACACGGCAGTGTATGATGCGATATATACGGCGAGGGTCTTTGAAGTAATCGATTTTGAACGCGTTAAGCGGTATACATCCGTGGATACTTATTGCATTCCGGATAATAAAGAGGAAGAATTTTTCTTCAATTACGGAACTTACACAAAATATATTTCGAGAGGATTTCCGGAGAGGGAAATGATCATGAAGGACAGCAGGGTCCGTTCAATGCATTGCTGCGTATGCGGACGTAATGTCAAGAGGGTGATCAAATGGTATTCCATCGGCAATCAGAGGATGTACTGTGGCGTAGGTTTCTGCGAGCAGCATGGTTATGTTAAGGGCAAGGTTAAAGTCCGTATGACACATGATAACCTCTGGTATGGAATTAAGATTCTTAAACTGACGGATGAAGAAGGCGCTGTACAGATACGTGACAGACAGATTATCAACCGCGAGAAAAGGCGTGAGCGCCGCCATCGCGAGATGGAGCGCCGGCTTAAAGAAGCTGCGGAATCAGAATCTGAGACGACGTGATCCGTAATGGCTTCTGCGGCGTCTGAAGTTGCGCAATATAAATATTATTCCGGCTGTGATTAATCCGACACCGAGTATAATGCCGGCCACAATAGGAATATTGATATGGAACACCGTGTCTTTCGACGGGTTGTATGTGCTGTAAGAAGCATGAGGAACACCGTCAAGACCGGTGTTTTTATTGTTGCCGGTGTAATTGATCATAATAGTGGCATTGCCGACATTGGTGTTACCGTAATAATAGGTTATGCACGCAAAACCGCCATCCTTGCCGGCATAGGCCGGATTATCGGAGTAAGTCACGATTCCGGTAAGTTCGGAGAGCTTAACGCTGGTGGGAACCAGAAGGTAAGTGTCATCGGCAAAACCGATTGATATATCCGAGGATGATGATACACGGCCGGTTATATTAAGAATGTCAACCTGTCCCGTCGAAAGGGATGATGCGGAATTATCAAGATATACTTTATGATAATTATTAAAATAGTAGTCAAAAAGGGCGGTTGTGTCTTTGTAACGTCCGGCATCGGTAGATTTCATAATTACGCAGATTAATCTTAAGTCATCTTTCTGTGCAAAAGATACAAGGCAGTTGCCGGCAGCATCAGTGTAACCCGTCTTGCCGCCAAGGGAATATTTGTATGCATAATCGCCGCCCGGAAGCATCTGATAACGATGTCTGTAATAGCGGGTAAAATTGCTTTTGTTGGTAGGACCGATTGTGTATACACCTGAATGTGAAACTATTTTCATAAGGGTCTTGTTATTAAAACATGCCTGCGCAATAAGTGCCATATCATAAGGCGTTGTGTAATGGAACTGGTCGGAAAGACCGCTAGGATTCGTAAAATGCGTATGCGTGGCACCGAGTTCTTCCATGCGGCTGTTCATCATTGATGCAAAAGAAGATACTGTCTGTCCGACATGCTCGGCCAGACCATAGGCGACTTCGTTCGCAGAGCGCAGTATCAGACAATAGAGTGCCTGCTCGATGGTAAGCTCTTCTCCCGGTGAAATCGATGCGTTGGCATCTCCGTAATCAATGCTGTCCACAGCTGCCTGTGAAAAGGTTACGGTATCGGTAAGCGAACAGTTCTCAACAGTCAGAAGTGCAGTGAGAAGCTTGGTCGTACTGGCAGGGTAACATTGTGTATCGGCATTGGAGGAATATAGAATTTCCCCGCTGTCGGCGTCCATAAGAACGACGTAGTCGGAACTTATTTTCGGAAATTCCGGAAGCCCCAGGGCAGATGAATCATCGGCCGATACATTAACAGTTTCCGCCGGGTGGCATATAATAAATATTATAGATAAAATAAGTATTGAAAGCTTTTTTATTTTCATATACAATCCTTTAATAGCATTATGTCTATATAATATCCTTTGCACAAAATAAATGCAAGGTTTATAATATTGATATTATCAAAAGAAACAGGAGAGGAATACATGAGACTCAGAAATGTACGCGGCGCAAGGGAAGCGATGATCGACAGTAAATACACTGTCAATGAACCGGAACAGTATAAGGGCCGCTGGAATGAATTTTTCGGCAATAATAATCCGATCAGACTGGAAATCGGAACCGGAAAGGGTAAGTTTCTTATGACACTTGCCACACAGAATCCGGACATTAATTATATAGGAATAGAGAAGTACTCAAGCGTGCTTGTGCGTGCGCTTGAGAAACAGAATGAACTTGAACTTCCGAATGTGGTTTTTATCAGGATGGATGCGGAACATATCGAAGAAATATTTGCAAACGGTGAGATAGACCGGATTTATCTTAATTTCTCAGATCCATGGCCGAAGGACCGCCATGCAAAGCGCAGACTTACATCGAGACAGTTTTTTGCCAGATACAATAATATTCTGGCCGCGGACGGACGTGTCGAGTTCAAGACGGATAACAGAGCATTGTTTGATTTTTCCGTGGAAGAGGTTAAGGAAGCCGGCTGGAAGCTGACGGCCATTACATATGATCTGCATAACGACGCCATGAACGAGGGCAATGTTATGACTGAGTATGAAATCAGATTCTCACAAATGGGAACGCCGATCAACAAATTAATCGCCGAAAGGTAATAACAGAGGGGGATGGGGTATGAAGTGCTGTATCAAAGACAGAATATATCTGGGCACACTTAAATATGTAAAAGTGAACTGCTATCTGTTGAAATTCAAAAGGGCGTTCACGGAAGTTAAGAAAATATTAAACGGAGGCAGCTGTAAATGCTGAGCCTCCGTTATTTTATCAGAAATCAAAATCGTAATAATCCGCCGGCAGGAACCTGTGATATATGATATGACATCCCTCATCCTTGAAACAATAGAAATAAGGGTCACCAAAATTTTCCGGGAACCGGTACAGTACATCAAATTCTCCGTTATCGACCGGTTCGCAGATAATGTCCGGCGAATATGACATGAACAGTGCCAGAACATCATCAAGCGTGGTGCCGTGTCCGGCCAGAAGATCAACCAATGCCTTGATAAAATCATTATCCGGTGTATTCTCGTGTACATACACGCTGCCTTTCTCCGGAATATTGAAGCAGAAGCGGTCGCCCTTGTGTGTGACAACCACATCTCCCAGAGTGTCCGTTATCTCGGCGGGCATCGCGGCAAGCCGTGCGTTCATCGCGTCGGCGTCATCATGTGCTTCAAGCAGATGGTTGAGTGACGATAACGGATAGTAAAGACGTATTTTCTCCTCGCGGAAACCAAGCTTGGCCTGCTCTTCGCGGATTATATCTATAAGGTTATTTCTTAATTCAGTAAATCCCATTGTGCACCTCCAAAAGTCAGTATATCATAGTGACGTCCATATCGGTAAAAAATATATAAAAAAATTATGAATAAATGGTGAAAAAGTGGTTGACAAACACTGACAAGTCTGTTATCATAACAAACGTGCTCGACGAGAGACAACAATTAAATACGCGCCTTTAGCTCAGTTGGTAGAGCACCTGACTCTTAATCAGGGTGTCCAGGGTTCGA
>ERZ780100.588-NODE-588-length-16432-cov-3.921292_pt1 | contig 16432 bp, 10 predicted proteins | sample MGYA00511573_ERZ780100 | MGnify/ENA primary metagenome ERZ780100 (study PRJEB29588, sample SAMEA2161876) | human gut metagenome | biome: human gut; feature: human-associated habitat; material: faeces | place: Denmark | collected 2008/2010 ...
TTTCAAACCATAAGAATTTTGAAAAATTTATGGTTGCAACCGAAATGGATGTGTCCATTAAACTTTTTTCATTTTTCTCTTGACTCGTACCCTACGGCATATACTATCTTTGCCGGCGAATAAACAAATGTGCACGAATCCGTCATGGCGCTCTATGACGACCACATTTGCGGCAAATAATCCGCAAATTCTGCGGGTTATTTACCGCAAAGTATTATATTCCTCAGAGATTGAGGGCCTGTTTCTAAACTAACCTGACCTTTCCTCATCCTGGACCTTGGAAACGTTCAGAATATCGCTGAGGTTATCGAGACCGGCCGTACCGTCCGGAAGGTCTGCCTTTTTAAATGGCCCTATAATAATATCATCACAGGAATTGCGTAGCAGATACACCGGGCAATAATATAAACGATTTTCTATAAAAAGTTTTTTCTATAAAAAATTCTTTCTATATTTGAGTGTTAAAATAGATTCTCTTATGAGTATAGAAAACAGAATAGGGCCTCCGGTAGAAGGAAAAGATTTTTACGGGCGAGAGAAAGAGTTGGGAATTGCAAATCGTTTGTTGGATAGCGGACATTCACTATTGCTGTCTGCTCCTCGCCGTATAGGCAAATCGTCATTTGCCAAGCGTTTGATAGAGGACAAAAAAGCGCAGGGATGGAAATGCGTGTATATCGATTTGGAACAGACTACCACAGAGGACGGTTTCCTGTATTTGATTATCGAATATTTTGAAAGGAATCACGTATGGAGGCAGAAAACCGACGGGATGCTCCAAGGTGCAAAGGCTATACTGGACAGAATCAATAAGATTTCAATCGGCCCTGTCGGCTTTGATCTGTCTTCTCCCGAGAGGAAAGAAGACCTATATAAGTCCTTGAAAGAATTGATCCGTCACGATGAGGAAACCTTCATCGTGGTTGATGAACTTACGCTCTTTCTTGGGGTACTCCTGAAAAGTGATGGCGGCGAGGAAAAAGTGTCATTTATCCTAAATTGGCTCCGGAGTCTCAGACAGGTTGCCGGGACTAAAGTCCGGTGGCTATTTTGTGGTTCGGTCGGGCTGAAAAACTTTACGGCATCCCTGAATCTCAGTTATGCTATAAATGACCTGACGGATTTCAGCTTGGATGAACTTACCCCGGAGGAAGCCCGTGGCCTTATGGAGGGGCTGTGCCAGGGAGAAGGGATGAATATGGATGAAGAAAGCATAATATATGCATTGGAAAAGTTACACTGGAATATTCCATACTTTATCCAAATCCTCTTCTCCAAACTGCGTGACAATTATACTGGAGCCGTTTCCAAAGAAGACATAGATACGGCTTACGGGCAACTTTGTTCCGAGAGTTACCTGAATACTTGGTCAGAGCGCCTTGCGGAGTACCGTGAAATGGAAAGACCGGCACGTTTGATTCTGAATGGACTATCGGCAAGGAGAAGCGGCCTCAGGCGTGAAACGCTGCTTGGCATTTTGATGACTGGACAGGACCCCTCCAATGCAGGAGAAACTGACCTTTTGCTCAGCAAAGTCCTTGAAATGCTGGAGAATGACGGTTATCTTCTCCGCAAGGGTCCCGTTCGCTCTTTCCGTTCACCGCTTTTAAGAGATTACTGGTATGGGAAGTTTGTCCAATAACGGAGTACTGTTTAACGAAGCAGTATTCAAGGCAGTCCTTCATGATTTAGTGAAAGAGACTAAAGGAAGTGCGGGGCAGCCTCAGATTATAATCGGGGCACCTGGAGGTGGCAAAACTTTCATGTTGAGACAGCTTTTTGACACAGCGTCTGCCCACTCCGGGGTTATGCCGACATGGATAGACGGACGTACGGTTTTTTCCAATAAGGATATGCTGTGCATGCCCGATAAAGGACGTAGCGTCCTGTTTGTGGATGACTTTCATTATTATCTGCAAAGAACGTCCAATGAAGAACAATTTGCACTTCGCGGCATCCTTTCAGAAACGGACGGTCCTATACTTGTTGCGACAGCCCCTACCGTAATGCCTCAACTGACACATTACGGAGCCGCGTTGTTCGAAGGATTTCACATTCACTACCTTAAGCCGCTTTCCGACAATGACTATCGTCTTATTATCGGATGTGATGTCACTCAAATAAAAAGGGCAAAGGCACTTATGGCATATCTGCCTAAAACACCCGGCGCCGTCGATATGGTGAAAGAAATCGTTTACAATTCCCCGACAAGCGAAGAAGATTTAAGCCTTTTGGTAAAACGCATATCGCCGCTATATCAAAACATATTTGACAAACTTCTTCCCCAGCAACAAAGAGTCATGTGTGCCCTGGCGGGCGAAACGGAAGGGCTCAAATTGTCTGATATCCGCAATATAACAGGGCAGGAAGCCGGAAAGATATCCCCTTACATCACCCGAATGCTTGAAACCGGCCTGATTTCCAAAGAGACTCAGTCTACTAGAGGCGCTCATTATCGAATAACCGACCCCCTGTTTAATCTGTGGTTACCAAAGAGGAATGACCATTGCGGAAACAAGTAGTTTCATGAAAATTCAAAATAGTTACATCGCCCTCTGAGATAGTTCGGCGGGTTCCATTATCTACCAGGTAGTTATTGCAGTGCTCGCCATCGTGGACAACAAGGTGTCCGATGCTGACGCTGCCAAGGTGAAGGGCTATGACGGCAATATCGTGGTCCGTGTGCGTGAAGGCGGAAGCCAGTACTACGTGATGACGACTTCCGACTCTGACGGCAAGATGACCGTGAAGAATGTCTCCGGACCGTACAAAAGCCGGTAATTATGAAAATTTACACAGATCGTCTTTAAAACTGACACAGTACGTTATGTGGCTTGTGCGGACGAGGCCGTGGAAGTAGTGCCCAAGGAGAAGACCAAAGTGGATGCCATGAAACTCTTTGATGATGAAATGAAAAAGTAGTGGGAAGCGTCACAAAGATTTTGGTACTAAGATAAACTTTATTAAATTTGTACCCGGATTCCCGAATTTCATATGAAAATCGGACTTAACCACCTTAAATTCTAATGAACCATGTACAAACGAATCTTCGATATAGAAAATCAGTTGGATGAAGGGATGTTCCTTTTTGGAGCACGCCAGGTAGGTAAATCTACACTCCTGCAGGAGCGGTTCCCTGATGCAATCTACTACGATCTTCTGATTGATACAGTGAGGAAAGCGTTCAAGCGCAACCCTGATTCCTTCCGGCAGGCGCGTATAGAAAAGCCTGCATGGACGCTGGGAATCGTCGATGAGATTCAGAAAGTACCGGAACTTCTGGATGGAGTCCACTGGCTTATGGTGAACCGTGGACTGCATTTCATCCTTAGCGGTTCAAGCGCACGCAAGTTGAAGCGTTCCGGAGCCAACACCCTTGGGGGTAGGGCAATCCCTAGGACACTGTTCCCGTTGGTCTGGAAGGAAGTGACAGACTTCCAGATTGACAAGGCTGTACAGAATGGAATGATACCTCGCCACTATCTTGTGGATGATGCTACGGACCGCCTTGAGGGTTATGTGGAATTATATCTGAGGGAAGAAATCCGTGACGAAGCCGCCGTCCAGGATGTCGAAGCGTTTGAGCAGTTTATGGAAGCGGCCGCCATTTCCGATGGTGAAATGATCAACTATTCCAACATCGCCAGCGATTGCCGAGTAGCAGCAAAGACCGTTAAGGCATACTATCAGATTCTGAAGGATTCCCTTATGGGCTACGAGATACCCGCTTACACAAAGGTGGTCAAGCGGAAAGTAGTTCAGGCTCCCAAGTTCTACTATTTCGATGTGGGCCTTGCCAACTATCTGATGGGCCGTCACCACCTCCGGAGAGGCTCGGATGACTATGGCCATGCTTTCGAGCATCTCGTTATGCAGGAGATTATTGCATATCGCGGCTATAACCGCCGCCGTGAGAAAATCTCCTATTGGCACACATACAACGACCAGGAAGTCGATGCCATTATCGGAGACGCAAAGGTTGCCATTGAGATCAAGTCCAGCGAGGAGGTCAAGACCCGCCATAAAAATGGATTGAAAGCCTTCAAGGAAGAGCATCCTGATTGCCGACTGATTCTTATTTCCCTTGATCCCATTACAAGGCCCTCTGGAGACATTGAACTGATCTATGTCTTGGATTTCCTGAAGATGTTATGGAGTGGTGAAATATTCTGATTCGGCTATGCTTACAAGAAATGATTCCATAATTCTTAGCCAGCAGGACGACGTGCAGAAGCGTAAACCTCGTCTCGAAGTAAGATAAACGAACTTGTCCTTGATTATCTTCCGGCAGACCGAGACATGCAGAACAAAATCTACAAGATTGGGAATCTTCTTGCAAAACTGAAAAGAAGACAACAGATTTACCTGAACGACAATAAAGAGTGGACGCTTAAAAAGTAAGTAAAATTTACTCGTCGTTACTCGTGTTTTTACTCAGTATCAGCATTGTTGATACTCTTGATAGCCTCCTTGCACTGGGTGAACTCCCGGTACTCTACAGGCGTCTTGCCGACGATCTTCTTGAACTGGTTTGTGAAGTATTCAGGGGAACTGTAGCCTAACTGGAAACATATTTCCTTGACTGACAGATTGGTGGAAAACAGAAGCTGCTTCGCGCTCTTCATCTTCAGGTCCTGGAAATACTGGTTCGGAGAGGTCCCCGTCCTTTTCTTGAATTCTTTTCTGAAATAGGAATAGCTCATGTTCAGGTTCGAGGCAATCTGGAGAATGTCGATGGCATTGCTGACATTGCGGCTCATGATGCTGATGGCGCTCTGGATTTTCTCTTCCAGTTCGTCCACCGTGCCTTTGTTGAAATTCGCGGAAAGCACCAGCCCGATGATGTGCATGGCGATGCCGACAAGATACTGCTGGGTCGCCATCTTGTATTTCTGTGCCTCTTCTATCGCACGTATGAAAAGCGATTCCAGCTCTTCATTCAGCCCGATGTCCAGAATCTGGTTCTCCTGGACCAATGGCGTTTTCGCTATCAGTTCCGCGATTGTGGGGCCTCCGAAGCCGATATAGAACTCGTCCCATCCCTTTTCCACCGCAGGATGATATGAATGCCATTGACCCGGAAAAATCATCAGCAGATTCCCCTTGGTCACCTTCATGTTGTCATAGTGCTGTGCCGAAAAGACACCTTCGCCCTTGCTTATGAAGATGAACTGGAATTCGTTCAGCGTGCGGCCCTTTTCAGGATTGAAATAATAACCTGTAGGGTGGCTTTTTATCGGATATGTCATGCCCGGATCGATAGACTGGAAGCCGACTGTGCTTACCCACAATCCGAAATCAGCGTCGTCTTCAGTGATGTTGAGATATTTGAATTCGATATTGTTCATTCTACCACAGATTTTAGTGTGAATGTAGTTTTAGTGCAATCCTCATAGGCAAAGATACGCCCTTTTATTCGTAAAAAATACCCTTTCTCCGAAAAAATAGGCGTTCTGTCGGAAATGCCAATATGCGAAGCCGATGTGCCAATATGAGCAAGGACAAATTCACGACTAAACGATAATTTTGTAGATTGAAACTAATAATCTGGAAATGAACAAGTATTATTTTGCAGTTGACCTCGGAGCAAGCAGTGGAAGGACAATGATAGCCCGCATTGGCTCCGGCAAAATCGAAATGGAGGAAATCAACAGGTTTCCCAACCATATCATTGAGACAGGTGGCCACTGTTACTGGGACATTCTCGAATTGTACCGCAATATACTGGACGGCTTGAAGAAGGTTGCCGCAAGAAAGGACGTGGAACTCGCTTCCATCGGAATCGATACTTGGGGCGTGGATTTCGTTCTCGTGGGAAAAGACGGACATTTCCTCGGGTATCCGTATTCGTATAGGGATCAGCATACCGCAGACGCCCCGGAAAAATATTTTTCGAGAGTGTCGCGCGAAGACGTGTATAAAAAGACCGGAATCCAGGTGATGAATTTCAATTCCCTATTCCAGTTCGATACATTGTCCCGGGCGGAAGACAGCGCATGGAAGGCTGCGGACAAGATACTTTTTATGCCGGACGCGCTCGGCTATATGCTTACAGGCAAGGCTGTTACGGAATATACCATCGCCTCCACAGCACAGATTGTCAATGCTGCGGAACGATGCCTGGACAGAGATATCCTCGGCACGCTTGGCCTGGATGAAACTAAGTTCGGAACATTCGTTTTCCCGGGACAGAAAATAGGGACATTGACCTCGGAAGTCCAGCGGCTTACAGGACTCGGTCCTGTTCCGGTGGTGGCAGTGGCAGGACACGACACAGCGTCGGCAGTAGCCGCTACACCGGCATTGACCGGAAACTTCGCATACCTGAGCAGCGGAACCTGGTCCCTTATGGGAGTCGAAACTGAATCGCCTGTCATAAATGCTGATACTGAGGTACTCAACTATACCAACGAAGGCGGCGTGTACGGCACCATCCGTCTGCTGAAGAACATATGCGGAATGTGGCTGCTCGAGTCCTGCAGGAAAATCTGGGGCAATGTCCCATATCAGCAGCTCATTTCTGAGGCGGAGCAATGCGAGGCGTTCCGTTTCCTGATAAATCCCGATGACGAGTCCTTCGCCAATCCGGACAATATGGAGGAGGCGATATGCCGCTACAGTCGTGAGCATGGAGGAGAAAGCCCTGAAAGCAGGGGAGAGATTGTCAGATGTATATTCGACAGCCTGGCGTTGAGGTACAAGGACGTGCTGAACCATCTCAGGCGACTTTCCCCTTATCCGATAGATGTTCTCCATGTGATCGGCGGCGGAAGCTGCAATGCCATGCTTAACCAGTTTACTGCAAATGCCACCGGAATTCCTGTGATTGCAGGCCCGTCTGAGGCTACTGCCATCGGCAATGTCATGATTCAGGCCATCTCCGACGGGGTGGCAGACAGCGTAGCCGATATGCGAAAATTGGTGAGCAGGAGCATTCCGCAGGTCAAATATGAGCCTCAGGACTGCCAGGCTTGGGAAGAAGCATACAAGCAATTCATTGTAAAAACAAAATCACTATAAAGATATGGAAGAAAAACTGATTAACCAGGCGTACGAAATCGCAAAGGAACGTTATGCAAATATCGGCATTGACACAGACAAAGTCTTGGAGGCAATGCAGAATTTTCATCTTTCCCTGCATTGCTGGCAGGCAGATGACGTTACAGGATTTGAAAAACTGGCCACGAGCCTTTCCGGCGGCATCCAGGTGACAGGAAACTATCCTGGGAAAGCGAGAAATATCGATGAACTCAGACAGGATATCATAAAGGCAAAGTCCCTGATTCCGGGAACCCACAGGCTCAATCTCCACGAAATCTACGGTGACTTCAAGGGGCAGGCTGTGGACAGGGACGAGGTGACGCCTGAACATTTCCGCAGCTGGATGGACTGGGGAAAGGAGAACAATATGAAGCTCGACTTCAACTCCACATCCTTCTCGCATCCGAAAAGCGGTACATTGTCCCTTGCAAATCCTGATAATTCGATAAGGGAATTCTGGATCGAACATACCAGGCGCTGCAGGCAGATCGCAGAGGAAATGGGAAAGGCCCAGGGCGACCCTTGTATCATGAATATCTGGATACACGACGGAAGCAAGGACACCACTTTGAACAGATACCTCTACCGCGAACTCCTGAAAGATTCGCTGGACAAGATTTTCGAGACCAAATATGAGCACATGAAGGACTGCATCGAGTCCAAAGTGTTCGGAATCGGACTTGAAAGCTACACTGTGGGCTCAAACGACTTCTACACATCCTATGCGGCCAAGAACAACAAGATCATCACCCTCGACACCGGACATTTCCATCCTACGGAAAGCGTGGCCGACAAGGTTTCAGCGATGCTGCTTTTCGTTCCTGAACTCATGCTGCACGTGAGCCGCCCGATACGTTGGGACTCAGACCACGTCACCATAATGGACGACAGCACGATGGACCTCTTCAGCGAAATCGTGAGGGCAGGCGCACTCGACCGTGTACATTACGGACTCGACTACTTCGACGGCTCCATCAACCGTATCGGAGCTTATGTCGTAGGTAGCCGCGCCGCTCAGAAATGTATGACCAGAGCATTGCTCGAACCGCTCGGCACTCTCCGCAAATACGAAGCGGAAGGCAAGTATTTCGAGCGCCTGGCACTTCTCGAAGAAGCCAAATCACTGCCTTGGAATGCCGTTTGGGATATGTTCTGCCTGAAGAACAATGTCCCTGTCGGAGAATCTTTCATCGCTGAAGTCGAAAAATACGAAGCAGAAGTGACCTCAAAAAGATAGTCAATGGAGATAGTAATCGGTTTGCTCATAATAGCTGTAGGCGCGTTCTGCCAGTCCAGCTCTTATGTTCCCATCAATAAAGTAAAGTCCTGGAGCTGGGAGTCATTCTGGCTTGTCCAGGGCTTGTTTGCATGGCTTGTATTCCCTATTGCAGGAGCATTGCTCGCAGTTCCGGCCGGCCATTCCATCTCTGAACTTTTCGTTCATGGCAACATGTTCAATGTCGGGATGACGGTGCTGTTCGGAATGCTGTGGGGAATCGGAGGCCTTACATTCGGACTGTCCATGCGTTATCTCGGCGTAGCTCTCGGCCAGTCAGTGTCACTTGGCACTTGGCACTTGGCACTTGTGCCGGAATGGGAACCATCCTGGGTCCTGTGATGCTGCACATCTTCTATCCGGAAGCAGGTCATCTCACCAGGCTTACCGGCTCCGTCATCGCAGGCGTGATCGCCACATTGGCCGGAATCGTCATCATCGGAATCGCCGGACACATGAAGTCCTCATCGCTCTCTGAAGAAGAAAAGAAAGCTGCGGTCAAGGACTTCAACTTCCCGAAAGGCATAGCGATAGCGCTGCTTGCAGGTATGATGAGCGGCTGTTTCAATGTCGGTCTGGAATTCGGCAGCAGCCTCTGCTTCGACGGGACCGCGGAAATCTACAAGACCCTGCCTGCGACAATGCTGGTGACCTTCGGAGGCTTCCTGACGAATTGCGCGTATTGCCTCTTCCAGAATTTCAGGAACAATTCCTGGAAGGATTATGTCAATGTCAAAGTCCTCGCCGGCAACGTGCTGTTCTGCGCATTGGCCGGAATCCTGTGGTACAGCCAGTTCTTCGGACTCAGTCTCGGAAAAGGATTCTTGAAAGAGTCACCGGCTCTGACTACATTTGCATTTTGTATATTGATGGCGCTCAATGTCATTTTCTCTAACGTCTGGGGTATCATTCTCAAAGAATGGAAAGGCTGCTCGCGGAAGACTGTTGTTGTGCTTGTGGCCGGAATCGCCGTACTCATTTTATCGACGTTCCTGCCTGAATTGTTGAAATAAAAAAATCGGATATGAAATCTGTTCTCGATGGCCGTCCGTCACTCGCGGCTGAAATATGGAAAGTGGCTGAAACTGCCGGATACCTGTGGCAGAAAGGCTGGGCCGAAAGAAACGGCGGAAATATCACCGTAAACATTACTGAGTTCGTCGATGACGAGATGAGGTCAATGCCCGCGATCAGCGAAGTGAAACCTATCGGGGCGGAGTTGCCGCACCTGAAAGGCTGCTGGTTCTTCTGCAAGGGAACCAACAAACGTATGCGTGACCTCGCCAGATTCCCGATGGAAAACGGTTCCGTCATAAGAATCACTGAAGACTGCCGCGGCTATGAAATCGTAGCGGACAATCCGGTGCTCCCGACATCCGAGCTGCCGTCCCACCTGAGCGTGCACAATGACTTGATTTCCAAAGGTTCTGACTTCAAGGCCTCGCTCCACACCCACCCTATCGAGCTTGTGGCAATGAGCCATAACCCGGAATTCCTGAAGAAGGATGTGGCCACCAGACTGCTCTGGAGCATGATTCCTGAAACCAAGGCGTTCTGCCCTAAGGGATTGGGAATCACCCCTTATCAGCTCCCCGGCTCCGTGGCTCTCGCACAGGCTACTATCGATGCGCTTTCCGACTACGATGTGGTCATGTGGGAAAAACATGGCGTATTTGCAGTCGATAAAGATATTATGGCGGCCTTCGACCAGGTGGATGTGCTGAACAAATCCGCCCAGATTTACATCGCCGCCAAGAACATGGGCTTCGTTCCGGACGGAATGACTGATGCCCAGATGCGTGAAATGAGCATTGCCTTCAACCTCCCTAAATAAGAAGTATGAAAAGATCGGTATTTACAGTTTTTCTCTTTGTCTTTCTAAGTATATTTTCTCATGCCAAAGATATTCAGGGCCAATGGATTGCGCCCGCAGAAATATCCAGCCCCAATGTCTGGATGGCTTTCCGTAAGGATGTGAATCTGGACAAGGCTCCGTCCCAGGCAGTGGCCAGCATCGCTGTGGACAGCAAGTACTGGCTGTGGATAAACGGTGATATTGTCATAAGAGATGGCGGTCTGAAAAGAGGACCTGACCCGCACAACACCTACTATGACGAGGTGGACCTGAGCGGGTATCTGAAACATGGAAAAAATGAAATAGCGATTCTCGTATGGTATTTCGGAAAGGAGGGTTTCTCGCACAAGAGTTCAGGCAAGGCCGGACTTCTGTTTGAGATGTCGGCATCCGGGAAACGGATAGTAAGCGACGGAACCTGGTGGTGCAGAATACATCCTGCCTATGGCAATACAGAAGCTCCGCATCCGAATTTCAGACTGCCGGAATCCAATATCAGATTTGATGCAAGAGCTGATATAAAAGGCTGGCAGACAGTCGATTCGCCCGAAACTATGGGATTCCACAAGGCGGTGACTGTAGCCAAAAAAGGCGAAGCTCCGTACAATGAACTTGTCCTGCGCCCTATACCGCAGTGGAAAGACTTCGGCGTCAAGGACATTGACAAGAAAGAGATTAAGGTAGGCGAACAGGCTGACACCATCGCAGCATACTTCCCGTACAATCTTCAGATGACTCCTGTGCTCGACATCACTGACCCGGTGGGCGGAAATCTGGTGTCGATATACACTGACAATACTTATGCGGCGGGGGACATAAACCTGAGAGCCGAATATATTACGGCTCCGGGGCAGCAGACCTATGAGTCGAAGGGCTGGCTGAACGGCCACATTCTCTATATCGTTGCGCCTAAAGGAGTGACTGTCAATAAAATATCATACCGCGAGACAGGATACGCCACCTGCCTCACCGGCAGTTTCAGCTGCAGCGACGACTTTATCAACAGATATTGGCAGAAATCTCTCCGGACCTTGTATGTCAATATGAGGGACACTTTCTTCGACTGTCCGGAAAAGGAAAGGGCCCAGTGGTGGGGAGATGAGACTCTTCTTATGGGAGAGTGCTTCTACACTACAGATATGGCTACCCGCGCATTGATGAAGAAGGGTATGCACGAACTGATTGCCTGGCAGCGCCCGGACAGCAGCCTGTTCTCGCCGATTCCTGCCGGCAACTATAGTGAAGAACTTCCTGGTCAGATGCTTGCGAGCATCGGATGGTACGGGTTCTGGAACTATTATATGAATACCGGTGACAAGCAGACTATCGCCGATGTATATCCTGGAGTCCGCAAGTATTTGGGCATCTGGACATTGGACAGCACAGGCCTGACCAACTTCAGGTCCGGCGGCTGGACTTGGGGCGACTGGGGCGACAACAAGGATGTAAGACTTATTTTCGCCGGATGGCATTATCTGGCATTGAAAGCTGCGCGCCAGATGGCCATGCTCCTCGGTCAAGAGGCTGATGCAGAGGAATATGCGGCCACGATGGCACGTGTGAAGAATGCGTACAACAAATGCTGGAACGGCAAGGAATACCGTCACCCTGACTATAAGGACTGTACCGATGACAGGGTGCAGGCTCTTGCGGTGATTTCCGGAATTGCAGGTGAAGACAAATATCCTCAGATTCTGGATGTGCTGAAACACTGCTTCCATGCCAGCCCGTACATGGAAAAATATGTCACCGAGGCACTTTTCATGATGGGTGAGGGCAACTACGCCATCCGCAGAATGAAAGAAAGATATGCTCCGATGGTGAATCATCCGTTCTACACTACATTGTTCGAGGGCTGGGATATCGGAGAGAAAGGCTTTGGTGGAGGAACTGTCAATCATGCGTGGAGCGGCGGCGAACTGATAACTATTGCCCAATATGTCTGCGGTATCACGCCTCAGACTCCGGGCTGGAAGACATTCAATATCAAGCCAGACTGCAACGTGTTGAAACACACGGACATAACTGTCCCTACGAGCTTCGGCAACATACATTCCTCTGTCATTTCGGAGTCGGACAGAGTCCTGATGGACGTGACAGTTCCGGAAGGCACTACTGCCAATGTCACAGTACCTGGAGAGGGCCGCTCATTGGTTTATATCAATGATGTTCCGCAGCCTAAGGCGGATTTCTACACGCTGACTTCAGGCACTTACAGGATAGAAAAGATTTTCGAACCGGAGTTCGCGATAGGCAACGGCGAGTTTATCCTCAATGGCCGTCCGTTCATCGTGAAGGCTGCCGAACTTCACTATCCGCGTATCCCGAGAGAGTATTGGGAACACCGCATCCGTATGTGCAAAGCGTTGGGTATGAACACTATCTGTATGTATGTGTTCTGGAATTACCACGAGCAGAAGGAAGGCGAGTTCTCGTTTGAGGGCAATGCTGACATAGCGGAATTCTGCCGTCTTGCGCAGAAACACGGAATGTATGTCATTGTCCGTCCGGGCCCTTACGTATGTGCGGAATGGGAGATGGGCGGCCTTCCGTGGTGGCTGCTGAAAAAGAAGGATGTAAAACTTAGGACTCTCGACCCGTATTATATGGACCATGTGCGCATTTTCCTGAACAGGGTAGGTAAGGAACTTGCACCTCTCCAGATTTCGGAAGGCGGAAATATCATAATGGTTCAGGTCGAGAATGAGTATGGTGCGTATGGTACTGACAAACAATATGTTACGCAGGTAAAAAACACCTTGCTCGAATCCGGCTTCACGGGTGTGCCTCTTTTCCAGTGCGACTGGAATACGAATTTCACGAACAATGGTCTGGACGACCTGCTGTGGACGATGAATTTCGGAACAGGAGCTGACATCAGGAAACAGTTTGCCCGTCTGAAGCAGCTCAGACCTGATACTCCGCTGATGTGCAGCGAGTTCTGGAGCGGCTGGTTCGACCATTGGGGAAGAAAACATGAAACCAGACCTGCTGGGGTGATGGTTGACGGCATCCGTGATATGCTCGAGGACAAGATTTCGTTCAGCCTCTACATGACTCATGGTGGTACGACATTCGGACACTGGGGCGGCGCCAACAACCCTCCGTTCTCGGCGATGTGCTCGTCTTACGACTATGATGCTCCTGTCAGCGAGTCCGGACGCGCGACTGAGAAATATATGCTTCTCAGAAATCTTTTGAGCAAGTATTCGGACTCGTCGTCAATGCCTCAAATCCCTGACCCTCTGCCTGTTATAGATATTCCTGAATTCAGGTTCCGTGAAGTGTCGCCACTTTTCGACAATCTTCCGCGCGCGAAAAAGTCCCGGGAAATCAGACCGATGGAAGAGTTTGACCAGGGCTGGGGAACCATATTGTACAGGACCAAGGTCAATGAAGAAATTCCTTCCGGGGCGACATTGTCCATTACCGAACTGCACGATTGGGGACAGATTTACATTGACGGAAAACTCATTGCCCGTTTTGACCGCAGGAAAGGCGAATTTACCGCTGAACTGCCTGCTGTATCGAAGGGAAGCCGTCTGGATATCCTCGTGGAGGCGATGGGCCGTGTGAATTTCGACAAGTCCATCCAGGACAGAAAGGGAATTACTGAGAAGGTGGAAATCATTTCCGGCTCACAGGCAGTCTCTCTGCATGACTGGAAAGTGTATAATTTCCCGGTTGACTACGAGTTCACTTCATCCCGCAAATTCAGAGAGGCTAAGGGTCAATGTCCTGCTCCGGCCTACTGGAAGGCGGAGTTCGAGATTGACAAGGCAGGAGATACTTTCCTGGATATGCGCTCTTGGGGGAAAGGACTTGTCTGGGTGAACGGACACGAAATCGGACGTTTCTGGCAGATAGGTCCGCAGCAGACATTGTTCGTTCCGGGATGCTGGCTCAAGGAAGGCAAGAATGAAATATACGTACTCGATCTTTTGGGCTGTAAAGAGCCGGTAATCAAGGGCTTGGAGACGCCTATCCTGGATGATCTGCGCAGTGGAGACAGCAAGGCGGGAGCGAAAAAAGTCATTGACCTGAAATCGGAGACTGCAGTTCATGAAGGCAGTTTCGCACATGAAGGAGGCTGGCAGGAGGTGCGGTTCGGCAAGCCGGCAGAGGGAAGATATTTCTGTCTGGAAATGCTGTCGCTCCAGAATGAGGGAGAGAAGGCCGCGATTGCTGAACTGGATATTTTAGGCTCTGACGGAAAACCTGTGTCACGTGAGAACTGGAAAATCAGTTTCGTGGACAGTGAGGATTCCGAGGACGGAAACCATTCCGGAGAGAAAGTGTTTGACCTTCAGGAAAGTACGTTCTGGAGTGCGGCGGCAGGGGAGAAGTGCCCTCATCAGTTGGTGATAGAAATGGAAAGCGATATCCCTGTCACGGGATTCCGTTATCTTCCGCGAGCTGAATCTGGTTGCCCGGGAATGATAAAAGACTACAAAGTCTATCTGAGACAGTATGATTTTACCTACGATGCTTTGGATGAAACCGCTGTCAATGAAGGTCTTGCGATATTGCCTTATCCGCAGAAGGAGGATGTGACCGGCGGGAATCTGATTCTTTCCTCAGGCAGGCTGAGCATCGGGGCTGTTCCGCAGTTCAAGAACGAGATCGGGCTTTTCATTGACCAGGTGGCAGCGGACAAGGGCATTGACCTGAAAAAGACAGGTGTGAAGAAAGCTGCCATCAGGATTCTGAAGGATGACAGTCTGCAGAATGAAGAGGCGTATGCTCTCTCTGTTTCTGAGGACGGTGTGGTGGTCCGCTCCCGCGGTGCTGCCGGGGCGTTTTATGCTTTGCAGACGCTTTCGCAGATCATGACCGCAAACGAGGACGGTGTCAGCATACCTGAATGTAATATAGAGGATGCCCCGCAGCTCGGTTGGAGGTCGTTTATGCTTGATGAGGGATGTTCGTTCAAGGGGATGGCAGTTGTCAAGCAGATTCTGGATGATATGGCCCGCCTGAAAATGAATGTGTTCCACTGGCACCTGACAGATGACCAGGGCTGGAGAATCGAGATCAGGAAATATCCTCTGCTTACGGACGTGGGAGCGCGGAGAGATTCTACGCAAGTGGGCTGGTATGAATACAATACGTATGACGGCAAGCCTCACGAGGGGTTCTACACACAGGTTCAGATAAAGGAAATCATCGAATATGCTGCGGCGCGTCATATCACGGTCGTGCCGGAGATAGAAAAATGCCCGGGCATAGTGCTGCGGCAGTGGCTGCCTATCCGTGGCTGAGTGCTGCAGGCAAGCAGATTCGTGTCCCGTGCAAGTTCGGTGTGCAGTACAATGTCTTCAATCCTGCTGACGAGCGTGTCCTCGGTTTTCTCGAGGACGTGCTGGATGAGGTGATGGACCTGTTCCCGTCCAAGGTTATCCATATCGGCGGCGATGAGGTGAGATATGACGAGTGGAAGAATTCCAGGCAGGTAATGGATTTTATAGCTGAGAACAATCTGGGCTCTCCGGCCGGCCTGCAGGTGTGGTTTACCAATAAGATAGCCTCATATATCGAGAGCAAGGGGCGTCGGATGATGGGCTGGAATGACATAACCGGTGACCGGCTGCATCATTTCCAGAACGAGGCGGCGGAGACCACGGTGGGGCTTTCGCCCAAGGCTGTCGTGCAATTCTGGTCAGGAAAGCCAGAGCTGATGCTCAAGTCTGCCCGCCACGGCAATGACATAGTGAATTCGTTCAATGAATACACTTATCTGGACTACAGCACCGAATACGATCCTGTCCAGGCCACATATAACTGGAAACCTATTTCTCTGGAGAAGGCCTACAGCTTTTCTCCTGTTCCTGACGGCTTCCCGGAGGAACTGAAGAGCAAGGTGATCGGCGCAGGGTGTCAGATGTGGGGTGAGTGGATACCGACTGTGGAAAAGATGAACCGTCAGGTCTATCCGAGGATAGCAGCGTATGCCGAAGCGTTCTGGTCTGCTCCGTCGCAGAAAGATTTTTCCCGCTTCCAGCGCAGTCTTCTCCCGTTCCTTGCCCGCTGGAGCAGTCGCTGACGGTCAGGGGGAAAACCCTGTGCATTATGTGTAGATTTTCTGTAGTCTAAAAAGGAAGTAATTTTTGTGAGCCCCTTTGCTATTCCTGACAATCGTTGTCTCACAGAATGGATTTTGTCCGTGAAACCCCGCCTTTTTACGGATAAGTAGTTGATTTTGTGTAACTTGTATTATACTGAAAAAGGTTGACTCATAAAAACGAGTTAATCAAGATGAA
>ERZ780100.602-NODE-602-length-15990-cov-2.526326_pt1 | contig 15990 bp, 15 predicted proteins | sample MGYA00511573_ERZ780100 | MGnify/ENA primary metagenome ERZ780100 (study PRJEB29588, sample SAMEA2161876) | human gut metagenome | biome: human gut; feature: human-associated habitat; material: faeces | place: Denmark | collected 2008/2010 ...
AGATTTTTAAGATATAACAAGGAGGCAGTAAATCATGAAATTAGTACCATTAGCAGACAGAGTTGTTCTGAAACAGTTAGTTGCAGAAGAAACCACCAAATCCGGCATCGTATTACCCGGACAGAATAAGGAAAAGCCCCAGCAGGCAGAAGTTATTGCAGTAGGCCCCGGCGGTGCGGTAGACGGCAAGGAAGTTAAAATGGAAGTCAAAGTCGGAGACCAGGTTATTTATTCCAAATATGCGGGAACCGATGTAAAGATGGAAGACGAAGAATACATTATTGTAAGACAGAGTGATATCTTAGCAGTTATCGAGTAAAAATAAAAAAACGGAGGCGTTTTCATTATGGCAAAAGAAATTAAATACGGAGCAGAAGCCCGTGCAGCATTAGGCAGAGGTGTAGACCAGCTGGCAGACACCGTCAGAGTAACACTTGGACCCAAAGGAAGAAACGTAGTACTGGATAAGTCCTTCGGCGCTCCCCTTATCACCAACGACGGTGTTACCATTGCAAAGGAAATTGAACTGGAAGACCCGTTTGAAAACATGGGTGCCCAGTTAGTCAAAGAAGTAGCAACCAAGACAAACGATGTAGCAGGTGACGGTACCACAACCGCAACCGTTCTGGCACAGGCAATGATTAATGCCGGTATGAAGAACCTGGAAGCAGGTGCAAATCCCATTATCTTAAGAAAAGGTATGAAGAAGGCTACCGACTGTGCTGTTGCAGCCATCGCAAAGATGAGCTCTAAGGTAAACGGCAAGGAACACATCGCAAGAGTCGCTACCATTTCCGCAGGAGATGAGGAAGTCGGCAACCTGGTAGCAGATGCTATGGAGAAGGTTTCCAAGGACGGTGTTATCACCATTGAGGAAAGCAAGACCATGCAGACCGAACTGGACTTAGTAGAAGGTATGCAGTTTGACAGAGGTTACATTTCCGCATACATGGCAACCGACATGGATAAGATGGAAGCTACCCTGGAAAATCCGTACATCCTCATTACCGACAAAAAGATTTCCAACATTCAGGAAATCCTTCCTCTGTTAGAGCAGATTGTACAGTCCGGCGCAAAGCTGTTAATCATTGCTGAAGACGTAGAGGGCGAAGCTCTTACTACTCTGATTGTCAACAAACTGCGTGGTACCTTCAATGTAGTAGCAGTTAAGGCTCCCGGCTACGGCGACAGAAGAAAAGCAATGCTGGAGGATATCGCTATTCTGACCGGTGGTCAGGTCATCAGCTCCGAGCTTGGTCTGGAACTGAAAGATACCACCATGGAACAGCTTGGCCGTGCTAAATCCGTTAAGGTGCAGAAAGAGAACACCGTTATTGTTGACGGCGAAGGCGACAAGGATGCCATTGCAGCCCGTGTTGCACAGATTAAGAAGCAGATTGAAGAAACCACATCTGATTTCGACAGGGAAAAATTACAGGAAAGACTTGCCAAATTAGCAGGCGGCGTAGCTGTTATCCGTGTAGGTGCCGCTACCGAAACCGAAATGAAGGAAGCAAAGCTTCGTCTGGAAGATGCTCTTGCAGCTACCAGAGCAGCCGTAGAAGAAGGTATTATCTGCGGTGGTGGTTCTGCTTACATCCATGCAAGCAAGGAAGTAGAAAAGCTGCGTGATACTCTCGAAGGAGACGAAAAGACCGGTGCCAACATCGTTCTTAAGGCTCTGGAAGCTCCGCTGTACCACATTGCTGCAAATGCAGGTCTGGAAGGCAGCGTAATTGTAAACAAGGTTAAGGAAATGAACCCCGGCATGGGCTTCGATGCTCTGAAGGGTGAATATGTAGATATGGTTGCAGATGGCATCCTGGATCCTGCAAAGGTTACCAGAAGCGCACTGCAGAATGCAACCAGTGTAGCATCCACTCTGCTGACTACCGAGTCCGTTGTAGCAAACATCAAGGAAGACACACCTGCCATGCCCGCAGGCGCAGGCAAGGGCGGTATGATGTAAGCCGCAGCGTTACCGTAAAAAAGCGAACCGATAATTTCATAAAAACAGCCGTTTCCCGGATGGGAGGCGGCTGTTTTTTGTACTATATCACAGTTGAAGCATCGCGGCTTCTTTTTTTATGTCAGATAGTTATGGTTATTCCTTCTCCATGCCTTCTTTTTTGCGGATAAACAGGAGTGTAGCGCCCATCAGCACGATACATACGGGCAGGGCAATCCAGGCGATGGAAAGTACACCGGCGAGGTTACAGATGCCCATGATGGCATAACCGATGAAACAGAATACCGCAACAAACAACGCATAAGGAAGCTGGGTTGCAACATGGTTGATGTGGTTGCAGTGACCGCCTGCGGAAGCCATGATGGTGGTGTCGGAAATGGGAGAGCAATGGTCTCCGCAAACGGCACCGGCAAGGCAGGAGGCAATGGAAATGACCATCATCTGTCCGGAAGGGAATACGCCCAGCACGATGGGGATAAGAATACCGAAGGTACCCCAGCTTGTACCGGTTGCAAATGCTAAGAACGCAGCAATCAGGAAGACAATCATGGGAAGGAAGCCCTGGAATCCCTGTGCGGAACCGCTGACAATGTTGCTGACGTAAACTTTGGCACCGAGCAGGTTTGTCATACCGGAAAGGGTCCATGCCAGAGTCAGAATTAAAATGGGAGCAACCATGGCCTTGAAGCCTTCGGGAATGCATTCGGAAAATTCCTTAAAGGTAATCACACCGCGCAGCATATAGTAGAAGAAGGTAAAAAGCAGAGTAATGAAACCGCCGATTACCAGACCAACGGATGCACTGGAGTTAGCAAAGGCATCAATGAAGGAGGTTCCTTCAAAAAAGCCGCCGGTGTAAATCATACCGAAGACACAGGTAGCAATCAGAACCACTACGGGGATGATCAGGTCAGCTACTCTGGCGTTCGGATTGCCTTGCACATCGGAGGTTTCTTCGTAAGGACGGTCAGGTGTGGTAAACAAATCGCCCTTGATGGCATTCCATTCATGCTTCTTCATGGAGCCGAAATCCACCTTTAAGAAAGTGATGAAAAGAATCATGGCAAGGGTCAGCAGAGCATACAGGTTGTACGGAATGGTCTGTAAAAAGACGGCAAATCCGTTGATGCCGGCTTCTTCCGGTACGGAAGAGGTAACGGCAGCAGCCCAGGAAGAAATCGGTGCAATAATGCAGACGGGAGCTGCGGTGGCATCAATTAAGTAGGAGAGCTTGGCACGGGAGATTTTGTGGCGGTCCGTAACGGGGCGCATAACGCTGCCTACGGTCAGACAGTTGAAATAGTCATCCACAAAAATCAGGACACCGAGCGCCATGGTGGCAAGCTGCGCACCGGCCCTGGTTTTAATATGCTTGAAACCCCAGCGACAAAAAGCAGATGAACCGCCGGCAGTGTTCATCATGGCAACCATGATGCCCAAAAGCACTAAGAAAATTAAAATACCGACATTTCCACTGTCGGCAAGTTTAGACACCATACTGCCGTCTTCATTGAATAACATGGTGTTCATGGTACGTTCCAGACTGCCGTTTGTGTAAAGCAGGGCACCGGTTAATACACCGATAAAAAGGGAAGTGTATACTTCCTTGGTAATCAGTGCCAGTGTAATGGCAATTACAGGGGGCAGAAGGGAAAGAGGGGTGGCATAGACACTGCTTTCACAGGCAAGTAAGTCGGCGGGGCCTGCGATATTATACACGATTAAGCCCACAATGGCTAAAAGGAGAATGGATAATCCGATTCTTTTTGCTTTCATAGAAGCCTTCCTTTCCTATCACAACGGTTCTTCGCAGGAATCGATGCGTTTTATAAAATTTTTATACTATTTTAACAGAATGTGTATTTTTATGCAACAAAAAACCTGCGGAAAAGAGGCTGCTTCTCCTCTGAATCCACAGGCTTTTTATTACATTAAACAGATAATTCGGTGACCGGACGGAATGCTTAGAAGGATTCCTGGTAAGAATGTCTGGGAAGCTGCTTCTTCCAGATCTTGAGTCCACCGTGGTTACGGTACATTTTATACATGGAATACACCATATCCACACTTAAGGAAACACCTAAAATCCAGGCAAGAACCGTAGCACGTTCAGCGGGAATGGCAGCAAGGTGGTCAAGAATCGGTATGCAGAACTTATCCATAAAGGTGGTAATGATCAAAGCAAAGCCGAGGCTTGTCGGAACGGAGGTGTACCGGGTAATGTGAAGAGGGATTACCGTGTAGTCCCACCAGCAGAAGTGGCAGACCTTTTCCACTAAGGTTCCTAAGATGATTTCTCCTACACTGACTGCCAGCATCACAAGGACGAAGTAAATAATAAACCGGACAAAGGTTTCCTTTTTCTTTATCTGAAAAGGTAAAATCATGGTGGCGGGCGTGCCGAGAATCAGGTACAGTCCTACCATGGCAATACCATAGCCGAATAAAAACGGCAGATGCATGTTCCGGTTGTCGATATAACCCTTTGTGAGAGCCAGCCAGCCGTCCTCGACCACGAAACCCAAGAAGGAAACCAGCACAGCCATCAGTATGTATGTTGCTATTGCGTATCTCATATGAATACCTGCCTTTCGGTAAACTGTAAAATTTGTATGGAAATGTTGACACTTAGTTTTAAAAATGTTATCATGTTACAGATGTAACAGTGATACATGTATCTCACTGGAATAAATGTAACACCTTATGAGAATTTCGTCAAGTGCCTTTTGAAAAGAAAGAAGATGACAGTTGTGGAAAGTATTTTAAAGACTCTGGTAAAAGAGAGAAATGTATACCGGCTTTCCGGCAAGGAAGCAGGGCAGCTTACGAAAGAGTGCCTGCAGCTGGCTCTGGTGGATCTCATGGCGGAAAAGCCGTTTGAGAAAATTACCGTTACGGAGCTGGTGTTAAAGTCCGGTGTGTCGAGACAGTCGTTCTACCGGAATTATGAATCGAAGGAAGATATTTTAAAAGATCTGCATCAGGGAATGGAAGATGCTGTGATGGAGATTGCGGATGATGTCAGTGAGGATGACAGCTACAGTTGGTTTGAACGGTTCTTTTCCTATCTTGGAAAAAACAGCGAATACTTCGGACTGCTTATGAAGGCAAGGGAAAAACAACAGAGTAATTTTTCCTTTTTACCTTCCTTAAAGGAGATTTTCCGTCTGGATGACAAAGCGGAGCAGTACCGTATGTGTGCCTATGAGGGTGGACTTAACGCCATCTGCAAGGAATGGATTGCCGGAGGCATGACGGAGAGTGTGGAGGATATGGCACATTTGTGCGACAGCATTTTCGGAAATATCCACAAACGTCTGATGCAGAAAGGTTAAAAAAGCTTCTTTATATGCGGGGACAGATATTTGCGGGTAAAATAGGCGCAGAGACCGGTAAAACAGCCGGTCAGAATACCGCTTACGACAAGCACCGGCGCATAGGCAAGCACACTGAACCCTCCGGTAAACAGGCAGGCAGCCATAAGCTGTCCGGCATTGTGGGCGAGGGCACCGAAGATACTGGTAAGCACCAGAAACCTGCCGCACAGAAAACGGTACAGAAACCACATGATAAGAAAGCATAATATGCCACCGCACAGACTGTAGACGAAGCTCATGGCCTGACCGGCACAGAAGGCAGACAATAAAATACGCATCAGGAGAACGAGAAGCGTTTCACCCGGTGTGAAATCATATAATAAAAGTAAAGTGACCACATTGGCAAGTCCGAGCCGGACTCCGGGTATGGGAACGAGCGGAGGGAAAAAACTCTCCGCAAGGGATATACACAGGGAGACGGCAAGAAAGACCGTCAGTGTGGTCATTTTTTTTAGTGTCAGACGGGTATTTTTACGGGACATAAAACTCCTTTAAGTAACTCAATAAGTAACGGCATCCATATCGGAAGCACTTTCTTCCTTATATACAATGGCGAGCTTATGGGGCAGACAGATAATGGGGAGCCTGCCGGTATTGTTTTTGCTGAAAAGGACGCAGAGCCTGTCGGGGCAGTCGGCATCCGTTACGGCAATCCCCCCGGCGCTTACGGTAATTTCGTTGTACCCTCCGTCGGAAGAAACAAGACGGAAGGAATAGGGTTCCTTTACGGAAGAAAAATCAATTTCCCTAAGCAGGACACCGTTCTGGTAGATGCAGGCTTTTTTTTGTCCGCCGTAAGTTCCTCTTTTATATAGAAGAAACAGGGATGAGAAAAGCAGTAGAAAAAGAAGAAGCAGCAAAATCAGCACTTTTCCCATCATTTTTTTATCGTTTTTCAAAATAATCAGACCTTTCCGTGACGGTAAAGTTCATTCCCCCATATTGTCAAGGGGTGGTTTGTTTGTTATACTTATGAGAGTTAGTATAACAAAAGGACGCAGGGAAATGAAGAGGGTTACAGCAAGTTTTTTTACACTTCCCGCAGTGGCGATGCTGCTTCTTTCGGGATGCGGAAATGCCGTAAAGGAATATGAAGCCGTGAATACTGCCATGGGAACTGTCGTTACCCAGAAACTGTATACGGAAGGGGACGATGTGACCGGGGATGTGGAGCAGCTGCTTTCCGGCATGGAGGAAACAATGCTTTCCCGCAGAATAGCCGGCTCAGAGGTCGCAAAGCTGAATGCCAATGCCGGAACAGGCAACTACACAGAGGATTCCGGAGAGCTGGCACAGACGCTGCTGGAGCTTTCCGGTATTTATGAGGACAGTGATGGGGCGCTGGATGTGTCCATCGGAGCACTGGTGAGCCTGTGGAATATTGATGCCCACGCGCAGGAAAGCTATGAGGACGCCGGGGAGCAGCCGGATGGCACAGGCGGGAAAACAGAGGACGCCGGGCAGACGGAAAGCACCGGGAAAACAGAAGGCTACCGCTTACCGGGTGAGGCGGAAATAAAAGAAGCGCTGTCCTACAGCGGGTTTTCTAAAATAGAAAGAAAAGACAACAGCTTTTTACTGCCTAAGGGCATGGTACTGGACCTGGGAGCCGTTGGAAAAGGGCTTGCCTGTGACGATATCCTTGCCTATCTGGAAGGACAGGCGGAGGTAAAGGCGGCGGTCATTTCCGTGGGCGGAAGCATCCTTACTTATGGAGAAAAACCGGACGGCACGGCGTTTAGGGTCGCCATTACGGACCCCTTTGATACAGGCGCCTACTGCGGGTATCTGACCCTTACAGGCAACTGGTTTGTGTCCACTTCGGGAGATTACGAACGCTTTGTGGAGGTGGACGGCAAACGGTATCACCACATCTTAAATCCGGCTACGGGATATCCGGCGGAGAGCGGTGTAAAAAGTGTTACGATTTTAAGCAAGAACGGTATGATAAGCTACGCTCTTTCCACGGCATGTTTTGTGCTGGGAGAAGAGAAAGGACGATTGCTGGCAGAAAAATACGGTGTGGAAGCATTGTTTATTTCAGAGGATGGAATCATCAGCATGACGAAGGGCATGCGGGAATATTTTACGGAACAGACAAAATAAGGTGTGTAAGAAAATACATACGAAAAAAGGAGAGAGGATATGGGAGATTTATTTGAGTACAAATGTCCGTGCTGCGGCGGCGCCATTAGCTTTAACAGCACCGCACAGAAGATGAAATGTCCGTACTGCGGAACAGAGTTTGAAATGGAAACCCTGAAGGCAATGGACGAGGAGCTGAAGGCGGAACAGCCGGAGAGCATGGAATGGGATATGCCCGACGGGGATACCTTCAAAGAGGACGAAACGGCGCACATGAGAGTGTATACCTGCCAGTCCTGCGGCGGTGAAATCGTGGGAGATGAAAACTTAGGTTCTTCCCGCTGCCCGTACTGCGACAGCACCATTGTTATGAAGGGCATGTTTGCGGGAGACTTAAAGCCCGATTATGTCATTCCCTTTAAGATTGACAGGAATGCGGCGAAGGAAGGTCTGGGCAGACATCTCAAAGGAAAGAGACTGCTTCCCAAGGTATTTAAGGATGAAAATCATATTGATGAAATAAAGGGACTTTATGTGCCGTTCTGGATGTTTGACTCCAAAGCGGATGCCAACGCCAGATACGACGCAACCAGGGTAAAACGATGGTCCGATGCCCGGTATGAATATACGGAAACCAGCTATTACAGCGTTTCCAGAGCCGGCAATCTTTTGTTTGAGAATGTGCCGGCGGACGGCTCATCCAAGATGGACGACGATTTAATGGAGTCTGTTGAACCCTTCGATTTCAAGGGGGCAGTGCCGTTCCAGACCGCTTATCTGGCAGGTTATCTGGCAGATAAATATGATGTGACGGCAGAAGAAAATGTGGAAAGAGTCAATGCCCGCATTAAAAAGAGCACAGAGGAAGTATTCAGGAACACCGTACAGGGATATGATACGGTAAACACCGTCAACTCCAATGTGAGACTGCAGGGCGGCAAGGTAAAATATGTGCTCTGTCCGGTGTGGATTTTAAATACCACATGGAAGGGCGAAAAGTATGTCTTTGCCATGAACGGACAGACCGGAAAGTTTGTAGGCAACCTGCCGCTTGACAAGGGAGCATACAGAAGATGGCTCTTTGGTCTGACCGGACTCTACACTGCCATTGCATTTATCATTTCACTGTTATTTTTCGTAATATAAATAAAGGAGGAAAAGATTATGTTTTTACAGGCATTTTCATCCCTGGCGGCTGTCAGCACCATTGTAAACGCAGGCGGGGATACTTATAATATACCGGTACATATTCTCATTGCGCTGGTAATCGGCTTTATTGTGGCGTTCCTTATCGTAAGCGGCATGAAGGCAAAGCTAAAGAGCGTGGAGAAAAGAGAAAACGCCCAGGAATATGTGAAACAGGACAGCCTGCGTCTGTCCGCCAAGTCGGACCGTTTCCTGTATGTGAAGAAGGACAGACGGGAAAAGCCGCAGAACAACAATAACAGGTAACTTGGCAGTAATGCAGGGAAGACAGAAATTGTCGGAAATGAAGGAAAATATGAAACTGAAAAATATAAAAGGGATAGCTCTTATTATGACGGCAATGCTTCTTTTGGGCGGCTGCGGACAGAAAAATGCGGAAACAGGGGAAAGCCTTCCGGATAGGGAAACCCGTACCGGAACGGAAGACGGTTCACAGACAGGCACACTGCCGGGGGACACTCTGCCGGAGGAGACCGGGGAGGACAACGGCAGAACGGAGGAAGCGGTGCTGCCTCTGCATCTTATTAAGGGAGAATGGTCTGACAGCTATTACAAGGACGATGATTACAGTAACAAATTAGTGGAAATGAAATACGGAGTCATTGCCCTGACCGGGGAAGACGAAGAAAAGTATCCTAAGCTGGCACAGGTTCTAAAAAAGCTGTCGGAGGAAAATAAAAACACTATTCTTAACGAATATGAAAATTTAAAAACCCAGGCGGAGGATGGCCTGAAAGGGGCGGAGGAAGGCGGTTATCAGATATATACCCCCTATTCCACGGAGAGCACATATTATGTAAGCAGGGCGGACGACAGAGTGCTTTCTTTTGAAGAAAACGGTTACACTTATCTGGGCGGTGCACATGGAACCGGTTACAGCTTCGGCTGCAACTATGATACCCGGACCGGGGAAGAGCTGCAGATTCAGGATGTAGTAACGGATATGGATACGTTTGCGGGACTGGCAGAGGCAGCTGTTTATGAGGAAAGCGGACTGACAATGGATGATTTGTTCCTGGAAGAGGGGGAAAGCTTAAAAGATTATATTGCCAAAGCAGCTGCAGAGCATACCCTGAACTGGAAAATCACAAATGATGGAGTCAGTGTATGGTTCAATCCGTATGAAATTTCCTATTATGCGGCGGGAATGCCGTCGGGAAGTGTAAAGTTTGCGGAACAGACCGATATTTTTTCCGATTACTATGCGGAAGCCCCACGGACCTATGTCTATGCGGCAAATAATCTGGGTACTTCAGGTATGGATTTTAATGGGGACGGCAGGACAGATGAACTCCGGGTATGGGCATCCATGGACGAGTATGGAACCTATGAAGCCCTGAAGGTATCCATGAACGGAGTGGAAACCGGTAAGGACATCTGGGCATACAGCTATGATCCCTACATCCTGCATACGGCGGACGGTAAGAATTATCTGTATGTCATCTGCGGCAGTGACAATGATTACCGTATGCTGGAGGTGTTTGATTTAAACGGCAGCAGTGCGGTATATGTCGGTGAGGTAAACAACTGCGGCCTTAGGGCACAGCTTTTGGATGCTTCTTCCTATTTATACGGAGAAGAGCTTCTGACCGACCCGGAAAACTTTTACTTAGAAAGCCGGATGGAGGTATTAAGCACCTATTCCGCCAGCCGGAGGTATCATGTGGGAGCGGACGGCATGCCGGTGGCTGATGAAGACTTTTATCAGGTAGACGCAAGCACATACGAGTGGAGGGAAGCTCTTACGGCAAAAAAGGATGTTCCCTGCGTGCAGGTGGCGGAGGACGGCAGTGTGACGGCAGACAATGCCGTGATCCCCGCGGGTACGAAGCTGATTTTATACCGGACGGACGGCAGCAGTCTTGTGGACTTAAAAGCGGGTGATACACTGTACCGGATTGAGGTGGACCATTCCGAATGGCCGTATACGATAAACGGCGTAGAGGAAGAAGAATATTTTGACGGCATTATGTATGCCGGTTGACGGAAGCCTTTTTCCTGTAGTATAATTTAAGGTACGTTTGAATGCTATGACTGCCTTTGCGGAAACAGGCAGAGGAGTGAAAATAAAGGAGATTAACAGATGAGCAAGATCATTTTAACCGGAGACCGCCCTACCGGAAGACTTCACGTAGGTCATTATGTAGGCTCTCTTCGCAAGAGAGTGGAGTTACAGAATTCCGGAGAATACGACAAGATTTTTATTATGATTGCCGATGCACAGGCGCTGACCGACAATGCGGACAATCCGGAGAAGATCAGACAGAATATTATTGAAGTGGCACTGGATTATTTATCCTGCGGACTGGACCCTGCCAAGTCCACCCTGTTTATACAGTCCCAGATCCAGGAGCTTACGGAATTAACCTTTTATTATATGAACCTGGTTACCGTTTCCAGACTGCAGCGTAATCCTACCGTAAAGTCCGAAATTCAGATGCGTAACTTCGAAACCAGTATTCCCGTGGGATTTTTCACCTATCCCATCAGCCAGGCAGCCGATATTACCGCGTTCAAGGCAACAACGGTTCCCGTTGGTGAAGACCAGCTTCCCATGATTGAACAGTGCCGCGAAATCGTAAGAAAGTTCAACTCCGTTTACGGAGAAACACTGGTGGAGCCGGAAGCTCTTGTTCCGCAGAATGAAGTATGCTGCAGACTGCCGGGTATTGACGGCAAGGCAAAAATGAGTAAATCCCTTGGAAACTGCATCTATCTGTCCGATTCCGCAGATGAAGTGAGGACCAAGATTATGAGCATGTTTACGGATCCCAACCACTTAAAGGTAAGTGATCCCGGTTCCTTGGAGGGCAACACCGTATTTACCTATCTGGATGCGTTCTGCAAGGATGAGCAGTTTGAGCGCTATCTGCCCGAATACGCAAATCTGGATGAGTTAAAGGCACATTACCAGAGAGGCGGTCTGGGCGACGTTAAGGTAAAGAAATTCTTAAACAACGTTATGCAGGAAGAATTAGAGCCCATCCGCAACCGCAGAAAAGAGCTGCAGAAGCAGATTCCCGACATCTACGAAATCTTAAAGAAGGGCAGCGAAGTGGCAAGGGAAGAAGCAGCGAAGACCATGTCAGAGGTCAAGGCAGCCATGAAGATTAACTACTTTGATGATGCGGCGCTGATTGCCGGTCAGGCAGACAAATACGCACAGGAATAAAAGTGGAACTGTCCGAAAATTAAGGGTTTACAAGTAAAGTAAAATGTGGTAATTTTATTAGGTATGGTTTAACCGATGCGCAGGTTATGGACACTCCGACCCGGCCTTCGTATCCGGTGTTTACTAAATATTTTTTAGGAGGATTTTATCATGATTTCCAAAGAGAAGAAAACAGCTATTATCAATGAGTATGCAACAAAGCCCGGAGATACCGGTTCACCCGAAGTACAGATTGCCGTACTGACCGAGAGAATCAAAGAGTTAACCGAGCATATGAAGCAGAACCCCAAGGATCATCACTCCAACAGAGGTCTTTTAAAGATGGTTGGTCAGAGACGTGGTCTGCTTGATTACTTAAAAGAAAAGGATATCGAAAGATATCGTGCAATCATTGCTAAGCTGGGAATCAGAAAGTAATTATGATGCAAAGAGCGGAGTATGTCCAAAACAGGCTGCTCCGCTTTTTTACGCAGCTTCGTTTCTGGTACAGACAGGGCGGGCGCAAAGTCACTTTATTCACCTCTTTGGGTAAACGAAACCCCGAGACCGCTGAAAAGTATATTTGCGTAAGTGTATTTTTCAGTAGTTTCGGTGTTTTACCCAGAGCCCCTTCCGCCGAGGCGGATTGTAAAAAAAGCAAGGAGAAAAGTATGTACAAGACTTTTTCAATGGAGCTTGCAGGCCGTACCTTAAGCGTTGATATCGGCAGAGTCGGCAAGCAGGCAAACGGATGTGCATTCATGCACTATGGCGAAACAACAGTATTATCCTGTGCAACAGCATCGGACAAGCCCAGAGACGGCATTGATTTCTTCCCTTTAAGTGTAGAGTACGAAGAAAAATTATATGCGGTAGGAAAAATCCCGGGCGGCTTCAATAAGAGAGAAGGAAAGGCAAGCGAAAATGCCATCCTGACCAGCCGTGTTATCGACAGACCCATGCGTCCGCTGTTCCCCAAGGATTACCGCAACGACGTTACCTTAAACAATATGGTTATGAGTGTGGATCCTGCATGCCGTCCCGAACTGGTGGCTATGTTGGGCGCTGCTATCGCAACCTGCATTTCCGATATTCCTTTTGACGGTCCCTGTGCCATGACCCAGGTGGGCATGATTGACGGCGAACTGATTATCAACCCTTCCCAGGAGCAGTGGAAGAACGGTGACTTAAACTTAACCGTAGCTTCTACCAGAGAAAAGGTTATCATGATTGAAGCCGGTGCAAACGAAATTCCCGAAGCAGTCATGATTGATGCCATTTACAAGGCACATGAAGTAAACCAGACCATCATTTCCTTCATCGACGGCATCGTAGCGGAAGTAGGAAAGCCCAAGCATGAATACACAAGCTGTGCAATTCCCGCAGAAATGTTTGAAGAAATGAAGAAAATCGTAACTCCCGAAGAAATGGAAGTTGCGGTATTTACCGATGACAAGCAGACCAGAGAAGAAAATATCAAGAATATTACCGAAAAGCTCAGCGAGGCATTTGCAGAAAACGAAGAGTGGCTGGCTGTTTTAGGCGAAGCGGTATACCAGTATGAGAAGAAGACCGTCCGCAAGATGATTTTAAAGGACCACAAGCGTCCCGACGGCCGTGAAATCACCCAGATCCGTCCTCTTGCAGCAGAAGTGGACATCATTCCCAGAGTACACGGCTCCGCAATGTTCACCAGAGGACAGACCCAGATCTGCAACGTATGTACCTTAGCTCCGTTATCCGAAGCGCAGAAGGTAGACGGTCTGGATGAAAACGAAACCTCCAAGAGATATATGCATCAGTACAACTTCCCTTCCTACTCCGTAGGTGAGACCAAGGTTTCCAGAGGCCCCGGACGTCGTGAAATCGGTCACGGTGCACTGGCAGAGAGAGCACTTATTCCCGTGCTTCCTTCCGAAGAGGAGTTCCCTTATGCAATCCGTACCGTATCCGAAACCTTTGAGTCAAACGGTTCAACCTCCATGGCTTCCACCTGTGCATCCTGCATGTCCTTAATGGCTGCCGGTGTTCCCATCAAGAAGATGGTAGCAGGTATTTCCTGTGGTCTTGTTACCGGTGAAACCGACGATGATTTCGTACTTCTTACCGATATTCAGGGGCTGGAAGACTTCTTCGGCGATATGGACTTTAAGGTAACCGGTACTACAGAAGGTATTACCGCTATCCAGATGGATATTAAGATTCACGGTCTGACAAGACCTATCGTAGAAGGCGCTATCGCAAGATGCCGTGAAGCACGACTCTTTATCATGGACAACTGTATGAAGAAAGCCATTGCCGCTCCCAGAACAGAAGTCGGCAAGTACGCACCCAAGATTATTTCCATCCAGATTGACCCGGAAAAGATTGGCGATGTAGTAGGCCAGAGAGGCAAGACCATCAACGAGATTATTGCTCGTACCGGCGTAAAGATTGATATTACCGATGACGGTAAGGTATCCGTATGCGGTACCGACAAGGTTATGATGGATAAGGCTGTTGAGATGATTAAGATTATCACCACAGACTTTGAAGAAGGCCAGATTTTCAAGGGCAAGGTCGTAAGCATTAAGGAATTCGGTGCATTCATCGAGTTCGCTCCCGGAAAAGAAGGCATGGTTCATATCTCCAAGATTGCCAAGGAAAGAATTGAGCATGTAGAGGATGTCCTGACCTTAGGCGATGTTGTAACCGTTGTATGCTTAGGCAAGGACAAGATGGGAAGAATCAGCTTCTCCATGAAAGACGTAGCACAGCAGTAATAATTTTTGAAAAAGTAAGAAAGGATTATGAACAGATGAAAAAGAAATTAGCAGCTGTTACCGCACTGGCACTTTCCCTTGTGCTGAGTGCATGCTCCCTTCCGGCAGGCAAGACCTGGAAGGACTCCGATTTCCAGTTTCAGAAAGGGGAAGAAACCGTTGCCCTTTCCAAAGACAGCGGATTCATGATTTTCGGTGATGAAACCTATTCCTTCTCCTTTGACGGCAACAACAATCAGGATTACGATGAGTCCTTCGCACTGGCACGCGGCTTAAAGGTAGGAGATTCCCTGGACGAATACCTGAATGAGTTTCAGGTAAAGCCGGCTAATGCTATGTGGGAGCTCGTGTATGACTCCGGGGATACCAGAGTGATAAATTACGACAATGAAACTGCAGAAGAGATTTACAAGGAATACGAAGATGCCAATGCATGGCTGGATATCGCTTTTTACAAAGACGGCAGCAAATGGAAGAACATGGCGGCTGCTGATCTTGCAGATGTATGGTTCTGCGACAAAGACTCCTCTTACAAGGACGATGTAGTAATCCTTTCCGTTAATACGGACGACAGCGGAAAAATCCAGTGTATCTCCGTTTATTACTTTACCTACGGCTCCGAATGGATTGAATGGCAGGGCTGGGAAGAGTAAACAGACAACCAGACAAAAATCCGAAAAGAACTCGCATTTGCGGGTTCTTTTTTTGATGCCTGTACATATATTAGAGGTAGGCAGAGAGGAAAGGAAAATGAGCAAAGAAAAAAGTCTGATAGCTTTGTTTCCGGCGTCCCTTCGCGGGGAAGGAGAACAGATGCTTACCTTATACGGGGAATTAGAAGAAATCCGCCTCAGGGTGGACAAACCCATTATCTTAAAACTACATAGGGGTGAATTTTTCTTCGGAAAAGACGGCGGTCTTACGAAAAGAAAGTTAGATGCGCGGTGCATCGGGGAAGAACAACTGCGGAATATGTTAAACCAGATCTGTAAGGATTCTCTTTATGCCTTTGAGGATGAAATGAGGCAGGGATTTATCAGTGTGCCGGGAGGACACCGGGTCGGGATATGCGGACAGGCTGTCCTGGAAACGGACGGCAGCCTTCGCACGTTAAAGCATCCGGGCAGCCTGAATATCCGTGTTTCCCATGAAAAGAAGGGAGCCGCAGACCCGGTTATTCCGTATCTGTACCGGCAGCAAAAGATATGCAATACGCTTCTGATTTCCCCGCCGGGGTGCGGAAAAACCACACTTTTACGGGACCTGGTCAGACAGATTTCCGACGGCAATGTGTACGGAGGGGGCGTTTCCGTGGGCGTGGTCGATGAGCGAAGTGAAATAGCAGGAAGCTATCTGGGAATACCGCAGAATGATGTGGGTATCCGGACGGATATTCTGGATGCCTGCCCGAAGGTGCACGGCATGACGATGTTAGTCCGT
>ERZ780100.603-NODE-603-length-15949-cov-4.316220_pt1 | contig 15949 bp, 15 predicted proteins | sample MGYA00511573_ERZ780100 | MGnify/ENA primary metagenome ERZ780100 (study PRJEB29588, sample SAMEA2161876) | human gut metagenome | biome: human gut; feature: human-associated habitat; material: faeces | place: Denmark | collected 2008/2010 ...
GCGCAGTCCTCCGCCAAGGGAGGACTGCGCCTATTTGCTGAACCCAGGGGAGGTTCATGATGAACCTCCCAGAAGGACTCACTCTATCGGAGATTTAATACAGAGTAAGAACAATTACGGGATAACGGTAGGGTTTGTTCTTATGTTAGTTTACTAATCTGAGCAATCGATTTCGTTCATTTGCCAGCCGAGCGATTTTATCAGCTATACCGGAAATTGCCACGGCATCTCCATTGCGTACTGCAAGACCTAAATTGTCAATTTCATTGATAACTTGACTCTCAATACTATGGACACTTGCCGCAGACTTAACCGGACTGGCCTGAATCAAATCATAGGCTCTTTCCACCTGACGATATAAGTGCTTATCGCTGATGTCGCTCAGAATAGCTTTGAGCATAGAACAGGATTCTTTCACATAAATCAGTTCTACCTCATGCTTTTCCACAGCTTGTGCCGTGTGTTCATCGGCCATCATATTGCCGAAGAGTACAATCAAATAAACTGCAGTCACTATCAATTGACCAAATAACGGGAACTTATACCCTTCTGGTGAAATGATGATGATAATGATGCCGGCTACCAATTCAATGAAAAAATATGCCGAAGTAATAGCGTACATCGATGTAATATAGGTGGCTCGATTTTTGCCCCGCTGTGTGATATATGGAGTAATAATCACCATCAGATAGGAAAAATGTATAAAGCCATAAGAAATCCAAGCGGATGTAGGATGGTCGATGCCGCCAATTCCAAAGTACAACGCATTGAACAGAGCTATAATAATTAGATGGATTAAGCCACCCAAAACCTTTGATTTTTTCATCACAACTTCTCCAATTACATTCTTCCAAGAATCTCATTCATTTTGGAATTATAAACATCTTGGGGAATTAGTCCTGCATCCAGCATAGCTTTGAGTTTCTTTAACGATTCAACAGGATCTTCGGCACCTTGCGCGGGAGGTGTTCCCCCGTTAGCGGCTCCTCTTTGGACAAAGCGACCTGACGGAGTGGGCTGAACAGGCTGCTGCACGGGGGGCTGCGGGTGCATAGGGGCAAACATCTGCTGAGCCATTCCCGCAAAGACGCCTCCGGCAGCCATTCCCATTCCCATACCGGCGCCAGCGGCAGCTACACCGCCGGCACCAGGGTTTGCTGCAAGTGCATGGAGAATCTCGGTCGCTTGCTGCCTGCCCCAATCGTCACCCAAGATTCCCATGACACCCTTATTCGCAAATGCTTCCTCTAACTTCTGACGGTTTGGATCGTTCTCAGGAATGTCTATGGCTGCAATTGTAAAAACAATCAGTTTGAGGCCATAATCATTGAGAATTTCTTGCAGAATAGGCTGAATCTGCGTTGCTAATGTGTCTTGCTCGGCACAGATTCCCATAATCTCTTGATTAGAGCTTCGAATGGCGCGAGCCAGTGATGATTTAATATGCTGTTGGAACTCGTTAATAAAGTAGTTGTTGAGTTCACCTTGCATAAGGAAAGGCACATTGTTGCCGACCATCTTAGCCAAAAGCTTGCCTGGGTCATCTACTTGTACCTTATAGGAGCCACGAGCCTGCACGCTGGTAGCAATTTGCATGACAGGATCCCGTACTTGGATGGGGGAATCCGTACCCCAGAAAATCTCCATACTGTGTGCCTTACGAACAAAGTATACAACACAGTTGAAGGTACTAACACCGCCGGAAAACGCATTGCGCAGACGAGAAATAAACGGGTAGTTTTCCGTGGATAGTTTGTATGTACCGTTGTCAAAAGTTTGTTCAATCGTTCCGCCCTTGATGAATATTGCCTCTTCTCCAGGCATAACGACGAGGGTACTATTCGTGTTAAAATCTTCCTCGGGTTGGCGCCAAATCAAAAGGTCACCAGGGCCGGAGTTTTTGATAACATCTGTCCAATGCTTCTTCCCGCCAACATAGGCGGATTCGTTTGGATTGCGGTCAAATAATCCCATCAGTTACATCCTTGCCCTTTCTAAAAAATAATTATAAACAGGTTTGAAAGACGGAGCTTTTAAATTCTTCATTTCGGCCAAATAGGACATATATGCGGATTTAGCATCATCTGATAAGCCATTGTGTTTCACATAAGATTCTACTAATGCGTCGAACTGTTTGGACAGCGTTCTTTTCCGCACAAAATCTAACTTACCACCCGCGTTTGACAGGTTAGCCAGGGGAGGGAATTGTGATACAACCGTCATATATGTATCAGAAGATGTAGCTATAGCAGATTTTTCCTCGACAGAATATATCGCATAAGTGAAGCTCTGATTTGATCCGTCCAAATTACTTCTTTCAACAATAAATACAATATATGCATGGGCGGAGATTGGCACTAAAAAGGCGTCCTTCAGGTTTAGAGAGTACCCTTTCTGGTTAAAGCCATCACTGCTATATACTCTTTGCATTATTTCACTCATAGTAGACATATTACTTCCTCCTTTCTGCAATTACACATCCTTGAGCAGAAACACTAATGTTGCCAAGGCCGTTATATGCACGTTGAAAATAATCCTTGGGAATCATCTTGGTTGTACCATTACCAGTATCAGACACAATAAAATGCGACAATACACCGTTCGAGTCGTAGACGGCGTTAGACACATTTACGAAATGATCAGCGCGATATGTTCCCACACCATCATGCATATCCATATATGTATCAATTCTGGACGCATATGACGAGTCTGTTGCATATCTGGCTGGATCAATCATAGATGGATTGAATGCTTGAGCTTTGTCATAGTTCCACATTAAATCATGGTTAACAGCAACAGTTGCTACTCCGCCATCTTTCAGACTATTTGCCAGCGCTTCAATTGCTGGAACATCGTTCCCGGTATAAGCTGTTGCATCAATACCGTTTGCGTTGTAAAACCTTCGAACATTATCTTCAACTGTACCACCACATTCGGAATAGTCAATTGTACCGTCAGGTTTTTTTACTGCTTCACTTAAATCACAATTACCGGTTTGTTTTGCGAAGTCAGCGAGTCGGTTCTCTGTTGTAACGTTCTTTCCGTACCAATCATTGATTCCCTTTGCTGTACTTGCAATGCCGCAATCCTGATGCATGCCAATGTCGTTCTGTCCTTGCTTGCCTTCCATATGAGAAGCTCGTCCCAGTGGATTCGGATACACCGTATACTCTTGACCCGTTGTCATATCCCTGATCGTTGCTTTGTCAAGCGATAATTCATCGTCGATGACTTTCATGTCAGATGCGTTATCCAACGGCAAAGATCTCGGCAATTCGCTTAGATCATCGAAAGGAATATGCCTGTCATTATATTCCGTTACCATTTGACTGGCTCGTTCCGGATTAATGGTCTGAAGTTGTTCGAAGTTACTTTTAGATAGATCCTCAAGCTTGGTATCGTTTGTAACATCCCACAAATCTGTTGTGTCCTTAAATATTTCATCAGGAATCTTGCCATTTGATAATGCCTCAGAGTCTACAAGAACAGGTAGCTCATAATCAGGAAAGGCTGCACTATGCAGTTCTCTCCATATGGGATCCTGCGAGTACGCAGCAAAATCATCCGGGCCGTAGTTGTGGGTATTCATGTAGTCCGACAACTGGTTATATGCATTTTCTTGTGTCAATGGGGGCAACTCATAATCGGGGAACGCCTCACGGTGTAATATTCTCCACTCTGGATCTTGTGAATAGGTAGCAAAATCATCTGGCCCATAATTATGGGCATTCATATAGTCGGAAAGAGAATTAAACGAATCGGAAGAAATATCGGGATTATCCAAATTATCCATACGATATTCAGGAGAATCGTTCTTAGAGTTTTTAAGTTGAGCATTATCAGCTTCGTCCGCAGGAACATCACCCTGATTGTCAACGGCCTCGTCCGCAGGGACATCACTCTGGTCATCAGCGGCTTCGTCCGTGGGAACATCGCTCTGATCATCAGTGGCCTCGTCTGCGGGGACATCGCTCTGGTCGTCAACGGTATCGTCTGTGGTAGCATCAGCAGATGCGGGATCATTTAAATCTGCATCTGCCGGGACATCCTCCGGAATCTCCTTAGGGACATCATTAGCCTCCCCGTCATCCTCCGTGTCTACACCATCCGAATACACATCTTCAGGAATATCATTCGGAGTATCACCATCATATAGGTCATCTGTAGTTGTGTCTTCAGGCATATCTTCAGAGACATCAGCAGGTAAATCCTCCGGAATATCGTCCTCCGGGATATCATCCTCCAGGATGTCATCCTCCGGGATGTCATCTTCTGGAATATCATCCTCTGGAAGATCTTCTGGAATGTCTTCTGGGACATCGTCCGGAATATCATCCGGGACATCGTCTGGGATATCTACATCAATGTTAGCTGTATCCAAGCTTTCGACCATGTCTTCGCCCATCTAATTCACCTACGCTTTCTCAAGAGATGTTTTTATCAACTGATCCGTAACGGGAATTTTGGTGCCATATTTGATGCGCCGCCACAGTTGGGCTTTAACACAGGCCAACAGTTGCTTGTCAAATGGCTCATCGTTCAATTCGCTGATTACTAACTTCGTAATTTGACCAAACACTTTCCTAACCGCATCAAAATCCTTCATATCTGACTTGAAATGTCTCACAAAGATGCGCCGGGCTATTTCTTTTGCAAGTACTCTGCGGTTGTAGTCACAGGTATGCAAACAATACGGTATAACGCAGCATTCAGGGTAGGGCCGTAACAAGGTTTCTCGACCGCTCCAATAAGTAGACAAAGAACGGATGCCTTCATCCGACAAAGTGATGCTTATATTATTTTCCAAACGATAGTTTGGTGTAACAATTTCTTCTGGTGCCTCAAGTTTATTAAAGAAGAAGAATGCTTCACCTGGCTTTAGCTTTGTTAGGCGTGAAACCTGAGTATCGTCCATATCAATACTCTCGGCCAGTATCTGTTTATCACTCGCCTCAACCAATCGAAAAGCCACTTTGATGTCCGTGAGCGCAACAACATCGGTTGTCACCTTTCGAGGTGACTGATCTGCAATGATCAAGCCAACGCCATAAGATCGGATTTCTGCAAGCATTCGCTTAACCAGTCCTTGTGCAATAGCACTTGGATTAGCGTCACCTTGACCGGCATTTGTATCTGCATCCAGCAACACATGGGCCTCTTCAAGAAGAATAACATTTTTCAAATCGCCCTCACCAACATAGTTGCTGTTGACATATGCAAGAATAGAAAGAAGCAGCAACGCAATAATGAGAGCCTTTTGATCGCTATTCTCAATTGCGGCAAGTTCTATAATTGTTGGCTTAGTCAAGATATCTTCAATAGGAATAGAATGGTAATTGTCAAAAAGATTGACCAGGCTATTTAATCGGACAACACCAGCTCGGCCAATATTTTTGGCATCTCCGGTATATCCGATGTTATCGAAAGTTTCTTGAAAGCACTTAACAAAATCGGTTATATTAAATATCTTGCCTTTATCATCTACAGTATAAGTATCAAGCCACCTGAAGTCGGAGTAACAATTGTTAATGCTCTCCTCAAAAATCTTATCCAACGGCGTGGACATGGATACTGCAGCCGCAAATGCGGTTTTTAGTGTGGATTTATAGGTTTCCAGCTTCACATTTTTGGGTGGAACAAACGGATTAAATACAAATGGCGAAATGAAGTTTTTCCCTGGTGTAAACACCTGAAGATCAGGTATGCTCTGAACTAAGGCCCGATATTCATTCTTTGCCGGTTCAATTACCAGAAAGGGAATATGGTGTTGCTTCCAGAGCCGATCCAGCAGACCGACAGAAAAAGTTGTTTTACCGGAACCGGGAGTACCTACTACGAGCATATGCTTCGCCAGATCCTTCAGCGAAATGCCAAGAGTGTCGCCTTTCGCAGAAGATTTCAGCTTGCCAATAGTGATATCACCGCTGTTAATTAAATTATCTGTGTATGTACGGCTACTTTTTGCGGACTCATTTACATTTAATCCAGCTTTTATACTATTGCCACCAATAGGCAATCTAAAAAACTCTGCCGCTTCATCGGCCGTAATAATAAATGGCATGCGGTACAGAGGAGCAAATGGGGAGTTTGCGTTGCCCCAAATATATGGACTCCGATCACTGCCGGATAAGACCTCATGAATTGCCCAGGGTAATGGGTAAAAATTATTGTTGAAGTCTGCTTCTTCTTGGTAGAGTGGAAGAAACTTCATGCTTATTTGCTGGTCTGGAGCGGAATTTAGCTGACCATACAGGCTTGATGCCAGACTATCTGTAGCCTGTTCATTTCCATAAACAACAAGGTTGAACTGGAATAATGCGCTGCTCTTGCTGCTTTCGTAAAACTTATAAACTTCGGCATGCTTTTCCGCCAGAGAAAAGCTAACATTGCCAATACTTTGATCCATAATACCCTTGGTCAAAGTATCAAGCATTTGCCGCATTCTTCCGAGTGCGTCGGTCTCTATTCCGGTCAGCTTAGTCGGAATGAGCTGCATGGAAATTGCGCAATTGGGGTAATCGATAAGTGAATTGACAAGCCTGTCCAGTCCACCGGCGCTCTGTGGAATCCTATCGAAGCCGAGACATTGCGGCAACAACTGGTTTTGCAGGTTCTCGACTTTTTCTTCTTTGACCAGAGCTTTAATAGAGCTTTTGCTAACTTTGCTCAACAGCAAAGAAAAATTTGAATATTCAATATCTGCAAATTCATATTTTTGAAGGGTAAATACTGATTTGCTGATTTTCACTAACTGTGTAATTGAGTTTTGAATCTCGTTGCGTTCATTTCCGATTGCTCTTACGATTAAAAACAAACGTATTTGCGCATTGTATGGCTGATTTTTGATTGGCTCAGTAACCCACAATAGTTCTAAAGACAGATCCGGGGCCTGCCCGGTATACATCTCCGTTGTTCTGTAGCTTTGGTACGCTTCAGCCAGCAAGTTAGACATGCCCTTCTTGTAATCAACATCTGCGTCTATGGCAGAAGTGTACTTCGAGTCCAAAATACTAATATCAGGAACAGCTGTTATTTCAACTATTGAAGCGCCAACAAGTTCTCCGCTGTTTAGCGTTTCAAATGATACAGAACTTGATTCTTTCATACAGTCCTCCTATCAGAAATCGCTTAGGCCAATAGATATTCACAATGTCTATGGCTCATCAATGCTATAGATTCGATCTTTGCATTTTTTGAACAATCGAACGTAAGCTTTCGTAATTCCTCTGATTACTCCGTATTTTTTGTATCGCAAGTATGGCGTATTCTGAGCAAGTGGGTTTGAATAAACATCTGCGCCGGATATCTTCCGGAGCGTAATATTTGCACAGGTATATAGTTTCGACGATTGTTGGCGTTCTATATAACTGGCAAAGTTGTAATTTCAGATATGAGTGTGGTGAGATAGAAAAAATACCCGTGTGACCGTAAACCCGCCACAAAAGTATTAGGCCACACGGGTATCTATGGATTTAAGCCATTTTTTTGCTTTTAATGAGGGTCCGCATACCATTGATGGAACGCTGGGCATCATCAATGTTTCTAACCGCGCAGGAAATCGAAGTGCCACCAGTGGTTGTGAGTTTGAAGTATTCGTAGTCGAACTGGCTGCTCTTGCCCTTGCCGACAGAATACTCAGAGCCATCAGTCTGAGTAGAGACAGAAACAATGTCCTTATAGAAGTAAACATCCGTGGACTCTTTCTGGCTGCTCTCAGTTATAGAAAAGTCGTAAGTATAGCAATGGACTTCATTGCTGGAGAAGAAGAACATAACTGCCTGATACTTGTTGCTACGATACTTGTCATCTTTGCCCTTTTTGATTGTTGCCGACTTGTTATAGACATAGCCATCGAAGGAGATCGGAGCAATTTCGCTGACTTCGTCTTCATCCAAGCCCAGCTTCTTGAGTGCGCGGGCTTTCATGTTGGAGAGTTGAGAAGTAACTGCTGCGTCAATATCAGAATCAGACGGCCGGCCTCCAACTTGGAGGTAAATAAGGAAAGCACCAATGGCTAAGCCAACGATGCCGGCGATTGGAGTTGCCGCGAACAAAATCAGGCCGATAATGCAGACGATGATTCCCAGCTTGAGATTAACGGGCTGGAAATACTTTTTGTTTTTTGCGTAATCCATATGTATCTCACCTTTCATAGTCTTATGATTTTCGTTATCAAAACCGTATGTGGCTACGGCCATGACCAATTAAAAATTGGGCAAAGCTACCCCGAGAATGTTAAAGAGCATCTTTTTATCATAGTCCGAAGTCCCCAAATCATAGGCCATCCGAACGCACTCCTGATAATTTGGAGAGGTATTTAAGTATTTTCTTTCAAAAAAATCATATTTGATATAGGCAAGAAAATAATAGTAAATTCCTTTCGGCTCAATCATCAGCGCTGCATTGATGTACTCCTCAATCTTGTCAATATCCGCCCGCTGTGCCAAAAACGCTTTCTTGCCCCTGAGTCGGCAAATTGCTGCATAGAAAAATGTTTCAGAGTTGTCGAAATTATCTTCCATTGCTCTTTCAAAAGCTTCCGTGGCTTTATCATAAAGCTTGAGTTTTAGGTAGCACATAGCAACTGAATTATTAAGCTCCATGCTGTCAGGATTCTCAGAAAGTGCTTTTCGGTATGCACCTGCGTATTTATTTACCTCTGGCAAGGGCATACTATAAACGCTGTTAAATGTTGAGATGATTACCGGACGATGACAGTACTTGCAGGTAGTCTCACCAGTTGATGTTGGCGCTCCACAGCCGGGGCACTTTATGTCAATGACTTGGTGTGCCATTATTCAACCTCCTCATTTTGATCGTGTAAGCTTTTTTCGATGCCTTCCAGTAAGCCTTCGTTTTGCTTTAACATAGGAAGTGTCTGCTCATTGTTCTGAAAGAACGCAACCAATGCCAAGAATGTTGTCCACGCCATCTCACGTTTTCCGGTTTCAATGCTACTATATGTTTGCCTTGATATCCCAATCTTGTCGGCAAGTACTTCTTGAGAGAGTCCGACTCTCGCACGTAAGACCGGCAAATCATTTTTCAGAGCGTTAATCAAACGTCTTTTCAAATCATTCTGGCTTTCGGTTTTCACACCATTTCCCCCTCCTTATCTCGTCATGCGCTTCAAGCAAACAGACCAATGTGCAGAAGCGCATCTTTCGTGAAGTATCTAACTTCATGACAAAAGCCGCCGGATGCCTGCTGTGCAAGCATCCGGCGGCTTTTTGACGGTTTTCTTGACGGCTATAATGTGAGCCGCTGCATGTTGGTTTTCTTGGTGTCCATTGAAGAATGAACGTATCTGTTCAGGGTGATGTTTACGCTGGAGTGGCCCAAAAGCTCACTGAGGGTCTTAACATCAAATCCCAGTTCAATGCAGCGAGTTGCAAAGGTGTGCCGTAACGCATGATAATTTACATCGGTCAGGCCACATTCTTTGGTGTACTTCTTGAAAGTGTACTGCAATGAACGCGGCTCGATATATCTGTCGCTACATCCGGTCAGTATATATGCTTTAGGATTGTGTTTCAGCGACGCAGCGTATTTAAGGACAAAACCAGGCAGCGGAATATCCCGAATGGCTTTTTTGCTTTTGGGCTCAGTTATAACAATCTTCGTTTTCTTACAGGCCCCTACATCCGTGGCTTGAATGCGCTGCAGAGTTTCCCGAATGGACAAAATGCCTTCCGAGAAATCTATGCTCTCCCATTTCAAAGCGCAGACTTCTCCGATACGGATCCCAGTATACATACAGAGCAGCACACCGAATTTGGTCAGATTCATATCCCGCATAAGGATATCACAGAGTCTGTGTTGCTCGTCGACACTCAGGACCCGCATATCAAGCTGCGTTTTTTTAACAGTCAACCGGTCGAGATAGCAATTAACTGAGTACCCAGAACAATTCGCATAATCAATCGACCCCTTGATAAGAGTTAAAATATCCGAAACAGTCTTGGGGGCCAAACCACCTTTTTTATCGACACGCCCCTTATTCAAAAGAAAAGAGATGTGCCTTTCAACCGTCTGGGTAGTCAGCTTGTCCGTTGGCAGCTCTCCTAAGTAAGGTAGAATGTGGGCATTTGCAAGATGGACGTATCGGGAATAAGTCGACTCTTTTATATGAACGCGGGACATGGCAATCCAGTTGCGAAGAATATCCCCGTACTTTGTATGGCTGGGAGAGCAGTCGATGATCCGTCTGTCCAGCAGCTTTTGCTTCGCATCGGCATAGCTTTTCCCATAAACATATGCGTATCTCGCCTTCCCGTCAGCAGAACGCTCCTTGATGTACCGGCCTTCCCAACGACCATCTTTTCGCTTGTAAATATTCTCGCCTCTTTTGGACACAGAAAAACACTCCTCTCATTGATCCTTGCTGACGGCTACTATGACGGCTTTGAGAGTAGACATCGCAACGAATACACGGATTCAGGAGCGTCTGACCTCCTTCTGCCAAAATAATGGGAGTTTTTCTGGCAATCAGAGCGCGGCATATTGACAAATCCGACAACATTTTGTAGAATAATATTAATCGAATCTTGCCGGATTTTGTGTCCTCAAGTTAGATACTTCACGAAAAGAAGCGACGCCTGAACGAGTGCCCGTGGCACTCGTTTTTTTGTTGCAATGCAATGCGGGCTAAACATTTCTGATACGCTATAAACAAGCACAATTCGATAAATGGCTTGAATCGCAGAGCAAAAAACATAATTTTCTGTATTATAGCATAAATTCCTGTATGTTTTCAAGGTAAACGGCGTAAAATCGTGGGTTATTTTTCTTCGGCCATCACCTAAAATAATTATAGATAGGTGGTGAATATCATATGGACACACAATTCGTGCGTGATCGAATTACTCAGCTGAGATTAAAAAAGGGTGTCTCTGAATATCAAATGAGTTATGATCTCGGGCATAGCAGAAGCTATGTTTATAACATATCCTCCGGCAAATCGTTGCCACCTATGGCAGAGTTCCTTCAAATCTGTAACTATTTTGATATTACACCAAGCCAATTCTTCGATGAGTCCGAGGAAAACCCTGCGCTCCTGCAAACGGCCATTGAAGAACTGAGAAAGCTGAATGATGATGACCTAATGCTCATCATCGGCAATATCCGTCGGCTGACCCGTGAATGACTTTTTTTCTGAAATGACATAGTATTTGCAAGTACAGAGAAACCGCAAGGCATCGGTGCATAGTCCATGCCTTGCGGGATTTTGCTTTATAGAGGTGATTTGCATTGAAGCCTGAGAGAAAAACAATTTGCAGTTCTAACTCTGGGTAATACGCCGGAATTGCATAGTATATCACCACAAAGTACACATCATTTGATTGCCATATACCATACTGATGAGTTCTACAAGGATAATCAAATGAGGTGTAAACTAATAACATAGTAGGTGGTATATATGTTCAATGCACAAAACCGAATCCGGCAGCTGATGGCCGAGCGTGGATGGACTATTTATCGATTAGCGCAGGAATCTGGCCTGTCGCAGACAACGATCAGCAATATCTTCAAGAGAAATAACCAACCGTCCCTACCAACGGTAAATGCGATTTGTGACGCTTGCGGAATCACACTGGCGCAGTTCTTTACGGAGAACGATACGGCAAATTCACCTAACGCCAAGAGTGAATTAGATAATAGTGTTGCGGCTCTCAAGGAGGATCAGCGCGAGGCGCTTGCTGCATTCATCAAGACAATAGTATAGTACATAACCGCTCAGCCATACTGTGCGGCTCACAGCAGAGGCTGCCCGAGTTACATTGGACAGTCTCTGTATTTTTTTACAAATCAAAGGGGGCATATTCATGAGCAGCGAAATCATGCAGGAAACCATACCGCTTGTTGAATGCAGTGCGTTTCATCGTGGAATGAGCGTGTTGGAGGCCAGTCTGCGAAACACCGAGGATTCAGAAGCTATCATCAGTGGCCTTCTGAAAGGTGCAGCTGAGTTTTATGGCGCATCAAGAGCCTCTGTGGTGGAAGCTGACTGGGATCTTGGAATCGGCGTTATTACCTATGAATGGTGCAAAGATGGTGTGTCGGCGCAGAGAGATATGCTCCAGTGCCTGCCCATGGAGAAGTTCCCGAGATGGAGGAAAGCACTTCGGGCCAATAAACCGGTCGTGATTTCTGACTTGCAGAGATTAGAGAAAGTCTATCCAGATGAAGCAGCCTTCTTTCGGGAATATGGGGTGACTACACTGCTGGCGGCACCATTCTCCAAACGGATTAATCAGGGATTCATTGCCGTGGACGATCCGACCCGCTACACGGATGACCCGGTTTTCCTATTCATCGCTTCCTATGCAGTGGTTGTGGAACTCAACGAAATCAAACAGCAGCAGTCCCTGTTGGCAGCAACAAAAGCCTCCAAATACAATCCGGAGGACATCCATGTCAATTTCTTTGGCGGCATGGAGATCATCAGCTCCAAAGGGACATTGACCGGAGAAGATATTAAAGCGGACCAGTGCTACCTGCTTCTGGCATATCTCATTCTGAACCACAAAAAGAATTCCACTGTTGACACACTGGCAGAGATCATCTGTCCATACGACGAACTCGATTCGCCATATAAGGTCGTCAATAATATCGTTTACCGCCTGCGGCGTACTCTTTCCGTCATCGGGCTCGACAAGCTGGTCATCGGGAAGAATGGTACATTCCAGATCAATCCCAACTTCAATATCCATACGGATTTCGACCGCTTTGAGGATGCCTGCATTCAGTTGAAAACAGAAGAAAACCCGGATATGCGGCATTCCCTCTACCACAGCGCAGTCGATATGTATAAGGGACAGTTGCTCCCAAGATGCGAACATGAACTGTGGCTGATGCAGCTGTCCATGTACTATCAGTCGTTGTACCTGCAGATCACCAAGGGATATGTCCGGTTGAAAATGGAGTGCAAGGACTATATCCTGGCGCAAAAGACGGCGATTGATGCTCTGCGCTTCGACCCGAAGGACAGCGAACTGAACATGTATGCGATCCTCGCCATGGGATTTCAGGGAAATCTCTCTATGGCACAGACATACTACACGGCGGCGAAGCCCTATCTGGCGTTAGAGCATACCGAGGTCATCAAGAAGTATTTGAATGTAAAATGAGAGTAACTTGAGGTTGTTCCGGAGGTTGCAGCGGAGGTTGTTGCTGAGGTTACACAGCAGGTTGCTCCAGAGGTTGCGGAGGAGGTCATACAGGAGGCTGTACAGTAGGTTGCAGCGGAGGTCACAGAAAAGTCATACAGGAGGTTGTCCAGCAGGTCACGGCTGAGGTTGCCCGCCCGTTATCATTGGTTATCGGATGCGTCCGATAGATGATGCGGGCGGGTGATTTTTTTGCTGTGCAGAAGACGATATTACGCCGTTGGTCACCACAAGGCCGGTTTGCGCCCCTTGTGTACGGATCTGTACGGCCCTCCTGCGCCGCAGACAGCCCATCATTCTAATATTGCGTCCTGCTCCCGGAGCCATTGCGCTCCGGGAGCTTTTTTGCATTTTGGGACGCCTTTGCCACGCTGCCGTGGCCCTCCGTTTTCGAGATTTGCTTCACCACCAAATCTCGAAAAACGGAGGACAGAAAATGTCGTATCACAATGACCCATATCGGGTTGATTATTTGAAGATATATCCCTGCTTAAAAGAGCGCCCGGATGTGTTGGAAGTCTTAAAGAAAAGCGACCGCAAGATGAAATACATGGAGGTGGATCTGAAAAGCGAACAGCGCAGGAAAAATGCCGAGAATGGTGCGGAGAGTTATGTTCCCAGTAAAGAGGATTCGCTGGAGCGACTCGTATATTCTGCAAAGTGCCAGTTTGCGGACGATGCTGAAGGCGTCGAGGATGCCGTGATCAAGAAAGACGATTTATGCCGTTTGCGGGCCGCACTGGATCGGCTCTGCGGTACACCACCATCTGAGCGGGTGGAACAAAGTGTCACCTACCTGCTCAATGGTCTCGCAAATTACCCGGACCGCATACAGCATCGGCGCAGTCCTACGCCAGTCACATATTCCAAAACACAGGAGGCGTTGGATATCTGCCGCAGATGGAGCTGTACTGCGAAATCGGCAAGGCCGTCTGTGCCCACTCGGAAAAGGGTGCAGCGGTAGCTGCTACGGAGTTCATAAAAGAACAATACCCGGATATGACCGGCTTCTCTCCGCGCAATGTGCGCCGGATGCGGGATTTCTGGCAGTTGTACAGCGGCACGCCGGAACTGCTTGGCGAAGCGCTTCACTTGAATTGGACACAGAACGTTGTGATCATGGAGGCAGAGCTGCCCGCAGAGGAGCGCCGCTGGTACATCCGGCAGGCTACAGCACGGAATCTATCCAAGGCGGAGCTTCTGCGAATGATCGAGGATTCTGCGTATCTGGAAAGTGTTCTCGACGAAAAGGTCGATGTGTGGTATAATGAGGGCAACGATGAGATTTCGGAGAGAACGCAGTATGAAGAGGATCCTGTTTATCTGTCATGGCAATATCTGCCGCAGCCCCATGGCCGAGTTCGTGATGAAGGACTTGGTAAAAAAGGCGGGACTGGCATCGCAATTTCATATCGAATCAGCGGCTACCAGTCGGGAGGAGATCGGCAACCCAGTCTATCCTCCGGCACGGCGCAAGCTGGCCGAGCATGGGATCTCCTGCGAAGGCCATGCCGCACGGCAGTTGACAAATCGGGATTACGACGAATACGATCTCCTGATCGGCATGGACCAGGCCAACCTCCGGGATATGTACCGTATCTGCGGCGGCGACTATGTCGGCAAGATGTCCCTCCTGATGGATCACACCGCCCATCCCGGCAATGTGGCAGACCCATGGTACACCGAGGACTTCGAGGCGACCTGGCAGGATGTGCTGGATGGCTGCCAAGGACTTTTGAAAGAATTCATGACAGAACGAGGTGATTCAAATGGCACAAAACGATAATATCCAACTGTTCGAAGACAAGCGTATTCGAACCGCATGGGATGAGGAAAAGGAAGAATGGTACTTTTCCGTCGTTGATGTGGTAGCTGTGCTGACTGATCAGCCAGATTATCAGGCAGCTCGTAACTACTGGAAGGTAACGAAGAAACGCCTGAAGGATGAGGGAAATGAAACGGTTACAGCTTGTAACCAGTTGAAAATGACCGCTTCGGATGGCAAAAAACGATTGACTGATGTAGCCGATACCGAGCAGCTTCTCCGAATCATCCAGTCTATTCCTTCCCCGAAGGCAGAACCGTTCAAGTTGTGGCTGGCACAGGTCGGTCGAGAGCGTATCGAGGAGACCATCGACCCGGAGCTGACCATTGACCGCGCTCTGGAAACCTATCTCAAGAAGGGTTACAGCCGTGAGTGGATCAATCAGCGGCTGCAGGCCATCCAGGTCCGTAAAGAACTGACGGATGAATGGGATGCCCGCGGTGTGCAGAAAGGCGTAGAGTACGCCATCCTCACGGACGAGATTTCCCGAGCCTGGTCTGGCATGTCCACCCGGCAGTACAAAAATCTGAAGGGCTTGAAAAAGGAAAACCTTCGTGATAACATGACTACGCTGGAACTGGTACTGAATATGCTGGCGGAGGCCACTACCACTCAGTTTTCAAGAGATCGCAAACCAACGACCTTCCAAGAGAATTTGGCAGTTGCCAAGGCGGGCGGTCAGGTGGCTGGACGAACCAGAAAAGACATTGAGTCCCAGTCAGACACGCCGGTCATTACTGCTAAGAATGCCGCACAGCTTAATCAGGTAGTGACAGATCTGCTGGAAGGAGCAGTCTCTGACACAACTGAAGAATCAAAAGACACGTGAGTTCTGTGCATCAAGTTTTTCTTGCTGTCATACGACGTTTTTTTAAGCAAATTTCAAAAAATCTATAGTGTTGAGTTATGACATAATGTGGAGACAAAAAAGATGTCTCCTGCGAAAAGCCCGAAT